>Ga0233444_10000080_pt1 | contig 122422 bp, 128 predicted proteins | sample SI_124_October20_6_FD_182792 | JGI IMG/M metagenome (GOLD analysis project Ga0233444, IMG submission 182792) | Seawater microbial communities from Saanich Inlet, British Columbia, Canada - SI_124_October2016_10_MG | ecosystem: Environmental > Aquatic > Marine > Inlet | place: Canada: British...
CAAATAGCTAATTATTATTATTTAAAAATATCTGCTAGGGGTGGGACTTTTTGGGTTCTGTAGCATTTTTTTTCATTTGGTTGTTTTACAAAGGGTATAAAGCATACAAGAAAAACGGATGAAATGAGAATTAGTTTTTTGATTTAGAAATATAACACAAAGAGGTTAGCTAACAAATGTTGGTCTGTTTTAACTTGTCCAATATTTACTTCCTTATGAAAAGGTAGTGTACGAAAATAATGAATTATAAAACGTCAAGTGAACTACCTTATTAATCAATAATTGATGCTAAACAGAATAACTATAAAAACAACATGTTTAGAAGAGACAAAATTTTAGAAATAATTAATTGAAGCGCTAAAATCATAACTTATTTAGAATTTACAAAGCGACCATTTTTAGAACGTCTTTGTTCTAATTGTCGTGCTTTTTTAAATTCCGATTGACTATATCTTTTACCGTTAACATAAACTGTTTTAACGCTTTCAATTAATTTAATATGTAATAAACGACTTGACATGTGTCAAACATAAAATTTTATTTATTTATTATGTAGTAGCTATCGCCTTAATTTAAGATTGAAGTATAAATGTAGTAGAGTAAACCATAAAGATTTGACTAAATGCAATGCATTTATTGACAATTTAGAATAATGCGAATCTGTAAACCAATCTATTTAAGTTAGTTTACCCTATAATAAAGTTTAGTAACTTTTTATTTGAGTTTTGAAAACAACCTCCTAATATTAGTTCTCTAAACCATTTGAAGTTGTACTTCTAAAAAAGATGATTCGATTTGCCTAAAAAACTAAAGAGGAAATGCCGATGATTTAGATGGCCCTGTTTTTTGGGTTTTTATCTGGGATTCTACCTTGATTTCCTATGCCGTCAAAGTCGTTTGAATCTACAAAGTTGTTTTCAGTTTTATTGTTTTTTCCAAAATCTCTAATGACAATTCGCATATAAAAAAATAGATATGTAAAAAACACGATTGAACCAATTAAAAACATTTGCTGATTACTCATAGCTTAAAGTTTATAGGTGCAGAATTAGAAAGAGAGAAAGCGCCATTAGCTTAGACATCTTTATCTTTTTTCTCAAAGAATTTTTGTCTTAGGACAATTTTAAAATAAAAGAAAACATAAATAATAAATACTATGCTTCCAATGATAAACATTCCTTTGTTCTGCATAATAGTTAATTTTATTTACTTCTTCGTTGTCTAAATGCAATCGCAAATGCAAGTATTGTTACTGGCCAAAGGCCAACATAAATCCCCTCTAACTCGCTTCCTGTAAACCATAAAAAAACAGAATATAGAAAACTTAAAAAGGCTAAAATTAAAGGGTAGTATTTTTCTAGAAATTTCATAATGATAGATTTTAAATTAAGTAACCTTAACCTTCCTTACTCAAAGGAATTTTATTGGTTAAAATCATAAGGACCGCCACCATGGGAAAAATCGCCATTGCTGCATGCAAATAGTAGGTGATTTCTGGCGCCGGAGAAGTGTACGGAACTAAGATTCCGACCAGATTTATAATAGAAAGACAGCTGTAAATTTTTACCGCCGCAGACTTTGCTAATGTACTTCCATTATAAGGAATTTTATTAGGGATAGATAAAATAGCTTGTAGTAAAAATAATATCGCAAACAGCAGGTGAGAAAAACTTTGAACATCTAAATATTCGTTTAACTCGGCCACAAAGACAGATATACCATACAAGAAGTATCCCATATTAAAAAACACCCGGTTCTTTTTGGCAATACCATAGAGTGTAATTAAAACAAAAAGGATAACGACAATAATCTTTGACTCTAGCATAACTCAAATTATTCTCCCTAAGATAAAAATTTTATAAAAGACCGACACTAATTTCCACTCTTTTTTATGCTTAAACAAAACAGCCTTCTTCCTTATTTGTCTGTTTTTATAAACAAATTGACTAGATATAAATTTTACACTTAGCCTTACTATAGTTAATTATGATATTGATCTCTTAGGAATCGAGCTGGTAGAAAATATTCGCAATCCCGAAATGTTAAAATCTGTTTTAGGTCCGCTAGGCGAAAAATACAAAGGCTATGGCGCTATAGTAGACATGATGCCCAAAGGCATCGAAAATAGTCAAGCCCGTATCATTGCCCTTGAAGGCCTTTGTGATGAAGAAGTCTATCAAGAAGAAATCAATCACGCTCGTGCTAAACTCAATAAGATTGAAATGAATGGCGTTAATATTTCAAGAGCAAATCTAAATAAAGCTCAGCTAGTCAATGCCGAACTTTTTTATACCAACCTCAACAACATCAATTTAAGTGAAGTAGATTAAACTCGAGTAACGCTTTACCGTTCAACTATCAGCTTTGCTATTTTGTCAAAAGCCAACTGCAGTAGTGCAAGCTTTTGTAAAGCTAATATGATGTTTGCAGACTTTAGTCATGGGAACTTTAGCGGTACTAATTTAAAAGGCGCCAATGTGATTATAGAAGACCTCGAAAAAGCCTCTTAACAGACGCTATAATGCCTAATGGTAGTATCCCTCAATAAAACTCTTCTATAGACGCAAAAAGATGCACTAATCACTTGCTCAATCTTAACGGATAATCGACCTATTCAAAAAATAAAAACCCTCCTAATTAGGAGGGTTTTTTTAACAATTAATTATTCATATTAGGAGGTGAACTCAAGTCTGGCAAGAACTTCATGTGAATAATTCTTCTTCCCCAAAGCATTTCTAGCGCACCATCAAGTGCTATATTATCTTCTTTATAGGCACCCTCTCCATAAAGTTCATTGTACTTTTCAACCATTTTTGGAAAATCCTCTGTGTTCTTTTTGAATTGGTCTCCGTATCCTTTATGCGAAAAAGAAACTAAGACTACATTACCGTTACAACCCGATCCACAATTCCACACATTCATCTCAAAAGGTAAGTCGGCTGCTTTCATGGTCTTAGCCACTCGCTCTCTAAAGCGCCAGAAATCTTCTCCCCCATTTGCTTTAATGGTGTAAAAAATCATTCTTGATAAAAGATTTACATCTTGAGGATTAGATACATAAGACATATCTTCATTATACCACCAATGTTGTGTATTTGCGCTAGTATGAATACCCCCAACAGTGTTCATCCAATATTGATTTCCTTCTGTATCAACGGTGTCAAAATTGGCCATTTCTTGAGCTACTTGAACACGCCATAATTTTCCAGCATCTGGTCCCGTCTCAATTAAGAAAGTGTAATAAGCGGGTTGCCCTTTTTTACTGTTGAATTTTTGTGTTTTTTCGGCAGCAAGTTCCATGAACTTGGCTTGATTTCCTTCTTTGATGGTAAGGGTTCTACTCATGGCTACCTGAGCAATCGCTGAAGTGGCAAAAAGAATAGCCCCCATAAATAATATAGTTTTTTTCATTTTGAATTAGATTATGATTGATACTAATGTACGAAAATAAAATATCAATTGTTAATTGAAAGTTATCTTTAGGTAGAAAGACAGTCTAATATCCTTTTTTAGGGTCGGCCGTATGCACTAAATTATTCTCGTGCTTAACCGCAAAAGCGTTGTTGAGAATTTGTGCTACCCCCGCTTCAGGATTGGTAATACTGGCAATATGTGGGGTCGTTTGAACTTTAGGATGTGTCCAAAAAGGATGTTCTTTCGGCAAAGGTTCACTTTCAAAAACATCGAGAAAAGCTCCTGACAAAACATTGTGCTCGAGTGCTTCTAAAATATCTTTTTCTACTTGTACTGCCCCTCTTGCAACATTGATTAAATAAGTAGGTTGAGTCAATTGATCAAAGAGCGGTTTTGACAATAAGCCTAGGGTTTGGGGAGTAGAAGGAACTGTGCAGACCAACACATTGCATTGGGCAAGAAAGTTAGCTAACTCGCCTTCGGCAAAAGTGGAGATCCCATCGATTTGCTTTGGTGAAGGACTATAACCGATTACCTCAAACCCCAATTGATGCAATTTGATTGCCGCATCTGTCCCTAAGGTCCCTAAACCTAAAATCCCTATCCTGACATTTTCTTCTGATATACCGTCGTGATCCCATATTTTATTCTTTCGATCCTTTAAAAACTTATCCCATTTGCGCTGGAAATACAATACCGCAAAAAGAATATAGTTGCTCATAGAGAAAGAAAGTAATGGGTCTACAATACGACAGATAGGCACGTCTGGAAGCAGGTCTTGATCTTTCATTAAATGATCGACTCCTGCCCCAAGCGAATAATATAGCTTTATGTTTTTAAAAGGGGCTAGACTTCCTTTAGGATTCTTCCATAATAAAAGGATATCAACCGTTGCTGGGTCAGTAACCTCTGGGCCAACTTCAAGTAGAATCCCTGGCGCTTCTTTTTGAAAAGCTGCGGTCCATTTAATTACCTCTGCTTCTGGTGCAATAATCACCCATCTTAAGGAAGAGATGTCTTGTTGCATAGACTATTACTATTGCATTAAAGTTTTTTCCATAAAGGCGGCAGAAAAAGGCATAGACAACGCTCTAGCGGCAGGGTTTCCACCAATATTTACACCACGCTCAACACAAAATAAAAAGCCTAGTTTTTGCATCAACGGACTATCCATGGGGAGCTTTAAATAATTCATCAAAATGTCTCCCTCTGCGGTTAAATCAAAAAGGCAATCTTTAAAGCTATACGCTTTTTCATTCCGCACCACTGGTGCTTCACTATCAAAGCCGTGATGTGCCTCTGGATAAATGCTAATATCAATATTTGCTTTTCCCGCCAAAGTATTGACAAGATCTTTACATGGACTTGCTGGGGTCCAATTATCTGCTTCCCCAATTAAAATATGAATCGGCGCTTGCGAAAAATCAAGGTTCTCGGGATTTATAAAACAAGGAGGATAAAAGGCCAAATGAGACGCAAAAGCATATTCTGTAGTAATTGCGTTTTTAATGGGTAACCAGGCTGAAAAAAGGGCGACTCCCCCGCCTAAACTCCAGCCTGTGATGGAAACTTTTTCAGAATCAATATTAGGATGCTGGGCTAGTTTTTCGAGCGCACGATAGGCGTCTAAAATAATCCCTGCAATGGTAACTTGATCTTGTGAACCCACTGTTGAAGTAATTCCTCGACTCATAAAACTATTGAGTTCAAAAGTGGCAAAACCCTTTTCTTGATACATTTTCATATAATCTTTATGGTGCTGGCGCCAACCTAAACTTCCCGCCACCCCAATAATTAAAGGATACTTTTTTTGTGGATTGAGACTGTCAACAGGAAGGGTCAATTGCCCATAAACCGATTGTGTTTCTAATTCGTCTAGATGCACAATTACATCGCTTAGCGAAAAAGGATTAGCGCTTTCAAAACGAATTTCTTCTTGTTGAAATTGTGCTAAAAGTGAAAAGGATAGCAAGAGGGTTAAAAGAGATAATGGTGTTTTCAAAATAATTAAATTTAGTTGGTACATGCCCCTTGTGAATACTGGAGGACTCCCCAGCTTTCTGCAATACAGGCATTTGAATAGGTGATATTATTACAGCCACACACAGGCTCGTATAGCTCGATACAGACTTGTGTTGGATCTTGAGAAGAATTAGCGTGACAGTCTTCTTCTGCTTTTGGGCAACCATAAAGCAACAATAGAAAAACAAGATAAAAGTTTTTTTTAAACATATGACCGATCTTTTATAAATGTAAAGAAAAAATACCGATGCAGTCAAGTTTTTAGCTACTGGGATAGAAGCGGTTAAGAAATATACTACAAGATCATTTACAGTACAAACGAAATTAACCTTGTTATCTTTATGTTGTAAATAATGACGCTGTAAAAACTGCTATAAATACTGCGTCAATTAAAGAAGAAATAGATGCGGCTTTATAGCTCGGGAGAAGACACTGATGGAAATCCTTATAAATTATACACCCCTCTAAGGGTAATAAAGCGCGGTTGAATAAAGGTTTGGGTGTTAAATACCGATAAATTATTTGCGCTATTACGCACTTGTGCGTCGATATTTAAAATATTAGAAGCTTTTAATTCAAACTCCCATTTGGCATCTTTATCCTTGCGGTAAGAAAGCCCCGCATCCCAGTTTTGAAAAGATTGTACTTGGGTCCCTAGATCTTGACGGGTATAACTATAATTTGAGACTAAAGTGACTTTTTCCCAGATATAAGCGTCAAATTCGATCGAGGGAGATTGCACGATAAATTTAGTCGAACGACTCCCTTGATCATTGTTGATCAAACTATAACGATAACGTAAACTCACATTAGGCGCAACCTTAAAGTTAGTGCGTATTCCAGGAGTTAGGGTTTGTGTAAAGCCTTCGTTTAAGGAAGGTGCCCCTTGTATAAACTGATTGATTTTACTGTAATTAAAAGAGGCGTTTAAACTGGTGCGAATCTTTCCAAAAGTGCGCTGTATGCGCCCAAAGGCATTTAAGTTTTCGTCGGCAAAATTAGAGTTAAAAAACGTACTGGTTCGAATAATACTGTCAAAATTGGTTAACCCTCTTATTTGATCGATATTACTGGTATAGGCCACTCGTGCAAAAACATTGGTGTAATTAAACAAGTTAAAACTACTGTACAACAAACTAATGTTATGGGATAAAGCATTCTGTAAATCTGGTTCCCCGTATTGTATGCTGTTATAATTGTTCAAGACTAGGCCTTGTGCAAGACGGGTCACATCTGTAAACTGGTTTTGCATGCGGTAATTCAAGGTAAGAGATTCTCCTTTTTTGATTTGAATACGGGTTTCAAAATCGGGGAGAAAACGAATAAAATGGTCTTCGACCAAAGTGTTGTTCTGCCTGTTTTTGTTCCCATAAGCATGGATTGAGAAGCCTGGAGTAAAGGTAAACTTCCCCGTTCTAAAGCGAAGATGTGCCCCCAGATAAAGATCGCTAAAATTGTATGCTACATCATTTGACGCTAATCCATTGTTAAAACTTGGTGTCAATTGCCTTGTTCCTCCATCACTTAAAAACTGAAAAATAGTGGAATCAAAATTTTGATGAGATAATATTGTCCCAAGAGTAAGATTAAGGTTACTCTTTGGTGAGATAATATGGTAGTAATCGAGCTTCGCATCTAATTGATTGGAATAAATCTTTCGGTTTTGTCCTAAATCATAAGCGTTCAAGCTCGTATAAAGACCCAAGGCGTTTGCAGTAGTATCAAAGGCATCATTCCCGTTTGGGTCATTCACTAGAGTAGCATTATAGAAGGGATCTTCGTTTTTAAGCAAATGCTGCGCTTCAAAAGCAAAGATATTATCCTCATCAAGGGTAAAGTAATAGTTTAAGTTTTGATTAATTGAAAAAGGAGTGACTTCTTCTAGCTGTGCCGTTCTTCCTATCACCGAAGACAAGACATTTTGTTGTTGACTGTCATTTGATGCCCTTACAAAAATATCATAATCTAATTGATTATTAAAGTTGGGTTTATAAGAAGCGCTTAATTTTAATAAAGCTTGATTAGAGCGTTCCTCGCTGGTTTCTTCGGTGGCTTCATCTGGGATTTGCAAACGAGAATCTGTGTATTGAATAAAGCTATTTTCTTTGGCATCTATGATGCTATAATTAAAGATAAGAAAACCAGTAAGGTCTAATTTCTCATTTGGAGAATAGCTAAAGTTTGCTGTTGCTAACTTATTTTCTATTCGCTGAGCATTGCTTTGATTAGTCAAAAAGTTGAGACTGTTATCGCCTAAATTAATGCTGGTTCCGCTTTGTCTACTTGGAGACCTAAAGCCCCCTCCAAAACCGCGAATATCTCGCCTTGATAAGGCCACCTCGCCAATATTGTTTATGTCCCCAATAAAGTTGATACTGTATTTTGGACTGTAATAAAAAAGTTTGGGTTGAACTAGGTACAATTCTTCTGAGGGGGAATCTCCTGCCCCAGTAGTCACATTTCCAAACCAAAAACTTTCTTTCCCTTTTTTGAGTTTAATGTTGATGGCTACATTGTCTTGATTGTTTCCTACTCCGCGAAGTTGGCCTACTTCCCCATAGTTTTTAAGGACTTGAATTTTATCTACTGTACTTGAAGGGATGTTTTTTGTCGCTATTTTAGTGTCACCATCGAAAAAATCTTTTCCGTTGACCATTAATTTATTGACCACTTTTCCTTCTACTTCAATCTGACCAGTATCATTAATTTCTACCCCGGGAAGTTTATCGATTATGTCTTCAAGTTTTCTTTCTGAACCATTTTTAAAAGAATCTGCATCATAAATTAGGGTGTCCCCTCGAATCAAGACAGGCATTTTAACCACGACCTCATCTAAGACAATATCTGCACGCAGTTCATAGTCTCGACTCAAGTCGCTTTGCGCTGTAATGAGACTGTCATTTATGGTTTGTAAGCCCAGCGCACTCACTTGGATTTTATAGGCTGTATTGGTTTTCAGTTTTAAAGAAAATGCTCCTTTTTCATCTGTTAAAGCATAAGCGTCTAAAGCGTTCGATGCTTTATTGATGGCGACTAGACTAGCTGCTTCTAGGGGTTTCGCTAAACTATCCTGAACGATTCCAGAAAATTTGATTTGCTGCGCTTGTGCAAAAAAGGCTAACGCAATAAAAAGGAAGAAAAGGCGTGTTTTCATACAATTAGATTAACTGTTCTAGTGTGATGATTATCCTCTTCTTCTGCCGCGGTTATTGCGCATTTCCATCATTTTACCTACTATGGTGACACGATAATCTTCCTTATTGATGACTTTCCCTTTATCTGGTGCAACGATTTCTTTGCGCTCTTTAGGATTCATCACAATTTCTGAACACAGTATGGTAGTATCTCCTGCGCTTACCTCTAAAATCAAACCCGGGAGACCCCAGAATTCTGCTGGGCCGTGTTTTACGGGAATCTGTAAGGTATACCAAGCTTCAATTGAGGTGAGCTTTATTTCTTCTTCTGCAGTTGAAGAAGCATTGCTACTTCTTAAATCACTCCAGTTAAAATTGTACCAAGATAATTCTGTCGAGGGTAACACCGCCGTTGCCTTAAAACAGGTATAAGCACCTATTTGTTTAGCCTCTGTCCCCATTTTCCATTCAATGGCTTGCAATTCATCTTTGACTAAAAAACGCTTCCCATAGAACTCTTGGGCTTGAACTAATTGGTTTTCAGCAACATTTTTATACTGCTTGCCGCGGGCAAAATTGCTCCCCCAAGAGTCTGTCGCGCCAGAGATAGCGTCTACTTTTTCCTCTTCAATAAATAAAGATGATGTTGTGTCAAAACTCAATACATAAGTCTTTTCTAGCCTGTTTTTTAATCGCGCTTTCATTTGCTTTTTCTGAGCTTCACTCATACGAGCTCCCCAGCTTCCAAAATCTATTGTAGACTTTGAAAAATAAAATGCTTTCCCTTGAAAGTCTTGCTGCGCTGTGTCAGCATTAGACAATAATAAAGGAAGACTTAATAACAGTAGTAATCGAGAAAATTTTGACATCATAACATTGCTTGTTTAACAAATATAGTGTTTTATTAAACATTATGTTTTGTAGTTAACCTTGAATGTAAATGACTTGTATAATGTTTGACCTCTAATTGATAAAAACGCACTTTAAAAAATGATCCTTTGTCCCTTGATTGAAAATAGTTCCCCGCTTTAAAATAATTTTCAAAAATCCCCCAGCGTTCCATATGAATCCCTTTATAGACCTTGTATTCGTTTCCGTTTAAGATAATCACCATTTCTCCTTTGGATACTTTTACTTCTAGGGTAAAGGTGATAAAATCGACCTTTTGCTCAAAATTAAATCCAGGGTCATTATCCCATGCGTCTTCATGGAGTAATTTTTCATTTGTAGCGTTTTTGACTGTTTTTGCGAAATTTTCTTGCCCTGATTATTGCTTTGCGCAATCAAATTGAAAGAAATCGAAAAGGCTAAAGGAAAATAAATAGGAGATTTAAGCTTTTACATAGATTGGAATTATCCTTAAAAACATGTCTTATTGTAAGTGGAATATCAAATCGGCCTCCTTTTATCACAAAAAGGGATGCTCTCGTAGCATTAAAAATGAGTGTGATTTATAGTATCTTGTTAAAGAAAATAATCAAAAAGTTTCGCTTATGATCCCTTCCTTCTTGTATCGTTCATCTTTCTGTTTACTGACATTCAGTAGTTTACTTTGTTTTAGTCAAGCAAAATTTGACATGGAAGACATTTTCTCGCTGCAATATGCTAATGAGATTCAACTGTCTCCAGAAGGAAAAAAAATCGTTTATCAAAAAATGGGCTTTGATATTATGGAAGATCGAAGTGTAGGCTCCCTCTGGATCATGAATGCAGATGGCAGTAACGATCAAAAACTCACTACCCGAGATCAAAATGAATCTAGTCCCAGATGGTCGCCAAAAGGGGGTCAGATCGCCTTTGTCAGTGCAGGAAAAAATGGGGCCGAAATATACCTCTACTGGGTCAACAGCGGCAACTTTGCTCGCATCACACAATTGCCAAAGTCTCCTTCTTCTTTAACCTGGTCTCCCGATGGAAAACAATTGGCCTTTAGCATGTTTGTCCCTTCGCCTCCCCCGGTTATTGCAAAAATCCCACAAGCGCCCAAAGGCGCCAAATGGGCTAAAAAACCCCGCATTACAGATCGTCTCAAGCACGAAGCAGATGGTCGCGGCTACCTCGCCCCTGGCTTTAATCACCTGTTTGTAATGCCCGCTAATGGAGGAGCAGTACGCCAAGTCACTTCGGGAGATTTTCACCACCGCGGAAAAATAAGCTGGTCAAAAGACAACCGCAGTTTGTACTTTTCTGCCAATCGAAATGCTAACTGGGAATACGACTTTAGAAACAGTGAAATCTACCGTGTTTCCATCGACAACGGAACTATTCAAGCCCTTACCGATCGAGAGGGTCCAGATCGTTCCCCTAGCCTTTCGCCTGACGGAAAAACCATGGCCTATATAGGCTTTGATGATAAAAAAGAAGCCTATCAAAATACCCTCTTGTATTTAATGAATACAGATGGAACAAATAAACGTGTGCTAAGTTCAAGCCTCGATGCAAGTGTTTCCAACATTCAATGGGATCACAATGGAAAACAACTTTACTTTAGCTATGATGAGCATGGGAATGGAAAAATTGGTCGGATCGATCTGCAAGGAAAGCTTACTAAAATAGCCGATAATCGCGGAGGGACTACCCTAGGTAGACCCTATGGAAGCGGGAGCTATAGTCTTTCTAAAAACGGAAGGGTTGCCTATAATTTTTCACGCCCCAGTCATTCATCAGACATCGCCATTCTAGATAGCAATGGGAAAAACTGGAAACGCTTAACCCAATTAAATCAAGCCCTCTTTACACACAAAAAACCTGGAAAAGTAGAAGAGATTTGGTACAACTCTAGTGTTGATGGGAGAAAAATTCAAGGCTGGATTGTTTACCCTCCACACTATGATCCCAACAAAAAATATCCCTTTATGGTAGAAAATCACGGAGGGCCTATATTAAATTATGGCGATCGTTTCTCGATTGAGATGCAATTGTATGCTTCTGCTGGCTATATTGTTTTTTACCCTAACCCTAGAGGAAGCACTAGCTATGGAGAAGAATTTGCCAACCTTTTGCTCAACAATTATCCCGGAGAAGATTACAACGATGTAATGGATGGGGTAGATGCTTGTATCGCAAAAGGCATTGCCCACGAAGATCAATTATATGTCACCGGTGGAAGCGCAGGTGGAATCATGTCGGCATGGATGATCGGAAAAAACAAGCGCTTTGAAGCCGCTGTGGTCGTTAAACCCGTGATGAACTGGATCTCAAAACTCTTAGTAGCAGATAATTATTATGGCTATGCCAATACCCGTTACCCTGGTCAAGTCTGGGAAAACCCCATGAATTACTGGAAGTTTTCGCCCATCTCTCTTGTAGGAGAGGTAGAAACACCGACCCTAGTTATGGTAGGAATGAACGACTTGCGCACCCCGCCCAGTGAAGCAAAACAATTGTACCACGCATTAAAATTGCGTAAAATCCCCACCGCTTTAGTTGAAATTCCTGAGGTGAGTCACGGGATTGCTAGACGCCCCAGTAACTTAATGACTAAGGTTGCCCACACCATCGCGTGGTTTGAAAAACACAAATGATCCCTTTTAATTAGATGAAAATTCAATACTATAAAATCCTGCTTAAAAAACGTTTCCCGCTTAAAATCAGTAGGGGGGTTGAAGGGAATTCTTACAATGTTTTTATCTCGATTGAAAAAGATGGAATCACAGGCTGGGGAGAAGCCGCTCCAGGCAAAAACGAAAATGCAGATAGCCCAGAAAGAGTAATTAAAGCGCTTCAACGACTTGTCGCTAGAGAATTTATTGGAAATATAAGACAGCCTATTCCCCTTTGGTTAACAAGCATGGAAGACATGGTCGATAACTTACATAATAGCTGCTTTGACAATATCATTCTGGTCCCTAGAAATAAGCAAGGGCAGTCTGAGGCGGCCCTTTTAACCAAGGCCTTAGAATTAATCAAATCCTGTCCTAATCTCCTCTTTGATTTACACGCCTATGAAAAATGGCTGGTCGATCAGAGCGAAGCAAATATCTGGCAACGCATTCAGCGGCTACAAAGTCATCCTTTATGCTAAAAAAGACCCTATTCCAACATTGCGCTGACCACCTCAACAACAGCTTAGGTTTGTTCGATCAAAGGAAATCAGACCTTTTAGTTGCCCTTGCATCAGAAAGTAAAAGTAGCGCCGGCGATAAACACGAAACTGGTCGCGCAATGCTACAGCTAGAAAGAGAAAAACTAGGCGAACAACTTAAAGAAACCGAAAGGAAGCTCAAACTACTACTCCCTTTAGAAAACCATTTATCCACAAAAACAATTACTGTGGGATCTGTGGTCAAAACAGATCAATTGAGCTATTATATTGCCGTCTCTACCCCAGCACTCGAAATCGATAAAACAACATATTATTGTATTTCTTCTCAAAGCCCCATTGGGAAATTACTCCTTGGTAAAAAAGTAGGGGAGGCAATTTCATTCAATCATAGGATAAGTAACATAACAGAGATTATTTAGGCTTAATTTTCCTTTTCTTATTTGAGTGCGCTTTTGGGGATTTATAAAAAGTGTAATGGAGGAATAAATATGATAAACAGTGTTTTTTACTCAACGAGAGCCCAATAATTTTCCAGAAGGGTAGTCCATTGAGTTTTAGATTTTTTATGCACTATCTAGTTTAAAAACAGTGCGGTTTTTTTAATTTCTTCAACTAAATATTTAAGGTGTTCAATTGTTGTTTTTGGATTGAGTAATACAACGCGTAAATAGCGCTGTCCATTCATCTCACAAGATGTCAAATAAAATCGCTTTTCATTGATAATGGTGTAGCGCAATAGCTTTTGAAAGTCATCTTCACAACTAAACTTTTCATAACGAAAACACAGTATATTACTTTGAGGAAAATAAGGGGTTGTAAAATCCTCTTCTTCATTTAAAAGGGCGTGGAAGTCTTTGGCTAATTGAAAACTTTGATCGATGAATTCCCCAATTTTAGCTTCGCCTTCTAAAGCAAAAGTCCAAAATAATTTCGTCCCTAAAGCCGATTTAGTGCACTCAATTGTATAAGGCATGGAGTCCATTCCCACCACTTCGGTGTCGTGAAAAACATAAGAGCCTTTTTGCTGAAAAGCCGCCGCTTGATCTTTAAAGTCTCTAAACAATACTGCAGTACAAAGCGCGGGAACACGCATCATTTTATGGGCGTCCCAAATCAAAGAACGCGCCTTTTCAATCCCTTTGACATATTGTTTACTCTGCGGTCCTGCAAGGGCAGCCGCCCCATGGGCGCCATCGACATGGAACCACAAATTGTTCTCTTGGCAAAAATCTCCCATGGCATCAATAGGATCAAAAAGTCCTGTTGATGTCGCGCAGGCATTGGCCACGACGCACATCACTCGTTTTCCATCGGCCATGGCTTTTGCATAGACACGTGGTAAGTCTTCCATTAATAAGACTTCGTTTTCATCAACCGCCACCGGATAAAATGCTTTTTTCCCCAATCCTAAAATCGAAAGCGCACGCGCGATGGAATAATGTGCAGAGGCTGCGCCAATGACCACTAAATCATTTGGATTTCCATCTGTCCATGCATCTGGTGCAATCGCCGCTCTTGCGGCAGCAAGCGCTGTTAAATTCGCAACAGATCCCCCGTGGGTCAATACTCCGCTTGCTTTTCCTCGTGTAAAGTGAAAGTCATAGTCATCACGCCCTTCTAACCAGCCTATTTTTTCAAGCATCCAGTTGATCATAAAACCCTCGCAAGTCCCCCCCGCAGGTCCCATTTCATATAGTGAACTGGGGTTGTTGATTGTTCCGTGAATCAATTCTGGAATCCCCGATAAGTCATGTGGAACCGCCACTTGATGTCCCATATAATGAGGGTGGCTTAAATGATTGGTGTGGGTTAAATAAGTTTTGACAAAAGCGAGTAAATCGTCCTGCCCTTGAAAGCCCTCTTTTATACGTTCTTTTAAAAGCAGCTCTTGCGCAATGATTTCTGGCGCTTGTTGATTTAATGCAGGAGTTTTTTTAGCCTTGCTGTTTTTTAAATGTTGCTCGAGTAATTGACCTACTTGCGCAATGATGGCTTCTGTCATAAGGCTTACTTATATTTTATAGAATAAAAGGGTGGACCAAATATTTTTATGTAAATAGTCATTTCCTTTTGCAATAGTATTGCGTTGAAATCCGGTTAATAGACGCATTTTCTTTGTGATGGCTTGCTGAAAGCCAAAGAAGGTCCAGTTTTGATTAAATTGATAAGGGAAATTATCTTTGATATGCATAAACACTTCATTAAACACAACGAGTTTTGGGAAAAAAGCTTTTTCGCCATTGGTTAAAGGAAATTGAAATCCTGTACGGAAACGAATGCGTGCACCATAGCTGCTCTCATTGTTTTTTGATTGCCAGCGTTGTTCAAGTCGAATCCAACCAAAGTAGTTCGAACGATTAATCGGCAATGAAAAGTTAAACTGCTGCCAAAGGTTATTTTCTATAGTGCGATGCTGTGGAGTATTACTAGAGATCAAGGTATAACCTGTTGCAAAAGCAGTGTTGTTCCCCAATTTAAAACTTACCGACGGGCGAAGCAAATACTGATCATTTTCAACAAAAAACTGTCTCGTACGCACATGAGTTTCTAAACGAAGCGTTGTGCTACTGTTTAAACTGTAATCTGTAAATAATGCTTTCCAGGCGTTATCTTGTCGTTCTTGGGCACTACTTTTCCAGGATACAAGGGACAGTGCAATAATTGTAAAGGTGTAAAGGGTTTTTTTCATTTGACATTAAAAGGATTTGAGTAATCCCCCATCAATGGGGATGTTGGTTCCAGTAATATAACTGGCTTGTTCAGAGGCTAAAAAACAGACTAAATTAGCGTATTCTTCGGGTTGGCCAATACGTTGCATGGGCACTTGTGCCTCCATTGCGGCGCGAACCTGCTTTGGTGAAACCTTCATTTTTTCGGCTTTTTGTGCATTGAGTTGCGCAATGCGTTCTGTATCAAAATAGCCCGTAAGAGTATTATTAATGGTGATATTATCTGCCGCAATATCCATGGATATACTCTTTGCCCAAGTTACTAAAGCGGCACGTAAACTGTTTGAAAGAGCCAGATAATTAAGCGGTTCTTTTACAGAGACAGAGGCGATATTAACGATGCGGCCCCATTGCTGAGATTGCATATGTTTTAAAGCAAGCGAAGTGGTATGCACCGCACATTTAAACAATAAATCAAAAGCTGTTTGATAGTCATCAATCGCCTTTTCTATTGCTCCTCCTACTGCGGGACCTTGAGTATTGTTGATCAAAATATCAATCTTGTTTGTTTTAAAATACGTTTGCATCTGGGAAGAAAAAGCAGGGAAATTTGAAAAATCAACCACTAAGTATTGGTGTTGCTGTCCCTGGCTAGTATCGAATTGAGCAATGATGGTTTTCAATAAATCCTCACTCCTTGCCATTAAAGTAACTGAAGCCCCAGAGGTAGCTAAACGTTCTGCGATCGCTCTACCAATTCCTTTACTACTCCCTCCTACTAGGGCGTTTTTTCCTGTTAAGTCTATTCTCATAATTACTTGTAATCTTCGCGAGCGGGACTAAAAACATCCATCAATCTGCATAGGGTTAAGGCTTTTCCGCTATGTGGAACATTGGAAGGAATTGGAACAATGTCTCCGGCGGTATAAACTTTGGTTTTTCCGTCTAGGGTAAACTCAAACTCCCCTTCTACTACATGCATCATTTGTTCGTGTGGGTGATGATGTTCTGGAACGATCGCCCCTTTTTCTACTGTCCAAAAAGCCCAACTTAGTTGTTGTCCATGGACCAATTTCCCGTGCAGGCCAGGCATAATTTCTTTACTAGGGATTGTTGCAAGATTCACGCTTTATTTTTTACTAAAAATACAATAAATCAAGCAACTTATATATCCCCTTAAAAAGGAGAAAAACGAAAAAAGGCTATCTTGTTATTTTGCTTAAAGAATCGTTTTATGAAAGTCATTAATATCTTAGAAAAATATGCAGCGTTTGATGCCCAGTGGAGCCCCCATGTTATCGCCGAACTCAATGGTCAACAAGTCCTTTTAGCAAAAGTTCAAGGGGAATTTGTATGGCATGCTCACGCAGAAGAAGATGAACTTTTTCATGTGGTAAAAGGGCAACTTCGCATGGAATTTCGCGATCGTGTCGAAGTAATCAATCCAGGAGAAATAATCGTCGTTCCAAAAGGGGTAGAACACCGGCCCTGCGCAGAAGAAGAAACATGGATTTTACTCTTTGAACCCCTAAGCACCAAGCATACGGGAGAAGTTCAAGATGAAATAACTAAAAGCCATTATCCTAAAATTTAAACAATAAATAAGGTTCTCATTAACTTTAATTGTTTTCTTGTGGAAGAAAAACTCCTTACGAAGTCAATAATTCGTGTTTTTTCATTCTTGTTCTTTGTTTTGCTTTTAGCTTGTAGTTCAAACGACCCAACAGCAAAAGAAACATCCCAGAAAGTTTAATTGTTTCGTCCTTTGTGTTATTTTCTGCTACGGAAGAAACACGGTCTATAAACATAAGCTCAAACCCAGATTGGCGTGTAAATAACTCCCTAGATTGGGTTACGGTTAGCCCTACCGCTGGGTCAAATAACGGCGCCATCATCCTTACTGTAACTTCAAATCCTACTTCTGCACAGCGGGAAAGAGTTATAAGCCTTACAGATGGAAGCCTCTCAAGGACGATACAAATTAGATGAAGTGAAAGTCATCAATATGGCAAACAGTAGGTTTAATGTAGGCGGGCAGCATATGTATTTTAAAGCCGGTGTCTATCATCTTAACAGTACTGGAAATGATGATGATTATGCCCAAGTAACCTTTTATGATTTAAATAAATCTCATACCACTAATTAGATGCTTAGTTGAGAAATTCAATAAAAGCGTCCTAGTCATTTAGAAGAAGAAGAAGAAAAACCGCCATTAAGGCGGTTTTAAAAAATGTTAACCTATTTATTAAAGCTTCGCCGCTAATTCACTGGCTTCTTTAATAGCCATTTTAGCATCTAGTTGTGCGGCGATATTTGCTCCTCCTATGAGGTGCACATTTTGCCCAACACTACTTAAGCCCGCTTCAAGTTCTTTTAAAGAAACTTGTCCTGCACAAATAATCACATGATCAACGTCAAGGATTTGTTGCTCTTCTCCTACTTTGATATGTAACCCTTGATCATCGACTTTTTCATAACTCACGTCTGCCAGCATTTTCACCTCTTTCATCGCTAGACTTGAACGGTGAATCCATCCTGTTGTTTTTCCTAAATTCTTTCCGTGTTTCCCTTTAGAACGCTTAAGCAAATAAATTTCTCTTGGAGAAGCGAGGGGTTGAGGCCCTTCTGCTAAGGCACCGCCTTTGGCATAAGACATATCAACACCCCATTCTTTCATATAATTTTCGGTATTTAAACTAACCGATTCATGCGCCATATCATGAGCCAAATATTCGGCCATATCAAAGCCTATTCCTCCAGCACCTACTATGGCTACTTTGTCCCCTACGGTTTTGTTTTTGTATAACACATCGACATAATTGAGGACTTTGGGGTGATCAATTCCTTCCATCTCTAGGGTTCTGGGGGTTACCCCAGTGGCAAGAATGATTTCATCAAATTTATGGGCGAGAAGATCTGCTTCTTCTGCTCTAGTATTGAGACGAAGATCCACTCCATATTTTTTCAGCATATTGTCATAATAGCGAATGGTTTGCCCGTATTCTTCTTTTCCTGGGATGACTTTGGCCATATTAAACTGGCCTCCAATCTCTTGTTTTTCTTCAAAAAGAACGACTTGATGCCCTCTTTTTGCTGCCACTGTTGCGGCTTCAAGCCCAGCGGGCCCAGCACCTACTACAGCTATTTTTTTAGCTTGTGTTGTGGGTTCATGGACAAGAATTGTTTCGTGACAGGCCCTAGGATTCACTATACAAGAAGACACTTGCATGGTAAAGGTGTGGTCTAAACAGGCTTGATTACAAGCGATACAAGTGTTGATTTCTTCTGGTCTTCCTTCGATAGATTTTAAGACTAAATCTGGATCGGCGAGGAAAGGCCGCGCCATAGAAACCATGTCTGCATTGCCTTCGGCCAAAATTTTTTCGGCTACATCTGGCATATTGATACGATTGGTGGTAATCAACGGAATACTAACTTCGCCCATCATCTTTTTAGTGACCCAAGCAAAACCTGCTTTGGGCACAACAGTCCCAATGGTCGGAACCCTGGATTCGTGCCAGCCTATTCCTGTGTTGATAATGGTAGCACCTGCCGCTTCAATCGCTTTAGCAAGTTGTACCACTTCTTCCCAAGTGCTTCCTCCTTCTACTAGGTCTAACATGGATAGACGATAAATGATAATAAAGTTTTCTCCTACCGCTTCGCGGGTGCGGCGAATGATTTCAATGGGAAACTTGATGCGATTTTCATATTCCCCTCCCCATTCATCTGTTCTAAGGTTGGTTTTTTTCGCAATAAATTGATTGATTAAATACCCCTCAGAACCCATCACCTCAACCCCATCATAGTTGGCATACTGCGCCATTTTTGCACAATGCACATAATCTTGAATGGTTTGTTCGACTTCTTCACCGTTTAATTCTCTAGCAGGAAATGGACTAATTGGTGCTTTTGTATTACTAGCAGATACATTTTCTGGGGTATAGCCATAGCGTCCTACATGCAAGATTTGCATGCAAATTTTTCCGCCTTCTTCGTGGACTGCTTTGGTAACTTCTTTGTGTTTTTCGGCTTCCGCCTCATTATCTAAAGGGTGTCCCACGGGCAGTGCGAGACCTTGTTTACTGGGTGCAACTCCCCCCGTAACAATAAGTCCTACTTGTCCTTTAGCGCGTTGGGCATAAAAAGCGGCCAAACGCGGAATACCGCCATCGATGTCTTCCAGCATAGTGTGCATGGAGCCCATTAATACACGGTTTTTTAAGGTAGTAAAGCCTAAATCTAAGGGTTCAAGTAATTTTGGATATGCAGTAGTCGTGCCCATAATATAGTCGAATAGGTGATAACAATTTTTTTATGAAGCTACATTATTTTTTCTGTTCGCCCAATTGAATTGGCGTTAAATTAAATTAGATTGCCCGGGCTTTTGTACCTTCCCATTTAATAAAAGACAAGAGTATAATGAGCGATAAAATTGCTTGGGGGATATTAGGTTTGGGCCGGATCGCCCATAAATTTGTGAGAGATTTAACCTTAGTTAAAGGGGCCGTTTTACAAGCTGTCGCCTCTTCTTCGCAAGAACGGGCAGATGCTTTTGCCAAAGAGCATAAAGCCAATACCGCTTATGGGGAGTACGAAAGTTTATATCTAGATCCCTTAATACAAGTCGTTTACATCGCCAGTGTTCATGTTGATCATGCACCTCAAAGCCTTGCTGCTCTTGAAGCAGGAAAAGCGGTATTGTGCGAAAAGCCCATGGGCATCAATGCGCAAGAGGTAAAGGCTATGATGGCTTTGGCGAAAGCCAAAAAAGTGTTTTTGATGGAGGCTTTTTGGACGCGGTTTAACCCCGCAATGCTTGAGGTAAAAAGACAAATTGAACAGGGAAGAATAGGGGATTTGCGCCATGTACAGGCCTCTTTTGCCATGCCGCGCTGGAATGATGATCCCAGTGGAAGGTTATTAAATCTAACGAAAGGAGGGGGCTCTTTATTAGACATAGGGGTTTATCCCGTCTTTCTTGCCTATTTATTGTTAGGCAAGCCGAATAAAATTTTGGCTATGGCTAATTTTAATGACCAGGGGACAGAAACTCAAAGCAGTATTATTTTTTCTTACCCAAAGACGCAAGCACAACTCTACAGCAGTTTGACCCATCCTTTTACCATGGAAGCAAAAATTTATGGAGAAAAGGGAGAACTTACCATCGCTCCCACTTGGCATGAAAGTGAATCTTTAAGTTGGAAAATTGGAGATACCATTACCCAAGAGCAGTTTCCTAAAAAAGGGAAAGGCTATGTTCACGAAATAGAAGAAGTGCATCACTGTCTCAACAATAATATGCTAGAAAGTGAACAATGGTCGCTTAAAGACAGTTTGAATCTAATAGAATTGATGGATCAAATTCGAAAAAAAGTGGGGGTTGTTTATTCCCAAGATAAAAGCATATAAACACTTAGACCGCGCTTAAAAGATTGATTTTGTGCTCATGATAATTCGCAATCATTTCTTTGATCTTGACTTTATCGCTTTTGTGTTTGTTCTTTTCGTTCCACTCGATGGTAAGGGGATCAAGCGCTTTGTCTAGATTATTTTGACTCCATTTCATTATTTCATGCATACTAGGATAAAGATCAATTCCCATATCAGTTAGATAATAATGTTTCACCTTTTGATTGTCTTTTTTAAAAACAAAATCAATAATACCGTTTTCTTTTAACCATTTTAAACGTTGCGCAAGAATGTTTGAAGCAATGCCTTCTGGGCCATCTAAAAAGGCTTTAAAGGTTGAGCGTTCTATAAATAAATCACGAATAATTACTAGGGACCATTTATCGCCAATGATGTCTAACGCACTCGCTAAAGGACAACCACTTCTATACATAATTAACAATTTAGCCATTTTTCTTTGATTAAACAAAATTAATGATTACTTTTAAATTAAAAGTTTTATACTTGCAAAAGGAAATTATTATTTCGCAAAAAATAGAACCATAAACCAACTTCATCTCTCAAATGATTAGGTTTGAAAACCCCTCTATGTTTTAGAGGGGTTTATTTTTTTTATACATTAGTGAGATGAAAAATCTCCTCTTTTTATTATTACCTCTACTTGTTTTTGCCCAAAGAGGAAAAACAGGAGATTCTACCTTTGCCCACCGCTTACCTGCCGATGTAAAACAAAAGGGGACACGATCTGAACTTCTTATTATCAACCAAACAGACCATGATATTATCGCTTTAGTTCGTGGACAGTATGATGAATATATCCGTCATGTCTACATTCGTACACAAGAAGAATTTACTTTCACAGAAATGCCCATCACGCGTTTTTATGTGCAGTTCAAAGCTCAGGAGTTTTATTTTGAAGACTTAGAACGTACCGTGATGAATCCTGGAATAAAACACAGTTTTGAATTCTTTTATGATCCTAAACAACAGGTCAATTATAAAAAAATAACTGAAGCCCAGTTTTTTAAACCCTAACTTGTTTAAATCAGCTTTACTTTTAGGCTTATCCTCCCAATGACACAACTATTCTATCTCTAAAAATGAAAACATCAAATAATTGGTGGAAAGAAGGAGTAGTGTATCAAATCTACCCTCGCTCTTATAAAGACACTACGGGAAATGGCCTGGGTGACATTGAAGGCATTATCGAAAAACTCGATTATATCAAATCTTTAGGCGTAAATATGATCTGGATATGTCCCGTCTATGTCTCGCCTAATGACGATAATGGCTATGATATTGGGGACTACAGAAAAATCAGTGAAGACTTTGGCGATGACAAGGCCTTTGATCGCTTATTGCATGAAATGCATGCCCGCGGACTTAAACTCATTATGGATCTAGTGGTAAATCACTCATCAGACGAACACCAGTGGTTTGAACAAGCGAAACAAAGCAAAAATAATCCTTATCACGATTATTATATCTGGAAAGAAGGAACTCCTGCTAGACCTCCTAACAATTGGCAATCTGTATTTAACGGTAGTGTCTGGGAATGGAACAGCCTTACCCAAGAATACTTTTTACATTATTACACTAAAAAACAGCCCGATCTCAACTGGGAAAATCCCACTGTGCGCAAAGAAATATATGCTATCATAGACTTTTGGCTAGCCAAAGGAGTCGATGGTTTCCGTATGGATGTCATTTCTTTAATCTCGAAACGTTTATCCTTTCAAGATGTGCCCGCAAGCATGTCTTTTATTGATGTAATGGAAAAAGTTTATGCGAATGGGCCTAGGGTACACGAATACCTTCAAGAAATGAATCGCCAGGTATTGTCCAAATATGACGTAGTAACCGTGGGAGAAGGTCCCGGAGTCAATTTAGATCACGGGCCTCGCTATGTCTCGACCAAAGAAAAAGAACTCAATATGGTCTTTCACTTTGACCATTTAACCATTGATTTTGGCCCTAAAGGAAAATACGATCCTATTCCGGTAGATTTTATTCGCTTCAAAGAGATCTTTAGACAATGGGATGAAGCTTTAGCAGAAGACGGCTGGAACAGCATCTTTTTAGGCAATCACGACTTCTCTCGCATCGTTTCCCGTTTTGGAAATGACACACAATACCACAAAGAATCAGCAAAGCTATTAGTGACCCTCTTAATGAGTTTAAGAGGAACCCCTTATGTTTATCAAGGCGATGAAATAGGCATGACAAATGTCACTCATCCAAGCATAGATTTATATGATGATATCGAAACCAGAAATGCATGGAAGGCAGCAGAAGCCAAAGGGAAAGACATGGCTGCGTTTTTAAAAGCAGTTCACTGGCAAAGTCGCGATAATGCCCGTACCCCTATTCAATGGGACGCAACAGCACAGGCTGGTTTTTCCTCTGGAAAACCATGGATTCCTGTCAATGAAAATTATCCTCAAATCAATGTGGCTGCAGCAGAAAAAGACACAGATTCTATTCTGCATTATTACCGAAAGATGATCGCCTATCGAAAAACAAACCTATGCCTAGTGTATGGTCATTTTGAAGATTTACTACCTCAACATCCCCATTTATATGTTTATAAGCGTTGGGATGAAAATAATACTTATTTAGTCGTACATAATTTTAGGGATAGCAAAACAAATTGGGAACAAAAAGAAGTAGGCTATCTCCTAGAAACAGGAAATTACACCTCCCATTCTTCCCAACACTTATCGCCTTGGGAAAGTAGAATTTACCGTTTAGTTTAACCGTTTTTCATAGCAATAAAAAGGGTGCTCGCTTTTTTGTGCAAAAAATACTTGACCCACTTGATGGTATTGACGGGCTTGATAAAAACGATTATTTCTAGGGTTTTGACTAAAGGTGTCGAGACGCACAGAAAGGCAATTCTTTTCTTTTGCTAAGGCTTCGCCAAAGTCCATAAGCGCTCTTGCAATCCCTTGTCCTTGAGAAGCGGGATGAACCGCAAGGCGATGCACATACAACTGCTTTGCATCTGGAGTTAACCAGTCTACATCGGTATAAAAATCATCCATTACCGTAGAGAACATGACCGTTCCAACAATCTCTTTTTGATCGAGGTAAACATAGACTGTGTTGGCTTTAACATCGCTGGTCAAAACAGCTAAAGAGGGGTAGTTTTTATTCCATTGAAATATCCCTTGAGCAATCATGTGTTGGGCACAGGCTTCTGTGATTTTTTTAATCGATGGAATGTCTTCTAGCGTGGCTTTACGAATCATAAGACTAATAGAAATTTGCTATCTTCCTTCTAAATTAATTAAACATGAAAAACATCGCTTTACGAATTATCTTTATTCTCTCTATTTATCTCTTTGTAGGTGGACTAGTTTATGCTGGAACACCTGCCCTAGCGAATACTTTACTCGTCGAAGCAGCCTTGTTGATCTTTGGGATACAAGTCCTTGTTTTTCTTCCTTCCTACTGGGCACAAACAGAACATTTTTATGATCTTACCGGCGGAATCACCTATCTCTCTACCATGGGGTATATGGCCTATCGCCATCAAGCGATTTTTGGTACATGGGACGAACGTTCTTTGGTCTTGACCGCATTGATTGGGATATGGGCGATTCGTTTGAGTAGTTTTCTTTTTACTCGCGTAAAACGTGTGGGAAAAGACGGACGTTTTGATACCCTAAAAAAGTCTTTCACCCAATTTTTATTGACCTGGATGTTACAGGGTTTATGGGTGTTTATGTGTACATATCCTGCTTTAATTGCTTTGGCTTCGCCTTCAAAAGAAGAAAACACCTTCTTAGCTATTGGAGCAATTGTCTGGTTAGTAGGGTGGGTCTATGAAGTAATCGCTGACCGACAAAAAACAGCCTTCAATAAAGATCCGCAAAACGCAGGACAATTTATCAATGTAGGGGTCTGGAAACAATCCCGTCACCCTAACTATGTAGGAGAATTAGTCTTGTGGACAGGGATTACCATCATTGCAGCGCCAGTTTATCAAGGCAGTCAGTGGTTGGCATTAATCACCCCAGTATTTGTCTACTGGCTATTGAATAAAGTAAGCGGTGTCAACCTGCTCGAAGAACGCGCAGACAAGAAATGGGGAGACGATCCCGCCTATCAAGCTTATAAAAAAGATACCCCTATCTTTTTCCCAAAATTCTTTTAACCCCTTTTTACTAGCCATTACAGCTAATTTCATACTCGGTCCAATTTGCCGTCGTATCTTCATTAGGGAAGTAAAAACAACGTCTGGTATCATCTGGAAACTGAATGTTTTTCCAATAGCCTACTGGGATCGTTGCCCCGGTGGGTAAAGTAGTAGCAGTCTCGTTAAATTCCAACACGATTTCAATATTGAGGGTGCCTAATTGATCTGCCCATTCGCGAATCTGAGTTTCTAGTTCTGCCCATTCTCCACGGTTGAGTTGATCTTTTTGAAGGGTACAATTCAAAAAAGAAAAGGTCGCATAGAGGTTGTCATAACTATCTGTAAAAGCTGCGGCGGGAGCAAGATGTCCTCTGTCCCAAGGATTGCTGTAATAATCCTCATTGTCTGAAGTGATAATAGAGTCAACTTCATAAAACACCATCCCATCTCGATCGACAAGTTTTTCAATAGTACGTACATCATACCGAATCCAGTTAGGTTGTTGTAAAATCTCGTTATAAGAAACGGTAAAAATCGATCCTTCAACTAGCACCTCTGTGCGAGGTTTCAAGTTTTTAATGATCCGCTCTTGGTCTTCTGTTACGGGAAGAAGTTCGGGAAGTATACAACATTCTTTTGTTGAACCGAAAGCCGCGACAAAGATTAAAACAAGAAAGCAACAACTGATTTTATTCATCTTGAAAAAATTACTTGCAGTAAAGTTGATTAAACTAATGTACATTTAAGCAAAAAAAATGCTTTTTCATCTATTTATCTATGTTTTACTTATGGCACAGTCTTATCAAACCCAGCCCTATGAAGTGCTTTCAACCCTAGATCATATTGAAATTCGCTACTATCCCCCAGCAATGAAAGTTCAAGTGGAAAGTGCGCTTACTAACAACCGCAATTTCAATGCATTGTTTAAGTATATCTCTGGGAATAATGAGGCAGGAGAAAAAATTGCCATGACGACTCCCGTTTATATGGAAAACAAGAAGAATTCACAAAGCATGGCTTTTGTGCTACCAGCGCAATACACCGATACTGCACCACTCCCTAAAGGAGAAGGAGTAGCCGTTTATCAATCTAAAGCAGGGTACTTTGCCGCAATACGTTATGGAGGATATTCCAATGCTGAAAAAGTGCATCAATACACCCAACAATTAAAAGCCATTTTATCACAAGCCGGGAAAAAGATTGTTGGGCAAGCTTTAATCCTTTCCTATGATGCGCCCTATAAGTTTTACAATCGCAGAAATGAGGTTTTACTTGAAATAGAACCCTAAAAAAACCCTCGCTTCGCGAGGGTGATTTCTTACTGAACTAAATAATCCAACGCCTTTTCTTGAAAGGCAGTGTTAAAGGCAGCAACATCTTTTTCCATCAAAATGGTATAAGTGGCTAATTGTTCCTCTATGGCCTTCGTCAATTGATCTCTTACAGCAATATCTTGTGCTGTGGGCGGAAAGTCATTGATTAAAACCAAGTTGTTAATATGGCCTAATTTATTCGTCAAGCGAATAGGGAAATTCAAGGGATCTTGATTCGAGCGATTTTGCGTTTGATATAAGGCCTTTTCAACCTTAGATAAAGCTGCTGCTAATGCTTTTGCTTGAGAACGCAATTCTACTGTTGTATTGTCTTCTGCAAAATTGCTTTGAAACTCTTTTAGCTTTTTATTGACTGCTCTTATTTTTTTAATGGCTTGATGTGCCTTATCAATCGTTTGATTAACACCATTCACAAAATCAAACTGTTCTTGCATTTGGGCTACTGTAGCTTCTGCCAAAGGGTTTGGGAGGATCTCAAAATCTTGCGAAAGCGTTTCTCCATTAAGGTGTAGTTGCACTTGATAGATTCCAGGAACCGCTTTTGCTCCTGCTAAAGAAGCGCCCCATAAAATCATGCCTTTTAAACGTTCTGCTCCTTTGTATCGCATGTTCCAAACCAATTGATTTCCACCAACTTTAGCCGTTAATTTGTTCTTCTTGTCGTGATTTGAAAAGCGCTTTATTTCATCGCCATTTGTGTCGTGAAAACTTATGGCTAGACTATCTGCTTTTTCATCAAACTCTGGAAGATAATAATGTACAATTGCCCCGTTAGGAAGGTTTGTCCCTTTGGTTAATGAGCTGCGCCCTCCACGACCTGCAATGCGATAAATGTCTTTAGGGGTATAGAGTTTTGGACTGTTCTCATTCTTTTGTAATTGGTGTAATACGGTTAAATCATCTAAGATCCACAGACTTCTTCCCTGTGTAGCAACAATCAAACTATTGTCTTTAATCGTTAAATCTGTAATGGGAACTATAGGGAGGTTTTGTTGAAATGCTTCCCATGATTTTCCATCGTTAAAAGAAATATACATCCCCGTTTCTGTCCCAGCATAGAGCAAGCCTTTCTTAGCGGGGTCTGCTCTTAAAACCCGGGTAAAGTGTTCTTTGTTGATACCTTTATTGATTTGAGTCCAAGTAGCTCCATAATCTGTTGTTTTGTACAAGTAAGGGTTAAAGTCTCCCATTTTATAACGGGTTCCCGCGACATAACATGTTCCTGCCTCAAATGGCGAGGGTTCGATGCTGTTAATCATCATCCACGCTGGCATTCCCTTAGGGGTTACATTCGTCCAGTTTTTACCTCCGTCTTTCGTCAAGTGAATTAAACCGTCGTCGCTTCCTACCCACAAGAGCCCTTCTTGAAGCGGGGACTCGTCTGCAGCAAATATGGTACAATAGTATTCTACTCCGGTATTATCTTGGGTTATGGGTCCCCCAGAAGATTTTAATTTATCTGGATCATTACGAGTGAGGTCTGGACTGATAATGTTCCAGCTTTGTCCTTCATTTTCAGTGACGTGCACATGGTTAGAAAAGGTGTACAAACGTTTAGGGTTGTGCTTGCTAAAGATAATAGGGAAATTCCATTGAAAGCGGTATTTCATTCCTTCGGCACCATAGCCCATGGGGTTGTCTGGCCAAACGTTAATTCCTCTTACGGTTTCTTTTTCGTGGTTGACACGTGTTAAAAAACCTCCATAACTTCCACCATAAACAATCTCGTTATTAGTGGGGTCAATCGCAATATGCGCCGATTCTCCCCCTGCGGTTGATTCCCAATCGTCTTCTCCTATGCTTCTACCAAAACTGCGGTGTTTTACCCGAATGGTTGAATTGTCTTGCTGGGCCACATAAATGCGGTATGGAAAGGCATTGTCTGTGGTTACGCGATAGAATTGAGCGGTGGGTTGGTTGTAATAAGTACTCCATGTTTTTCCACCGTCATAAGAGACTTGGGCACCCCCATCATCTCCTATAATCATGCGTTGATTGTCTTCTGGAGCGATCCATAAATCATGGTGATCGCCATGTGGTGCACGCTGTGCTATAAATGTTTTTCCGCCATCGGTTGAGTGATGATAGGCGACATTCATAACATAGACGCCATTGACATCTTGGGTATCGGCATAAATCTTAGTGTAATACCAAGCGCGTTGTCTTAAAGCGCGACTATCGTTGACGTATTTCCAGTTTTTTCCTCCATCGTCTGAACGGTAAACACCACCTTTGTCTTTGTTTTCTACTATCGCCCACACGCGATCTGCATTGATGGGTGAAACGGTTACTCCAATAATGCCTAAGGTCCCTTTGGCGAAGCCATCATGTTTACTTATCTCTGTCCAGCTCGCGCCACGGTCGGTACTTTTCCATAAGGCAGAGCCTTCTCCTCCACTGCTTAGACTGTAAGGTGTGCGTTGTAAACGCCAAGTAGCCGCATAGAGATTGCGAGGATTAGAAGGGTCCATCTCTAATTCTACTGCGCCAGAGAGGCTGTTCGCAAACAAGACTTTTTCCCAAGTCTTTCCGCCATTGATACTTTTATATACCCCCCGTTCTTGAGTGGGTTTATAGATGTTGCCTAAAACTGCTGCATAGACAATCTCTGGGTTTTGTGGATCGATTACAATACGAGGGATATGACGAGATTGATGCAAACCGATTGAGGTCCAGGTTTTCCCGGCATCTACAGACTTCCACATGCCATAGCCAGAAGACACATTCCCGCGAACGGTAACTTCTCCACCCCCCACATAGATAACATTAGGATCACTTTTTGCGACTGCGATGGCGCCAATACTCCCGCCAAAATAGCCGTCGGAAATGTTTTTATAGGTAATTCCCCCGTCTTCTGTTTTCCAGATTCCCCCTCCAGTTGCGCCAAAGTAAAAGAGCTTAGGTTGTCCGGGAACACCTGTCACTGCTGCAGCACGCCCTCCTCTAAATGGACCAATTTCTCTATATTCTAAAGAACTATACAATTCTGGGCTAAAAGCCTTCTGATCTGCTTTTTCCTTTTTGCGTTGCCCCTGTAGTGGTTGTACAAAAAGAAAAGAGAGAAGAATAATTAAAATAGGGACATCACGACTAATAATCATTGACATAATTTTGGTTTTAAACTCCAAAGTACAAAAAATTAAAATTGTACTTTTAGGAGGAATTGTTAAATCAATCATCATGAAAAATCTACGTTTTACACTTTTTTTTACTGCAGCATTACTGCTGATAATCAATGTTTCAGCTCAAAATATAAAAACCATTAAAAAAGAAATTCAGTCTTCTGTAGAAATGCAAAAAAACAAATTAATTGAGACCAGTGACGCGATTTGGGAGGCGGCAGAAACCTCTCTAGTAGAATACAAATCGGCTAAACAATTAAAAGATTATACCCGCGCAAATGGTTTTGAAGTCACCGAAAATGTTGCAGATATTCCCACTGCATTTATGGCTAAATATGGCTCAGGAAGTCCAGTTATCGGAATTTTAGGAGAATTTGACGCAAATGCGGGGATTTCTCAAAAGCGTCAACCTACAAGAGAGGCACGTGTAGAAGGAGGAGCTGGTCACGGTTGTGGTCACAATCTCTTTGGCACGGCAAGCCTGGGGGCAGCCGTCGCCATCAAAGAACAAATCGAAAAAGGAAATATCAAAGGAACCGTTATCTTTTATGGTACCCCAGCCGAAGAAACCATCTTTGCAAAAGTATGGATGGCTCGTGCCGGCGTCTTTGATCAACTTGACGTTTGTATGGATTGGCATCCTGGGGCTTCGATCGAAGCAGGAACCCAGAGCAGTAAAGCTTTAGTTGATTTTCGCGTGAAGTTTTATGGTAGTTCTTCTCATGCTTCTTCAGATCCTTGGAATGGAACAAGTGCAGTTGACGCGATGGAATTATACACCACTGGCTTGAATTATTACCGCGAGCATATTTTACCAACTTCAAGAATTCACTATCAAATTGAAAAAGCGGGAGATGTAGTTAATGTGGTACCCGACTTTGCGCAAATATGGACCCGATTACGCGAAAACAATCGTGAAAAAGTAGATGTTTTATACGAACATGCCTTAAAAATTGCAGAAGGCGCAGCCTTGATGACAGGAACTACGCATGAAGTAAAACTGATCTCTGGGATTTATGAGATTCAAGTCAATAGAACAGGAGCCGAAGCCATGCAGAAAAACCTTGAAAGCCTAGGGAAGATTATCTATACAGAAGAAGAGATTGCTTACGCGAATACCATTCTAAAAGAAACAGGAAAGCCACAAAATGGCATTGACGGTACAGTACATCCTTTAAGAGAAACCTTACCTGCGCAGGGCGGGTCTACAGATGTGGGTGATGTAAGTCAAGTTGTACCCACCATTCGAATGTCGGCAACAGTAGCGTCAAAAGGAGGCCCATGGCACTCTTGGGCTGTAGTTGCTTGTACAGGAATGTCAATAGGTCATAAAGGAATGATCTATGCCTCAAAAGCCTTAGCCATGACCATGGCAGATTTATATAAAAATCCAAAGTTGGTCGAGGCGGTTAAAAAAGACTTTAAAGACAACAAGGTGAATAAAACCTATGAGCCTAGAATCCTACCCGGTCCACCCAGTTTAGACTAATATGAAAAAGTTTTTATTCCTTTTTTTATGGTTGGGAGGGAGCTCCCTTTTCGCGCAAGCGGTCTTACCTTTAAAAGAACGAGCAAAGGCGATAGAGCAAATTCAACAAGAGCGTTTTGAGGTGTTGTTACCTCAACTCATGCAAGCCCACAATATCGATGCATGGGTGATCATCGCCCGTGAATACAACGAAGATCCGGTGGTCAAAACCATGCTACCTCCCACTTGGCTAAATGCCCGCAGAAGAACCATTTTGGTCTTTACAAAAGACGCAAAAACAGGCGAGGTGAGTCGAGCGGCCATCACTCGTTATCCTTTTGGAAAATTGATTCCATCGGTTTGGAAAAAAGAAGAAGAACCCGATCAAATGAAAGCCCTAGCAGATTATCTCACACAAAAGAATCCAGCTAAAATAGGGATCAATATTTCTGATCATTATGGGATTGCAGATGGTCTGGCTAAGACAGATTATGATTTGTTGGTCGCTGCGCTCCCAAGGCCACTATCAAAAAGATTAGTAAGTGCAACACCCCTTGCTGTTGCATGGATAGAGAGCAGGATCTCACAAGAGATGGTGGTGTACAACCAACTGGTCGAAATCACCCATAACATCATTGCTGAAGCTTTTTCTACCCAAGTAATCACCCCTGGAATCACCACAACAGACGATGTAGTGTGGTGGATGCGGGAGAAAGTTTTGGCCATGGGCCTAAAAACTTGGTTTCATCCCACCATTGACGTGCAACGCAACGAAAACAGTGATTTGTATGCTTTTGACGGAAAATCAAAATACGATATAATTCAACCGGGGGATTTGGTGCACTGTGATTTTGGGATTACTTATTTAGGGCTTAATACTGATTGTCAAGAACTGGCTTATGTGTTGAAGAGAGGAGGGACCGCTGCACCTGACTATCTTGTCAAGGCTTTGGCCGAAGGCAATAAGGTACAAGATGTTTTCACCAACGAATTTAAGCGGGGAAGAACAGGAAATGAAACCCTTGCTTTGGCCTTAGCCAAAGGACAAAAAGCGGGCTATCGGCCACAAATTTATACCCATCCCTTAGGATCTTATGGGCATTCAGCAGGGACTACTTTTGGGATGTGGGACGCACAAGAAGGGGTTCCCGGATCTGGTGATTGGCCTTTACACGAAAACACAGTCTATGCCATTGAGCTCAATACTAAAGTGTATATCGATGCTTGGAAAAAAGATATACGGGTGATGTTAGAAGAAGCAGGATATTTTGGTCCCAAAGGTTTCTCTTATGTCAATAAACGGCAAACAGAATTATTTCTTATCGGAAATTAAGCTGCCTTATTGCGTTTAAAAAAGATAGAGAAAGAGCTTGTTTTTCCTAACATATTTCGATTGATGTATAAGATGAATCCTGCCATCAACAAGAAAAAAAGCTGTAAAATAAAAAGTTCAAACGCCATAACAATCGTTTAAAGGATTTATACTATAAAAATAGGGCTAAGCTCCCGTTGATAGGAGTTAGCCCTTATAAAGTTGTAAACAAGTTACTAAGAATGAACTAGTTGACCTTTAAGACCAGTTTTCCGTTCTTTTCTCCCGAGAACAGGCGCAGGAAAGTCTCTCTAAAGTTTTCGATGCCTTCATAGATGTCCTCTCTACTTTTTAGTTTTCCTTCTTGCATCCAGCCGGCCATTTCTTTCATTGCTATCCCATAATCTTGTGCATAATCTAAAACCACCATTCCTTTCATGGAAGCGCGATTGACCAGCAGAGATAAATAATTTTTTGGTCCTGCCACAGCAGAAGTTGCGTTGTATTGAGAAATGGCTCCGCAAATCACAACACGTGCGTTTTTACGCAAGAAAATAAGTGCTGCATCTAAAATATCACCCCCTACATTATCAAAATAAACATCAATCCCTTTTGGGCAATGTTGCTTAATACCAGAAAGGACATTTTCGTTTTTATAATCTATGGCTCCATCGAAGCCTAGCTCGTTGACGACATAATCGCATTTTTCTTTTCCTCCCGCGATACCAATAACGGTACAGCCTTTGATTTTAGCGATTTGTCCTACAATACTTCCTACTGCTCCAGCAGCACCAGATACTAAAACCGTATCTCCTGCCTTGATTTCTCCTTCTTGAAGGATGCCAAAGTAAGCTGTCATGCCAGGCATCCCTAAGGTTCCAATGTAGGCAGGAAGAGGAGCGCGATTAGGATCCACTTGATAGTATTGTTCTCCGCGAGTAATAAGGTGCGTTTGTACCCCTCCCCAACCGGTGATATAGTCTCCTTCTTTGAATAAGGTTTTTCCTTGGGTCTGAATAACTTTTCCAACTGTCCCTGCACGCATCACTTCCCCAATTTGAACCGGCGGAATATAAGAGCGGCTTTCGTTCATCCATCCACGCATGGCGGGATCTAAAGAGATATAGTGTTGTTCTACCAGCATTTCACCATCTTCTAATGCACGAGTCGGAGTTGAGGTAAAGGTCCAGGTTTCTTCATCTGGAACGCCTAAGGGGCGTTTCGCTAAAATTTGTTGTTTGTTTTCCATGACCTAAATCTAATGAAAGAATTCGATGTGTCGAAATGTTTATCTTTAAAGAAAACACATGAGATGGTTAGCAATTTTATCAAGCACAGTGATAATGTTAGTGTTGACATTATCAAGTAGCACAATTAGGATGGAAAACACTACAAAAAAAGAAAAACTACAACATATTGTTTTGATTCAATTCAAAGCATCAACTACCCCAGAACAATTGACTGAAATAGAAAGCGAAGTGATGACCTTAAAAGAGATTAAAGGAGTCAATCATTTAAAAGTGAGCGAAAATGTTTCTCCAGAAAACCTCAATCAAGGCTACACGCATAGTTTAACGATGTGGTTCGAAAATGAAGCAGATCGCGATGAACTGTATTTACCTCATCCCATTCACAAAGCTTTTGTAGACCTTTTTGTTCCCCACACAGAAAAGGTGTTGGTTTTTGATTATTGGGAATAACATTGATAAAAAAAAGCAGAATACAATGCATTAAAAAACAGCCATCAACAAAAAAAATCAAAGTTGTTCATAACCTCTTTTAAGGAGCGTTTTAACAACCAAGAGAATGTCTTATTTTTATGCTCAAACGAAAAAGAAACGATTATGGCCGACGATAAAGCCGCCAAATTAAAGGCACTCCAATTAACTTTAGACAAACTCGACAAAACCTACGGTAAAGGTTCAGTAATGAAGCTGGGCGACGAAGCGGTAGAAGAAGTAGAAGCCATTTCATCTGGCTCAATAGGACTAGATATTGCTTTAGGCGTAGGAGGATATCCTCGCGGGCGTGTCATTGAAATATATGGTCCAGAATCTTCGGGAAAAACAACCTTGACATTGCATGCTATCGCAGAATGTCAAAAACAAGGAGGGATTGCTACTTTTATCGATGCAGAACATGCCTTTGATCGTTTTTATGCAGAAAAATTAGGGGTAGATATTTCAGAACTTATTATATCGCAACCTGATCATGGAGAGCAAGCGCTCGAAATCGCTGATAATCTTATCCGCTCTGGTGCTGTTGATATTGTCGTGATTGATTCTGTTGCTGCATTGACCCCTAAAAGTGAAATTGAAGGAGAAATGGGAGATTCAAAAATGGGACTTCACGCCCGTTTAATGTCTCAAGCCTTGCGTAAACTTACTGGATCAATTTCTCGAACAAATTGTACCGTCTTCTTCATTAACCAGTTGAGAGAAAAAATCGGGGTAATGTTTGGAAACCCAGAAACAACTACTGGTGGAAACGCTTTAAAATTCTATGCTTCTGTTCGATTAGACATTCGTCGATCGACACAAATTAAAAGCACAGATGCAGAGGTACTAGGAAACAAAACCCGGGTGAAAGTGGTCAAAAACAAAGTAGCACCACCTTTTAAAACTACCGAATTCGATATTATGTACGGAGAAGGTATCTCTAAAATCGGAGAGATCATTGACTTGGGGGTCAACTATGAAATCATCAAAAAATCAGGTTCTTGGTTTAGCTATGGCGGCACCAAATTAGGCCAAGGTCGTGATGCGGTCAAAACGCTCTTAAGTGATAATCCAGATTTAATGGATGAACTTGAAGAAAAAATCATGGGCACCCTTAAGGCTGTGAATGAATAATGCTTTTAACATTTAGATTGCATTGCCCCCAAAGTGATTTGGGGGTTTTTTATTTTGAGGCTTTTAGCCCAAAGTAAATCGGCACAGTTGACAAAGCATACATTACTAAAGAATAAATCGCGGCAACTATGGCAAAATCGGGTTGATTTAAAGTAATTACCGCTAAACTAATGGTTAAGGTACCATTTTGAATCCCAGATTCAATCGCAATGGTTAAGCCCTGTTTGAGGTTTAAACCAAAAGCTTTGGCTAAGCCATAGCCCAGCCCCATAGTGATCACATTTAAAACCACAACTATCGCTATAGTATCCCCAACATACTGTTTAAACAAATCAAATTCTCTAGCTAAAAGACCTAAGATCACCACCGCCAAAAAAACAGAAGATGCGATACGAACGGGGCGTTCCATCTTATCTGCAAACTGGGGAGCTCTATTTTTTATCATCATTCCTAGACTAAGCGGAATCGCTAATATAACTATCAAAGTTTTAAAAATATCAACAGTAGGAGAAGCCATATTCGCTGCTTCGGCTAAATAAGTAGTGTAGGCGTAGCCTACCCAAAACGGGATGGTGACAATAGTAATCACACTATTGATCGCCGTCATACTTACAGAAAGTGCCAAATCTCCTTTGGCTAAAAGAGTCACTAAATTAGAAGAAGTTCCCCCTGGACAAGCCGCGAGCAAAATCATCCCTATCGTTATAAAATCTGGCGGTTCAAAAAGACACACTAGGCCTAAAGCAACTAAAGGCAATAAGATAATTTGATTGGTCAAGCCTAAAAGAACCGGCTTTGGGTTTTGTGCTACTCGTTTAAAGTCGGCTAGGGTAAGGGTAAGTCCCATTCCCATCATAATAACCATAATAGCAATCGCTAGTATAATTGAAGCAGAAGAATCCATTAAAAATGTTTTAAGCAAAATACCATTTTTCGTCCACTTACTAGATCAGAATTAATATTATGCGATTTGTGAAAGTGCTTTCTCGATCTCCACTGCTTTAAATTGTCGCCTTTTAGGGTCTTCTAACAAGCCTTTTTCAACTACATTACGCACTTTCACTTGAAAGTCTTTTATTTCCTCCATGGTTATAGGAGGATAAATTTCAAGATAAGTTTGTACCCTTAACTCTCCAGGGTAACCAAAGTTAGGATGCCAGGGATGCTTGCGTTTACAGTCATAAAAAACCATAGGCACAACAGGCAATTGATGGTCAATCGCAATTTTAAAAGCCCCGCGTTTAAAGGAGTTTAAAAAGACGGTGTCATCTTCATAAGACACCTCTGGGAAAACACAAATACTATAGCCTAAGGCGAGTTTTTTTTCTGCACGACCATAAACTTCCCAGCGACTTTTTTTATCACTGCGGTTCACCATTATCGCTGCGCGTTTATAGAGGTACCCAAAGATGGGAATCTTGACCAGCTCTTTTTTTCCGACAAAGACAAAAGGATTTTTAGAAACCCGTAACATTACAAAAGGATCGATATAACTGGTGTGATTAGCAACTAAAACATAAGAAGCCCCTTTTGGCAATGGTTTTGCATAACGAATTTTAGTATAAAAACCACTTCCCCCTAAAATAATGGGTGCCCAGATATTACGTGCCACCCAAAAAACAAAAGTATAGCCCTTTGGAAAGAATAAAGCAATCGCTAAAAAGGGAAATAAAAAAGGAACGGGTACACCTGCTAGGATGTAGAACCATATTCGCCATAAGCGCGTAAGTACCTTTTTCACAGTTTCAAAAATAACAAATTGGAATTAGTTTTAGGGAAATAAAGTACATTTGTGAAAAACATTTTCAATGGCCAGAATCTTAACCGGAGTACAAAGTACCGGCACTCCCCACTTAGGCAATTTATTAGGTGCTGTTTTACCCGCCATCGCCATGGCAGATGAAGAATCGAATGAATCTTTCCTCTTTATTGCCGACTTGCATTCTTTGACACAAATCAAAGATGGAGCAACCTTAAGACAACACACCTTTAATACTGCAGCGGCATGGCTTGCCTGCGGTTTAGATACCGATAAAACGATTTTTTACAAGCAGAGTGATGTAAGTGAAGTAACAGAACTGGCCTGGTACCTCAACTGCTTCTACCCCTATCAACGCCTCACTTTAGCCCACTCTTTTAAAGATAAAGCAGATCGTTTACAAGATGTCAATGCTGGGCTTTTTAGTTATCCTATGTTAATGGCGGCTGACATACTACTCTATGACGCAGACATAGTCCCAGTTGGAAAAGATCAATTGCAGCATTTAGAAATGACCCGCGATGTTGGCTCGCGATTTAACAGCCAACTAGGGGAAACCTTTGTGTTGCCACAGGCAAAAATCCAAGATTCAACCCAGTATGTTCCTGGAACAGATGGTGGAAAAATGTCTAAATCTAAAAACAACATTATTGATGTCTTTCTCCCAGAAAAAAAATTGCGAAAGCAAGTCATGGGCATCAAAACAGATTCTACTCCGCTTCAAGATCCCAAAGATCCAGAAAATTGTAACGTTTTTGCGCTTTATTCGCTTTTGGCCAATCCCGGCCAAATTGAAGAGCTTAGACAACAATACCTTGATGGCGGAATGGGGTATGGTCACGCAAAACAAGCCTTGTTTGAGTTGATTTTGGCTACATTCGAAGAACCCCGTAAACGCTTTAATTACTATCAAGCTAATCCTGCAGAAGTAACCATTGCTTTAGCCAAAGGGGCTAAAAAAGCACGTGAAATTGCCCATGAAGTACTCTTAAGAGTACGTGGTAAAATAGGTTACTAACTAACAACGCTCAAACTTTTTACCCGCTATCGAACGAACTATTCCTTTTAGTTCTAACTGGAGTAGTATCGACGCAATTGAGCCAATAGGTTGTTTACATTTTAAGGAGATTTCGTCTATAGAAGAAGCGACTTCTAGTTGTTCTAATATCTTTTGCTCTTCTGGCAAAAGTTCAACGAAAAGGTTTTTTTGGATGTTCTTTTTTGGCGCTTTTTCTTCCCAATTCATCCATTGAATAAAGTCTTTAACATGACGAATCATTCGCGCTTGATCGTTTTTAATCAAACTTAAACAGCCTGCTCTTTTTTCTTCTTTTTTTAGCTGGGGTAAATGGGCTTTCCAGCGTTCTAAATATTTGATATGTGAAGGCCCTACACCATTAATTTGCAGTAGTTTATCTAATGTGGCTTTAAGAACGTTTTTTGCTCCATCACAATGATCGATTAGTTTTTTAATCCGGCGGGGTCCTAAGTTAGGGATACGACAAAGCAATAAAGCCGCTTGTTGGGACGTTAAGGTCATAGCTTTGGGTGATTTTTGAGGCCTCTAGCACTAAAATTTCCTTTAAAAATAGGAAGAAAATATTATTTGCTATCTTTAATACATGGTTTTGACACAATACATAAAAGAATTACTCTATCAGCAGGAATGTATCACCTTACCCGGTTTTGGATCTTTTGTAACCCAAAATCATCCGATACAGGTCAACCGTTTTACGGGAGAATTTGTTCCCCCTTCTCGTTCAATATCATTTAATCGATTGATACAAGAGAATGACGGTCTTTTAGCAAGTTATATTGCGAAAAGAGAAAACATTTCTTATGCTAAAGCTCTTGTTAAAATTGAAGAAGAGTGCGCCCGCTGGAATAAACGCCTTAAAAATGATGTGTTGATTCTACCTGGTATTGGAGAGTTTTCTACTAACGCTGAAAACAAATTGCGCTTTTTACCTCACGGGAAAGTCAATTTTGACGCTAATGCCTTAGGCTTAAAAACCTTCCAAAAAACACCACTGAAGGCTCAAATTAAAGCAGCCTCTATCGTTCCCCCGGTTTCTAATTCAACATCAAATCCCATGCAAGACAATAAAGAATCACTCGCTTTTACACCAGAACAAAAGGAAAACAACAAAACCCCTTTTGTAAAATATGCCGTAATTGGAATCGTTGCTGTAGCCATATTAGGCGCTGCATACTATTTTGGGAACCAGTATCTTGAAAGTGAACGCCTAAAATCTACTAAACTGGCGCAACAACGCATCACCAAAAATGTGCAAAGCGCTTCTTTTGACTTAGGGTCAATCACCGCTATTTCTTATGATGCTGTCGCAGAAATCGAAACGGTAGACGACAATAGTGTTAGCATAACTGAAGGACAATTTTATAGTGTAATCGCAGGAAGTTTCCGCGATCAAGAGAATGCAGAACGCAAATTAGCCGTTTTAAAATCGCAAGGATTTGAAGCTGCTTTTGCTGAACAAAGTGCAAACGGACTAATTCGTGTAGCTTATGGTCGTTTTGAAACAAAAAGACAAGCGTTCAGTTTGCTCAATTTTGTTACCAATAGCTTAAAAGAAGAGGCCTGGTATCTCGTCGAAGGTTACTAGTCTAAACTACATTCGATAAACCCAACTCTTAGGGTTGACTGGTGTTGTGTTTTGAAATACAGAAAACTTTAACTCGCTTTTCCCTGTTGTCGGATGGGTAAAAACCTCTCCTATGGCTTGTTTTGCATCAATGGTTTGTCCCTTTTTAACATATACAACCGCTAGATTTGAATAGCTGGTGATATAATTTCCATGTTGGATTAACACTCCTGGATTACTGCCTTTAAAAGAGAATACCTGCATCACTTTCCCTTTAAATACCGCACGCACTTTTGCATTATCTGGCGTGGCAATGGTTACCCCATTGCTTTGAATCTTAGTCGTTTTAACAACAGGGTGAGTTTGTGTTCCAAAGCCCAAGGTCACCACTCCTTGTTCTACCGGCCAGGGGAGTTTTCCTTTATTTGCCGTAAAGTTTTTGCCAATTAATTGCGCTTCTGGAGTTAAAGTAAAAACCGCTTTGTTTTTTCCTGCAGCTGCTTTATTAGAGGCGGCAATGGCCGCTCTAATTAAGCGCTGAATCTCTTTGTCAAAAGCAGCTATTTGACGCTGTTTCTTTTGAATTTGTTTTTCCAGAGAACGTTCTTTTTTCTTTAAGCTGCTAATGCGCTCTTTTTGTTCTAATCGTTCTGCTGTAAGTTCATTTTGTGCAATCCTGTTTTCTTTCACTAAAACTTCCTTCTTTTGTTTTTGAACTAAAAGAGTTTCATTTAGCGCTTCTAGGGTCTTTGTTTTTTCGGCAATTAGAAGGCCTTGTTTTTTTCTAAATGCAGCGTATTGTTTTAAGTATTGAAAGCGTTTATAAGCCTGTAAAAAGCTTTCGGAAGAGAATAAGAACATCAAGCGGCTTTGGGCAGATTTACTCGCATAAGCAAAGCGAATCATCTCTGCGTATTCACTTTTTAAGTCTTTTAATTCTTTTTCTTGACGTTCAATGGTTTTTTGATTGACGTTGATTTGCCGGGTCAAGCGGTTGGCCTCTTCATTCGTCACCCTGATCAATCGCTGTCTTAAACTAATTTTAACTGCGAGATCTTCGGCCTGTGTTAGGGCGGTTTTCTCTAGTTTTTTATTAGAAAACAAAAGGCTATTGATTTGTTTAATCTCTACCTGAAGTTGTTTACGCTGAGCTTCTAGTTTCGCCTGTCTATTGTTTTGTGCCCATGCGAATGTTGCCAAAAGGAAAAAGAAAACACTAAGGCCTTTTTTACTGCGCATTTATAACTCAATTTTCTTGTATCCTGCTGGGATATTGAAAGGGACGGTTAGTCGTTTAGGAAAATCAACCCTTAGATAATCCAGCGATAGTTGTAAAAAATTCGTTCCGTCAAAGGTGGAAATTTCAGTTTTCTTTGGCACTAGCTTTCCTTCTACTTGTTGATATTGGGTGTATTTAATGCTTAAACTTTGGCCTGTGCCTGCCACTAAAAAGCGTTGTTCTTTTAAACGAAAGTTGACTGGGTCATAAAAGTAAGTCGGTCGAAAACGCAGTCCTTTTGCCTTTGGACTCAAAACATAATACTGTGGGTGAGAAATACGCTCGAATTTTTCGTTTTTAATATCTGAAATAGGATAGCCTAGAAAAATGTTTTGTATGTCCTTAAAGCTAAAATCTGTTCCTAACTGCTGGTTGATAAAAGCAATATCGCCTTTGTAATAGGTTTTTTGAAACTTTTCATAAAACTGGACCTCTTCTGGGGTAATCAAAACTTTGGCAATGGGAATAAGCATATTTGCGCTCATCCAAAAAGTTTTATTGTCTTCTAAACGAAAATTGATATTGACGCTTTGTTTGCGCTTTTGGTCATTGTATTCTGCTTTAATGCGGGCTCTAAAAGTGTTAATGTTTTCTTCTGCCTTGACGATTTCAGCGGCTAATACTTTTAAATCGACGCGTTTTACTGGGGCTTTATTGGGCAATACACGCACTGTTTTACAGCCGGCCAAAAAGCCTAAAATCAAGAGCAGATAAAAATATTTTATTCCTTTTTTCATTTATTCTAATGCTGAATAATCCCCTATACTTATTGTAGTATACTCCCCATTATAACGCACATGATTCCCAATCATTGCCTTTTCTAAGTTAGCATTTTGCACAATTGAATGGTTTTGAATCATCGATTCTTTTACTGTTGCATTGACAATTTTGCTCCCTTCCCCTATGGATACTCCAGGACCTACTGTACTGTCTTTTAATACAACATCCTTGCCAATAAAGCAGGGGGGAATAATCGTGCTGTTTTCTAGTGTCGCAGTAGTGTCGACGAGGTTTTTGCCTTCTTTTGCTAAAAAGTGAAGCATTTTTGTGTTGGTTTCTATTGTAATTGCTTTGTTTCCGCAATCCATCCATTCGTTCACTTCTCCTGGGACAAAGCGTTTTCCGTTACGCATCATGCCTTTTATTCCGTCATTGATTTGATATTCTCCTCCGTGGGTGAGTTGTTGATCAATCACGAATTGTAGCTCTGTTTTTAATTCCTCAATGGCCTTAAAATAATAGATGCCTATCACCGCTAGGTCAGAAACAAATTGAGCCGGTTTTTCAACCAGTTCTGTGATGGCGTTTGAGTTGTCGAGTTGCACCACCCCATAAACCGATGGATTCTCCACCTTTTTTACCCAGATTTGCGCATCTGCGGCTGGGTCAATATGGAAATCTGCCCTAATAAGAGTGTCTGCATACGCCACCACTGCTGGGCCGCTTAAAGAGGGTGCTGCACACATAATCGCATGCCCGGTCCCCAGTGGGTTCAATTGGCGATAAATACTCGCTTTAGCGCCTAGGTTTTCAGCAACTTTTGTAAGGTGAGCGACGATTTCTTGGCCAAAAAAAGCTGGATCACCTAAAATAAAAGCGACTTCTTCAATCGGTTGATTGACCACCCCCGCAATATCGTTGACCAACTGTTCAACTATAGGCGTTCCTGCAACAGGAACAAGGGGTTTAGGGACGGTTAAAGTATGAGGCCTTAGTCGGGAACCACGACCCGCCATGGGAACAATTATTTTCATGCGATATTGTTATTTTTTACCAGTGCTGCCAAATCCTCCTTCTCCTCGATCGGTGCTGTCGAGAGCTTCAACCACTTGCCAATCCACTTGGGTGTATTGGGCAACGACCAATTGAGCGATTCGCTCACCGGGATTAATTTCTACTGCTTTATTAGATAGGTTGACTAGGATCACCCCTATTTCTCCGCGATAATCTGCATCGATTGTTCCTGGTGCATTTAATACCGTAAGTCCGTGTTTTGCCGCTAAACCAGAACGTGGTCTAACTTGAGCTTCATAGCCTTCAGGAAGAGCGATTTTAAGCCCTGTCCCGATGATTTTACGCTCTAAAGGACGCAGGGTGATCGCCTGGTCTAAAGCCGCTTTGAGATCTAATCCTGCGGAAGATGCCGTGGCATATGCCGGCAATTCATAAGGACTTTCGTTAATTACAGCAAGTTGAATCATGTCAAAATTTTCTTGTTTTTAAAAATACAAAATGTGAGGTTAAGAAGAACGAACTTAAAGAGGAGATATCCTTATGTTATCAACGGTTTTGCTCATCTCTAATCACCGCCTTTACCATGTTGATGGCACACATGTTCCCACCAGAAAAAAAGTATTGCAACCAGCGTTCTTTAACCCCTATGCTTTTTAAAATTTGGCGGGGAGATTGCCCTTTTTGGTGATAATAAACCACCGAGCCATAATAGGTCTCTAAATGATCAATTTTTTGTTGCAATAAGACTCTTCCTGCTTTTGTAATAGGATTGTGACAACACAATAAAAGATCAAAGTCCAAGGCGACCATTTTCTTTAATGACTCGATTTGCTGCGCCATTGACTCTTTTTTCATAAAGTATTTAATCTGTGAGCTTACAAAAGCATCGGCAGAAAATAGCCATCCCTGATTGGGCTCAAACAAAGCCACTTGGTCTTCGGCATGCCCAGGAATAGGAATTAATTCAAAATTGTACTTAGCAGTACTAAGCGCTGTTTTATTATAGGCCGTCACCCGGTCGGTAAACACTGGTGTTCCCCAAAAGAGTTTTTGCGGCAGGCTAGTCCCTACTTTACCTTGAACCAATTCACTGCAACCTAAAGAACCATAAATGGGTACATCGAATTGGGATGAAACGAGATTAACATTCCCCGAATGATCCTCGTGGTGATGAGTGATAAAGACTTGTTGTAAGGCTTTCTTATCGAGCCATTGCAGTAATTCATTACCCAATTTAGGCGGACCCGTATCAATCAACAAACCATCTATATAAAAACTGTGAACAGAAACGGGAGGTGGCCCAAAATAGCCTACGCCCATTTGTAAACTTTCAATCGGACCAAATTGATGTCTCTTGGTATAATGCATTTATTTTTTTGGAAAGCGTTTTTTTAGTTCTGTTTCCACTTGTAAAAGCATTAGTAATGGGCTAATCGTCACAATGACTAATGCAATCAAAACAGACCAAAGATGCTGAAAATCAATGCTATATGCTAATAAACCTAATACAGTGATATAAGCACCAGTTTTCATCATTTTTTTAGCAGAATAGTCTTGCGCAAAATCCCAACTTTCTTGCGATTTCATCGAATTCGACGTGCGATATCCGTACAAATGATTGATTTTCTTTGGTTGAAAACGCTGCTGAATAAAACCGGCTAACAAAAAAATTAAGCCGCAAATGGATAAGATTAAAACCAAAGGATTTGTCATAACATTGCTTATCATTATTCTAGAAAGGTAAGCCTTTTTTGCCCATCTAAGTCTCCGTTTTTCGTTTTTGGAGATCAGAAATCAAAAAGTGTTTTTTCTTCATCTGGAGGATTATAGAAAGAAAAAATCCCTTAGTTGAAGCAGTCCTTAGGACATTTAATTAACTTTGGCACAGCAACATGAAAAAAACTGAATTGTATCCTTTGCAGTTTGTTCCACAATATGAGTACCGCTTATGGGGTGGAGACAAACTAAATGCTATTTTAAACCGTGATATCGAAGGAAATAAAATAGGCGAATCTTGGGAAATCTCGGCTGTAGAAGGTGCTCCTTCTATTGTTGCGTACGGGCTTTTTAAAGGGCTTAGCCTTCCTGAACTTATTGAACGAAATCCAGAGGCCTTGCTTGGGAAAACAGTTGTCGAAAAACACGGGAAAAACTTTCCTTTGCTCATTAAATTTATCGATGCTAAAATTCCCCTTTCTGTTCAAGTTCACCCTAACGATGAGCTAGCGAAAGAAAGGCATAATTCTTTAGGGAAAAACGAAATGTGGTATATCATGGAGGCAAAAAAAGAAGCTGAACTTATCTTAGGCTTTAATAAAAAAATTGATCCTACTACCTATGCTTCCACTCTAAACGAAAATCGCATTGAGGAAATTTTACATCGCGTAAACATTCAAAAAGGAGAAGCAGTCTATGTCCCCGCCGGACTCGTTCACGCCATAGGTGGAGGCATTGTTCTGGCAGAAATCCAACAGACTTCTGATATTACCTACAGGGTCTATGATTACAACCGAATTGATGCAAAAACAGGCACAAAACGAGCATTGCATCAAGACATGGCGATCAAGGCAATCAACTTTGATTTAGAACAGCAAGAGGTTTTACAAATTGAGGAAAAACCAAATCAATCCAATCTTTTCCTAGATACACCTTTCTTTAAAACGGCTTTCCTTGTCGTCGAGGAGTCAATTAAGCTTGATTATAAAACACGAGATGCCTTTAGTGTATTAATTTGTGTTGAAGGAGAAGCTAACTTGATGGCCAATGATCATCCCTTGATGATAACCAAAGGCCAAACTGTACTCATTCCAGCTGCCCAAGAAGGAATTCATTTGAAGGGAAAAGCTAAGTTTTTAGAGGTTACGCTCTAATGCTGTCCATTCTTCTTTTAGTATCGCATAAGCGTAATTATCGGTCCATCCTGAAGATAGCGGAAGGATTTTACGGTGGGTTCCTTCCCGGTTCATTCCTGCTTTTTCTAGCACCCGAATAGAGGCGTGATTGTGGGCTGCTACCCCCGCTTCTACACGATGTAGCCCTAAATCATTAAAACAATATTGGATGAGTAGCTTTGCAATTTCAGCGCCTAGCCCTTTATTCCATTGATCTGGAGCAAGGGAATAACTAATTTCCACTTTTTGAAAGCGCTGTGGCGCTAGGATTATTCCCGCTTCTCCGATAAAGTTTTTACGGGTGTCATAGAGCACCCATCCCAGCGAACTTTCTTATTTCTCATCGATTTTATGGGCCAGGATTTTTGCGGTCGTCTCAAGATCTTTTGGAACACCTATAGTATTGTATCGCGCTACTTCTGGATAAGCATGTAAGGTGTTGACTAAGGCAATGTGCTCTTTTTTTAAAGGCAAAAAATATATGCTGTTCGATCGAAAGCCAGAAGTTGTTTTCATTGAGAGGGTCGGGTGAGCCTATAAACCACAATAATAACGATTAGAGCGATTGTTTCAAAACCCAATTCAAAATAAGTAAAGTGCTGCTCTAATCCATCGATCAAAAGGCCGCCTATTCTTGACGCAACAAAACCAGCGGTCATAATACCGGTCAAGAGCAATAATCGACGTTGATTAAAGAACAAACACATGCTGCTAGCCACAAGGTGCCCATCATGACCTTTAAAATGGTCCTGCTTTGCGGACTGGGCATTAACACATCGTATTTATGGGTAAAAAACCACTCTGGAGAAGCATAGCCTACTAGCCCTAACATTAAAAGTAATAGACCCGCAGTAAAATTAATAATGGTGGGTAGGTGTTTCACGGTGGTAAGATGTTTCATTTATTGGGGGTCGTCATTTTGTGTTCCAACTACTTAAATTAACTACAGCCCTCTCCTTCTGTACAATCGCCTACTTTTTCCCAGCCGTCGTTTTCTCCGGGGATTTCGTTCGGGTTAATGTACCATTTGTTTTGCCAAATTTGACAGTTGTGTACCACTTGAGTTCCTGGATTGGGATATTGATTAGCGGGGTTGTAAACTGCAATATCGCAAAGGGTAGCTATACCCCCGGCCCCACCCTCGCAGCCTGCTACAACGCCACTATAGGGCTCGAGAGAGAAGATGTTGGCTTGACTCACAGCAGTGCCAACAGGCATTCCATTAAGGACCTTAGAAGCGGTGTTTAAATAAGAATAGCCCGAGCTGTCGCTCCCTTCTAAAAGGAGTTGCCAAATCATGATCCCGTCATTGCGCTCCTCGCGTTCTGGATGACTATAAATATGCTCGCTTAGCATGGCGACGTTTTCATGGGTATAGTCGTAAAAAGGACCCCAGGGTTCTGGAGGATAGTGGACTCCAGCAGCAACAACAAAACCATATTGAGCTGCGTAATAAGCATAAGCATCGTACATAATTCCTCGATTATTACTGCCGCCAGTATTATGCCCTTGATAGGCAATCAGGTCGATTTTATCCCCTACGGCTTTAATCACTGGGATCATATGTCCCTTTGAGCCAAAGCCATAGAGGTTGATTCCATTTGTGCTTTGGGTACCTTGAAAAAGTAAATCATCATTTTCGCCCGTTATCGTATTGCGTTGCTCGTATCGAAAGAGAGAAGCTGGGTCATCGTTAAATTGCCCGCCTAAGGCACCTACAAGCCAATAAATAGCCCTCTTCTTTTGGCATAATACTTCGGGATTCATTAAAAAAAGTGATGAAACGGTTGACGTTCAATTCATTTCCTATTTGCTGGAAGGATCCATCTGGTTCAAAATCCCAATCGATCCCTGCTAAACCAATGTCATCTACAAGGTCTTTAATTTGAGCGTAATCAATCTCATAAGAAGAGGCGTCGCGCCAATAGGTTTCTCCACCTACCGAGAGGATGACATTGATCCCTTTTGCTTTTAAAGCGCCAATACTTTCTTTTAAGGTGCAGCCATCATACGGGGCTTCTATCCCTGTGCCAAAAAGATCATAACTGCCTTTAAGGTAGCTTAGATTAGGCTTTGCAAAAGCCAAAAAAACATGATTGACAAAAGCGGGTATATCTCTAAGCTTAGACGGCTGTCCCACCGAAACAAAGTTCTCTGACCATGAAGGGAAGTAAGCTAAAATAACCGGTTCATCTACCGGAAAAGCATCTCCTCCTGTGCTGGTTGAAGTCATAGTCATGCTAGTCGTGTCGGTAATTCCATCATTAGTGGTGTCTGTGACAACAGTCGTGGGAGGTGGCATAATGGTTTGAGGGGTTTCCTCTTCTTCTGCCGTTGTTTTATTGTCTTTTTTACACGCAAACAACACACAACAAAGAAATAAAAATGAATAGGTACGAAGTGTATCTTTCGTGGCAAGATGGATTATACACCAAGCCATTAGGGGCAACTTATTGTAGGGTAAAGCTGTCCTATAAGATCGACTTGGGGTCGTTTATAAAATAAATGTATAAAAAAAGCCCCTAAATCGGGGCCTTTAAAAATGATAATCTAAAAAGTACTAGTTGTTTAAGGCTTCTGCGCCTCCTACAATTTCTAAAATCTCATTTGTAATGGCTGCTTGACGCGCTTTATTGTAGGTCAATTTAAGCTGGTCGCGCAATTCTGTGGCGTTATCTGTCGCTTTGTGCATGGCGGTCATTCGAGCCCCGTGCTCACTGGCAAAAGAATCGCGCAATGCTTTAAAAAGTTGCATCTTGATGCTCTTTGGTAAGAGTTCATTCACGATTTCTTCTTGGCTAGGCTCAAAGATGTAATCTGCTGTGGCAGTGGTACTTTCTTCTGTTTCAGCAACAATCGGCAATAAGGTTTCGGTGGTTACGATTTGTGTCGCTGTATTTTTAAAGCGATTGTAGATTACATCTACTCTATCGTATTCCCCTTTGGCGAAAGCCTCCATAAAGCCTTGTGCAATATCACTTGCATTCGCAAAAGTTAACGCATCATAGATAGCGTTGTTGTTTGCTGTAACATTGTTATTTTTTGCTAAAATATCATTCCCTTTTTTTCCTAAAGTGATTAAATCAACTTGTTGGTTCGCATAATCGGCAATATATTTATTGGTCGCCTTGACAATGTTAGCGTTAAATCCACCACATAAACCACGGTTAGAAGTAATGGCAATAAGCAAAACCTTTTTTGCTGGGCGAACCTGCGTATAGGGGTTTGGCGTATCTCCATCAATTGCACCGCTTAAGTTTTGGATTAGCTCGGTTAACTTGTCTGAATACGGACGCATAGCAGTAATCGCATCTTGCGCTTTTTTAAGCTTTGCCGCCGAAACCATTTTCATGGCAGAGGTGATCTGCATGGTCGAGGAGACCGAGGCAATCCGATTACGTATTTCTTTTAAGTTCGCCATAGCGATTTATTCAAATTGAGCAGAAATACTTTTTGCCACTGCGTTAAGTGTGTCAAGTACTTCGTCTGTTAATTTTCCTGTTTTAATCGTATCTAAGGTTCCGCGGTGTTTCGCGTTAAGCTCTTCTAAATAGGCTTTTTCAAAGGCTTTTACTTGATCAACTGGAACGTTTCTCAACAAGTTTTTAGATCCCGCATAGATGATCGCTGTTTGATCTTCTACTGTAAATGGATCGTTCTGTGCTTGCTTTAAGATTTCCACATTACGACGTCCTTTTTCGATCACGTTAAGTGTTGCTGCATCAAGGTCTGAACCAAACTTAGCAAAAGCTTCTAGTTCACGGAACTGGGCTTGATCTAACTTTAATGTTCCCGATACTTTCTTCATCGACTTAATCTGTGCCGAACCTCCTACACGTGATACAGAGATCCCCACGTTAATCGCTGGTCGTACCCCAGAGTTAAATAAATCTGATTCTAAAAAGATCTGTCCGTCGGTAATTGAAATTACGTTTGTTGGGATATAGGCAGAAACGTCTCCTGCTTGTGTTTCAATAATCGGTAAAGCGGTTAAAGAACCTCCTCCTTTTACTTTGTCTTTTAAAGAGGCCGGAAGATCGTTCATCCCTTTTGCGATATCGTCATCTGCAATCACTTTTGCTGCGCGCTCTAATAAACGCGAGTGCAAGTAGAATACATCTCCAGGATAAGCTTCACGTCCCGGTGGGCGACGTAATAATAAGGATACCTCACGGTAAGCTACCGCTTGTTTAGATAAATCATCATAGATGATTAATGCTGGACGACCAGTGTCTCTAAAATACTCTCCGATAGCAGCTCCTGCCATAGGGGCATAAACTTGCATTGGTGCTGGATCTGATGCGTTTGCGGCTACAATTGTTGTATAGGCTAAAGCACCTTTATCTTCTAATGTTTTTGCAATGGCTGCAACGGTAGACGCTTTTTGTCCAATGGCAACATAGATACAGTACACTGGTTCACCTGCATCATAAAATTCTTTTTGATTTAAGATGGTGTCAATACAAACAGTTGTTTTCCCTGTTTGACGGTCACCAATCACCAATTCACGTTGTCCACGCCCTACCGGAATCATCGCGTCAATTGACTTGATTCCTGTTTGCATCGGTTCGTTTACGGGTTGACGGTAGATTACCCCAGGAGCTTTACGCTCAAGTGGCATCTCGTTTAGGTCACCTTCAATAGCACCTTTACCATCGATTGGATTTCCTAATGTGTTAACAACACGTCCTACTATCCCTTCTCCTACATTGATAGAAGCAATTGTGTTGGTGCGTTTTACAGTATCTCCTTCTTTAAGTCCTTTTGAAGGACCTAACAATACTACCCCTACATTATCTTCTTCAAGGTTTAAAACCATTCCTTCTAAGCCAGAGTCAAAGCGAACTAATTCTCCGTATTGTGCATTGGATAAACCGTATACACGGGCGATTCCATCTCCAACTTCTAGTACAGTTCCTACTTCGTCTAAAGAAGAAGAAGTATCCATTCCTGCTAATTGGTCTTTCAAGATTGCTGAAACTTCAGCGGGTTTAATTGCTGCCATAGTTTTTTATTTATGCGCTATAATTCGTTTGTGTCAATTCTCTTTTAAGTTGTTCCAATTGATGTGCAACACTTGCATTGTATTGCAAATCCCCGATTCGAAGGATAAAACCTCCCATGATCGATGGATCAACATTGTTTTCTAAGCTAATTTCAGCTGAAGATAATTCTTTTGCTTTCGCTAAGATTGTTTTTTCAAGTTCAGGGGTAAGTGCCACTGCTGTGGTAACAACGGCTGTTTCTTTTCCTTGATGCTTTTCCAACAATGATAAATAAGCTACTGCTACTTGATCTAATAAATCAATGCGATTGTTTGTCGTTAGAAGCGCTATAAGCTGTGAGCTAAGGGGTTGTAAAGCAGAAAACACCTTGCTTAGAGCGTCTTGTTTTACTTTACTTGCCACAACAGGGTTGTCCAGAAATGCGGCTAGTTCTTGATTATCTTCAAAAACAACAACAATTTCTTGCATGTCTGTTGCTACAGCTTCTTCTTTGTTTTGATCTAAAGAAGTGCTTAAAGCAGCTTTTGCATATCGTAATGCGGCACGCGTATTTTTCATCGCTTATTTGATCTCAATATCGTTCACTAGTTTTTCAACCAGTTGTTCTTGTTTCTTTTGATCTGCTAATTCTCCTTGCAACACCTTTTGTGCAATGTCAACAGACAGTCCAGCCACTTGAGCTTTTAAGTCGTTAATCGCAGCATTTTTTTCTTGCTGGATGGCTGCTTGCGCCGCTGCAGCAATTTTATCTGCTTCTGTTTGGGCAGCTTCTTTAGCCTCGTTCACGATTTGCGTACTTGTTTTCTTAGCTTCAGCTAAAAGTGCATCGCGTTCTACTCTGGCTTCTTTTAAGATGCGCTTGTTATCTGCTTGAACGGCTTCCATGTCTACTTTTGCCTTTTCGGCAGCTTCAAGGGAATCTTTAATGGTATTCTCGCGTTCTTCTACCGCAGATAAAATAGGTTTCCAAGCGTATTTAGCGAGGAGGAATAAAAGACCCACAAACAATAATGTTTGCCAAAAAAATAGGCCTAACGAAAATTCTTCTAATAATTTTTCCATATCGTGTTGATTTGTTCAATCGAAAAAACAAAGCTACCGCCAACCGCGAGTAGCTTTGCTTTTAAATGATTTAGTTAGACTGCGAATAATGCAGCAAAACCAATTCCTTCAATTAAGGCAGCAGCGATTAACATTGCTGTCTGAATCTTTCCGAAAGCTTCGGGTTGACGTGCAATTGCGTCCATAGCAGATCCACCGATACGACCGATCCCCATTCCGACACCAATTACTACTAAGCCCGCTCCTACCATTACTGGAATTTCCATAGTGTTTGATTTAAATTAAACAATCATTATAACTACACACATGTGCAGTGTTTGGGTTAATGATGCTCGTGCTCCACGGCGGCAAAGCCAAAGTATAAAGCTGAAAGCATCGTAAATATATAAGCCTGTAATAAGGCCACTAAAACTTCAATTAACGAAATTGCAAAAGCGAGTCCAAAGGAAAGTGGGCTACCTAACCAGCTTTTGAATATGAACATCAAACCAATTAAACTCATTAACACGATGTGACCTGCTTGCATATTTGCGTACAAACGAATTAATAAGGAGAAAGGTTTAATAAATATGCCAAGAACCTCAATAGGAATTAATATAATGTACAAGGGCACTTTAGCATACCACGCCATAGTGCTTCCAAGAGGATCAAAAATGTGTAACCAGTAATCTTTCGTTCCTGTTAAGTTTGTGATTAAAAAGGTTAATAAGGCAAGGCCAAAGGTTACTGCGATATTACCTGTAACATTTACCCCTAGCGGAGTCAACCCTAAAATATTGAGGAACCAAATGAAGAAAAAGATGGTCAACAAATAGCTCATGTATTTTTTGTGCTTCTTTTCTCCTATGTTAGGGAGGGCAATGTCATCGCGAATGTAAAGCACAATAGGCTCAAAGAAACGTCCTGCTCCAGCAGCAATCCCGCTGTTTTTAGCATAGGATGCTGCCAAACTTTTAAACAAGAAAAACATGATGGCAAATACAAGCATCATGCTCACTACACTTTTCGTGATAGAAAAGTCTAGGGGCTTAACGTTTGTTGGGTGATGAGATTCATCATAGTTGATCGTCCCTGCCGCATCTGTTTTATAAATCTTATTGTGGTAAAGGGCATAATGATTTCCACCTACAGCTGCAACGGTTTCCCCATGGTGAAACTTTGAAGAAGAAAACACTTTTAAGCCATTATCCCATAAAATAATGGGCAATGGTGCGCCTATGTAAACATGCTCGCCATGAGCGTTTGTATATGAAAACAAGCTAAAGTCATAAGAGTCTAGCAAGTGATGCGCAATGTATTCTTTGATTTCGGTTTTAAGGTCGCCCTCTTCAGCGTCTTCTTTGTTATTCGCAAAAGCAAAACCAACAAACAAGATGGCGAGTAAAGCGACGCTTTTTTTTGCGTTAATTAGAATAGTTGATTTCCTCTTCATTCAAACTAAAATTCGACTGCAAATGTAGTGCTTTAAACGAAAAAGCAAAACTGTTCTGACTTATATTTTATTCAATTTGGAAATTACGATTCTGGTTTCTAAAACAAGGCTACTACAGTAGGGGATTAAGAAGGTGGTTTTTTCTAAAATACTCACCGCTCCATCTGCGCGAAACGCTGGCCAAAGAAAAAGAAAAAACAAGCCAAACTTTAGTCCGCTGGCTAAAAGATATAACCAAGCAACATAATGGCTTAAACCATTAAAAGCGTGCAATAATGCCCATAAAAAAAGAAAAGTGAATCCAAAGATTGCCCCATAAACCTCAACAAAATAGGATTCTTTAAAGGATATTTCGAGTAAAAACAAGCTTAGCCCATGCAGACTACAAATCCCTAAAAAAAGTAAACTGAAAGAAATTAGGGCAGCACGCAAGGATTATAGTTTTTTAGTTTGATGTACAATTAGGCGGATTACAGCAAGCAGAGCAAAGAGGCACATGCCAAGGGTGAAAAAAGGCTTTGAAGTGCTGTATTTAGTATCGAAATAATTTCCGGCTTTAACCGCTAGAAACATCGTTAAACCGATTTGAACCGCCAGAGAGAAAAAAACAAGCCAGGAATTAGGCCGTTTTTTCATGTTTACCTGAAATGGATTTAACGTCTTTAGCAGATTTCATTGAACATACTGCATTAAAGCTTGCGCCTGACTCAACAATTAATTTACCAATAATCGCTTCTCCTTCAACAGAGCTAGTCGATTTTAACGAAAGACATTCTTTTACTTCGATTTTCCCGCAAAACTTACCTTCTACATCTGCAAAAGCACAGTTCGCATTTCCATTGATAAAGCCTTCTTTTCCGATGACTACTTTTCCAGAAGTCGTGATAGATCCCTCTAGGGTTCCATCAATTCTAAAATCTGCTTCAGAGACAATTTCTCCTGTGATTTTAGTACTTCTTTCTATTCTGTTAGGTTGACCGTTGAGTTCGTTATTTTTCATTATTGTGATTGATTTGCGATTGTTTTCCAGGTTTTTAAACGCTGAACTTGTTCATATTGAACCGATAAAAGTACGAAATTATTTGTTCTTTTATCAAAATCCGGAAGTTGACTCCATTTTTCGATAAAATAGGCTTGTTCTGGTTGCTCGCCTCTAGTGTGCACAACAATGAAATCTATCGTATCATTGTAAACATCACGGGTAAGTTTCCATTGTTTTTGTTCCTTTTTTATTACCGCTTTCATTTTGCTTGCAAGGGAGTCTAGTTCCTTTGGCGTAGCCTCAAAAGAGAATACCCACTTATAGTTTTTAAGGGTTAAACGTTTGTGTTTTAATTGTTCTTCTTGATCTAGACGTTGTATGGCTTGTTTTGCTAATTGGGCTTCGTTAGAATTAGGATGGAGCTCCACTACTTTCCCTAAGGCTTCGATAAAGGCGATTTCTCCTTCTAATCTTCCTTTTGCTAACGCTTGTAAGTAGGCGACTTTTGGCGATAAGTTTGTCCCGCTTACAACTATTTTTAAGCTTTCGCCTTCGTCAATTACCTTTTTGTATTCTTGTTGTTCAAAGGCTTTATATAATCTTTCATAAACAGAGGCTGGAGTTTGATTTTCTGCTAGCGAAAAATTTGCTGGGTCTCGAACAATTTGGGCAAATGGAGAGTCGGGGTATTGCTCTAGTAATTTTGTCTTGTACCCGTTTGCTGCTTCGCTATCTGTTTTTTCTACTAATTTAAAACAATGGTATAATGCGCTTACCTCTTGATTTTCGGTTGGATTTAAAGCGAATACTTTTGACAGCCGATTAAAAGCGAGTTTAGGATTGTTAAATTTCTCTTTGTACAAAATTCCCACATCTAAATAGGCTTGTTTTCTGTCTTTCTCGAGGGAGGCAATGGCTAAGCTATCTTTGGGTATTTGTTTTACAAAAAAATCGGGGGATTCAATAAAAAAGTTACTTCCTTTTTCTTCTTCTATTTGGGCAACGGTTTCGTTTTGAGTAATTAGATTTGCGGCAGAAAGTCGGTTCCAGTTATCGGCATTAGGGCGGTTTCCCCAACTGGATAAAAAGGATTGCTTACCCGCAACTAAAAGGCGCTCATTATAGAAATAAAAATTGTTTGCCGCGTTTGAACTAAAGCTAAAAAGACCTTTCTTTTTTTCTTCAATTGCTGCGAGCTCTTTGGCTCTTTTTCGATCGATGTCGTCTTGAAAATAAGCGAGTTGTTCTTCTTTTGACAGGGCGGTTAGGGTCAAAATACTATCTGTTGATCGGATAATTGTTTCTAATTCGATCACTTGGTCTAAACCTTTACGCTCTCTTTCAACTGTTTTTCTTAGTCTTCCTTCAGCAGGGATAATGCGCAAAAGACTATCTAAGTAAGCGCCCGTATTGAGGTATACGCCGCTTTCAAAATAATAATCGGCTAATTCGCGATAATTAGCCATGCTAGTAGGAATGTCTATTCCTGGACTTTGTAAGGATTTATCGTAATAACGAATGGCAAGACTATCCTCTTTTTGCGACAAAAGATAACGGGCATCTTGTTGATGAATAAGGTGTAAATAGGGCTGGTTTTCAAAAAGTCTTGCTAAACGCTCAAGGGTAGGACGTGGACTTGAGCTGTCTAAAATCGCCTTTAGTCGAATGGTTTGAAGTTTTGCTTGCATCCAAAAAATACGCGGTGATTTTCTTTTCCAGCTTACGATGGATTGAAACGCCTGTTTTGCGCTGTCTAATAATTGCACTTTTTCGAGTAATTGCGCTTCGATGTATCGATAACGCGCTTTGGCCGTTCGGTCTTTTTCTGCTAAGGCTGCACGTGTGATATAAACTCTAGCAGAGTCTTCGTTTTTTAAGTTAAGATAAGCTTGTGCCACCGTCGCATTAACTTCTGAATAAAGTGTTTTGCCATAGGGAATGCGTTGCGCAATTGGTTTTAAGTTGTCTATCGCAAGGGCGGCGTTCCCCAAACGTAGGTTTGTTTTTTCCCGCCATAGCTTACCTTCGTAGTATACATTTTCATTGCCAAAATACGCTTCAAGAAGAAAATTAAAGGCTTCTAGCGCAGGTAAAAAACGACGGTCAAAATAACGGGCTTTTCCTAATAATAAATAAGCATCTTGAATTTGTCGGTTGCGTTGTTGCCCGGCTATTTTCATCGAGTGCTTTTGAATTGCCTTCACTGCTTTTTCTTCTGCGACCGCAAAACTGGGTATGCTCGCGCGACTCTCCTGATCTTCACCTGACAACAATATGGGTTCTACTGGCAGAACTTCCAGAAAATTATCTTGATTGTTTTGGTACAAGATCGCTTCGCCTATGGAAAGGGCTTCTTTCCCATTAAAAAGCACATTAAACTTTGTGTTTAATGCGTGATATTCTCTATTGAAAAGATTGTTTTTTTGGGTAGAACAACCCAAGAAAATTAGTCCCAAAAAAGAGAAGAGAAAAGAGGCGTGTTGAAGTTTCAAAAAAAAGCTTTTGTATTATAACTAAAAAACACGCCTTTTAGTATGCTATTGCCCCGAAAAATAAGCCTCTAATTCTTTTAAAGTCTTTGGGCTTTTAGGGGTGTCCTTAATGACATTGCCTTTTTCAAGCAAAACAATACGTTCACAAACGTCTGTGACATGATTTAAATCGTGGGAAGAAATCAACAAGGTCTTGTCTTTATTCCCCTCGCTGGCAAGAAAAGACTTTAATCGTATTTGCGAACTAGGGTCAAGATTAGCAAAAGGCTCGTCAAGAATAACAATAGACGGATCCCCTATAAAAGAAGCAGCTAAGCCTACCTTTTTTTGGTTCCCTTTTGAAAAGTCGCGTAAGTACTTTTTTTGATCTAAAATTTCCTCATTAAAAAAGGCTTCAAACTGTTGAAGAAATTCGTTTAGAGCGGCGCTATCTACTTTGCGCAAATTTGCAATAAACTCAAAATATTCTTCTGGGGTTAAATAATCAATTAAAAAATTATCATCGACAAAAGCGGCGACGTCTTTTTTCCAAGCTTCGCTCTTTGCGACCTCAATAGAATTGATCGTTACATTGCCACTGCTGGCTTGAATAAGGTCTAAGATTAAACTAAAAAGCGTAGTTTTCCCCGCGCCGTTATTCCCCACTAGACCAAAGTGTTCTCCTTTGTCAATCGAAAGGTTATCAACGTTTAAAACGATGGCTTCTTCGTATTTCTTAGAAAGGTTATTGAGTTGTATCATCTGTCTATTTGTTAAATGCTTCTATGGTTTCGTGTTTTTGTTTGAGGTAAAGTACAGTAACCCAATCGGCCAATTGATTTTTAAATACAATGCCTAGCATTCCTGCTCCTGCCAAAGACAAATACCCCGCTGTTGGTCCCATAAATTTAGCGGGCAGCCAATACAATAAAACCGGCAAAACCATCTTTGGGATAATCAATAAAAATTGGTTTAAAGAAAAGGATTGAGTGTTTTCAAAAGCTTTTGCTTTTACATTTAATTTCATGGGCGTTTTATTCATTAAACCCCCAAAAAGGGTGGTCCAGGTGTTTAGCCCCATATTAAACAATGATCCCGCTATAATAATTCCCATGACATCCCAACCAAAATAAAGGTAAGGGAGCGATAATAGGGTTGAAATCGCGGTGACAAAAACCATTAAATTCCACTTAGAAAGCAGATATTTTTTGTAGGAAATATTCTGAGTCATCAAAAGTTTATAATAACTACTGTCCCAAGCAGGTACATAGTTCCCAAAGGTTAAACAAAACCCTCCCGTAACAAATAAGCCCGCAAAAACCATCACAAAGTCTTGCTTGCGATAAATGTCTTGTGTAAAAAAGATCAAGCCATAAAACAAAAAAAGAAAAGACATCAAAACAACTTGACGTGGCCGAACATTTCGAATAATCATCCGTAAATCGTTCTTTAAAATCAAAGCGTCTTCTCCTAAAAAATTGAGGAAAGAATAGTCCCCCGTTTGAACAACCGTTTTCGTTTTTGCTAAACCGGCATCCATATAAAAACCTCGCTTTAAAAAATAAAATACTAAAGCATAGCTTAAAACTAAAGGAAAGATAAAGAAGCCAACTAATTGAGGCTGTGCAACAACCGCGTCAAATAAAGCGCCAGTCATATGCCCTAAATCAAACTCTGTGTACAAGTCTAATGCAACCGTTGCTGCAACAACGGCTAGTAATAGGACAAAATAAAGGTTGTTTTTATTGATAATATAAATCAAAAAATTGAGGCAAAGTGTTGTTAACAGCAGCGCCATCCACCAAGCAACTACCTGCGTCCCTAAATAATCATCTCTATACATTGAAATAGCAAAGGGCAAATAGATAATTAAAGGCGTGGTGTTAAACCCTGAAAAGACTGACCGAAACAAAACATTGTTGATGATCCTTCTTTTTTTAAAGGGAAGTAAAATCAGGGTTTGAATATTCGTAACGGGAAGTTGCTGAAGAAAAAAACGCAAGATTAATTCAAAAAAGAAGATATACAAGATGATGCCGTTAAACACCTCAACGGCTTCCCGGTCTAAAATCTTTTTATTTAAAATTGGGTAAGTCATGCTCGCCCCAAAAACAAATGCGCCTAGAAAGTAAAGCGTCACCAAAACCATGATGACTTTTATCGACATCTTCGCCTCCCATTGTGGCGCCCGAAAAGTTTCTTTCCATTGAAGGGAAAATAAGTTCATGTAATTGATCTATGGTTATAAGTCGAATCAAGATACAAATCGTTACACTTAACATCAATTAAATCCTTATTTTTAAACAAAAAAAATGAGCGCACTCCACCCACTTAGAGTTGAAAAAATTAATCGCCTTACCCCTTCTTCTGTTGCAATTTCTTTTGAAGTTCCTACTGCTTTAGCGGCAGACTTTGCCTTTAAAGCTGGACAGTATTTAAGTCTAGAAGCCACCATCGATGGAGTTGCTGTTCGAAGATCCTATTCTTTGTCTTCTGCACCGCACGAAAATCGTTTAACCGTAGGGATAAAGAAAATCGAGCAGGGAGTCTTTTCTAGTTTTGCCAATGATGCTTTAACCGAAGGGGATACCCTAAATGTTGCTCCCCCTGAAGGGCGTTTTGTTTATGTTCCAAATAGCACAACACAACATTTACTTTTAATTGCTGCAGGGAGTGGAATCACTCCTTTTCTATCTATTCTTAAAACAGCATTAGAAAAAAGCACTACAACCACTGTTCAGTTGGTCTATGGAAATAAGTCCCCTCAAGAAAGCATGTACCGCGATCAGCTTATTGCACTACAAGAACAATTTAGTGATCGTTTAAAAATTCAATGGGTCTATTCTAAAAGCAATGAGCCCGATGCGCTCTTTGGACGTGTCGACGCCTCTATAATTAAATACAGCTTAAATCAAACAAACGCTACTCCAGATGAGGTTTATCTCTGTGGCCCAGAAGCCATGATTAACACTGCTCAAGAAACTTTAGTCAGTGCTAATCTTGCGAAAGAAAACATTCATTTTGAATTATTTACAGCAACTGAAAGCAAAGCCCCAACAACGACAAAAGCGGAAGATAAAATTTCACTTTCGATCGTCGCAGACGATGAAAACTATACGATCGAATCAAGCGCTGACAAAACCCTTTTAGATGCCGCTTTACAGCAAAAAATAGACGTCCCTTATTCTTGTCAAGGCGGGGTGTGCTGTAGTTGTATCGCTAAGGTTACCGAGGGGAGCGCTAATATGGAAAACAATCAAATCTTAACCGACGATGAAATTAAAGAAGGCCTTGTGCTTACCTGTCAAGCCTTTCCAACTTCTCCCACAATAACGGTTGACTATGATGATGTTTAAACGCTTTCTCTAAAACCCTTTGGCAGACTGTTTTTGTAAAGTATTAGCTGGTCAAAAAAGAGTTTGATAATTGAGCCCTTAGATTAGGAAAGGCCTAACAACATTAACTTTTTTGCTAAAACGGAAAGCCGTATTTGCTCAGTAAGAGCAGTCCTATAATTCCAAAAAACAACAGTTCTCGTAGCCAGGCTCTTTTCATGTCTTCAAAAAACCGCGTAGACAAGGCCATTAATGCCATGATAAAAATTACCCATGAAAAACTATTTTGTGTTTGAAAGAGTACGGTAAATAATAAGGCTGTAAAAGCCAAAGCGAACAAAGCAATCATCCCTGATCCATAAGAAGCGCTTTTTGTGCCCATGTCGATATAGTGCTTTATAACCGAAAACAACAATAATACCAGCAGTATACCCAACCACAAATTTAAACGTAAAAGCGATTCCCATGAAAAAGAAAAAACCAGACTTGAAAAACTAATCTCTGGGATTAATCTGCTTTGCGGAAAAACATAAATAATCATTATTTCTAAAAGGAAAAGCGCTAGTAGCGGTAATAAAGAAATAACGATAACTCTAAGGTTTAAGCCTCCCTTTAGCATCAAAACAAACCATAAAATGGGAAGGAATATTATTCCTTGTGAGAAAAAAAGGCAGCCCGTAAAATAAAAGAAAAAAGCGTTAAACACCTTGGCAATATTCCTCCCAGATTGATCAATAGCAATTAAATACCCAAAGGCAATCCACAAGAAAAAAAAGAAAAATAAAACCCAATTATCCCACAGCTCTACTGGAAGAGCTAGAATAAAAACGGGGAAAAGTAAAAGATGATAGTTTGCTGTTGTTGCCCAATAGTGCTGTTTTACCGTCCAGTCAACCGCTAACATACACAGGCATAAAACAACAAAAGTGACGTTTTTTTTAAAATCAACGCTAATAAAACTCCCTTCGATTTCTCCTTTAGAATAAACGGCAAGGATCAGGATTGCTATCGAGAAAAGATAACTAAACACACCAGATTTTTTAAACAAAGAAGATATCACAATTTATGTCGCTTGTTTTTTTGCTAAGATAGACTTGTCTTTTCACTTCTACCAAAAAGGAAATTTCTTTTTCTTTTAAAATTTATTCGCCCGCTTCACATTAATCTCCCGCAAAATTGAGTCTAATCGTATTAATATCAATTAAATCATTCAACGTTTCATTGATAAAAAAAGTTTTGCTAGGTCTCGCTTGTGTTTCAAAAAAACCTTGAAATTTTGACCTCAGACGCTTTCCCTTCTGCTAAGTTTTTCCCTATTTTTGCAAGGTAAATAAAAACTCCACTCAAAATGATAGATCTTTTTAGCGCGATTGCCTGGTTGTTTGAAGAACTTTTATTGGTTCCACATCAGTTTTTAACAAAACTTGAATTAAGCAGTTGGTGGTTGGCTAACGGTGTAAACTTCTTTTTCCTTCTTATCGGTTCTATCGCGATGGTTTACTGGGTTAACCAGTTGAAAATCTTTAACGATAGAGGAGAAGAGAACAAAGATCCTTCTGCCCACTCTTTCTTATAGATCGAATCCTAGATCTTTTCTGTAATTCATTCCATCAAAAGAAATATTTTTGATGGTTGCATAGGACGTTTTTAATGCGTCACTATATCCTTCTCCATAAGAAGTAACTGCTAGTACTCTTCCACCAGAAGTTTGTGCTTGGTCTCCAGCTAATCTCGTTCCTGCATGGAATAAAACGCTTTCTGTTGGGTGATCTAGTCCCTTGATTTCTTTGCCTTTTTCATAGGATTCTGGATAACCTCCAGAAACAAGCATGACGGTTGTGGCAGAACGCGGATCTTCTTCTAGGCTGATCTGATCTAATGTCCCTTTGGCGGTAGCCTGCAAAACCTCAACAAAATCATTTTTTACTCGGGGTAAAACCACCTCGGTTTCTGGGTCTCCCATTCGAACATTGTATTCGATCACATAAGGGTCGTCTCCTACTTTGATCAAGCCGATAAAGACAAAGCCAACAAAAGGCAAGTTTCGTTTTTCAAAGCCTTCTATGGTAGGCAGCACAATGCGTTGATGAATCTTTTCTTCAAATTCAGGCGTGACAAAAGGTACGGGAGAAATGGCACCCATTCCGCCGGTGTTGAGTCCAGTATCTCCTTCGCCGATTCGCTTGTAATCTTTTGCCATAGGCAGGGAGACAAAGTTTTTCCCATCTGTTAAGACAAAGCAGGATAATTCAATCCCAGCTAAAAACTCTTCAATCACAACGGTTGTAGAGGCTGCGCCAAATTTTTCGTCAATCAACATCTCGGTCAACTGCGTCTTTGCTTCATGAAGGTCTTCGAGTATTAGTACCCCTTTTCCTGCTGCAAGGCCGTCTGCTTTTAAAACATAAGGCGCTTTCATCCCTTCTAAAAACCTTAAGCCTTCTGCTAAGGTTGCTGCGGTAAAGCTGGCATATTGTGCCGTAGGAATATTTTGCGCTAACATGAATTCTTTCGCAAATTCTTTACTTCCTTCCAGACGAGCAGCTTCTTTTTGTGGTCCTATTACGGCAACATCTTTCAAGGCCTCATCTGCTAAAAAGAAATCGTGAATTCCATTGACTAAAGGATCTTCTGGCCCTACAACAACCATTTCTATTGAATGTTCTATAACGGCCTTTTTGATTCCTTCAAAATCATTGACTCCTAAGGCTAGGTTTGTCGCAACTGCAGCTGTTCCTGCATTTCCAGGAGCAACAAATAATTCATTACATAATGGGCTTTGTGCGATTTTCCAGGCAAAGGTGTGTTCTCTTCCGCCCCCGCCAATAATAAGTATATTCATGAAGCTAATTTTCGCTACAAAGATAAACAACCTCTTGTTTATGGATTGTTTTTTTAAAAGGCATTTATCGATTCTTTATTTGAGCCCATCGATAGGCGCGAATAAATTTGCCTTCTTCTTTTGTGACCAAAAAAGGGGTTGTTGTAAAAACCGCTTTTAAATAGCCCCATAAAAGTCCTACTCCCCAAAGGCCCGATCGCTTTTTTACCGCACTTTTAAGGCTCGCCAAAAAGCTTAACAAAAGACCATAGCGCATTTGAAAGAAGGCATTGCCTTGACGTTGTGCTGCAGAGATCTTGTACTGGCTTCCTAAGGGTCTTAAGTGTTTTACGTGGGGTTCTGCAAAGGTGTCGACAGAAAAGCCGTGATAACGCGCTAAAAGCTCGTCTATGGTGTCCCAGCCCATGGCAGAGCGCAGTCCGCCCATAGCGTCAAAACAACTTTTGCGATAGGCTTTAAACGCCCCTCTTATGTGGTCTTGATGCATGGGGTGATTTTTTTTCCACTCCCCTGCCTCATTCTTTTCATAACAAAAGCCTCCGGCCATGCCTACTTTAGGGTCTTGGAAGGCCCGGGCTATACGCAAAAAATATTCTGTCGGAAGGAGTAAATCTGCGTCTAGTTTGACGATAAAATCATAGTCTGCCTTAATCGCTTTTAACCCAAAGTTAAAGGCATTGACCACTTTTGCCCCCGGTAAATGATCGTTAGAAGAGCTGTGATTGAGATAAGACGTGTTTCGATTTAGTTTTACCGCCGCCTGCATAATGGCTTCTGTTTGGTCAGAGGATTGATCGTTGACTAAAATAATTTCTTCGGCAGGAAGGCTTTGCGCATAAAGGCTTTCTAACAAGCCGGGTAAAAACTGCTCTTCGTTATGCGCTGGAATAATCACGACGTATTTCATTCGATGCTTTTTTCAGTTCCTAATGCGCTAAAACGAGGGCGTTGAATTCCGCCGTTAGGCGTAGTTGTCGCCTTAAGCGGAACCTTGATTTGATGCTCTGCTAAGATTTGTTTGGCAAAGGCATACCAGGATAAAACTTGTTTTCCGGCACAATGGTACAGACCATAGGGGGGCGCTTTTTTAACTATTTGGATTAAAAAAAGCGCCAACTGAACTGTCGTTGTGGGTGATCCCGCCTGGTCATTCACCACCGATAAACTATCACCTGCCTGTGCTTTACTTAAGATAGAACGGTAAAAATTGTATCCATGGGTTGTGGCATACAACCATGCGGTGCGAATCACATATCCCTTTTGTGCTTGCGTTAATACCCGCTGTTCGCCTTCAGCTTTTGTTTTTCCATATACATTAATGGGGTTGGGCGTGTCGCTCTCAACATAAGGATGAGCTTGCGCCCCGTCAAAAACATAGTCTGTAGAAAGGTGTAATAAACAAGTGTTGTGTTGGTTGCATGCATCAATTAAATGTTGAACCGCGGTGACATTCACCGTTTTGGCTTGAAGAGGGTTTTCTTCGGCTTGATTCACATTTGTATAAGCCGCGGTATTGATACAATAATCGGGCTTATGCTGCGCAAAAACAGCCGCTGTGGCCACAGGGTCACAAATATCGAAGGCCTCTTTATCGCAGAACACCCAGGCAAAGGCGTCTTCTTCTAATGCCGTCTCTTGCAAGGTTTTTCCCAGTTGACCCATTGCGCCAGTAACTAAAATAAGGGGTTTATGCTTTGACATATTTTGGCCAATTTAAATCCCGATCATTAATCTGTTGTTGTTCTAAAGGGATTTCCCAGTCAAATGAAAATTGGAGGTCGCGGGGGGAAATTCCTCCTTCTGATTTAGGAGCATAAGGCGCATCCACTTTATACAGTACTGTGGCGCGCTCTGAAACAACTGCATAACCATGGGCAAATCCCTTTGGCACAAAAAGTTGTTGTTTGTTTTCTGCGCTTAACTCAATTCTAAACTGCTGCATATAAGTAGTAGAAGACGGTCTTAGATCAACAACGATGTCGATAATTCTTCCTTGAAGTACCCGTACTAATTTTGCCTGTGCGCTACTGCCCTCTTGAAAATGTAAACCACGAATAACACCATAGCTCGACTGCGCTTCGTTGTCCTGTATAAAGTTAACCAATCCTATCTGAGCCGTAAAACTTTCCTTCTGGAAGGCTTCCATAAAAGACCCTCTTTTGTCTTCAATAAGTTGGGGGGTAATCAGCCAACAATCCTTTAAAGGGGTTGCTGTATACTTCATCGTTTTGCGATAGATTGAATGGCTTTTCCATAAGCACTATTATCTGCCTGCGCAGCAAGTACTTTAAATTCTTCTCTAGTTATGGCGCCACTTTTGAGCGCGGCTACCTCTGGTGCGCCCACTAAAATGCCTTGACGAGATTGAACAGCTTGAACATATTGACTCGCCTCCATTAAAGATTCTATCGTGCCTGTGTCTAACCATGCTGCACCACTTTCTAAAGGGCTAATGTTAAGTAGGCCTTCGGCCAAATATTGCTTGTTCAAATCTGTGATTTCAAGCTCCCCTCTTGAAGAAGGTTGTAGGGCTTTTGCCCTTTCAACAACGCTTTGATCATAAACATATATCCCCGGAACAACAAAAGAGGATTTAGGCGCGGCAGGCTTTTCTTCTATACCAATAACTTTGTTGTTTTGATCAAATTCAACCACCCCATAACGTTGCGGCTCTTTCACCTGATAAGCAAAAATATGTGCTCCTTTTTGCGAGATAATGCTTGAAATATTTTTAAGCTCTTGCGCCCCGTGAAACAAATTGTCCCCTAAAATAAGGCTGACAGGCTGCTGGTCGATAAAGGTTTCGCCGATTAAAAACGCTTCTGCAAGACCATTAGGTTTTGCCTGTTCGGCAAAAGAAAAAGAACAACCCCACTGAGATCCATCTCCTAAAAGACGTCGAAATAACGGTAGATCCTGGGGTGTAGAAATGATTAAAATGTCTCTAATCCCAGCAGCAATCAAAGTGCTTACAGGATAATAGATCATCGGTTTATCATATATGGGTAAGAGCTGTTTGCTCACCGACTGTGTCAAGGGGTGTAAACGGCTGCCTTTGCCTCCAGCTAAAACAATTCCTTTCATTTTATACTTCTTTTTCTTTGCTGTCTTTCTCTAAGTAATATACAACGGTTTTTTGCAATGCCTGGTCAAAAGTATGTTGTGGTTCCCAGCCTAAGCTCTCTTTTATTTTTGTGGCATCTATCGCATAGCGAAAGTCATGACCGGGACGATCTTCTACAAAAGTTATTTGTTCTTGATAAGATAAGCCGTCCTCCTTTGGCTTTATGCCATCTAAAGCTTCAAGAATAACTTTGCAAATAGTGAGATTGTCGCGTTCTGCACCGCCACCAATGGTAAAGCTGTCTCCTGGATTTGCCTTTTCAAGCACCCGCATAATTGCATTGCAGTGATCCTCTACATAGAGCCAGTCTCTTTTGTTTTTCCCATCGCCATAAATGGGGATTTCGCGGCCGCTTAAAGCGGTTCTTATTACCGTAGGAATTAATTTTTCCTGGTGTTGATGCGGGCCATAATTATTTGAACATTGAGAAATAAGGGTCGGCAAGCCATAGGTGTGAAAATAGCTTCTCACCCAGTGATCTGCCGAAGCTTTTGACGCGCTATAAGGACTGTTAGGGGCGTAATTAGACTTTTCAGAAAAAAGGCCTTCTTCGTCTAAGGAGCCAAACACCTCATCTGTGGAGATTTGATAAAAACGCGCTTCGTTAAATTCTTTTCTTAGCTGGTGTGGCTTTTCTAACCACAATCCTCTAGCTGCTTCGAGTAAATTAAATGTTCCTGTAACGTTTGTAGTTAAGAAAGGAGCAGGCCCAGAGATAGAGTTGTCGACATGAGATTCTGCTGCAAAATTGATAACCAAAGTAGGTTCGTACTGCTGGAACAGCGCCTTCATTTTTTTGGCATCGGAGATGTCTGCTTCTACAAAGACAAAATTATCTTGCCCTTCAAAGGGAGCAATTCTATTTCGATCTGCCGCATATGTGTTCTTGTCTACCACTAACATTTTAATCTCAGGGTGTTTCTGGCGATACTGATGAACAAAATGTCCCCCAATAAAACCTAAGCCTCCTGTGATTAAAATTGTTTTAGACTCCATTTTGATTGATTTGATACAATGTGTCGGCGATTTTGCGATCATTTGAGAGCCGCGGAACCTTGTTTTGCCCTCCTAATTTTCCGATGGATTTCATATAAGTCTGAAAACCATTTTTGACGACTGGCGTAACTTTTAATTTTCGCAAAACATTGCCTTGTATAAGGTCTTGATAGTAGCTGTTTTGAGCTTCCATTTGAGCATCAAGTGTTTCTTCGAAAGCAGCCTGATCTTGTGGGGGAACATCAAACTCTATCAGCCACTCGTGATAGGGTAGCCCTTCTGATGGATTAACCTGTGGCGCCACAGTGAATTCTTTTATTTGGATCTCGCAATTTGCCGTCGCTTCTTTTAAAGCTGTTTCTACTTCTTTCCCTATCACGTGTTCGCCAAAGGCAGAAATAAAATGCTTCACTCTCCCGGTCACAACCAAGCGATAGGGGTCTTTTGACACAAAGCGAACGGTATCACCAATGTTGTAGGCCCATAAACCAGCAGTGGTAGATAAGATTAAAACATAGTTGACTCCTGTCTCCACTTCTGCTAAAGAATAACGCGGTGGACTTTCTTCCCCAAATTGATCTACTGGAATAAACTCATAGAAAACCCCGTTGTTGAGCAAAAGCAATAAGCCCTCTTGATTTTGCTGATCTTGATACGCAAAAAAGCCTTCTGACGCAGGGAAAAGCTCGATGGTGTCGACTTGTTTTCCAATAAGTTTTTTAAAAACTGAACGATAAGGCTCAAAGTTTACCCCTCCATAAACAAAGAGGGAGAAGTCTGGAAAAACGTCACTTACCGTTGTTCCTTTTAAAGCGTTAATTTTTTCAAAGTACATCTGAACCCAGGAAGGAATTCCTCCAATCAAGGTCATTTTTTCTGGTAAGGTTTCTTTGACGACTGCGTCTACTTTTTCTTCCCAGTCTTCGATACAATTGGTTTCCCAACTAGGCATTCTACTCGCCTGTAAATACGACGGTACATAGTGAGCTACTATCCCAGATAATCGACCTAATGCAATTCCGCCTTTTTCTTCTAAAGTGGGGTTCCCTTGTAAAAAGATTTGTTTCCCAGAAAGAAAGTCTGACTTTCCTGTTTGGTGTACATAGGTAAGGAGCGCGTCCCTTGCCGCATTGATATGTGTTGGCATAGACGCTTTGCTAATGGGAATGTATTTTGCGCCAGAGGTGGTGCCGCTGGTTTTAGACAAATAAAGGGGAACGCCTGGCCAAAGCACGTCTTTTTCTCCAGCAATAATTTGTTCTACATAAGGGCGATGTCCTTCATAGTCGCGAACGGGGACCTTTGCCTTAAAACTTTCATAGCTGTCTATTTGATCAAAATCATGGTCTTGTCCAAAGCGGGTATTACGCGCCTTTTCAACTAACAATTTAAACGTTTTCTCTTGGGCTGCAATGGGATTGTCTTTCCATCGCTTATTTTTATTAACGATATATCGAGCAAAGAGTTTTGCGGCAAATTGTTTCATGCTTAGTTTTGTGAAAAGTCAATAAAATTCTCTGGATTCATCGGGAAACCGTCGCTCCACAATTCAAAATGTAGGTGGTATCCGGTAGAATATTTTCCTGTATTTCCTGCTGTGGCAATCACTTCTCCTGCTGCAACTGTCTCTCCTTGGAACTTGCTTAAACTAGCATTGTGTTTATAGGCTGATAACAAGCCATAGGGGTGTTCAATAATAATCACATAGCCAGTATCGGCGGTCCACTCTGAGAAAATCACCGTGCCTTCTGCCACTGCTTTTACAGGAGAGTTTTCATTTAATACTATATCAACGGCATAGTGCTTATCCACGGGGTCATATGCTTGAGAAAGGTTTCCTGTCGCCGGTGGATATAAGACAAAGTCGACCTTGCTACCGCTGGTTAAAGCGACAGAATACTTGTCTTCTTGTTCCACTAAAGACCGCAAGAGCGAATCTTGTTTGCTGCGTTTTAAATTAGAAAGATTAACTATGTTTTGTGTGTCGAGATTAATCGCGTATTCTTTAATTTCTGCAATATCGACCTCTCCGATTAAAACCTTTCGAATCGCTCTTAACTGTTGGTTTGATTGGCGATAAGCATCTAATAAAGAGTCTAATCTAAAGGCGTTTTCAGCCGCTTGTTTTCGCATTTTAGTCGAGGCATATCCTGGTATAATTTCTTTGATTGGAGTGTATGACACAAGCGCAATCGTTCCAGTAAACAACAGCGCAAAGAGGAAGGTGCAAATGATGATAACATTTAAGCGGGTAAGGCGAAAATATAACTGCTCCTCAAAGGTCTGTTCGTTTAAAATCACTAAACGATACCTGCTCAGTAACTTTTTCTTTATTCTCTTGCTTCGACTGGTTTCTTTTTTCATTACCCACAAATATAGAAATTCCTTATGGGAATAAATCTGCCTTTATCCCTCCAAATCACTTTAGAGGCGTTAAAATATTGTTTACATTTGTCCAAAAGCATCCTTTATGATAAGTGCAACGATTTTTTTTGGGGCAATTGGCCCACAACAAGTCATCTTAATCTTGATTATTGTCTTACTCCTTTTTGGGGGTAGAAAAATTCCTGAGTTAATGCGTGGCTTAGGAAGCGGAATCAAAGAATTCAAGAAAGCAACTAAAGAAGAGGAGGAAGAGCAAGCCAAAAAAGAGGAATAATTTATTCTCCTCTCTTGAACTTTAAGGTGGATAAGATACTACTAAGTTCAAACATATAGTCTCGCTTTGAGACCGAAGGCGCAAAAGCAAATCCCTCTACAACAATCCAATCTTTGGATATGCTGTCTTGTAGCATATAATTGACAAATGGTCCTGCCATAAAATCTTTTTTTACTTCCCACATTCCCTTGGTCAAATAGGCTTCTTGACCGGCTAATTTTGTTCTGTAAAAATACGGTAAATATGCCGCCTCTGTAATCATGTGCGTATTAGGTAAGCGCCCAGGGATGTGCTCTTTTCCAATAGAATCCCTAATAGCAATCACCCTTTTTAAAGAAGGCTTTTCAAAAGCCGTAGCGGGTAAGGTGTAAGCAATCAAATTCATGCTTCCTTTTTGAATAGGCTTTTCAATCCAAATAAAATTCAAGCTGTCTTTGACCGTTGAATAGGCCGAGGGGTAACTCAATTCTAACCCAAATTTTTCTTGTAAGTCCTTCTTTTTTGTTAGTGATTTACGTATTCTTCTAATCTTTTCTTTGCGCTCGTTTTCTTGAAAAGTCCCGATCAAAAGGGCGGCATTTTCTTTGATATATTCCGCCATCACTTCATCATCTTCGCCTTGAGAAATAGCTAATATTTGTGGTCTAGCAAACTGATTTTGCACTAATTGGAAGTTATTGATCGTGTCTTTTCTAAACCAAATAATGTTTCTCCCATGACGACCAAAGCCTGTAAAGGCCGCAGGGACAAGATGACGAATAGAAAAACGGGGCTCATCTAAAGGAAGCCCCTCATAAACCGTTGCGATTTCATTTCTTACTGTCTCTCCTAAAGCACCATTCCATTGGCTTTTTTTCATCACCACAGTAATGTGGTTAATGTTCCCGCTAGAATCGGGAACAAAAGCTTTTTGCTTTTTTTTTTCGCAGGAAAGCAACAAAAGAATACTAAAAAGAAAGAGTAGTTTTTTCATGATTTAAGCTTTTAAAGCAGCAATTCCTGGAAGGGTTTTTCCTTCTAGGCTTTCGAGCATTGCGCCTCCTCCAGTAGAAACATAGCTTACTTTTTCGGCGAAGCCAAATTGTTTTACCGCGGCAACAGAATCTCCACCACCAACAAGAGAGAATGATCCAGCTGCAGTACTTTCAGCAATAAATGTGCCTAATTCAATTGTTCCGTTCGCAAAATTAGAGAACTCAAATACCCCTAATGGCCCGTTCCACAAGATTGTTTTAGATTTTAAAACAACCTCTTTAAACAGAGAAAGAGATTTCGGACCAGCATCTAAGCCTTCCCATCCGTCTTCTATTTCGTTAGCTTTTAATGTTTTACGCTCTTTTTCGTTAGAAAATTCTGTAGTTGCAATTACATCCACTGGTAGGTGAATCTGTACCTTTTTGGCTTTAGCCTTCTTTAATAATTCAAGGGTATAATCTAAATAATCATCTTCGCAGATTGAATTCCCGACCGTTCCCCCTTGAGCTTTTATAAAGGTATAGGCCATTCCTCCACCGATGATTAGATGATCTACTTTATCTAAAATGTTTTCAATAATGGTAATTTTTGAGGAAACTTTAGACCCTCCTAAAATCGCTAAAACCGGTTTTTCGCCTGTTTTTAAAACTTTGTCGATGGCAACGATTTCTTGCTCAAGTAATTTCCCTACCGCTTTATTTTCATCAAAGTATTGTGCAATTATGGTCGTAGAAGCATGAGCGCGATGTGCTGTGCCAAATGCGTCGTTGATATAAACATCGGCCAATTGGGCTAACTCTTTCGCAAAGTTTTCATCTCCTGCAGTTTCTTCTGCGTGAAAACGCAAGTTTTCTAATAAAAGGATTTCTCCTGCCTTAAGTTGAGCTGCTTTTGTTTTAGCATCTTCTCCTGTAGAGTCTTTTGCAAAAATAACTTTTTGACCTAGTACATCTTCAACCTCAGAAAGAATGTGTTCTAATGAGAGATCGGGGGTGATGCCTTTTGGGCGTCCTAGGTGAGACATTAAGATACAACTTCCTCCTGCAGATAGCACAGCATCTATCGTGGGTTTCGCTGCTAAAATTCTTGTGTTATCGGTTACTTTTTTCTCCTCGTTTAAAGGAACATTAAAGTCTACCCTAATAATGGCTTTTTTCTCGTTAAGATCTAGTTGGCTTACAGTTGTCATAAAATTAAATTTTGGCAAAGGTAGCCATATTAATTTTTTGAGAGCGGTTTAATTTTCGTCCTACAAAAATTTAACTGCGGAAAGAATTATCTTTGGGCATGCGATTTACACATAGTTTAGGTCAAGAAAGCGTAAAATCTGCTCTTTTGAACGCTTTTGAAAAGGGTCAAGTTCCTCATGCTCAATGTTTTATCGATCAAGGGGGAAGGGGTGGTCTCGCTGTTGCGCTTGAATGCGCACTTTCCTTACTATGGGACGAAATACCCGATTCTCGCGAAAAAGCATTACAACATCCTGATTTACAGTGGATTTACCCAGTAAGTACTTCAGCAAATGTAAAAACAAAGCCGCTTTGTAAAGATTATAGAGAAGAATGGTTTGATTTTCTTCAAGAAGAAATATATCATCCTCTTTCGGATTGGTTGTATAAAATTGGCTCTGAGAATAAGCAAGGAAATATTGGAGTAGAGGAAACCGAAGCGCTTTTTAAAAAATTATCCCTAAAAGCTTTTATGGGGAAAAATAAAGTTTGTGTGATTTGGGGAGTAGAGCGACTCAACATTCGGGCAGCAAATAAATTGTTGAAGCTTATTGAAGAACCTCCTGCCAACACTTATTTTATTTTAGTAGCACAAAGTGCCGAAGATCTTATCAGCACGATTCGATCTAGGTGCCAAATGATTCCTTTTCCGCCAATAAAGCCCTCAATAATTGAAAATGCCTTAATCGAAAAAGGTGTTTATGGACAAGAAGCAAAAAACATGGCGGTAGAAGCTGAAGGGAACTGGGCAACAGCTTTGTCTTTATTGTCTTCTTCAACACACACCCAAGAAATTGAAGCCTTATTGATCGAATGTTTGCGATGTGCTTTTCGTGCGAGTGGAAATAAAGCAATCGGGGTTGAACTTATGCAATGGGCCAATAAATTAGGTCAAATGGGACGACCACTACAAAAACAGTTTTTACACTTTGGACTAGGGTTTATTCGCCAAGCCATGTTAGTTTCTTATCAAAGTCCGAATATTGTAACCTATCAACCAAAGAACAGCTTCTCTTTAGAAAAATTTGCGCCTTATGTAAACAGCAAAAACATTGCGGCGCTAATCCAGCTATTCAATGAATCCATTTATGCGATTGAAAGAAACGCAAATGGGAAAATCTTGTTTTCAGATTTTTGTTTAGAACTAAGCCGTCAATTAAACGTAAAAGAATCTTAAGTGTTCTTTTTAAAGACATAAAGTTTTGAAGAATACTCCTGGGTAAACAAGGCCAAAAGATTTGACCAACAACCCACTATCATTCCTTTGATAAACGCAACTTTGTTTTTTTGGTGCCGTTCTGATAAATAGCTAACGTAAAATGCATCAAGCCCTAAGCCTTTACTTTCGACAAACTCGAAGCCGTTTTCTTCACACAATCCAATTATTCCTTTGGCTGAGAAATGCCAGAGATGTCTTGGCACATCATAAGCTGCCCAAAAATTTTCATAATACTTCGCGTCATAAGAATTAAAGTTAGGCAAGGCTAAAAACAAATGGCCTTGATGATCTAAGCGATCATAAAATGCCTTGAGAGATTTAGCAGGGTCTGATAGATGTTCCAAAACGTGCCATAGCGCAATAACATCAAAATCTTTTTGAGGGAGTTCTTCTAGACTAGGGTAGAGCCGTTCTTTTACTATCGAAAAATTGCGAGCTTTTTCGCTTGGCTCGACACCATAAGCTTCCCAGTTTTTTTGAATAAGGTGTTGCACAAGCGCGGCTGTTCCACAGCCAAAATCTAAATAGCGTTTGTTTTGTTTGCTGTGTTTTGTAAGCCATTGTTCCTTTTGCTTTAGCATAATCTTTTGTGCTATAGCATAAACGCGTTCTATGACAGAGCGTTTTTTATTCCCGTGAGAAATGTATTCTTCTGATGCGTAATACTTCCCTAGTTCGTCCTCGCTTGGTTGGGGGTAGGTGTGGGCAATTTGTGTTTGCTGATCCAGTCGCACTTCGAAAGAGCTTCCTGTAACCAAATAATCTTTGGTTTTTGCTATAAGGGTAAAGGAGTGTTTTGGTTCCACGTGAAACATTATCGGCCAAGTTTTACCAACAGAACGGATATATCACTCGGGTTAATCCCGCTAATCCGCGATGCTTGAGAGATTGTTTGTGGCTGTATATTACTCAGCTTTTCCTTGGCTTCGTGTGACAAGGAGGCTAAGCAATGATAGTCAAAGTCAGCCGGGATCTTGACCGCTTCTAGTCGGTTAAGTTTGTCAGCATTTAACTTTTCCTTCTCGATATAACCTGCATATTTGATTTGTATTTCAACTTGCTCTTGCACAGCTTTTGAAAAGTCATTCTCTTCAATGTATGCAGCAACCTTAGGGACAGAAGTCATTTCTGCACTGGTAATATTTGGACGAGAATAAATCTTCGCCATCTTATCTGATTGCTTAATCAGGGAAGAGTTTTTGGCCTCTAAAAAGCCATTGGCTTCTTCTGGGCTAATGCTGGTCTTTTCATAATACGCTTTTAGTGTACGCGTCTGCTCTTCTTTTTGATGTACCGCTTGCAGACGATCTTCTTTGGCTAAGCCTAAATGATATGCTTTTTCAGTTAATCTAAAGTCTGCATTGTCTTGTCTTAAGAGGGTTCGGTATTCTGCACGGCTGGTAAACATACGATAGGGCTCTTCTGTTCCTTTAGTGATTAAGTCATCAATCAAAACGCCTATATAAGCTTCGTTCCGCTGTAAAATAAAACGGTCTTCTCCTTTATGATAAAGGTGAGCGTTGATCCCTGCCATCATTCCTTGGGCAGCGGCTTCTTCATAACCAGTGGTTCCGTTGATTTGACCTGCAAAGAACAAGCCTTTAACTAACTTTGTTTCTAAACTGTGGGTCAACTGAGTGGGAGGGAAGTAATCGTATTCAATAGCGTAACCCGCACGAAAGAACTTAACCTGTTCGAAGCCTTTTACTTTTTTTAACGCTTCAAACTGTACGTCTTGTGGAAGTGAAGTAGAAAAACCATTAATATAATATTCAATGGTGTTCCATCCTTCTGGTTCTACAAATATTTGGTGTCGATTTTTATCCGCGAAGCGGTTAATCTTGTCCTCGATAGAGGGACAATAACGCGGCCCCGTACTTTTGATCGCGCCATTAAACATAGGGGAACGATCGAATCCCGTTCTCAAAGCGTCATGAACTTCGTCAGAGGTATAGGTGATATGACAAGAACGTTGATTGGTTAATGGTTTTGTTAAGTTTGAATAGGAAAACTTATCTGGATTTTCATCCCCAGGTTGTTCTTCCATTTTAGAGAAATCTAAAGATCGTCCGTCTACTCTAGGCGGAGTCCCTGTCTTCATTCTTCCAGATTCAAAACCACGGTTTTGCAAAGTTGCGGTTAGGCCCGTTGCAGCGCTTTCTCCTGCGCGACCCCCTCCAAAATTCTTTTCTCCGATATGGATTAACCCGTTCAAGAAAGTGCCGTTGGTTAAGACAACTGTTTTAGCATGAATGTTAATCCCAGTACTCGTCACTACCCCCGCGATAACATCTTTATCAAAAATAAGGTCGGTGACCATCTCTTGATAGAAGTCTAAAAGAGGAGTTTGCTCTAGCATATCACGCCAGGTTTGCGCAAACATCATACGATCGGATTGTACTCTAGGGCTCCACATGGCTGGGCCTTTAGAGCGGTTCAACATCTTGAATTGAATCGCTGATTTATCTGAAACAATTCCACTATAGCCACCCATGGCATCAATTTCACAAATAATTTGTCCTTTTGCAATCCCGCCCATAGCAGGGTTACAAGACATCTGTGCAATATTCTGCAGGTTCATGGTAACCAATAAAGTTTTACTTCCCATATTTGCAGCTGCAGCTGCAGCTTCAGCACCAGCATGACCACCTCCTACAACAACAACATCATATACATTATCAAACATTTTTCATTTGTTTCACGTGGAACATTTCTATACAACGATTTTCTTGAGTTCTCATAGCTGATTTTTCCTCTTCTGTGTGGTCATTGTGGCCAATACAGTGTAAAAAACCATGTGATAGAAGTCTAAGAAGTTCATTTTCAACTGTTTCATGATTTAATTTAGCGTTTTCAAGCATGCGATCAATAGAAATATAGATCTCGGCCTCAATAGTAGCATCGTCTCTGTATGAAAAAGTAATGATATCAGTATGGGTGTCATGTTTCAAAAATTCTTGATTCATTTTTAAGAGACTGTTCTCGTCTACAAAATTGTATTGAAGTTGGTCAATTGAAACATTAAATTCAGTCGCAAGACGATTAAGCCAACTAATTATATCAGATTGGTTTAAGGTGAGCTTTGGTATGTCGATAAAATAAATCATAAGCTGATGCAAATATAGCCAAACTAGAAGTATGCAGAAGTGGGGTATAGCATGTATCTTTGCGGAAAATATTTTTTGATGGAAAGAGTACGATTTGCACCTAGTCCAACTGGACCGCTACATATCGGAGGTTTAAGAACTGCGCTGTTTAATTATTTATATGCTAGAAAACATAATGGAGTGTTTATCCTTAGGGTGGAGGATACAGATCAAAACAGAAAAGTAGAAGGAAGTGAAGAATATATTCATCAAAGCTTAGCCTGGTGTAATATAACCCCTGATGAAGATCCTACTAAAGGAGGCGAATTTGGTCCTTATCGCCAAAGCGAACGAAAAGAAATATATGCCGATTATATTCAAAAATTGATTGATAATGACAAGGCCTATTATGCTTTTGATTCGAGTGAAGAACTTGCGACAGCCAGAGATATAGCAGAGAAACAAAAAGGGGGATTCAAATATAATGCTGAAAACAGAAATGCTTTTAAAAATAGTTTGGGTTTAACACAGCAGGAAACAGCTCAATTAATTGAAGAGGGCAGCTACGTTATTCGTCTTAAAACAGAAAGCGATATCGATGTTCTTACATCAGACTTAGTAAGAGGCACTGTTAGAGTCAACTCAAATGAATTAGAAGATAAAATACTAATGAAAAAAGATGGGATGCCAACCTATCACTTTGCTAATGTGGTGGACGATCATTTGATGAAGATTACCACTGTTATTCGTGGTGAGGAATGGTTACCGTCCTTGCCTATCCATCAATTGTTATATGATGCCTTTGGATGGGATGCACCCAAATTCATGCATCTACCCCTAATTCTTAACCCTTCTGGGAAGGGGAAATTAAGCAAACGCGATGGGGATAAAAATGGTTATCCTGTATTTCCAATGGCTTGGAACGAATCTACGGGATATAAAGAAAATGGTTTTCTCCCTCAGGCACATCTGAACTATATTGCTCAGCTAGGATGGAGTTTAGGAGAAAAGGAAATCATGTCCTTAGAGGAAATGGAGAAGACTTTTGACGTTAAGGCCATTCAGAAAGGTGGAGCTCGCTTTGATTATGAGAAAGCAAAGTGGGTCAATCAACAACACTTAGCCGCTTTTGGCGAATCCATATTAATCGAAACTTATCCCAACTATTTTGATAAACTGAAAGAAGTCGTAGGGGATAAATTAATTGATGCTGTTGGTTTAATCAAAGAACGTCTGGTCTTATTAAATGATGTCGAAGCAGAAAGCGATTGTTTTATCAACGACCCAAAAGAATATGACGCTAAATCGATTAAACGAATTGCCAAAATTGATGTTGCAAATGTTGGAGCACTTCTAAAAAAAGGAATTCTAAAGAATGAATTAAGCGAACTTAAAGACTTTATGCAACAGTGTGGTGAGGAAAATGAAATAGGAATGGGTGCATTTATGCAAGTCCTACGCGTTGCTGTTGTTGGATCGCTATCTGGCCCTAATTTAATACCCTTGTTGACAATTCTAGGAAAAGATGTAACTTTAAGAAGATTAGAACGTCTAATTAGTGAACAATCTTAAAACATTACCCAAATGAGTATTACTTCTTATATCCTAATATTTTTCTTAGTCCTGATCATTTTGTCTGGACTATTTATCGTCAAGCAACAGACTTCTGCGATAATAGAACGCTTTGGTAGATTCTTGGCAATTCGTCAGTCTGGGCTCCATATTAAAATTCCACTGATTGATCGTATCGCTGGGAGAATGAGTCTAAAAATATTACAATTAGATGTTATTGTAGAAACAAAAACGAAAGATGATGTCTTCGTTAAACTGAAGGTTTCTGTGCAGTATAAAGTCTTAGCAGATAAAGTATATGATGCTTTCTATAAGTTAGACTTTCCACAAGACCAAATCACCTCTTATGTCTTTGATGTGGTTAGAGCAGAGGTTCCCAAAATGAAATTGGACGATGTCTTTGAAAAGAAAGATGATATTGCCAATGCGGTTAAAAGAGAATTAAATGATGCCATGATTAATTATGGGTATGATATCATCAAAGCCTTAGTAACAGACATTGATCCTGACCAACAAGTAAAGGAAGCGATGAATCGTATCAATGCTGCAGAACGCGAAAAAGTTGCAGCACAATATGAAGGAGACGCTGCGCGTATCCTAATCGTTGAGAAAGCAAAAGCTGAAGCTGAAAGCAAAAGATTACAAGGACAAGGGATCGCAGATCAACGTAGAGAAATCGCTAGAGGGCTTGAAGAATCTGTGGACGTTTTGAACGGGGTTGGGATTAACTCGCAAGAAGCCTCTGCTTTGATTGTAGTAACGCAACATTATGACACGCTCCAATCTATAGGAGAAGAAACCAATAGTAATCTTATTTTACTCCCTAATTCTCCTCAAGCGGGAAGTGATATGCTGAATAATATGGTTGCTTCTTTTACTGCAAGTAATCAAATAGGCGAGGCAATGAAACAACAAAATCAAAAAAATAAGGGCGGTAATAAACCTACTGCTTCTTAGCCCAGGTATCTCTTAAACCAACGATTTTATTGAATACTAAATTAGATGCTGTTGCATCTGTATCAAGTGTATAATAACCTAAACGCTGAAATTGAATTCTTTTTCCCATAGCTAATACAGCTAATGAAGGTTCAACTTTAGCGTTTTGTATGGATAAAGAATCAGGATTGACAAAATCTAAAAAAGATTGCTCTTTATGTTGATCTGGACTTTCGTCGCTAAACAAACGATCGTAATTTCTTACCTCAGCATCGACTGCATGATCAACACTAACCCAATGGATTGTTCCTTTCACTTTTCGCATACTAGCCTCTGAGCCAGATCCGCTTTTACTTTCTGGATCATAAGTACAATGGATTTCAAGAATATTACCTTCAGAGTCTTTTATAACAGACTCACCCTTAACTATATAGGCGTTTTTTAAACGAACTTCTTTCCCTAATGTAAGACGGAAAAATTTACGGTTTGCTTCTTCTTTAAAGTCTTCTCTTTCAATGTATAATTCCTTAGAAAAAGGAAGTGTTCTTGAACCTTGAGATTCGTCTTCTGGATTATTAATCGCGGACAGTTCTTCTGTCTGTCCTTCTGGATAATTTGTAATAATTAATTTGACAGGATTAACAACAGCCATAACTCTGGCAGAAGTTTTATTGAGCTCTTCGCGTACACAATATTCGAGTAAAGATACGTCAATAACATTTTCACGTTTAGAAATTCCTGCAGTAGTTACAAAATTAATGAGTGCTTGCGGAGGGTAGCCTCTACGGCGCATCCCAGAAATGGTTGGCAATCTAGGATCATCCCAACCACTAACATGTTGCTCATCGACTAATTGGGCAAGCTTACGTTTTGATGTTACCGTATAAGATAAGTTTAAACGGGCAAATTCACACTGATAAGGGCGTAAGTCATCTGAAGAGGGGAGTTGGTCTAAAAACCAGTCATACAGCTCTCTGTGGGGCTTGAATTCGAGCGTACACAAAGAATGAGAAACTTGCTCAATATAATCTGATTCACCGTGTGTCCAATCATACATTGGATAAATGCACCAAGCATCACCAGTTCTATGATGGTGCTTAAAGAGAATACGATACATGACTGGATCACGCATTAACATATTTGGCGAAGCCATTTCAATTTTAGCACGTAATACATGAGATCCTTCTGGATGCTTTCCTGCCTTCATTTCTTCGAAAAGTGCAAGGTTTTCATCTTCCGGCCGATCACGAAAAGGACTGTTTACTCCGGCTTGGGTTGGTGTTCCTTTTTGCTCGGCAATGGTGGTAGAATCTTGTGGATCGATATAAGCCTTCCCTTCTTTGATAAGGAAAACCGCCCATTGGTAAAGTTGTTCGAAGTAATCAGAAGCATAACATTCTTTGTCCCATTGATAACCTAACCATTCAATATTTTCTTTGATCGCGTCGACAAAAACTTGATTTTCTTTAACAGGGTTAGTGTCATCAAATCTTAAATTTACTGGAGCATTATAACGCTTCCCTAAATTGAAATTTAATGCGATTGCTTTTAAATGTCCTACATGAAGATAACCATTAGGTTCTGGCGGAAATCTAAAGCGAATTTGATTTTGATCAAATCCATTCGCTAGATCTTCTTCGATGATATGTTCGATAAAGTGTAAAGTTGCTTTCTCTTCAGACATAAAAAAACTTTTGGCAAAGATATTAAAAAGGCTGGGGTGCTTGAGATTAATAGATGAATTATATCTTTAACAAAAAAATAAATGGGCATTATTAAGGTTCACGATATAAAAATCCATACCAATCACGGCTGTATGGAGGAAGAAGCAAAAATTGGAAATGATTATATTGTTAATGCTGTTGTAAAAACAGACTTAGATTTATCTGCTCAGACCGATGATTTAAAAGATACGGTTGATTATGTAGCGATTTATAACATTGTTTTTGAAGAGATGAAAATAAGGGCTAAATTATTAGAAACAGTTGTGCAAAGAATTATCGATCGCATCTTAAAAGAACATAAAAGCGTAGAAGAAGTAACGATTGAGGCACAAAAATTAAACCCTCCAATAGGTGGAAATGTAGGTTATGTTAGTGTAGAAAGAAAAGGTAAAAGAGCTTCTTAATAAAAAAATAAAAAACGTATTTTTGCAGCATGGCACCGTGGCCGAGTGGCTAGGCAGAGCTCTGCAAAAGCTTGTACAGCGGTTCGAATCCGCTCGGTGCCTCTTTAAAAACCCTTCTTTTTGAGGGGTTTTTTATTTTAATTCATTTCTACAATTGTCCCACCGATCACTTTTTTACGAATCAATTTTGTGGGTTTCCCGTGTATACGAACTGTACCACCAACACTAACGGTTGCTTCTAATAATTCAGAAGCGTGTAAATAAGCTACACCGCCAGCTGTTACTTTAACGGTTGTTTGTTCAGTTAAAAGTTTTTCTCCTTCGCAAATCCCTCCGCCCAAAATTGATAATCGATGTGATGTCGCTTTTCCTGATATATTTAAAAAGCCTCCAGATTTTACGCGAGAATCTATTTTTTCTGAAGTAATATTTAAGGTTTGTCTCGAACCTTCATGGGCTTTTAAAATAATACTGGTCGTATTAATTTCTGCTGTGGATTCTAGGGTACTTCCTTGGTAAGCGTGCAAAGCATCTAGATCTTCTGTAAAATATAATTCAGCATAAGTTGTTGAGGGGTTTAGAAGTTGATCGATACTGTGTCGAATTTTTAGAACGTCTTTCTTTAAGGTAAATACTACTGTTTCTATGTTATCACCAAAAATAACCATCTTATTGGTGTCTGATGGAATTAGTTTTACATGAATTCCAGAATAAACTTTTACGCCATTAAATGGAGAAATAGAGACCTCTTTAGATTTTTGTGCCAAAGTTGTTACCGAGATTAAAAAGAAAAGAAAAAAAAGCTTTTTCATATCGTGAAAGATTGAGTTTAAATATAATAATTATTGGTCTTCTTGAACCATGGTAAAATCTAAATGTCGTTTTATCAAATCTGCTTTTGCAACAGTTACAGTTACAGTGTCTCCTAGTTGGTAAATCTTTTTTGTTCTTTCTCCTACAAGGGCATGATTTCTATCATCGAAGAAAAAATAATCACCAGGAACATCTTTGATCCGCACCATACCTTCACATTTATTTTCAATAATTTCTACATAAATCCCGCGATCAGTTACCCCAGATATTACTCCTGCAAATTCTTCGCCAATATGGTTTTCCATAAATTTAATTTGCATAAACTTAATGGAATCACGTTCTGCTTTTGTAGCTAATTGTTCTCGCTGAGAAGAATGTGTACTCGCTTCTTCAAGTTGGTCAATTGAGGGCCATTTTTCTTTGTTTAGATGCTGTGCTAATAAGCGATGCACCATAACATCTGGATAACGACGAATAGGAGAGGTAAAATGTGCATAATAGTCAAAAGCTAATCCGTAATGACCAATATTTTGTGTCGTATATTCTGCCTTACTCATACATCGTATGGTTAAGGTATCGATCATATTTTGCTCTTGTTTCCCTTGGGTATCCAAAAGAAGCTTATTAATCGACTGACTAACGTTTTTGGTTTTTAAATTCAATTGATAACCAAAACCAGCTACAACCGTTTGTAAGTTATTGAGCTTTTCAGGATCTGGTTCGTCGTGAATTCTATAAACCATCGGTAAGGGTTTATCTCTTTTTCCAGCAAAGCGAGCCACTTGCTTATTCGCTAAAAGCATAAATTCTTCAATTAACTTATTCGCATCTTTTGAGGTTTTAAAAAAAACACTTTCTGGAGTATTATCTTCTTTTAAATTGAAATTAACTTCGACACGATCGAAAGAAAGTGCTCCACTTTTCATGCGATCTTTTCTCAAATTTCTAGCGATTTTATCTAAGGTAATAACAGCATTAAAAGCGGCATCATCAATGGTATAAGATCCATTGCGTAAAGAGTGCTTTTCTGAAACAATTGGTGTTTGGGTTTCAATCATGTCCTGTGCCTCTTCGTAAGCAAATCGATGATCAGAATAAATTACTGTTCTCCCAAACCACTCCTTCTTTATTTCTCCTTTACCATTGATTTGGAAAACTGCAGAAAAGGTATATTTTTCTTCATGGGGGCGTAAAGAACAAACCCCATTAGATAAAACTTCTGGTAACATGGGGACAACTCTATCCACTAAATAAACAGAGGTTGCTCTGTCTAATGCCTCTTGATCTAGGATACTTCCGGGCTGGACGTAATAGGAAACATCAGCAATATGAATTCCTACTTCATATAAATCTTCTCCTAAAATTTCAAACGATAAGGCATCGTCAAAATCTTTGGCTGTTTTTGGATCTATCGTAAAAGTAAGTACTTCTCTAAAGTCCCTTCTTTTTTTAATTTCTTCCGCTGTGATACGTTGATCTATCTCTGCAGCAGCGGCTTCTACTTCTTCTGGAAATCGCAAGGGTAATCCATAATCCGATAAAATGGCATGCATTTCTGTTGCTGTTTCTCCTGGAGGTCCAAAGTTTTCAATTAATGTTCCAAAAGGAGATTCGGCGCGTTTTGGCCATTCATCAAAACGAACTAAAACTTTATCCCCATCATTATAGTCTGGGGTGATTTGTTTTTTATCAATAAAAAAGTCGGTATACATTCTTGCCCCTCTTGTTAAAACAAAGGCATAATTTTTATCTATTTGTAAAGTTCCTACAAAAGTTGTTTTCTTTCGTTCAATTATATTAACTATCTCACCTTCTAGACTTCCATTCTTTTTACGTTTATAACAATAAACTTCTACTAGATCTCCATTAAACGCTTTATTAATTTCATTTTTAGGAATACTAATATCCTGTTCTAATTCTTCACAAATTACAAAGCCTCTACCTGAAGAAGTTACATCTAATATTCCTTGATGATATTGTTTTTTTGTTTCAACTAATGCATACCTCCCTCTACTTGGACTTAACAATTGCTTACTAGCTACATTGAGATTAAGGAATTTAATGAGTTCATTTCTTCTTCTAGTATCTCGCAGATTTAGTACTGCTGCGATTTGCTTGTAGTTATATTCTTTGCCTGGATTTTCTCGAAAGAAAGAAAGCATCTTTTTTTCAATGTGGCGGTACTTGTTTTTTGCTTTTCCCATCTCTTTTACAAAACTACTTCTTTAAAATAACAACAAGACCGCTTTTATTCACAACTATATTATTATTCATTATTTTTTTTTAAAATTAAATTAAATAATGATGCTTATTATTGCTTGTGAATAGCGGTATTACTTTTAAAGAGAAGCTTTGGTTAAGATAAATAAATATAGTTTTAAACTTTTTATTTTGAGTTATCAATAGTTTAAATCGTTCTATGAATGAGAGTTAATCTATTTATTAACCCTTGTTCACAATTTCAATTGCGCATAAGTTCACACGTTTAATTTATATTTAGACGTTAACAAACTAAGCCTTTTTAGTCAATAAAGAGTGGATGGAGAACAACAACTTCTTTTGTTTAATTCAGCTTTTTTTACAAGCAAAAACAACAATCAATTAACCCCTTAACCTTATGAGAACTTATTAACATTTTCTTCAATTCATTTAGGTACTTATTCACATACTTATTGGCAATGCTTACCTTTGATAAAAACACAGCAAATGACATTTTCTATTGGAAACGACCACGCAGGAGTAGAGTATAAAAACGCTATCATAGATTTTCTTCAATCTAAAGGACACAACGTTTTAAATCACGGTACAGATGCAGCAGAAAGTGTGGATTATCCAGACTTTATCCATCCAGTTGCAGAAGATGTTTCTGAAGGAAAGGTTGATCTAGGGATCATCATTTGTGGCAGTGGAAATGGGGCTGCTATGACAGCAAATAAGCACCAAAAAGTTCGTGCTGCTTTGTGTTGGACAAAAGAAATTGTTGCCTTAGCTAGAGAACACAACAATGCTAATATTTTAAGTTTACCTGCTCGCTTTATTTCTATTCCACAAGCTTTAGCAATGGTAGAAACCTATATAAGCACAGACTTTGAAGGAGGTCGTCATCAAGGTCGTATTGATAAAATGCCTTGTAGTTAATGATTGCTTTTAGCAGCAAAAACTTCTATGAATTAACAACCCAAGAGTTGTATCAAATTTTGGCGCTTCGCGCCGAAGTATTTGTGGTAGAACAAAATTGTCCTTATCAAGATGTTGACGGAAAAGACCCTAAAAGCATTCACGTTTTAGGTTATTTAGACAATCACTTAGTTGCTTATGCTCGCTTGTTGGAGCAGGGCATCTCGTATAAAGACTACGCTTCAATCGGCAGAGTAGTAACTTTACCATCTGTTCGAGGAAAAAGCTACGGTCATGCCTTAGTTGACTTTTCGATAGCAGTATGTCAAAAAAAGTTTCCCGGTCAAAATATAAAAATATCTGCACAGGCTCATTTAGAAAAGTTTTACAATGAGCATGGTTTTAAGGCCACTGGCGAAAGTTATTTAGAAGACGACATTCCCCATATTGGGATGATTTTAGCATAAATTATTTTAGAATCTCTTCTTCTAAAACAGCTATTTTTTCTTTAATCTTTTTGTTTTCGGGATCTAGTTCGAGTGCTTTCTTATAGTTTTTAATAGCTTTTTCTTTGTCATTATTAAACTGAAAAGCTTCTGCCATACTCGCGTGTACATAAGCCTCGTTTTTAAAATAGTGACGATTAAAGTTAAAGGTCAAAAACACTTTCTCAATTTCTCCAGCGCGTAAAAAAACAAAGCCCAGTGTATTTAATTCTCGGCTATTACAAACAAGATCATAGCACTCTGAAAAGTAATGGTTAACATCTTTATAGATTTCTTCTGGTGTCATTTTTTCTAATACATCTATCAGATAGGTTGCGCCTCTATAATTAGGTTCAGAAGAAACCCCTAAGGCGATTTGTTGGAGATCGGTTTTTAAATCATTTCTTGGTGATTCAACTATACGTGCAAATTCTGCTCCATCTCTTTTAAAAATAAAGGTAGGCACGCGGTGAATTTTCTTGCCTAGTTCTTCTCCGTTTGGGTCCTGCTTGTATTTTTCATCCGTGTCATACAGCGCTGTAAATCGAAGCTTTGATCGGTCGAGTTCATAAGCATCCCACAGCTTTAAGAAGCGAGGCACCCACTTTTTACTGTCTCCACACCAGGTACCCATGTAAATTTCAACGGTGGTGTTTTCTAGTTTTTCTACCCATTTAGGAATGCTTGAAGGAGCTTCTAGTGCAGCATAGTTTTTTTGGAACCAAGCCATATAGAGACTGTCCTTTTCAATGGCTTCAATTTGAAAGGGTCCACATAAGTGACTTTCATTACGGTCATTGAGATAATTTGAAGGACTTTGCGCAAATGCAAATGTGCCAAAAAACAGTAAGGATAAAGCGAATTTCATAGGTTAAGATTTAAGGTCAAAACAATAATAGGGATAATCAATTATTTACATGGGGATAAACAATCAATATAAAAGTAACAAAAAATGATTTAGTCTGTAAAACAAAGGACACCAACGATTTTTTTAATTGCCTAACACTCGCGATCAATAAAATGAAAGTGGTTTTGTTCAGCTCAATATAGATTTCCAGCCGAAATATGGGTTGATCTTCTGTTGCAATTATTGCTACAAATAAACGGTGGTTTTCTCCCCCTTAAGAGATGAGTGATTGACACAAAACAATAGTGTTAAAAAGAGGGGAAGGGTGTTTTCATATAGCGCAAAGAAAACAGATATTCTTCTAATATCAAGGCGTTTGACGTTTTTTTCTAAAACCCATAAAACGTCACTTTTGTTCAACAAAAACAGCATCATAGTCTTCGCTTAAGGTTCCCATCCATCGATCCCAAAACAAAAAGTACAGACCATAATTCCCGTTAAACTTTTCGTGGTGATGGTTGTGTGCGACAGAGGTATTTACCCAGCGCCCTATAGCAGAGCGAAGAAATTTTTTAGAATATAATTCATACCCAAGGTGCCCGTAGGCATTGTATAAGGTCATAAAAATTAAAAAAGCCAATAAAGCCGTTCCATGGAAAGGCAGTATAAAGGCGATTACAAAAACAATCCCTGCTTCAACCACAGCTTCTAAGGGGTGAAAGGCAAAGGCAGCCCATGGAGAGGGATTACGCGATTGATGATGCACCAAATGCACAAAGCGATACAGTTTGGGATGATGCATTGCTCGATGGGTCCAGTAGAAATAAGTATCGTGGATAAAAATCATGGCGATCACGCTGATCCACCAATAGCCCCAACCCCATTCTGAGATGTTTTCATACCGTAAATTATAGGCCGACAAAGGAGTCTTAAAGATTAAATAACCAACGCCCACAAAAACACTAAGGGTTAAAATAGAGGAACTAATTTCTCTAAGGTAATCTTTGTTTTCGGGAAATTTTGATTGAAGTTTTTTCTGTTTAATGCGTTTTTTGATCAAGAGGTAAAAAACCAAAAAGAAGCCCCCAGAAATAATGAAGTAACGACTTATATTCGCTGTAAAAGCATACATGATAAATTCTAATGGAGAAACATTTTCCATCGTTAAAGCTGTTCAAGTAGGCGCTGAGTTTCTGCTATGATTGATGGGGTGGATAATTGTTTTCTTCCCTTAAAGATAAGCATTCCATTTCCAGGGAAAGACAATAGGTGTTCCTGTGCTTTTAATGCAACCCTTAATTGTCTCTTAATACGGTTGCGGTCCACCGCTTTTTTAAAGTTTCTTTTAGAAACAGAAACTCCAGCATAAAACGCAGCTGCTTCACTTTGTTTTGTGACGCGGAAAATTAAATGTTTTGTACTAAGCACCTTTCCCGTCGTGAAAAGGTGCTCAATAGCATATTTACTTTTTAACCGTTTAAGGTTTAAATCACTTTTCGTCTGCGACATAATAGTTATTACTCTTGTCGATATCTGCCATTAAATTACTTGGGTCTAAAACGATCGCTTCAATGTTTTCTTTCGGTTGATTAATAGTAAAAGAGTATTTAGGATTCGCCCACATCCAATCTTTTTCTTGTGTCCACGCAAGCTCATAGGTGTTTTCTTTTTCCCCTCTCATCAAAGAAATAGGGATGTAATGTAAGGCAGTACTTCCATCTTTAAATTGAATTAATACCTCTTGTGGCATGGGCATTAATTCTTTGCGCTCTAAATGAATTTCAGTCCCGTATTCTGTTGTATTTACCGCTTCAATGGCATAATCAATTGTATTGGTGGTTTGGGTCCAGTCGGTTAAATACCATTGTAATTGTATGCCAGAAACACGTTCGGCAATTACCCTAAGATCATTGGGTAGAGGGTGTTTGAACTTCCATTCATTATAATAAGTTTGTAGGGTTTCAAACAATTTATCTTGCCCTATGATATAGCTCAATTGCCCTAAGAACACCGCTCCTTTGCTATAGGCAGTGCTTTCATAAGCAAAGTTGTGTTCATAACGGTTGGCATTTGTTGCCTGGGGCATTTCAACCCCTGAGGTGGCTAACCTATAATAGCCGCGATAAGAGCCCGCAAGCGGAAACTCTTTATTCTCTTCTAACACTTTGTTTTCTGCGAGGGTAGAGATAAAAGTAGTAAAACCTTCATCCATCCATTCGTGTTTGGTTTCATTTGTGGCGAGAATATGTTGAAACCAGGAGTGTGCTAACTCATGTGCGGTTACTCCCACTAAGGAACCAAATTTTCTGTTCCCTGTAATTAAAGTTAGCATGGCATATTCCATTCCGCCGTCTCCACCGTGAACAACAGAATATTGTTTGTAAGGATAAGGGCCTACTTTTTCGTTGAAATATTCCATTAACTTAGCAGTAATGGGTTGCAATTTCTTCCAGTTTTCAATAATATCTGGATTGTTTTTATAGAAAAAATGAAGGGTAACATCATTTGGTCCAGGATAAGTGTCGTGAATATAATCTGGATCTGCGGCCCAAGTAAAGTCATGCACATTTGGCGCGATATAGCGCCAAGTGATTTTTCCTTTTTTACTTTTGGCTTTTTTGCGGTCGCTGTAGCCACGTCCTATATCGTCAGCGTTTTGCAAGTAACCACTGGCTGCAACGGTAAAGTCTTTGTCTAAGGTTATCTTTACATCAAAATCACCCCACACACCGTGAAATTCTCTTCCGGTGTAAGGATCTGCGTTCCATCCTTCATAGTCATATTCGGCCATTTTAGGGTACCATTGTGCCATAGAAAAAGCGATGCCTTCTTTAGAGTTTTTCCCCGCACGACGAATTACATCAGGAACTTGACCGTCAAACGACATTTTAAAAGTGGTGCTTTCTCCAGGCGCTAATGCTTTAACTAAACTTACTTCAAGGATGGTTTCGCTATCGACAACTTCTGCCAGAACACCATCTTGGGTTAAACCACTCACCTTTAAAAAGCCTTGTTGTTTTGGGCTAAGAGAATCAAGATCTACCTTAAAACGCCCGTTTTTATCCCCAGCATTTTTAAGGCGAATGGCCATTTCGCTACTGGGTCTAAAAGCGTTAAAGTATTGATGAAAGAAAACCTTGTGTAGGGTTTCAGGAGAGTTATTGGTGTAAACCACGGTTTGGGTACCATTGTATTGTGCAGTTTTATGATCCAGCGCAACTTCTATGGTATAATCTATCGATTGTTGCCAGTATTGTGCAGAAACCAGACTAGCGATTAGTAGAGTAAGGGTAAACAAAAGATTTTTCATGCATGAAACATTTAGAACGTTTAAATGTAAGAAGTTCCTCTTTAATGGAAGTAAGAATCTAAGGTAAATGTCTTGTGTAGGCGCACTCCTTTTTCGGTGTTTTTAAGGGAAATAAGTTCGTTGTGAGCATCGTGTTCTAGGAACAAAAGATAGTCTTTTTCAACCGCGGTTTTCAGAAAATCGCTCTTTTCAGTTAGGGTTAATAATGGGCGTGTGTCATAGCCCATAACATAGGGAATAGGAAGATGACCTGCTGTAGGAATTAGATCAGCTGCAAATACAATGGTTTTCCCTTTATACTCGATTACTGGGAGCATTTGTTTCTCGGTATGCCCATCCATCAACAGGACCTCAAAGCCTAATGGGGTACTATTACTATCCAGTAAATTCAATTGTCCACTTTCTTGAATGGGTTGAATGTTTTCTGGAAGAAAGGAAGCTTTTTCTCTAACATTGGGTTTAGTGGCCCACTTCCAGTGATCCTTATGTGACCAAAAATGGGCATTTTTAAAGGTCGGTTCATAAACGCCATTTTTATTGCGCACTATGGCTCCGCCACAATGGTCAAAATGCAAATGAGTAAAGACAACATCAGTAATGTCATCTGGGTGAAAGCCTGCTTTAGCGAGAGAACTCAGTAAATCATATCCGCCCCATAGAGCGTAATGAGAGAAAAACTTATCACTTTGCTTATTGCCTAGACCAGTATCAATAAGAATCAATCGATTGCCGTCTTCAATCAACAAAGAGCGTGCAGCCATATCAATGCGATTGTATTCGTCTGCAGGATTTGTTCTTTCCCAAAGCGCTTTTGGTACCACGCCAAACATGGCACCACCATCTAGTTTAAAGTGTCCTGTTTCTATGGCGTGGAGTCGCATTTATTTTTTTAGTTTTATTCTGGTTAAATAACGGTGAGAGGTCATGTACAAGACAGATTCATCTTCATTAAAGGCGCAGTTTGCGGTGCGTTCTTCGGTAAGAATTGTGCCTAAATGTTTTCCTTTAGGGCTAAAGATAAGTACTCCACCAGGACCAGTAGCAAAGACATAGCCGTTTTTGTTGACTTTCATCCCATCAGCCAGTCCAGGACGATCAATTGATGTGGCATCAAAAAAAACGCGCTCGTTAAGGAGTTTACCTTCGACAAGATCAAAAGCCATCCATAGATTGCGTTTTGCGTCAGAATTGGCTATATATAAAGTTTTTTCATCGGGAGAAAGTGCTAGACCATTGGGTCGATTGAGTTGGTTATAAAGAAGAGAAAGCTCCCCATTTTTGCTTAAGCGATACACCCCATTTGTTGCTAGTTCTCTTAAGGGGTCATCATCTCCTTTTAAACCATAAGGCGGATCTGTAAAATAGAGGTCCCCATTGCTGTGTAGAATTAGATCATTAGGAGAATGAAAGCGCTTTCCTTCAAAACGATCAACCACAGTTGTAAATGCCCCAGGTTTATCAAGAGGCGCCATTACTTTTGCAACTCTTCTATCGCCGTGTTGTGCGATCAATAGATTCCCTTCTGGGTCAAGGATCAATCCATTTCCGCCGGCTTTTTTTTCATTGGGTGCATAGCCAGTATAACCACTTGGGTTCAGATAAATGGACAAGCCATTGGTTTTATCCCATCGGTATAATTTGTTTTTGGGTACATCTGTAAATAAAACAGCATTGAGTTGAGGCACCCAGACAGGACCCTCGGACCAGCTAAAGCCATCTGCAAGGATTTCTACTTTAGCGGAAGAATCAATTAAGTTGTCTAATAAAGGATCAAGTCGTTCTACACCACCAATGGTTTGTTGTGCAAGACAGCTTAAAGTAAAAAGGCTAGAAAAAAGAAGTAAAACAGGTTTCATAGGTTGTCATTTTATGCTAAGAGTTTGGCTAAATCTTTGGTATAATCAATCAGCGCGATTGTTTCATCTGTACGCGCTAATTTGACTTTACTAAAAAGGATTAATGCTTCTCCATTACTTTCGATATGGTATATCTGGCGGTTTTCAAAAAAGCGAATCAGCTCGTCGGTGAAAAACGCGCGTATCTCTGCTTCTTCTCTTCCAGTAATCAGAAAGCGTTTAGAAAAGTCGGGGTACATTTCAAAGTCGATGTCCTTAAATCCAGTAAAGGCCATGACCCGGTCAAATATTTTTTCAAACAAGCCTTCCTTTTCCATGGTAAAAACGGGAATCTCGTTGTTTATTTTTAACACCATTAGGGTAGTGTTGAAGGTCTCTGCAGAAAAAGCGTCTCCTTCATTAAAGGTAACGTCAGAAATTTCCCAAGACATATTAATCTCCTCAAATGTGCCGTTAAGGGTGTTTGATTTTCGTTCAATTGGGCGAATTTCAAAGAAGTGGAATTTTTTAAGATAATTGGTATCCCATTCAACTTTGTAGTTAAAAGAATAGTCTTGTTCGTTAGCGAGGTTTTGTAATCGAATTTGCCTAGGAGATAACTTTGGAGCGGCATTATTCAAAGAAACTTTTAAAGCCCTATTGTGGGTAGAATAGGAAACATGTGAATCCAAGCCTTTAATAACAACACTCCCTCCAGATTCTTTTTGCATTCTTAAGTAGTCGACTAAATACTCCATATAAGTCATACCCACTAATCTGGTTTCAGACAAATTGATGTTGACATCTGCCCCAGCAGGAATTTTTTGGATGAGTTTATCGATTTTAAGAATCCCTAAGAAATTGGCAATCCCTTTGATTTTTAAATCATAACTCCCGTCTTGATTTTCACTTACGCTTGAACCAGCGCGATAGGTCATTCTAAAAAACTGAGCAATAGGCTCTTTGGCTAACAACATATGACTCGCTAAAACTAAAAGTGACCCGCCGACCAATCCAATGAGTAGATTGGTATAAAGGGTTAAAACCATGGTAAAAACAAAGAAAATGATCTGTTCAGGACCTTGATTATACACTTGTTTAAACACAGCAGGCGAAGCCAACTTAAACCCAGTGTAAACAAGTAAAATAGCAAAAGCACATAAAGGCACTTGTTTCATGATTGGGCTTAAAGCAACAATTAAGATCAACAGAAACACGCCCTGGTATAAATTTGACCATTTTGTTTTAGCCCCGTTGTGAATGTTGACGGTACTGCGAATAATGACTGCAATAATAGGCAAGCCTCCAATCAATCCAGCGGCCATGGTGCTTAAACCGATTCCGGTTAAATCTTTATTGAGATCTGTTTTTCGTTTATATGGATCAATTTTATCTACGGCTTTTGCGATGGCTAACGACTCAATGCTGGTAATGATGAGAATAGAAAAGACCGTAATCCAAAATTCAAGCGTATGAATCATCCCAAAATTGGGGTGCATGATAGAATCGGTGAAATTATCGGGAATATCTAACAATAGATTAGGGCCCACCTCATAGGCTCTTCCCAGAAAATTCATGCTGTGTTGCTCAAAGAAATTAAAGAAATAAACAAAAGGGATTGAAAAAGCGATTACCCAGATGGGCGCAGGAAAAAATTGAAAAACCCGAAAACTTATCTTTGAGTGAAAGAGCGACAGCAGCAGCCCCACAATTGAAATAACCACAACAAATGGATTGGCTTGTGGCAAGTAAAGAACAGCGTCAACAAGGTTTTGTATGATATTTGGACTGTCAGAATGCGTCCCTAAGGCAACGTGAATTTGCTTTGCAAAAATGATAATCCCAATAGCGGCTAAAAGCCCATGAATGACAGAAGAGTGAAAAATATCCGCTAATCGCCCTAATTTTAAAACCCCCAGCAGCACTTGTATTGCTCCAGAAACAACAATGGCTGCCAACACATAATTAAAGGCTTGCCCAGAACCGTCATCCATTACGGTAATACCATAAAGGATTACAGCGATTACGCCTTTTGCGGGCCCATTGACTGACACGTGTCCACCCCTATAAAGGGTTGTAACCACCCCTCCAACAACAGCAGACCAAATTCCAGCCATCGCCGGGGCTCCTGCCGCTAAGGCAATTCCTAATGATAAAGGCAGCGCAATAAGCGCAACGCTGATCGCTGCGATGACATCTCCTCGCCAATTTTCAATTAAGCCTTTTATTCCTGTTTTTGGTACAAATTCCATCTAACCGTATAATTAGTGAAGATAATGACCATTTTTTATTTTATTAAATTCACAAGACAAAAACTTAGCCTCGAATTCCTTAAAGCAGGCACTTTTTGAACACAGGTCTTAGAATTTCTACAATAAAAAACAAAAAAAGATTAAACAAGCGGCTTGCGAAAGCAAACAGAATTATCGATGCCTTTATAAGGAGGGAAATTAGGAATCACCACATAGCCTTGTTTAGCATAAAAAGAGAGGGCTTCTACTTGTGCTTTTCCTGTTTCTAGTATGGCTTCGCCAAAACCTGTTTCGGCACCCCAGCGTTCTAAAGCTGTTAAAATAGCGGCGGCACAGCCTTTTTTCCGAGCAGCGGGCAAAACATACATGCGTTTGATTTCAACCTGCTGTTTGTTGCGCACTTTAAAGGCACCACATCCTATGGCCTTATTGTTTGAATAAGCCACAACAACATGATCCAAAGCGTCAATTCCATTGAATTGGTGATAGAAATCATGATCGTCCCCATCGCGAATAGCTAGTTCTGCGTCTAAAAGCGCTACCAACTGTTGAAAATCTTTTGAAGTTTGATTGGTTTGGACCAGTTTCATTTTTAATCTTGATCAAAGTCGAGCAAGTTGTCGTCAATAGGGTTGCTTATTTTTGCTTGTGCAGATCCTTCGTCTAAAGAGCTTATGCCTTTTAATTTTCGTTCAATTGCGCGGGTTCTTACGCCCATCACATCATCCAGTTGATTTAAACCGGTTTGTATATTCTTTTGTGCTTTTTGCATCATTCCCCCAAAGTTGGTAAACTCTTTTTTCACCTCTCCTAACACGGTCCACACCTCACTAGATCGCTTTTGAATGGCCAGGGTTTTAAAGCCCATCTGCAAACTGTTGAGTATAGCCGCAAGGGTAGTGGGCCCAGTTACGATAATCTTGTAATCGCGTTGTAAGGTTTCCAATAAAGCGGCTTTTCGAACCACTTCTGCATAGATGCCTTCAAAGGGCAAGAACATGATACCAAAGTCTGTTGTGTTTGGGGGGTCTAGATATTTATCCCGAATGTCTTTGGCCATTTTTTTAATGGTATTTTCCAATTCCTTTTGGGCTTGTTCTACTAGCACAGGATTCCCATCATCATAAGCGTTCTGAAGGTGTTCATAGACATCCTTAGGGAACTTAGCATCTACAGGAATCCACACGGTAGAATTGATGTCGTCTTTCCCGGGTAACTTGATGGCGAATTCGACATTGGCATCGCTACCGGCCTTTGTTTTTACATTCGCTTCATATTGATCTGGCGCTAAAATATTTTCTAATAGCATGGCGAGTTGAACCTCTCCTAAACCACCGCGCATTTTTACATTACTCAGCACCTTTTTAAGGCCACCCACATCTGTGGCTAAGGTTTTCATTTCACCTAAACCTTCTTGTACAGATTTGAGTTGTTTTCCTACCGTTTCAAAAGATTGACTTAAACGATCATTAAGGGTCTTTTGCAGTTTTTCGTTCACTGTTTTATTGACTTCAGCCAATTGTTTGCTGTTGTCTTCGCGCAACTCTTTTAGTTGTTTTTCTACGACATCCCTTACATCTTTAATGCGTTTTTCTGCCTCTGCATTAAGTTGGGTTTGTTTTTCATTTAGCGCAGTAAAACGCTCTTTTAGGATTTCATTTAATCGGCGAGAGTTGTTTTCAAAACGCTCTTCAAACTGAGCGAGAGACTTGGTTAATTCTTCTCTTTGTAGCTTAAAGGCCCCTTGACTTTCTTCGCGATTACGTTGCGCATCATCTTTGACCTGTTTTTCAATTTGCGCTAATTGCTGTTCGAATTTAATCAACGCATTAAGCGCATTTGTTCCTTCGCCCTTCCTTTTTTGTTTGAGCAAAAGAAAGAGGGTAACCCCTACTAAAAGGGCAATGATTCCAAGTAAAATAAGTTCCATACAGGTGTTTGAGCTTTACGTCTAAGGTAGGAAAAGTTCTGTTATTTTGTCCAATCCCAGATTACGATATTCCATTCGTCTTGAGCATCTGTAAAGCGATGTAATTGTTTAAAACCAACAGCAGAATGAGCTTGCATCGACCGTAGATTACTGGTAGAAACTTCTGTAATACAGTAGTCGTATTGCTTTGAAAGTAGGGTTTTGTGCGCGGTATAGAGTTGGCGAAAAACCCCTTGTCCTCTATAATCTTTTGCCACACAAATCTGTCCCATCACATAATAAGAGAGGTCTTTTACCGCCTTGCAATTGTAGTGCAATGTGTCTAATAATTTAAACATAGGCTTCAGCACAGGAATACTTTTTTTTAACTCTCGCGGCATCACCAGGGCATATCCTGCAAGGCGATCTTGCTCAACAGCGATAATCTGAGGGATAAGGGTTTGCATTTTTCCAAGCTGCGCAAGACTGTGTTCAACCGTTATAAAACCTTGCTGTTCTATTTCCTCTTCGGGAACAGCTGTTTTGGTATTCTTTTTTTGAAGAGAGAGAATACGGGTTAAATCAAGCGTATTTTCGGCTTGTCGAATCAACATGATTAGTCATTCAGCTTCAATACCGCCATAAAGGCCTGTTGAGGGATTTCTACATTTCCAACTTGACGCATTTTCTTTTTCCCTTTTTTCTGTTTTTCAAGGAGTTTACGCTTACGCGAAATATCTCCCCCATAACATTTTGCCGTAACATCTTTTCGCAGCGCTTTGATGGTTTCACGCGAAATGATTTTTGCGCCAATGGCCGCCTGAATCGGAATATCAAATTGCTGACGCGGAATCAACTCTCGCAGTTTTTCACACATCTTTTTCCCTATGGTATAGGCATTGTCTGCGTGGATTAATGCAGAGAGGGCATCAACTTGATTTGCATTTAATAAGATATCGACTTTGACCAGTTTAGAGGCACGCATCCCAATGGGAGAATAATCGAAAGAAGCATAGCCTTTAGAAACCGTTTTTAATCGGTCATAAAAGTCAAAGACAATCTCGGCCAGTGGCATGTCAAAAGTTAACTCAACACGTTCTGGTGTTAAATAGGTTTGGTTGGTGATTTGCCCGCGTTTTTCAATACAAAGCGACATTACGTTTCCAACAAAATCGGCTTTTGTAATGATGCTTGCACGAATATATGGTTCTTCAACGCGATCCATACCAGAAGGGTCTGGAAGATCAGAAGGGTTATTGACCATGATAACAGTATCGGGATCTTTTTTAGTATAGGCTTTATAAGACACGTTAGGCACGGTTGTAATAACGGTCATATTGAATTCTCGCTCTAGACGCTCTTGAATGATTTCAAGGTGTAACATCCCTAAAAACCCACAACGGAAACCAAAACCTAGTGCTGCAGAACTTTCTGGCAAAAAGACTAAAGAGGCATCATTAAGTTGAAGTTTTTCCATAGAAGCACGCAACTCTTCATAATCTTCTGTGTCTACAGGATAAATTCCCGCAAAGACCATGGGCTTGACTTCTTCAAAACCTTCAATGGCATTTTGTGTGGGATTATCTGGTGTGGTGATGGTATCTCCCACCTTAACTTCTTTGGCTTCTTTGATTCCAGTGATTAGGTAACCTACATCTCCTGCAAAGATTTCTTTTTTAGGTTCTTGATTGAGCTTTAGCGTTCCAATCTCGTCTGCGTTATAGTTTTTTTCGGTGGCAATAAATTGAATCTTCTGCCCCTTTTTAATGGACCCGTTAATCACACGGAAATAGGTTTCTACTCCGCGAAAAGGGTTGTAAACCGAGTCAAAAATCAAGGCTTGAAGTGGTTCGTCTATACTCCCTTTTGGAGCTGGGACACGGTCAATTATTGCGGTTAAAATATCTTGAATTCCTAGCCCTGTTTTTGCAGATGCAGGAATCACTTCTTCTGCCTTACAGCCTAATAGATCAACGATATCGTCTGTTACCTCTTCTGGGTTAGCAGAGGGTAAATCAACTTTATTGAGCACGGGAATAATTTCTAAATCGTTGTCTAGGGCTAGATAAAGATTTGAAATGGTCTGTGCTTGAATACTTTGTGCCGCATCGACAATTAATAAAGCTCCTTCACAGGCGGCAATCGAACGAGAGACTTCATAAGAAAAGTCTACGTGGCCGGGGGTGTCAATTAAATTGAGTACATATTCTTGCCCTTCGTGGGTGTATTCCATTTGAATGGCATGCGACTTAATGGTAATCCCGCGCTCGCGTTCTAAATCCATATTGTCTAAGAGCTGATCTTGCTTCTCACGATCACTTACTGCTCCTGTAAAATCAAGCAGGCGGTCGGCCAGGGTGCTTTTTCCATGGTCGATATGTGCGATAATGCAAAAATTTCTAATGTGTTTCATACGGCGCCGTCTTTCATAGCGATGCAAATATAAGGCTTTGAAAGATGGCTTTTTCCTTAAAACTAAAGTTTTGTAATTTTAACGCTTAAAACCAAAGATATTATGGGAAAAGCAGGGTTTTTAAGAACCATATTTGCTCTAAGTTTTCTTTTTTCAGCATACACAAAATTTATTGCCCCTGGATATTTTGAAATCACCTTGATGGATCAAGGTTTAGCCAGTACCCGAAACTTTGCAGGCCACATAAGCCGCTTTTTTATCGGATTAGAATTTGCACTAGGAGTGGCCTTAATATTCCCTTTTTACACACGAAAATTGTTGTTGTTTTCACAATTTTTACTCCTTGGATTTACCCTACATTTAATTTATTTATGGAGTATAGGAAACACAGAAAACTGTGGTTGTTTTGGCGAAATGATTTCGATGACCCCAGAAGAGTCTATCGTCAAAAACAGTGCATTAATGCTACTTGCCTTTTGGGTATATATTAAGTCAAGTATAGACAAGCACAACCCTCGCCTGCTCTTATGTACTCTTCTAATTCCTAGCATGTGGTTTTTCTTACCCATGCCAGACCACGCCAGCATGAGTTTTAGTCAGTACACCCATTTTGAAAAAGTAGGGAGAGTAGATCTATCTCAGGGAGAACAGTTAGTTGCGGTTTTTAATCTAGACTGTGAACACTGTCAAGATGCTGCAAAAGAGTTAGCAGCGTTGCAGCGAAAGAACAAAGCGATCCCCTCCATCTATGTCCTTTTTTTTAGTGAAGGAAGTACTCTCCCAAAAGACTTTGACGCCTTGACCAATAGTGACTTTCCTTACCAGATGATTGGGGTAAACACTTTTTTTGATCTTATTGGAGACTCCCCACCAAGATTATATCATTTATCAAACGGAACAGTAGTTAACATCTGGGATAAAGCGATTTTAAAAGCAGTAAAAGATCGCTTTGAATTAGATTAAAACGATTGAAACGCAATCTTTTAGTTACTTTTGTAAAAATTTTAGCAATGGTTAAAATCGGAAACATAACATTAGAGGACTTTCCTTTATTACTCGCTCCCATGGAGGACGTTAGTGATCCGCCTTTTCGCGCCTTGTGTAAAGAAAACGGTGCCGATGTTGTTTATACCGAATTTATCTCAAGTGAAGGCTTGATTCGCGATGCCGCAAAAAGTGTACAAAAGCTAGATATTTATGAAAAAGAACGCCCAGTAGGGATTCAAATCTTTGGCTCTAATATAGATTCTATGTTGCGTTCTGTTGAAATTGTTGAAGCGACAAAACCAGACATTATCGACATCAACTTTGGATGTCCAGTAAAGAAAGTGGTTTGTAAAGGCGCCGGCGCAGGGATTCTTAAAGACATCCCTTTAATGGTTGAGCTAACAAAGGCGATGGTTGAACACACCCACCTGCCAGTAACGGTAAAAACACGCTTAGGCTGGGATCACGATTCCATTAAAATTGTTGAGGTGGCAGAGCGTTTACAAGATGTTGGTTGTGCAGCGATATCGATTCATGGTAGAACTCGCGCACAGATGTATAAAGGTGACGCCGACTGGAAACCCATTGCTGCAGTAAAGAACAATCCTCGGATGCATATTCCTGTCTTTGGGAATGGTGATGTAAACACTCCTGAACGTGCGGTTGAAATGCGTGACGAATATGGCCTTGATGGCGCAATGATTGGAAGAGCAAGTATTGGAAACCCATGGTTTTTTAATCAAGTAAAACACTTTTTTAAAACAGGGGAGCGTATGCCAACTCCTACAATTCTTCAAAGGGTAGAAGCGGCCAGGAGACATCTACAAATGTCGATTGATTGGAAAGGAGAAACCCTGGGGGTCCTAGAAACAAGACGCCATTATACCAACTATTTTAAAGGGATTCCACACTTTAAAGAATATCGAACAAGATTAGTTACCTCAAATGCTTCTGAAGATGTTTTTGCAACCTTAGCAGACGTCGAAAGAGAATGGGGAGATTATGTAATGGCTTAAATTACCCCCACTTTTTTATCCATATTTCTGGTTGCCCAGGTAGTAGTTAAAACCCCCAACACCAAAATGGTAGAGATCACAATGATAAAGTTTTTGATCTCAAAAAGCACAGGATAGGCCAGGCTCGTTCCCGGGACATATAAAAAGGGGAAGTAGTATTGAAAGAGGACTAAAATCGTTCCTACTAAGACTCCCAGTAAACCGCCCACCCAGCTAATTAATCCCCCTAGATAAAAGAAGACACGTTGGATCTCTTTGGGCGTTAGCCCCATAGCAAAGAAAATGTTTAGTTGAGGTTTTTTGTCTAAAAACATCATGATTAAAGAGCCCACAACATTGAACAATGCAATGATGATGATTAAACTAAAAATCAGATAAACCGCTAAGTTTTCTGTGTTGAGCATTTTGTACAAAGCGGCGTTGAGTTGTGCTCTGTTAAGGACAGTAACCTCTTGTTTTAAGATTGTTTTTATTTTTTGGGACAATAGGTCTAAGTCGGGATTACCAGAAGTTTTAATTTCAATCGCGCTATAGTCTGTAGGGGACCGTTGCAGTAAACGTTGTGCTAGATCAATTTTAGCAAAGAGGTACTTTTTGTCCAGCTCTTCATTAGCAAAATATATCCCAGAAACAAGGGCTATTTCTTTTTTAAAGGGATTTTTCCCCAGGCCTAAGCCTCCTTTGCGTTTTGGGGCTGAAAGGGTTAAGAAGGAGGTATAATCATACACCCCAAGGCTTAAATTATTGGCGATACCGCCGCCGACAACGACTTCGTCAAAATCGTTTCTAAACCAATTCCCACTAACGATTAACTCCTCAATTTGAACAACTTCTGTATAGCCTTTATCGACCCCTTTTAAAAGGGCGACTTGATTTTTATTGTTAAACGACAAAAAGACCTTTTCTTCTAAGATAGGAGTCGCGAACATCACTTCTTCGAGTTGATTAATCGCATTAAGTTGAAGAGAATCAACAGTTAGTATTTTCCCAAAAGAGGCACTAACGCGTATATCAGGGTCAAAGGAATTGCTAAAGGAAAGACCAAAGTCTTTTAAGCCACTAAAGGCACTTAAGACGATAAAGAGTGATGCGGTGGCAACCAGAACAACCCCAATAGAAATGAGGTTAATCAAGTTGATAATACTTTGTTTGCTTTTGGTAAAAAAGTAGCGTAATGCAATAAAAAAGGGGACCTGCACTGTTTATTTTTTTTTGCGTTTCGCTAGTTTGTCTCGTTCAATAATGGGGTTTTCTGGGGATTGCAATGCAGCATCAATCCCTTCAATATAGTCTAAGGAGTCATCCATAAAAAAAAGGAGTTCAGGAACGCGCCTCAACTCATTTTTAAGAATCTGAGCAAGGTCGTGCTTTACTTGAAAAGCGTTAGATTGGATTCCTTCTAGCCATGTTGCGGCGTCTTTAGACGGGAACAGACTTAAATAAACTTTTGCAATTGAAAGGTCAACGGTAACATTCACTTTTGTAACAGAAACCAAAAGATTGCTTACGCCTTCTTTTCGAACGGCTCCCTGTAAAAGTTGAGCAATTTCTTGTTGCAGTAATGCGGCAATCTTTTTTTGTCTTGGACTTTCCATGGCGTGATTATTGTGTAAAATTAAGCATATTTGTTGGACTAATATTTCTATCATGAAAAACCCTTTAATGCATACTGCTTTATTCTTACTATTGTTGTTTTCTTTTCAAGGGATTGCACAACAAAACACCGAAGAAATATCACGGTTGATTTTTGAAAAAACGAACCGCATTAGGGCTTCAAAAGGGCTTAAGCCATATAAAGCCTTAGACAGCTTAGACCAACTGGCGCAATATCACAGCGATAATATGGTGGCCAAAAGTTTTTACAGTCATGTTGACCCCGACGGATTAACGCCCGTTACTAGAGCAGAGAAGTTAAAGATCCAGCCTTGGAGAAGAGTTGGAAACAGCTTTATAGGGGTGGCAGAAAACATTGCTCAAGTGCCATGGTTTCAAAACGTCTCTTCTTGTGGCGACACGCGTTCTTCTGAAGCCTTAGCAGAATGTATGGTAGAAGGCTGGAAAAATAGCCCCCCACATTATAAAAACATGATGGGAGATTATATTTATCTAGGCGTTGGAATTCAGTTTGACGAAAAAGGGATGGGTTATGGCACTCAGGTTTTTCGTTAATCCTGACGTTCCCACTTATACTCTCCGTTGAGTCTAAAGGTTCCCAAATATTCCTTGTTCCAGCTTTCAGGAGAAATAAGGGAGAGGAAGTTTTCACCATTTTTTCCTGCATAGAGATGATAACTTTCCCCTACAATGGGTTCAAACTTAAACTTAGCAGAATAGACTTCTTGGGTGTCTGCCGCAAGTGTTACAAACTGTTTGATTTTATTTTGTAAGTCTTCAAGTTCTGCCTGGAACTGTTTAGAAACTTTTTCAACCCCCTTTTGTTTAAAAGCATCCACATTAGGAATGCTAATCACGGGGCTATTATTGCTGGTTGCATAAGGAAGAAGTTTCGCGATATACGCTTGATTTTCTTCGTCCCATGCCACCCCATCGGGTTTTTTAGAAGATTTCATTTTTCTAGCTTTTTTAACAAAAGTACGGACTTCCTAACGATTATTTCTTTTTGTTGCGCATTTCGCGTATAGCGTTATATCCCACAACGACCAAAACAAAGAGAAAGCCGTAAACCAGTATGTTGCTTAAAAAATATCCCATGACATTAAATTTACAAAAAATTCGCTGCTTGGGCTTTACGCTCTTCTTGTAGGAAAGCCTTAAAAAGATAAAATTTAACTGTAAATTTGTAGATTAAACACACTAAATGGTTACACTTTCTGCTCTTTTTGCCATCACCCTAGCAATGCTTATTATTTGGCGATCAAGCGACGGCTTTGAAGTCGCTTCTGGATACTTAGGAAGAAACTTAACCGATGGTGTTCGTGGGGCAACCATTAATGCGGTGGGAAGCTCGATTCCAGAACTCTTTACGACCTTATTTAGTTTAATGCTTTTAGGCGAGGTAGACAACTTTGCCTTCGGGATTGGGACAACAGCGGGGAGTGCTATTTTTAACGGAATGATTATTCCTGCAGTAGCCATTTTAGCCGTAATCGGTTATGGGATTGCTCATAAAGTAAATGTGTCTAGAAAGGTCATTCTTCGTGATGGGATAGGATTAATCATCGCAGAATTGATCCTGATCTACATGGTCTCTGGAAACCACCTCACTTGGGCCCATGGCTTAGTGCTTATGTTGACCTATGTAGTTTATGTCGCCTATATGTTTGGCACCATGAAAAAAAAGGAAGAGACCACAGCAGTAAAAGAAGAACCACAAGAGCTAGAAGAAAAAAGCATTGAGCGAAAGCAGTCGGTATTAAAAGCACTGATGCTGTTAGACTTTGAAGATGTTTTTGTGCGTAAAAAGATCAACACAGCTAATGCTTGGATGCTTTTACTCTTTTCGATGTTAGTGATCGGTTTAGCCTGTATTGTTTTGATACATTCTTGCGAATTGCTTTCAGAGGAGTTGGGCATTGCCCCTTATTTTGTTGCGGTTGTTTTAGCCTCTGCGGCAACCTCTGTTCCAGACACCATCTTATCTTATCGCGATGCGGTAGCAGGACAATATGATGACGCGGTGGCGAATGCACTAGGGAGTAATATATTTGACATCTGTTTTGCCTTAGGCTTTCCCTTATTTGCGTTTACGCTCTTTAACGGCCCTATTGTTATGACGCCAGAGACGGTTGCTAATGTCGCTGAATTACAGGCCAGTTTGGTCATTTTGACCATCGTTGCTTTTTTGATTTACTATTTCAACAACGGCTTAAAGCAAATACACGCCTTTCTTTTGTTAGGCCTATATGTGGCATTTATCGGCTTTGTTTTTGCAAAAGCTTATGCATATGACTGGGCGATACAAGTAGGGCTAACCATTGCTTCGTGGATCCCCAGTGCACTTTAGTGCGGCAGGTGTTTTTGCAGTAAACCGTAGCAAAATGTCCCAAAGGTAGCCGTCGCAATAACCACTAGAATAGGAAAAAAGCCAGCACCTAAGGTGGTAAACATCGGTCCTGGGCAGGCGCCAGAAATGGCCCAGCCAAAACCAAAAAACAAGCCCCCAAAGAGGTAGCGTTTCCAGCCACTTGCTTTATCAGCAATGACGATTTCGCTTCCGTCAAGAATAGATTTTGCCTTAAATTTTTTCAATAAGTAAGTAATGATTGCTCCGCAAAATAAAGCAGAGCCAATAATGCCATACATATGGAAGGCCTTGAATTGAAACATCTCATAGATGCGAAACCATGAAGCGGCTTCTGATTTAAACATGGTGATACCAAAAAGGATTCCGATGGCGAAATAGACGATAGTGCGCATTATAATAAGTAGGGTAATAAAAAGTGATTAACAAATAAGCCACCGATAAAGAAACCGATGACAGCGATTAAAGACGGCAACTGGAAATTACTCAATCCAGAGATGGCATGACCAGAAGTACAGCCCCCCGCATAACGAGCACCAAAGCCCACAAAAAAGCCTCCAAGGCTTAAAATCAAGAGGGTTTTTGGCGAGCTAAACGCCTCTAAACTAAAAAGCGAAGCGGGCATATAAGCTTGCCCAGCGTCTTGAATGCCCATGCTGTTTAATTGTTTGATGGCACTTTCTGAAATCACAACAGCGGTTGAAACGCTTAGAAAGTTTGCGGCAACATATCCTCCCACTACAGCGCCTAAGGCAACGACTAAATTCCAGCGTTGCGCTTTCCAGTCAAATTGAAAAAAGGACACTTTTTTTCCTGCTCCTAAGGCCGCACATAAAGTGCGTAAGTTGGAGGACATGCCAAAGGATTTCCCTGTCCAAAGTAGCAAGAAAAGAACAAAAGCGATCATAGGGCCACTAAAATACCAGGGCCATGGTTGAAGTACAAAATCTATCATAATAAATTATAGTGTGGAAGGACAAACATAGTCCGTTAGTTCAATATTGGTTTCTTTGATGGCTTTAAAGCCCCCTTTAACATCGATCATGTTGTGGATGCCTCGTTTTTTAAGCATAGAGGCTGCAATGACAGAGCGGTACCCACCAGCACAGTGCAAGAAGAAACTTCCGTTTTCTGGAAATGCGCCTAAGTGATCGTTTAAGAAATCCAGCGGTGTGTTAGTTGCCCCTTCAATATGTTCTGAAAGGAATTCTCCGTCTTTACGCACATCAAAAACAGTTGCTTTGTTTTGAGCAATGGAAGTTTCAAGGCTTTGAGCTTCTACACTGCTAATGCTGTCATATTCTTTTCCAGCGGCTTTCCAAGCAGCGAAACTTCCGTCGAGATAGCCTAGGGATTGATCAAAACCAACGCGTGATAAACGGGTAATGGTTTCTTCTTCTCTTCCTTCTGGGGTGATCAGGAGTAGGGGCTGCTTAACATCGGCGATTAAAGCGCCTACCCAGGGAGCAAAGCCTCCATCAAGCCCAATAAAAATCGATTGTGGAATGTGTCCTTGTACAAAGTCGTTTTGATGACGCACATCTAAGATCAATGCATCTTGTGCGTTTGCCATCGCTTCAAATTTTTCTGGGCTTAGAGCGCGAGTCCCTCTTTCGAGCACTTTGTCAATATCTTCATAGCCAGATTTGTTCATCTTTACATTCAAGGGGAAGTAAGAAGGAGGAGGCAAGAGACCATCTGTAACTTTTTTGATGAACTCTTCTTTGGTCATGTCTGCTCTTAAGGCATAGTTCATCTTCTTTTGGTTCCCTAAAGAGTCAACGGTTTCTTTCATCATGTTTTTTCCGCAGGCAGAACCGGCACCGTGAGCGGGATAAACCGTTACGACGTCTGCAAGAGGCATGATTTTATTTCGAAGGCTATCAAATAAGAATCCAGCGAGATCTTCTTGTGTGATACTATTGGCTTTTTGCGCTAAATCTGGACGCCCTACATCGCCTAGAAAAAGAGTGTCACCACTAAAAATAGCGCGGTCTTTTCCGTCTTTATCCCTTAGTAAATAGGTGGTGCTTTCCATGGTATGCCCAGGAGTGTGTAAAGCCACAATGCTTACGTCTCCAAGCGGAAAAACCTGCTCGTCTTTAGCGATAATAACGTCAAAGTCTGGATTAGCATTAGGGCCATAAACAATAGGCGCTTCGGTTTCTTTAGAGAGTGTAAGGTGTCCACTGACAAAGTCGGCGTGAAAATGCGTTTCAAAAATGTATTTCACTTTTGCTTTGGCTTTAGCCACACGATCCAAATAAGGCTGGACCTCTCTTAATGGATCAATAATGGCGACTTCTCCTTGACTTTCGATATAATACGCGCCTTGAGAGAGGCAGCCGGTATAGATTTGTTCAATAATCATAATAGGCGTAAAATTAAATTTTATTTCGTTGTGAAGCGATTGATTTTTCGATTTCAGAAGGAGCAGAACCTTGGATAGCATTTAAAGCTGCATCTAAAGAAGAATAAATAGAGGTTTTATGAGAAGGGTCAAACACCCTTTTTTTATGAAAACGATCCCGTAAAGGGCCGTTTAACCCTGTCCAGTGAATGGCGATGCCTTGAGTGTTTAACTCTTCCATCCAGATGGAGAGCATTTCAAAGGCTGTTGCATCGATATAACTAATGGGCGCAGCGGCAATGACGAGATGTTTTGTGGGCAGCTCTTGTGCCTCAATTAAAGCAGAAAAAGCCTGTTTAAAATAGCGTTGATTCCCAAAGAAAAGCGGTCCGTCAAAGCGAAGGATAAGCACCTGGGGATAGGTTACCACATCTTTTGTAAAACGGTCGATGTTTTTAAAATAGTGGGTGTCTTTGATGCGGCCTAAAACAGCAATATGGGGCTGAGTGTTTTGATAGATCATATATAGTAAAGCGACAAAAACGCCCAACATAATACCTTCTTTAATCCCTACAAATAAGGTGATGCAAAAAGTAAAGACTAGGATGTAAAACTCATTTCGGTTGTTTTTCCACAACTGTTTAGGGTAGCTTAAATCGATTAATTTTCCAACAGCAACAAGAATAATAGCACCTAAAATTGCGGTGGGAAGATGATAAAAGAAAGCGGTAAAAAAGAGGAGCGTAAGTCCCACAACAGCAGCACTAAACAAGGCAGCGACTCCAGATTTAGCACCTGCATCGTGGTTAACTGCGGTGCGTGAAAAACCCCCCGTAGTAGGATAGGACTGAAATAAAGAGCCGATAATATTTGCCGTTCCTAAGGCGATTAATTCTTGGTTTGCGTTGAGGCGATTGGTTTTTTCTTTTTCTTCAATGGCTTTTGCGACAGAGATGGCTTCCATAAAAGCAATCAAGGCTAAAGTAAGAGCCAATGGAATTAAATCATAAACCTGACTTAAACTAGCGCTGGGGAGTTGAAAGGCAGGAAGGCCTTCTGGAATCTCTTTTACGACCTTAACCCCTAGTGCCTCCCAATTGTTTTGCGCTGCGATAAAGGTACCTAGCAGCACCAAAATTAACGCACCGGGTAGTTGGGGAAAGAAGCGTTTGACAAGGAGCAAAAAAGAAACCCCCAAGACACTAATAAGGACGCTTAATAAATGTGCTTGAGGGCCTAATTCTAACAAAAAGGAAAAAAGATCGTGTAGTTTGTTGCTTCTAGGAAGGTCAATTCCTAAAATATGATTGAGTTGACTTAATGCGATGATAATGGCTGCCGCAGAGGTAAACCCGCTAATGACTGGCTTCGATAAAAAGTTGACAAGAAAGCCTAGTTTTAGACTCCCTAAAAGCAGTTGAATCGCCCCCATAAACAGGGCGAGAAAAGTCGCTAAAGCAATATACTCTGAGGTAGAACTTAAAGAGAGTGCTCCCAAACCTGCTGCGACTAAAAGGGAATCCATTGCGACTGGACCCACTGCCAGTTGTCTAGAAGTACCCATAAGCGCATAAACAATCTGAGGAAAGAGGGCTGCATACAAGCCATAGACTGGAGGTAAGCCAGCAATCATGGCATAGGCCATTCCTTGAGGGATCAACATGATCCCCACCGTTAGCCCTGCAAAGGCATCATTTTTTAAGGCAGAAGAAGAATACTCTTTTGCCCATTCAAAAATCGGAAAGAATTGTTTTATCAGGTTCATCATTAATACAAAAGTACAATAGCTTCCTCAGATTTAATGTAACCCAAGTTACACTGGCTCAAAAAGCTCAATAGCGTTGCGATGCAAACGTATTTTGTTTTCCACCTCAAGGCGTTTGAGTAAGCGAGAAATCACTACCCTAGAACTGTGCATTTCTTGGGCAACGGTTTGATGGGTAATAGAAAGGGTATTTACTTTTGTCACTCGTTTTTTTTCCACTAGATATCCCCACAAACGTTTTTCCAATTGATCAAAAGCAATACTATCAAGAGTGGCTAATAGTTCTTCCATGCGTTTGTGATAGCTTTGAAAAATAAATTTTCGCCAGGAGGGAAAACGTGTAGACCAATCTTCTACCGCATTTAAGGGCACCATGATTAATCGAGAGGGTAGTTCTGTTACCGCGCGGATTTGACTTTTTTGTTGTCCCATTTCCCAAGCCATCGTCATGGTGCAAGAATCCCCTTCTTCTAGATAATAAAGCAGAAGTTCATCTCCATTGACGTCTTCACGAGAAATTTTAATGGCACCATTTAACATTAATGGCACTCCTTTAATTGGCTCGCCTATGTCAATTAACTCAAAGTCTGCAGGGACATCCCTTAGGGTGCCAACCTTAGTAATTTCTTCAAGTAAGGCTTCTTCAAAAATTTCCCCAAAAAGACTTTTTAATGCAACAATCACAGCGAACGACTTTAATTTGACTTAAAAGTACTCAATTAAAGTGGTTGTAATGACTTTTCCTATTTCTTACTTTTTGTAATAAAAGTTTCCGCCCATGCTTTTCGAAAGGCGGCATAGTCTGGGGTAGAACCCAACCACTCTGCATAGGTTTTTAGGTGTTGGTTTTCCCCACCTTTTAAGGCATCAAAGGCACAGTTGAGCCATTGTAAATGTTCTTTTTCGCTCATCTCATTAAAGTTGAGATAACGCAGTCTTACGCGACAATCATCGGGGAAAGCAGCGGAAGATGAATAAAGCGAAAACAGCGAAATGAGTAGTAATGTTTTCATACAAAAAAGATTTATGGTTATTTAAAATTACGAAAAGCAATTGATTGTTCCGTTACTTTTTTGTCAAGGCAGTGTAAAAAAGGATTTTAAAACAGCAGAATCGATTGAGTGCAAGTGTGAGCTATAGCGTCCAATCATTAAAATTTAGACTAAGCTCAGGCTATTTGTTTGGCGGGAACTCTTCTTACTTTTTAAGTCCTAGCACTACATGGAGATTAAACTTGGTTGAAAATAAAAAATGGGCCTTGAAATTTTCTCCAGTTTTACGGTTTCTTTGGAGCCAACAGTTATCAACAGAAGAGATTACTAGTGGACGTTTTAGTCAGATTATCACAACAATTGAACAAGAGATATTTGCTCTGGTCAATGTACAAATTGAGCTTCCTTTAAGCTTTGATGTTGGCCGGTGGGACTTGAATTTATCCTATCAATTTAACCTTCCAAAAGCGTTGCCGAGCGAGGAGGAACTCAGCAACAATGGTTTTGTTCGTTTGAATATTGGATATTTAATAGATTTTTAATCCTTCCTTTTTCGAAAAGTGATTTGAGTTGGGAAGTTTCTCAGCCATTCTTCACAGGTTTCTTAGTAGCCCTTGGGCAGGTAGCTAAACTAATATTGATGTTTTCCGCGCGTCCAGCCTTTATGCCCTAGTAAACTTTGTGCAGAATCTGCAGCTGGACTTTCTAACTGAGTTCCCATACTATCATTCCAACGATTGAGGTAGCCAAAGAGCGCAACCACCCCTATGATCTCTACAATTTCTCCTTCTTCCCAATGTTGACGCGCATTATCTGCTAAGGTTTCGTCTACCGCATTAGGCACTTGAGAAGCTGCAATGGCAAGGTCAAAAGCAGCCCTTTCCCCTTCGGTAAAAGCAGCATAGGTTTTATACTCCCAGAGATGATTCATGCGGTCTTCAGAAGAGCCATAACGTTCTGCAGCACGAATAGCATGGGCCTCGCAATAACGACAACCGGTGGTCATACTAGAGAGGTAGGCGATTTCTCTTTTTAACGCACTGCTCACCCTCCCTTTGTTTTCCATTACGGCTTGATTCATTTCAAGAAAGGCTTTGGCGATACGAGGGCGGTGCATCATCGTGAATAAGCTGTTAGGAGTAAAGCCTAAAGTTTCTTCATAAAATTGCGCCATTTCTTCGGCTTGTGGGGTTGCGTTTCGGTCTAAAGGGGAGACAAGAGGTTGTTTCATGTTATCTGTTTTTATCAATGGAAAAGTGAAAGTGGGTGGAAGATTCAAAGGTTTCTTCTGGTCTTAAAATCGTTGAGGGGAAGTGCGTTTGATTTGGGCTGTCTGGATAGCCCTGCGTTTCTAAACAAACAGCTCCATTCCGAATAAAAGGGGTGTCTAAATGATTTGCAGTATACAATTGCATCCCAGGGGAAGTGGTGTATACTTCCATTTTTCTTCCACTCTGCGGATGAAAAAGTGTGGCTGCTTTTTTGAATTCGTCTTCTGCTGCATCAAAACAATAACAATGATCATAGCCCTTGCCGACGCTTAGTTGCTCATGAGGTTTTGTTATGGCTTCGCCAATGTTTTTAGCGGTTGTAAAATCGAATGGCGTTTTGTGTACCGCTATTTTTTCTCCGCTAGGAATCATGTTTTGATCAACAGCTAAAAAGTGATCGGCTTGTATTTGTAAGTGATGATCTAAACACTTTTGTAGTGGATTCCCCGAAAGGTTAAAATAACTGTGTTGGGTTAAATTTAATACTGTGGGGCGATCTGTAGATGCTCTATACTCCACTTTTAAGGTGTTTTCTTCTGTAAGACGATAACGAACTTGCGTCGATAATGTTCCTGGATAACCTTCTTCAAGATGAGGACTAATGTGGGTTAAAATTAAACCTACTCCTTCTTTTGTAATGTCTTCTTGCACTTGCCAAATGGCTTTATCAAAACCCTTCTTTCCGCCGTGCAAATGGTGTACGCCATGATTTTTCGCCAAGCGATATTCTGTTCCATCAAGCAGAAACTTTCCATGCGCAATACGATTACCGAAACGGCCGACAATTGCACCAAAATAAGGACTTTGCTCTTCATAATCGCTTATTTGGTCAAAGCCTAAAACACAATTCTCCCATTGACCTGCTCGATCAGGGAGTGATAACCGGCGAATAATTCCCCCATAATTGAGGACCTCAACCTCAAGACCGTTGCTGTTTTTTAAAACATAGGCGTTCACGTCTATTTGCGTTTTGAGGGAGCCAAAATGGTATTGTGTAATCCCGGGCTTCATCTCACTAAAATACGGCATATTTTGGCATAAAAAAAGGCGATGTTTATCATCGCCTTTTTTTGGATATCAAAGAATCTTAAGCTTGAGCTTTAAAGGCTTTAAGCTTTTCAATTAACTGTGGAACAACCTCAAAAGCATCGCCTACAATACCATAGTCTGCTGCTTTAAAGAAAGGTGCTTCGGGATCGTTATTGATCACCACCTTTACTTTTGAAGAATTGATTCCTGCTAAGTGCTGGATCGCTCCAGAAACACCAATGGCGATATATAAATTAGAGGCGACAGGCTTTCCTGTTTGTCCCACGTGTTCGCTGTGTGGGCGCCATCCCATATCTGATACAGGCTTAGAACATGCTGTTGCTGCCCCTAGTGTATCTGCTAAATCTTCGATTAAATGCCAGTTTTCTGGACCTTTTAATCCACGACCTCCAGAAACAACTACTTCTGCATCTGCGATGGTCACTTTATCTGTCGCCTTATCAACAGATTCAACGGTAATAGTTGAAGCGGCTAAGCTAGGAGCGAAATCCTCTACCGTACAAGCAGTAGCATTTTCTTCAAGACCAAAGGCATTGTTTGAAACCCCAATGATTTTTACTTCAGAAGAAATTTCTGTTTGGGTAAAGGCTTTATTGGTAAAGGCAGTACGTTTTACGGTAAATGGAGCTAGGTTAGAAGGAGCAGCGACAACATTTGTGGCATAACCTGCATCTAATCCTACAGCTAATAGGGGGGTAAGGTAGCGGCTGTCAGCACTTGAGCTAACGACAACAACTTTGGCTGCAGCCACACTAGCTGCTTGCTGGATTCCACTTGCATAAATTTTTGCGTCAAAGTTTCCATCAGCGCTAATGTTCATTACTTTACTCACACCATAGTTTCCTAGGGCATTTGCATCTGCAGCATTAAAAGTTACTGCGATTACTTCGGTTCCCATTTGGTCAGCAACAGCTTTCCCATAAGAGGCTACTTCAAAAGCAACTTTCTTTAATTTACCTGCTTCGGTTTCGGCATAGACTAATACAGACATATCTTCTCTACTTTTTTATCGTTAAATTACTTTTGCTTCGTTGTGTAATAGATCAATCAATTGATCTACATTATCGGCATCTACTAGTTTGACCTCACCTTTTGGCGCTGGTTTTTCAAATTTTGTTGTTGTAGATAAGGCTGTCGCGCCATTAGGCTCAACCACCTCTAAAGGTTTTTTTCGCGCCATCATAATCCCGCGCATATTAGGGATTTTTAGGTCACTTTCTTCTACTAAACCTTTTTGTCCACCGATCACTAGGGGTAAACTTGTCGATACAGTTTCTTTACCGCCATCTATTTCTCTTGCTGCAGTGGCTTTATCACCATCTATTTCTAGACCTACACAGTTATTGACATAACTTGCCCCTAACATGGCTGCAATCATTCCAGGCACCATTCCACCATTGTAATCAATAGACTCTCTTCCTGCAATGATTAAATCATATGCATCGTTTTGGATTACTGCTACAATTTCTTTGGCTACTTGGGTTGCATCTACCGCTTCAGTATTGATACGTATCGCTTTATCTGCTCCTATGGCTAATGCCTTTCTAAGGGTAGACTCTGTTTCTGCTCCACCGACATTAATTACATCTACTGTTGCTCCAGATTTTTCTTTTAACCACATGGCACGAGTTAAACCAAATTCATCATTTGGATTAATAATGTACTGCACGCCGTTTGTGTCAAATTTTGTGTCATTTTCAACAAAATTGATTTTTGAGGTAGTGTCTGGTACATGGCTAATACATACGAGTATTTTCATTTCCTTTTTATTTAAGGGTTGATGCGTTTTTATTCCTATTCCAAAAGTAAACTATTATTCTTGCATAATAAAACGCTTTGATTAATTTTTTTTCAATTAAATAAAATATAACAGTTTGTGTATTTTGCAACGACTCGCTTAGCGGGAAAATTGGTTTTCAAATAATACCGCAAAAAGAATCAATGCCCCTCCTATGTAAACACCCCAGTGAGGAATCTCATTGAGAAAAACATAGGCGATTAAAATCCCATAAAGGGGGTTTATACTCGACATCAAACTAGCAGTGGTGACGGTAAAATATTTAAGGCTGTGTAAAAAAAGACTGTGCCCGATAACGGTGGTAAATAAAGCTAAGAAAAGCAGGGCCCACCAAAAGGGGATACTCATTTCAAATTTTTCAAAAGACATCAAGGGAAAAAAACACAGGCTAATAATAACAACTTGAAACAACATCAACTGCAAGCCACTCTGCTCTTGAGCTACCCCTTTTAATAAGAGATTTCGCATTGCATAACAAAAGGCCGAAAAGATTCCTATTGCTAATGCCCCACCATGGGTTTGCGCTAAAGCAAAAGAAGGCACTAAAAAATAGACCCCTAAAAGGGTCAATCCCCCCACAAATAGATGACGTTTTTCAAAAGCTGTTTTATAAAATAAGGGTTCTAAAAATGCCGTAATGACGGGATAAGTAAACAATGACAACATCCCAATCGCCACATTTGACCATTGCAGGGCATAAAAATAAGTGACCCAGTGGACCCCCATAAATAAACCTGCAAGAATTAGTTTAGGTTGCCATTGAAAAACAGGACGCAAAGACTGCTTACTCAATTTCAGGATCGCAAAAAGTAATGGAATCGCAATAATGCTTCGCCAAAAGATACTCACCTCTGGCGGAAGGTCAATCCACCTTCCCAATACCCCAGAAGTGCTGATAAATAAAATCGAAAGGTTGAGTAAAATAAAATGAGAAGAATGGCCTTTTATCAAATCAAACGAAGCTTAAAATTGAAGTGGAATCGGCTGTTTGGGGTTATCGCTATAATCATAAAAACCGCGTTTGGTCTTCACGCCTAAATTTCCGGCAGCAACAAGGTTGCGCAATAAAGGACAGGGGGCATATTTATCTTTCCCAAATCCTTGGTGCAATACTTCTAGTACAGAAAGACATACATCTAACCCAATAAAATCTGCTAGACGCAAAGGCCCCATAGGGTGGCCCATTCCTAGTTTCATCATTTCGTCGATGGCCTCTACCTCTGCCACACCTTGAAATAAAGCTTCGATCGCCTCATTGATCATGGGGAGTAAGATCCTGTTAGCAACAAAACCAGGATAGTCTGCTGCAACTAAAGGAACTTTTTCAATTTGTTCTGTAAGGCTAATAATTGTTTCTACTGTATTTTTACTGGTTTGATGCCCTTTGATGATTTCGACTAATCGCATCACTGGAACCGGATTCATAAAATGCATCCCGATCACTTTTTCGGGGCGTTTTGTAAAGGCCGCAATTGTAGTGATTGAAAGGGAAGAGGTGTTGGTGGCTAAAATACAGTCTTGGGGAGCATGAGCATCTAATTGAGCAAAAATTTTGGCTTTAACAGCTTGATCTTCAGCAACAGCTTCTACCACTAAATCAGCAATTTTAATAGCCTCTTTTAATTCAGTAAACAGGCTAATCCTATCTAAGGTCGCTGTTTTTTCTTCTACTGTTAAGACTTCCTTTTTGAGCTGTCGGTCTAAATTATTTTCAATTTTCACCATCGCTAAGGCTAAAGCTTCTTTCGAAAGATCAACCAGATTAACGTTATACCCATATTGAGCAAAGCAATGAGCAATCCCACTTCCCATGGTGCCGCTTCCAACAACTGTAATATTTTTCATGTGTTTTATTCTTAGCTCAAAGATAAAAGGATTTCTAAGACCGTGTAAATTTTGTCATTCGGCTTAATCCCCCGTTAAAGAATTTATACTAACTTGAAAAGATATGAAAGAAAACACGCTTAACATGTCTTTTCTCGCTCAAACAACTGATGTAAATTATCACGGGAATGTGCATGGAGGAAAGGTAATGAAGTGGATTGACGAAGTGGCTTATGCCCTTGCCGTTCGTTATGCTAGAAAAAATTGTGTGACAAAATTTGTCGATGATATCGAGTTTTTAAAAGCGATTCATATCGGGGATTTGGTCTTTTTGACCGCTACCTTAATCGAAGTGGGAAACACTTCTATGCGCATACATGTTGAGGTCCAAAGTGAGAATTTAATTGAACAAGTGAAGAAGGAGAATTGCGCATGTGATATCGTGTTTGTAGCGATTGATCAAGACGGAAATAAAACAACCATTAAATAAAATAATATGATTTGGATCTATCGTCTCTTTATTGTCCTTGTGTCTGGGACAGTGTTTAACGTTTGGCTTTTAAACATGGATCAAGCCTCTCCTTATCGGGGAAGTGCCGCGCCCAACCTCAAAGAAGAATTTTTGGCCTATGGCCTAAGTGAAAATATATTTTACTTCATCGGGGGGATTAAACTACTGGCAGCACTGGCATTGTTTTTTGGGCTGCGTATTAAGCAAACCGTTTTACCTTCGGCCCAAATTATTGCGGTTCTAATGATCGGTGCCATCGGGATGCACTTTAAAGTAGCAGACCCTTTGTTAAGAAGTGTTCCCGCCATTGGAATGTTAGCCATGTGCCTAATTATTGTTCGCTTACACAAAAGAGTGCGTTAACTTTTTTTTAATCATTCTTATAGGTTTTAGCCTTGAATAGAGTTGTATTTTTATCCTATGAAAACAACACTAAACAAGCTTATTGAAAAACTACCTATTGCTGATCTTTCTCAAGAACGCAAAAAGGAATTGGGTGTATTGATTGACTATATCAACACTCAAAAAACTCAAAATAAACCCCTACATCTCAACTTTATCTGTACCCACAATTCCAGAAGAAGTCAATTCTCACAACTGTGGGCAAAAGTCCTGGCGCACTATCACGGGATTGACTGCCACACTTATTCTGGCGGAGTAGAAGTTACCGCTTGTAACGAAAGGGTTATCAACACCCTTTTATCACAAGGTTTTGACATCAAAACCAAAGAAAACGGCGACAATCCGTACTATCAGATTAGTATGGAAGGAGAGGATTATGGCCAATATTTCTCAAAGCTTTATGACGATGCATCGAGCCCTTCAAAAGATTTTGCTGCCGTAATGACCTGTGCTCATGCAGATGAAAATTGTCCCTTTATCCCAGGAACAGAACAACGTATTCCAGTGCGATATAAAGACCCAAAAACCTTTGATGATACCCCAGAGGAAACAGCTGCATATCTCAACAAATCCATAGAAATTGCCACAGAGATGCAATACATTTTCTCTTCTATCGCATAAATTTTATACCTTGTTAGCATGCGGCACTCACTGTCTTTAATACTACTTTTATATCTGGTTAGTCATTGCACTACCCCAGAAAGATGTGGGGACATTTATGATAAGGTGAGTCGAGATGGTCGCTACTTTTTTATCCTAGACGCTAATTACAGCCTTGATGTTTCTACTGATAATGACATAGCCTCTTTTTTACCCGATAATAGATTAAGTGGTGAGGTTACAAAAAGTGTATATGATGCTTTTTCAATAGGAGAAGAATACTGCCAATAAATGAAAAAAACACTCCTCGCAAGAAGCTCTAGAATGATAGGCCAACTTATTTTACAACATGCACTAGCGGCGCCTAACATCAAAGAGGTCGTTAGCATAGTGCGAAAGCCTTCTTCCCTTGAGCATCCCAAATTGAAAGAAGTTGTTGTGAAAGACTTTCTATAGCTGTCGCCTGGGTTATATCTATCCCGTGACCCCTAGAAATTATGTCCTTAGCCGGAAACGCTATCCTATTTTAAAGCTTTTAGGGAAAAAAAGGAGCATCACTTCAGAAGAACTTGCCCTTGCAATGTTTCGTGTCGGGCTAGAGCAACCCAAACAAAGACTCTTTGAGAATGATCATTTGAGGGACTATCTAGAGACGCTCTAAAACCCACTCAAAGGTATCTGACAAGAAATCGTAATAGCTTTCATTAAAGCCTTCTTCTGTTTTAAATGCTTTGATGTATTTTTCATTTATTGGAACTGGAATCACAATCTTTTTTGATTGATCTGGATGCACGATAGTTAACTGAATAAAAAACGCACTCACTAAATAAGGATTTTGTCTTAAGCGATATAAGGTATATCGCAACACTTCTACAGGCCACTTTTGCGCCTCAAAACTCAAACGCAATTGATCGACTTCCTCTGTTGCAGGAGCAAAAGCCAATTCAGAAGTAATGGACAATTCATAAGGTGATAAGTCAATTTGTGCCCAAACCAATTGAAGGGAAAAGAGGAAAATAACAACGATACTTCGCATGACAGTGTTATGGTTTATAGCTATGAAGTTACACTTTTTCTAAAAAACGTAAAAACATCATAGCCATAACCCCATTCGATTTTTTCTACGTTTTTTGAGGTGATAAAAAAGGCCATATTGTTATTATTTGCATAACCCCCACCAATGGAAAATTGCTCTTTAAAGTTGACAGCAAAGGTGCCCGAGAAAAGATTTGGACTATTGGGCACAGCGCGATAAATCAAGACGGGTTCAAGTTTGAAGTTTTCATTTATAGCTAGCGTTGTTCCGCCAGAAAAATAAACATAAGCTAGATCTGTCGCGGTGGTTTCCCAACCGCTATTGTCTTGAAAACGCTTGTTGTTGAATAAACTGGGCACGCCTATTCCAATAAAATAATCAGGTGTTAGATAATGCATCCCAAATCCCAGAATAGGGCTAAAATAACTTGTTACTGGCTTCAGTGCGGGGTTATGAGTGGCATATAAACGCTCTAGACGGTTGACATCAATATTGTTGTAAACTGCCATATTCTTTCTATTAAAGAGAATATGTGCTTCTTGAGCGGCAACAAAACTGCTATAGAAAACGATTATGAAGAGGAATTTTTTCACTATTTATCGACGGATGACTAGTGCAGAAGCTCCGCCTCCACCATTACAAATGGCAGCTGCTCCTAAAGATTTTTGATTGACTTGCAATGCATTTAATAAAGTCACCACGATACGCGCACCAGAGCATCCTAAGGGGTGTCCTAAGGAAACTGCTCCCCCGTGTACATTCACTTTTTCGGCCGCAAGGCCTAAGATTTTTATATTGGCTAAACCTACTACAGAGAAGGCTTCGTTAAATTCAAAGAGTTCTACCTCTTCTTGACTGACCCCCGCTTTTGCTAAAGCGATGGGCAATGCCTTTGCTGGGGCGGTGGTGAACCATTTAGGATCTTGCGCGGCATCGGCATAACTTTCTATGGTCGCTAGGACTTCTATCCCCAGGCTTTTTGCTTTCGTTGCTGACATCAACACTACAGCAGCTGCCCCGTCATTAATGGTTGAGGCGTTCGCGGCAGTAACGGTTCCCCCTTTGGTAAAAGCGGGACGTAAGTTGGGAATTTTCTCCATCATTACGTTAGTGTACTCTTCATCTTCCGCGACAATTTTATCTTCTCCTCTTCGCTGTGGAACAGCAACTGGAACAATTTCATTTTTCATCGCTCCACTGGTCCATGCGGCGGCAGAACGGGTATAAGATTCGACAGCAAAAGCATCTTGCTCTTCTCTAGAAATGCTGTGTTTTACCGCAGTAGCATCGGCAAAAGTACCCATGGCGACTTGGTCAAAGGCATCGATCAATCCGTCTTTTTGCATGACATCTTCTAATTGGGCTGTGCCAAATTTTACTCCTGTTCGCATAGGAACAATGTGTGGCGCTAGGCTCATGTTTTCCATTCCGCCAGCAACCACTACATCAACATCGCCTAAAGCGATTGCTTGTGCTGCCATTGCAATGGTTTTCATCCCAGAAGAACACACTTTATTGACCGTGGTACAAGGTACTGTATCTGGAATTCCAGCTTGTATGGCTGCTTGCCGTGCTGGCGCTTGGCCCACACCCGCTTGCAGGACATTTCCCATATAAACTTCTTCTACTTGAGAAGGTTCTACTCCAGCTGCTGCTAATGCTCCTTTAATCGCAATAGCCCCTAATGTAGGCGCTGGCACAGTAGATAAACCTCCCATAAATTTTCCTATCGGAGTTCTTTTAGCCGAAACAACAACAACTTTTTGCATAGGTTAAACTTTACTTTTTTCTTTAAAAACTGAAACAAAGATACTTCCGTAAATAGAATGTACCAAACTAGATATAGCCGAGGGGATTGCGGTGGCTGGATTAGTGAAGTTTTCTCGCGCTAAAACTGCCCCTAAACCAGAGTTTTGCATCCCAACTTCTATCGCAATGGTTTTACTTGCGGCAATATCTTTAATAAATAGCCGACTAAGCACAAAGCCTAATATAAAACCAAAAAGATGTAAAATCATGATGGCTAAGATTAAATTTAAACCAGCGTTCAAAATAATCTCTTTTCCTTGTCCTATAATACTTGCAACGATTAATACAATTAATAATACCGCTACTGGGGGCGCAAAAGGGATCGCCTTTTTGGTGAATTTTGGGAAATATTGATTGAAAATGACGCCTAAAGTCACTGGAAGCAAAACCACTTTTACGGTACTGTAAAACAAACCCCAGGCGTCAACAGATAAATAATTTCCAGATAAACTAGCCGTTAAGTAAGGGGTCAAAATTATACCTGCAAGGGTAGAACAAGTGGTCATGGCGACAGATAACGCAACATTTGCACGAGCCAAATAAGCAATCACGTTAGAGGCGGTCCCTCCGGGGCAACTGGCTACTAAAATCAAACCTACAGCAAAAAAAGGCGGTAACTCAAAGAAAACACCTAAGCACCAACCCATTAAGGGCATCAAACTAAATTGAAGCAATAAACCCAGGAAAACCCATTTTGGTGTTTGGAAAATTTGGTTAAAATCTTGCCATTGTAAGGTCAAGCCCATCCCTAGCATAATTCCCCCAAGACCATAGGTAATCCATGGGCCTGAAAACCAAGTAAATAAAACGGGATTAATAAGTGCTATTATTGCACTCAAACTTACCCATAACGGAAATAATTTTGTAAACACCGATTTAACCTTTATTTAATAATGACTTTTTATGATTTTTATTGCTTTAAAGAATTAAAGATTGTAACATCCTCACTAATTTCACGTCAAATAGTTAAAGTTATAATTTATGAAAAAAGCGCTTACTGTTTTATTCATACTGCTTTTTGGGATTACTGTTTATGCCCAACAAGTACAGTTTGAAGAATATGATCTAGCGAACGGGTTGCATGTTATTCTACATCAAGATAACGGAGCACCAGTCGTTACTACTGCTGTTCTTTATCACGTGGGAGGAAAGGACGAAAAAGAAAACAGAACGGGTTTTTCGCATTTTTTTGAACACTTGCTTTTTGAAGGGACCAAAAGCATTGGGCGTGGGGAATGGTTTTCTATAGTTGCAGCAGCAGGAGGAACAAATAACGCCTACACCACAGATGATTATACTTATTATTATGAGATCTTCCCCTCAAATCAAACCCAACTAGGTCTTTGGATGGAAGCAGAGCGCATGTTACATCCTGTGATTAACAAGGAGGGTATAAAAACCCAAAACGAAGTTGTAAAAGAAGAAAAAAGAGCCAACTTCGACAACTCTCCTTATGCGTATTATCAAGATGAAGTGAAAAAAAACATTTTTGATTTACACCCATACAAACGCGCTTCGATAGGATCAATGGAAGATCTTGACGCTGCCTCTTTAGAAGAATTTATTGCCTTTAGAAATCAGTACTATGTCCCCAATAACGCCGTCTTAGTTGTTGCTGGAGACATTGATATTGATCAATCTAAGCAATGGATTGAAAATTATTTTTCACGGATTCCTAAAGGACCTCCTGTAGAGAGAATTGCCATAACCGAAGCTCCGATTGAAAAGGAGAGAAAAGCAACCTACTACGATAAAAACATTCAAATTCCCGCTTTAATCACCGCTTACCGCAGCCCAGAGGTGACAAACAGAGACGCTAAAGTATTGGAAATTATTTCAACCTACTTGAGCGATGGAAAAAGCTCTAGACTCTACAAGAGAATGGTAGATAAAGAAAAAATCGCTTTAGAAGTGGCCGCATTTAATCTTAATCAAGAAGACTATGGAGTATACATAATCCTTGGCTTACCACTTGGGGAAAACACTTTTGATGACTTGCTTCTAGCCATCAACGAGGAAATTGTTAAAATTCAAGAAGGCCTAATTTCTAAAAGGGATTACCAAAAAATTCAAAATAAATTTGAAACAGAATATGTTGATGCTAATGCTTCGGTCGAGGGCATTGCTAATTCTTTAGCAGAATATTATGCATTTTATAGAGACACAAAATTAATTAATGAGGAGATTGACATCTACCGCTCGATTACAAGAGAGGACATTCGTCGTGTAGCTAGAAAGTATCTAAACCCGCAACAACGTTTAATACTGGACTACTTACCTACTTCAGAAAAACAATAATTTGATGATGAAAAAACTATCCTTATCCTACTTATTCTTTTTTATCATAAGCTTTGTTTATAGTCAAATTGACCGAAATCAACAACCGCCTGCAGCTAAAGCCCCAGAGATTCAACTGGATGAACCGGTTTACTTTAAACTAGAGAATGGGCTTCAGGTTTTATTGGTAGAAAATCATAAACTCCCGAGAGTTACAGCGGTTCTTAACGTGGATACTCCTCCCATTTTTGAAAGAGAAAAAGCAGGCGCGAATGCACTGCTGTCTCGTATGCTTGGAAAAGGCTCTCTAACCATTGAAAAAGATGTTTTTGAAGAAGAAATTGATTTTTTAGGCGCTCGAATGAATTTTGGTGCAGCAAGTGCATCTAGCAGTTCACTTTCGCGATATTTTCCTCGTGTTTTAACCATGATGGCAAATGCCGCTTTACAACCTCGCTTTAGTCCAGAAGAATTTGAAAAAGAAAAAGCAAAACTATTAGAAAACCTTAAAAACGCAGACAATCAAGTTGCCGCCATTGCCAAGCGTGTGGAACGTATTATTAGTTATGGGGAAAAACACCCTTATGCGGAATATCTTACTGTAGAAAAACTATCCAACACTAAACGAGAAGATGTTACCACCTTTTATCAATCTAATTTCACTCCAGAAAACGCTTATTTAATATTGATCGGGGATATAAAACCTAATGAGATAAAACAGCAGATTAAAAAGTTATTTGGACCATGGAAAGGGGAAAAAAATATTGGTGAGCCTTTTATTCCTGCAAAGAATGCGAGTGAATTGAGTGTTTATTTCACCGATATGCCCAGCACTGTTCAATCACAAATTGCAGTAATTTTTACAACAGAAATTAAAAAGACAAATCCCGATTATTTCGCAGTCCTACTAGCCAATCGAATTTTAGGTGGAGGAGGTCAATCGAGATTGTTTACTAATCTTAGAGAGGATAAAGGCTACACTTATGGTGCCTATTCTTCTTTTTCGGTGCCAAAGTATACCAAAGCTCGTTTTCGTGCTTCTGCAAAAGTGCGTAACACAGTTACTGATAGTGCTGTGGTTGAAATGGTAAAAGAGATTGATAAGATAAGAGAACTCCCTGTAAGTCAGAAAGAGCTCGATCAAGCAAAAGCAAAATATGTGGGGAATTTTGTCCTTGCATTAGAGCAACCTTCAACCATTGCAGAATATGCACTTTCTATTTTGACAGAAGGGTTACCCAGTGATTTTTACACCACCTATTTACAAAAGATTAATGCGGTTAGCATCGAGGATATTCAGCGTGTAACACAAAAATATTTTCACCTTAATAACGCCCGCATTTTTGTCACTGGAAAAGGGAGTGAAGTTCTCGAAAATCTAGAAAAAGTGGCTCCATTTGATAAAACACTTCCCATTAAATTTTATGATAAATACGGAAGAAAAGTGGAACGTCCAGATTATGACAGCTCACTATCAGAAAGAGCAGATGTAAGTAGCGTTATCAATGCTTATTTTGAAGCCATAG
>Ga0233444_10000083_pt1 | contig 120336 bp, 104 predicted proteins | sample SI_124_October20_6_FD_182792 | JGI IMG/M metagenome (GOLD analysis project Ga0233444, IMG submission 182792) | Seawater microbial communities from Saanich Inlet, British Columbia, Canada - SI_124_October2016_10_MG | ecosystem: Environmental > Aquatic > Marine > Inlet | place: Canada: British...
TCATTGCTGAACTAGCTTCTCCAACTCCAGGAAATATTATTTTATCAGCATTGATTATTTCGTCAATATTGTTAGATAAAATAGCATTAATTCCTAAGCGCATTAATGCAAATTGAATACTTTTAATATTTCCAGCTCCGTAATCTATAATGACTAATTTCATTGATATCAGCTTTAAATTACAGCATTCCTTTTGTTGAAGGTAAAAACATCTTATTAACATCTCTTTTTACCGCCATTTTCATTGCTTTTGCAAAGGCTTTGAAAATACCTTCTATTTTGTGGTGCTCGTTAGTTCCTTCTGCTTTGATATTTAAATTACATTTTGCACCATCTGTAAATGATTTAAACAAGTGATAAAACATCTCAGTTGGCATGTCTCCTATTTTTTCTCGCTTAAATGTTGCATCCCATTCTAGCCAATTTCTACCACCAAAATCAACTGCAACCTGTGCCAAACAATCATCCATTGGCAAACAAAAGCCATAACGTTCTATGCCTAATTTACTTCCTAATGCTTTATTAAAAAGTTCACCAAAGGCGATCATTGTATCTTCTATGGTGTGGTGTTCGTCAACTTCTAGATCACCATCTACCTTAATCGTTAAATCCATTGCACCATGTCTTCCTATTTGATCTAACATATGATCAAAAAAGGACAATCCAGTATGAATGTCATTTTTACCAGATCCGTCTAAATTTAATTTTATATAAATTTTTGTTTCATTTGTGTTTCTGGTAATTTCTTGAACCCTATTTTTTAATTTAAGAAACTCATAGATTTTTGACCAATCACCACTCATTAAAGCAATGTGTTCTAAAATATCATGTTCAGAAGCTTCAATTTCATCACTTCCCAATTTGTTATTATCAGACAAATAAATACCTTTAGCTCCTAAATTTTTTGCCAATTCCATATCTGTGATCCTATCTCCAAGAACAAATGAATTTTCTAAATCATAGTCTTCAGAAAAGTATTTTGTTAACAAACCTGTTCTTGGTTTTCTAGTAATAGCGTTTTCATGTGGAAAAGAGTTGTCTATAAGTACTTCAGAAAAAACAACTCCTTCTTTTTCAAAAGCAGTTATAATTTTATTCTGAGCCGGCCAAAAAGTGTCTTCTGGAAAACTATTTGTTCCCAGCCCATCTTGATTAGTAACCATCACCAATTCATAATCGAGTTCTGTTGCTATTTTAGCCATGTATTGAAATACTTTTGGGTAAAACTCTAACTTCGATAAACTATCAAGCTGATAATCTATGGGTGGTTCCAATACTAAGGTTCCATCTCTATCAATAAATAATACTTTTTTACTCATTTTCTATTTTTTTTACTTTCGAAGTACCCTCGAAATAATAATTTTTATTGTAGCGCCTTTAAAGCGATAATCAAACGTTGATTTTCTTCACTGACTCCAACACTAATTCGTAAACAATTGTTGCATAGTGGTTCTAGTGATCTATTTCTTACAACGATTCCATAAGATATTAACTGATTGTAACGGGTAGTTGCATCATCTACCTTAATTAACAAAAAATTGCTATCGGAAGGATATATCTTTTCAATAAAACTTACACCACTTTCTAACTCCTTTTTAAGTCGTTTTCTCTCACTAATTAATTCTGAAATTTCACTTTCAACTCCCGCTATTTGATGAAGTCTTGATATTGCTTTTTGTTGACTTAATTCATTTACATTATAAGGGGGTTTTATAGAGTTTAAAACGGTTATTATCTCCTTGGAAGCATAACATAAACCTATGCGAATTCCAGCTAGAGCATAAGCTTTTGATAGGGTTTGTACAATAATTAAATTCGGAAACATCTCTAATCTTGATAACCAAGATTGTTCGTTTGAGAAATCAATATAAGCTTCGTCTATAATTACTAAACCTTCAAAGTTTTGTACTAATTCTTCTACAATTGAAGCTTCAAAACTATTTCCTGTTGGATTATTTGGGGAACACAAAAATAAAATTTTAGTATTTGAATCTATCTGCTCCAAAATATTTTTCACTTCGGGTTGAAAGTCATTATTTAATAACACCTTTCTGTTTTCTATAGCATTTATTTCTGCAATAACACCATACATACCATAGGTAGGCGGTAAAGTAATAATATTATCCTTATTTGGTTCACAAAAAGCTCTAACAATTAAATCCAACACTTCGTCACTTCCATTCCCTATAAAAATAGACTCCTCACCAATTTTCTTAATTTTTGATACTAATTTTTTAAGATTTTTCTGTAGAGGATCTGGATAACGATTTACACCATTTTCAAATGGGTTTTCATTTGCATCAAGAAACACCATATCATTGGTACTAACATCTTTAAAATCATCTCTTGCAGATGAATAAGGTTTGATAGCTCTTATATTGTCTCTGATTAAGTTATTGATATTGATTTTTGGTTTCATATGTCAACTTTTATTTCACTTGAATCGCTGTCTAATTTATAAGTCTTTTAAACGGATAGTAACTGCATTTTTATGCGCCTGTAACCCTTCGGTTTCTGCCATTATTTCTATTGCGTTTCCAATAGCTAGTATCCCTTGTTTTGATATTCTTTGAAAAGTGATACTTTTTGTAAAACTATCTAAATTGACACCGGAATAGGCTTTGCTAAAACCGTTTGTAGGTAATGTATGGTTGGTGCCTGAAGCATAATCCCCAGCGCTTTCTGGAGTATAGTTACCAATAAATACAGAGCCCGCATTCTCAATATTTTCAATATAATAATCATTGTTTTTGGTACAGACAATAAAATGTTCAGGTCCATATTCATTTATTAATTCTAGGGCTATTTCATCATTTTCAACAAAAATAGATTTCGAATTATGAATTGCTTTTTGCGCAATTTCAGCTCTTGGTAACGCTAGCAATTGCTTTTGAATTTCATCTGAAACTTCCGCTAACATTTTTTTTGAAGTTGAAACTAATAATACTTGGCTATCTGCTCCGTGTTCAGCTTGACTTAATAAATCTGAAGCAACATAACTTGCTTTGGCAGCGTCATCTGCAACCACTAATAATTCACTTGGCCCTGCAGGCATGTCAATAGCAACTCCATATTTTGTAGCCAATTGTTTTGCTACGGTTACATATTGATTTCCAGGTCCAAATATTTTATAAACTTTAGGAATATTTTCAGTTCCAAATGTGTATGCCGCTATCGCTTGAATCCCTCCGACTTTAATAATTTTTGTGACTCCACATAATGTTGCAGCATACAAAATTGCAGGATGTATTTTCCCTTCTTTATTTGGTGGAGAACACAATACGATTTCTTTACAACCTGCAATTTGAGCAGGAACAGCTAACATTAAAACTGTAGAAAACAAGGGAGCTGTTCCTCCAGGAATATACAGCCCTACTTTTTGAATAGGTCTTTTTTCTTGCCAACAAGAAACTCCTTGGGTTGTTTCTACAAAAACAGTCGATGTCTGTTGTGCTTCGTGGAACTTGTGTATATTTCTTTTTGCAAGTTGGATAGCGTCTCTTAATTTTTCTGGAACAAGAGCACTTGCTTCTTTAATTTCTTCTTCAGAAACAATACTGTTTTTAATCTTTACACCATCGAATAACTCGGTATACTTATTTACAGCCTGATCTTTATTTTTTTGAATATCATTGAAAATTTTAGTCACTGTTTCTTCAATATCCTCAACAGTTTTTGTGGGTCTTGTTAAAATTGAAGCCCAGTCTTTTTTTGATGGATTTATGATTGTTTTCATATTTATAATACCATTTTTTCTATTGGACATACCAAAATTCCTTCCGCACCATTTATTTTTAATTCATCAATTATTTCCCAAAATTGATTTTTACTAATAACAGTATGAACAGAACTCCATCCTTCTTCAGCCAATGGCAAAACAGTAGGACTTCTCATACCTGGTAACAGTTTTAATATAGTATCTAATTTATTGTTGGGTGCGTTTAATAAGATGTATTTAGAATTTCTACCTTTTAAAACAGATTGAATCCTAAATTGAATCTTATTCAAAATAGCCATTCTTTCTTCTGAAATTTTAGGAGAAACTGCTAAAACAGCTTCTGAAGTTAACAAGACCTCAATTTCTTTTAATCCATTTTTAAACAGCGTGCTTCCACTTGAAACAATATCACAAATTCCGTCTGCCAATCCAATATTAGGAGCTATTTCTACAGAACCGTTTATTTGATGTAATTGTGCTTCAATATTTTTCTCTTTTAAAAATTTCTTTACTGTTTCTGGATAGGAAGTTGCGATTCTTTTTCCTGCTAGATCTTTTAAAGATTTCGCTTCAGACTCTTTTGGTACAGCAATGGAAACTTTACATTTGGAAAAGCCTAAACGTTCAATAAATTTAATATCTGTTCCTTTCTCTATTAAAACATTCTCCCCAATAATAGCAGCATCTACTACGCCATCTTTTAAATACTGAGGAATATCTCCATTTCTAAGATAAAAAACTTCTACGGGAAAATTTCTTGAGGCTGCTTTTAATTGATCTTTTCCATTATCAATAGAAATTCCAATGTCTTTTAAGATTCTCATTGAATCTTGGTTTAACCTTCCTGATTTTTGAACTGCAATTCTTAAAATACTCATTTTTTTTCTTTAATGCTTGGGCAAATACGGTTTATGAAAAAACCCGTTTGATTTGCTCAAACGGGTTTATTAATATTTTGATTTTATTCAATACATTTTTAAATCGCTTGATTGCAATGGATAAAATGATGATGTAAATGAATAAAAGTCATATTATTTCTATTATTTTACAAAGATTAAAATTTTATTTTTAATTAACCAAATAAACATCTTAAAAAAAGAGTAAATCTGAAATATTTATCAAAATGGTACTATTTGTTTAAAATTATTGATAAATATTAATTTAAATAAATAGTTAAAAAGTAAAATGCAATCCTTCCAGTAATTGTCAGTTATGACTTAGGTGAAGGATTGTCGTGTAATTTACCAACAGACTTAGCTACAAGCGATGCAACCGTTGCATCTCCAGTAACATTAATAACTGTTCTACACATATCTAAAGGTCTATCTACAGCAAATATTAATGCCAATCCAATGGCTAATTTATCTGCTGGAAAACCAACAGCTTCTAAAACTATAACCAACATCACCATCCCAGCACCAGGAACAGCTGCCGAACCAATAGATGCTAACAATGCCGTTATTATTATCGTTAACTGATCTGCAAAGGTTAAATCAAAACCTAAAGCTTGAGCTATAAAAACCGCTGCTACAGCTTGATATAAACTTGTTCCATCCATATTTATTGTAGCTCCAACAGGCAAGACAAAACTGGAAACTTCTTTATCTACCCCAATGTGTTCTTCGACCCTTTCCATCGTTACAGGAAGCGTCGCTGCACTTGAACTTGTAGAAAAGGCTAATAATTGTGCAGGGCTCAATTGTTTTAAAAATACAATTGGGTTTTTCTTTGTAAACAAACTTACTAATATCATGTAAAAGGTTATCATTAATAGCAATCCACCAATAACGGTAAAAGCGTATTTTAACAAAGCTAATAATAGGTCTGGATCATTTGAAGAAACCACCACATTTGCCAATAAAGCAAAAACAGCATAAGGTGCAAATAGCATGATTAAATCGACCATTTTTAAAACAACTTCATTTAGAGAATCAAAGAATTTTTTGAGAGGTTTGGATTTTTTTTCACCTACAAGTAGCATGGAAATTCCCAAGAAAATAGTAAAGAAAATAACTTGTAACATCGATTTATTATTCCCCATTGCTTTAATAGCATTATCAGGAACCATTTCTATTAGAAACTGTAAGGGCCCATTACTTATTTGTTTGGAGGCTTCACTTAGTTTAGATTTAACACCTGAACTATTTGCATATGTTTCTGTTAATTTTTGAATGGTTTCATCAGAAATACCTTCTCCTGGTTTAACAATATTGACCAATAGCAATCCGATTGTTATCGCAATAACTGTTGTTGCTATGTATATGGATATCGTCTTTAAACCTATATTTTTAAATTTAGAAATATCTTTTAAATCTGAAATCCCTTTTATCAACGATGCAATAATTAGAGGGACTGCGATTAACTTCAGCATTTTTACAAAAATACTTCCAAAGGGGTTGATCCAATTTAAAACAAAATCGCCACCACCATCAACAATAGTCATAACGAGTCCAAAAAGGATACCTAAAATCATTCCTATCAAAATTTTCCAATGCAATGCTAATTTTTTCATTTATATCGTTTAGATTTATTTAAGGTAGTAAGGTAGAAAAAAAATACCAACTCAAGGTGATTATTTTAGAGTGGTTCATAAGTAACATGTATACTTGTTAGGTAGGATTTTTTAAAAATAAATGCTGAGAGCGATGCTTCTATTTAAACTAAAATAATTTTAGTTATTGTAACAAGATTTATAAATGCTTTCATACACAGGTAAAATATTTTCTAATGAAAACTTTGTAGTATGTTCTCTCGCATTTTCTTTAAAAGTCTCTAAAATTTCATCATTTTCTAAAATAGAAACCGCATTATCTGCCATGTCCTGTACATCTCCAAGATCACTTAAATAACCAGTTACTCCATGAATATTAACCTCGGGCAAACCTCCAGTATTTGTAGATATTACGGCTGTTTTAGCCGCCATGGCTTCCAAAGCAGCCAAACCAAAACTTTCAGTTTGAGAAGGCAATAAAAAAACATCAGAATAACAAAGAATTTTAGAAACATCAGAACTGTTTCCAAAGAAAAGAACCTCTTTAGAAATTTGTAATTTATTTACTAGGTGCTCAGCTTTGGCTCTATCGGGACCTTCACCTATTAACAATAATTTTGAAGGAATTGTTTTTTGAACCTCATAAAAAACGTTGATAACATCTTCTATTCTTTTAACAGGTCTAAAATTACTAACATGAGTTAAAATTCGTTCATTGGGTTTTGCTATTGCAATTCTGTTACACTTTAATTGATGAACTTTATCATATTTCTGTGTGTCAATAAAATTATGAATAACATGAATATCATTTTTGATCGTAAATAGTTTATTGGTTGTCTTTCTCAAGTCATTTGAAACTGATGTCACAACATCTGAATTATTGATACTAAATTCTACAGCTGATTTATATGTTGGATGGCTTCCTACAAGGGTAATATCTGTTCCATGAAGGGTTGTAACAACTTTTACAGAAATACCTTTTTCATGTAACATTTGCTTAGCCATATAGGCTGCGTATGCATGTGGTATAGCGTAATGAACATGTAAAACTTCTAAATGATATTTTTCTACAACTTCTACGATTTTACTTGACAAAGCCAATTCATAGGGTTGGTATTGAAATAAAGGATATTCTTCCAAAAGAACTTGGTGAAAATGTAAATGATGAGAAATAAAATCCAAGCGAACGGGTTGGTTGTATGTAATAAAATGTATTTCATGACCTTTATCTGCTAAAGCCATTCCCAATTCTGTTGCAACAACTCCACTTCCTCCAAATGTTGGGTAACAAACGATTCCTATTTTCATTCTAAGTAGTAAAAAATTAATTTAATAATTGTAAATATAACAGTATTATTGCTGTTATATTCTAAATAAAAGCATAAAAAAACCTACAATAAAATTGCAGGTTTTTGAACTATAAATATAAGTTCTAATATTAGTAATCTCCCAAAGTTACTGGGTTTTGATTCAATGCGTCTTCTAATTGATCATTACTTGGTGCTTTCCCATGCCAAGCGTGTGTATGCATCATAAAATCTACGCCGTTACCCATTTCTGTGTGTAGTAAAATACAAACAGGTTTTTCTTTTCCTAATAGTGATTTTGCTTCTGACAATCCAGCTAAAATTGCATCAATATCGTTTCCTTTTTCAACATCCAATACTGTCCAACCAAAAGCTTCAAATTTGGCTTTGATGCTACCCATTGGTAAAACTTCATCAGTGGATCCATCAATTTGTTTTCCATTTAAATCAATAGTAGCAATTAAATTGTCTACTTTTTTTGCTGATGCGTACATAATTGCTTCCCAATTTTGACCCTCTTGCAATTCACCATCTCCATGAAGGGTATACACTATTTTATCATCATTATTTAACTTTTTAGCTTCAGCAGCTCCTATACCAACAGACATTCCTTGTCCTAGGGAACCAGAAGCAATTCTTACACCAGGTAAATTTTCGTGTGTTGTGGGATGCCCTTGTAGACGGGAATTTAACAATCTAAAAGTCGCTAGTTCTGATACAGGAAAAAAACCACTATGGGCCAATACACTATAAAAAACTGGAGAAATATGTCCATTTGAAAGGAAAAATAAATCTTCATTTTTACCATCCATAGTGAAGTCAGTAGTATACTCCATTACTTCTTGATATAAACAAGTGATAAACTCGGCGCATCCAAGAGAACCACCAGGATGTCCAGAATTAACAGCATGTACCATGCGTAAAATATCTCTTCGAACTTGTTGAGTAAAATCTTGTAATTGTTGTGTTGTTGGCATTTTATAGTTTTTGATATATAAAGACAAAAGTAATTTTTTTAGTCTCAATTAACAAGATTATTTATGAGCAAAAAAAAGGGTTATTAACAATTATAAGATACTTTCAAAATTATATTTTACACATTAGTATAAATTACGTTTTTTGTTTCTTTTTTTTCGCAGCAGGAAACAAGACATTATTCAAAATTAAACGATAACCAGGGGAAGTAGGATGTAATTCTAACTCTGTTTTTGGATCCCCAATTCGATGCGTATAATCTTCTGGGTCATGTCCGCCATAAAAAGTAAACATTCCTTTTCCTTTTGTTCCGTGAATGTATCTTGCCTCTCTATTTGTGGTATTTTCTCCTAATATCAGTACATTGGATTTTATCGTGTTTCGGTCGAATGCAGTAGTTTGTCCCATAAAACCCTTGACTAATTGAGTATGATTTTGAGTTAACATTGTAGGAACAGGATCCCATTTTGCAGAAAATGCGATCAATGAAAAGTAATCTGAAGTTCTCACTACTTTACGTTTTCGCGTCATATCAATACTAGAAAATTCGTAAGTAATTGGATTTTGTATTAATTGAAAATCTTTGAAAGCAAATGTCTTGTTAAAATTAATTTTAGATTGGTAATTAGATTCTGAGAGATCTCCGTCAAACATAGATTCAACAATATCGACACCTTCTGCAGACAAAGCGATATCAAAACTGTCGGAAGCAGAACACATCGCAAACATAAACCCACCACCAATAACATACTCTCTAATTTTTTTTGCAACTGCTAGTTTTTGATGAGAAACTTTTTTAAAACCCAATTCAGTAGCCAATTTCTCTGCATTTATTTTTCCTTTAATATACCAAGGAGCTGATTTAAATGCTCCATAAAAACGGCCATATTGACCTGTAAAATCTTCGTGATGAAGATGAAGCCATTCATATAATAGCAGTTTATCTTCCATTACTTCTTTATCATAAATGACATCGAAAGGAATTTCAGCATAGGTTAAGACCATTGTAACTGCATCATCCCAAGGCATTTTATCTTTGGGTGAGTATACCGCAATTTTTGGAGCCTTTTCTAAAATTACTGCATCCTGATTAGAAGATGGGGAAGAAATTTGTTCTAGGATTATTTGTGCTTTTGCATCAGAAATTAGTTGGTAAGAAACTCCTCGAATCGTACATTCTTTTTCTATAATTTTATTGTTTTCTATGAGAAAGGCACCACCATCATAATTTAACAACCATTTAGATTTTAATCCTAGTTCCAAACCAAAATAAACAATACCATAAGCTTTGAGATGATTTTTTTGCTGATCATGACTCATGGGTACATAAATAAAAGACCCTAAAATTGTGTTAGACATTAAAAGAAAGACCACTATGGATATACTTTTTTTCATTTTAAATACTTAAAGAAATGATTTCTATCTAACAGTTATTTATTACTATGGTATAATGTTTTTTTACTTAAAAAGGAATATCATCTGTTTGATCGCCAAACGCGTCTTTAGGTTCTATTCGTTGATCTGGAAATACATCATCTGGGAAATCTGTATTCATCGAAGATTGAAATTCTGAACTAAAACCCTCTTCTAAATCTGAAAATTTTGCCAAATGCCCCGTAAATTTTAAACGAATATTATCTAAACCACCATTTCTGTGTTTTGCGATAATAAATTCTCCTTGACCTTCACAAGGAGTGTGTTCGTCGTCATCCCATTCTGTCATCCCGTAATATTCTGGACGAAAAATAAAAGAAACAATATCTGCATCTTGCTCAATGGCACCAGATTCACGTAAATCAGATAATAGAGGTCTTTTACTTCCTCCACGAGTTTCCACAGCTCGAGATAACTGGGATAAGGCAATTACAGGTACTTCAAGTTCTTTTGCCAATGCTTTTAAATTTCTTGAAATCATGGAGATTTCTTGTTCACGGTTCCCTCCTGCTTTTCCACCAGCAGTCATTAACTGTAAATAATCAATAACAATAATTTTAACATTGTGTTGAGAGACCAATCTTCTCGCCTTTGCACGTAAATCAAAAATGGATAAAGAAGGTGTATCATCTATAAAAATTGGTGCATCAGATAATTTTTTAACTTTTACGTTAAGTTGCTCCCATTCATGAGGCTCTAAATTACCTTTTCTTAATTTTTCAGAGGTCAATCCTGTTTCTGAGGAGATCATTCTTGTAATTAACTGAACTGATGACATCTCAAGTGAAAACACTGCAACTCCATGATTAAAATCAATGGCCATGTTTTTTGCCATTGAAATCACAAACGCAGTTTTTCCCATACCTGGACGTGCTGCAATAATTACTAAATCTGAGGGCTGCCAACCAGAAGTTAGCGCATCTAATTTGGTAAAACCAGTTGCTAAACCAGACATTCCCTCTTGATTTCCTATCTCTTGAATTTTCTTTAAAGCTTGTTTTACTAATGAACCGGCCTCTTCCGAACTTTTCTTTAAATTTCCTTGAGTGACTTCAAAAAGCTTTCCTTCTGCATCATCTAAAAGATCAAAAACATCTGTACTTTCATCATACGCGTTTTCTATGATCTCACTTGAAATTGAAATCAATCTTCGCTGGATAAATTTTTGAAGAATAATTCTAGCATGAAATTCAATATGTGCCGAGGATGCTACTTTTTGTGTCAAACGAATTAAAAAAAAATCACCACCAATAAATTCTAATTTTCCATTCTTTTTTAACAAATTGGAGACTGTCAAAAGGTCTATGGGTTCAGAATTTTGAAATAATTCATAAATTGCTGCGTATATTTCTTGATGTTTTGCATCATAAAAAGCATCAGAACTTAGAATATCTATTACATCATCGATTCCTTTTTTATCAATCATCATTGCTCCAAGTACTGCTTCTTCTAACTCTACAGCTTGAGGAGGGATTTTACCTTTTTCAAGACTTATGATTCTTGATTTATCTATCTTTTTACCTGCTAATGATGTTGTTTTTTCCATTGTTACAAATGTACTTTTTTAGGTTGAATGTAGTTTCTAAAAAAGAACTTTAATTTGTGAACATTAATTGTAAACAAATATGTTATTATCTTGTTAATAAACAGACAACTTTGATAATGAAATGGTATTTTTACGATTATGAAGTGGAATAAAAAACATATTTTTCTATTGGTTTTATTACCAGTACAAATACTGCTGATAAAATTAGCTTCAAAAAACCCTGAATTTATAGAGCGTTATTATTCCAACGGAGTATATCCCTATATTTCATCTTTTTTAAGATTTTTTTTAGGTTGGATTCCTTTTTCAGTAGGTGATTTACTATTGGTCTTTGGTATATTTAGTTTGTTTCGTTTCCTGTACCTATTAATTCGAACGCGCTTCAAAAATTTGGTTCCAAAATTAATTCATTCAGGTGCTGTTGTATCTGTAATCTATTTTTTATTCTATTTTTTATGGGGATTAAATTACTACAGAGCTCCTCTAGCAAAGACATTGGATTATAAAAATCAAAACTACACTACTGTTCAACTTCAAAATGTAACAGAAACAATTATTGAAAAATTAAATAATATCCAATATACTTTAACAACAAATGACACTTTAAAAGTAGCGAACCCTTATTCTCAAAAAGATATGTATGCAATTGCTATTGAAGGTTATAAAAATTTATCAAATGATTTTCCTCAATTAAACTATGAATATCCCTCTGTAAAGAGTTCATTAATTAGTTTTTTACAAACGTACAATCATACTTCAGGATATTTGAATCCGTTAACTGGTGAAGCTCAAGTAAATGATAAAATACCTAAAACATCTTATCCAACAACTACCTGTCATGAAATGGCGCATCAAATTGGATTTGCTGCAGAAAATGAGGCTAATTTTATAGGTTTTTTGGCCGCTAATTACAATGACGACCCCTATTTTAAATATGCAAGTTATAGAATGGCTTTCGGATATTGTATTTCAGAACTCAGAAAACGTGATGCCAATTTATCCAAAAAACTTTGGGAGAGGGTAAACTATGGTATAGTAAAAGACTTTAAAGAAAGTTACGATTTTTGGCAGCGATATAAAAATCCTTTTGAACCGATTATAAAAAAAGGCTACAATGCCTATTTAAAAGCCAACAACCAAGACAAGGGAATTAAGTCTTATAATTATGTGGTCGATTTATTGATTTGTTATTTTGAAACAGAAGCAAAGGAATTGGATGCCTCATAAAATTTTCTTAATTTTAAAATTCCTAAGATTTACTTGAGACCCTGTCTAAATTTAATCTCACATAATTTACAATTTTTAAATAGAATTAATATGAAGAATCTATTTTTGCTTTTCTCTTTAATGTGTTGTTTTTCGTTATATGCACAGGACTATTTTCCAACAAATTCAGGAGTAAAAACTTCATCAAAAACAATGGTTGCTTTTACAAATGCAACCATTTATGTCACTTCAGAAAAAGTAGTTAAAAAAGGCACTTTACTCATTGCAGATGGTAAAGTAATTCAAGTTGGTACATCTGTTAATCTTCCCAAAGGAACACAGATTATTAATCTTTCGGGAAAATCCATCTATCCATCTTTCATCGATATCTACTCTAGTTTTGGTATTAAAAAACCAAAAAAATCTTCTGTAAATTATACAAAAACACAATATGAAGCTTCCAGAGATGGATATTACTGGAACGATCATATCAGACCAGATATAAATCCTATAAAATCCTTCTCATATGACAAAAAAGAGGCATTAGAATTAATAAAGGCTGGGTTTGGTGTAGTAAATACCCACATGGAAGATGGAATTATTAGAGGAAATGGTATTCTAGTAGCTTTAAATTCTAATTCAACAGATGCTTATAGAATCTTAGATTCAAAATCTGCCCAATACCTCTCTTTTTCAAAAAGTAATGCATCAAGACAAGCTTATCCTAGCTCTAAAATGGGAGCAATAGCCCTTTTACGTCAAGTCTATAACGATGCTTATTGGTATGCACAAGGGAAAATGAAAAATAAGGATATGGCTTTGAAAGCACTCAATAAAAATAAAAATTTGGTCCAAATTTTTAAGACAAACAACTTATTGGATGCATTTAGAGCTGACAAAGTAGGTGATGAATTTGGAATTCAATACACTATTGTTGGATCTGGTGAAGAGTTTGAAAGGATAGAAGATGTGAAGAATTCAAAAGCCAATTTTATTATTCCTGTTAATTTTACAAAAGCATATGATGTTTCTAACCCTTTGTTAGCGCAACAAATCTCTCTAAGAGATATGAGAAAGTGGAACCAAGAACCCTCCAACCTAAAAGTCTTACATGAAAATGGTGTTCGTTTTGCTTTAACTACCCATTCTTTAAAATCGGTAGCTTCCTTTCATAAAAACATTCAAAAGGCCATACAATATGGTTTTGATAGAAAAGCAGCATTGGCCTCATTAACAACTATACCAGCTGCTATTATTGGAAATAATACTATTGGTAATTTAAATACAGGAAGTCATGCCAACTTTATCATTACTTCTGGAGATGTTTTTGATTCTAAAACAATCATTTATGAAAACTGGGTTCAAGGGACCAAAAATAGTATTCAAGACATGCATATCAAAGACCTCTCTGGGACCTATATGTTGCATGTAAATAATCAAAATTATGAACTAACGATTTCTGGCAAAGGCACTGATCAAAAAGGAGTAATAAAAAAAGATGATAATACAATTACTTCTAAATTTTCTTACAAAGACCATTGGGTTTCAATTACTTTAAACGACGGTGATATTTACACTAGAATGGTGGGTAAAATTATAAATGCTGCTAATGTTATGCAGGGAAATGCATTTGATTCACAAGAAAACATCACTTATTGGTCTGCAAGTAAAAAAGTGCAAAAACAAGATGTAAAAAAATCAAAATTAAAGAAAACTACAAAAGAGATGATAACTGCGCTACCTGTGAGTTATCCCAACCTTGGTTTTGGAAATTACGAACTTCCAAAAACAGAAACAATTTTAATAAAAAACACCACTGTTTGGACCGGTGAAGACATTGGTATATTAAAGAATACAGATGTTCTTTTAAAAAATGGAAAAATTGTTAAAATCGGAAAAAACCTAAGCGCCAAAAGAGCCAAAAAAATAAATGGAACAGGAAAACACTTGACCGCTGGTATTGTAGATGAGCATTCACACATTGCTACTTCTGCAGTAAATGAGGGTGCACAAAATTCTTCTGCTGAAGTAAGTATTGAAGATGTTATTGATCCCAATGATATTAATATTTACAGAAACCTTTCGGGTGGAACTACTTCCATACAAATATTGCATGGTTCTGCAAATCCTATTGGAGGACGTTCTGCAATTATCAAACTTAAATGGGGAGAAAATGCAGAAAACCTAATTTACCCAAATTCCCCTAAATTTATAAAATTCGCTCTTGGAGAGAATGTGAAACAATCTAGGTACTCTTATGGAACTCGTTTTCCTCAAACTCGAATGGGAGTCGAGCAGGTGTTTATCGATTATTTTACCAGAGCAAAAGAATATGACCTCATAAAGAAAAGTGGAGCACCCTATAGGAAAGATGTTGAAATGGAAACTTTGGCTGAAATTTTAAATGGCGAACGATTTATTTCATGTCACTCATATGTTCAATCAGAAATAAATATGTTGATGAAGGTTGCCGAAAAATTTAATTTTAGAATAAATACTTTCACACATATTTTAGAAGGTTATAAGGTAGCTGACAAAATGAAAGAACATGGAGTTGGCGCTTCCACTTTCTCAGATTGGTGGGCGTATAAATTTGAGGTGAATGATGCTATTCCATACAATGCAGCCATTATGCACAATGCAGGTGTAACTGTTGCAATAAACTCTGATGACAGAGAAATGTCTAGGCGATTAAATCAAGAGGCTGCAAAAACAATTAAATATGGTGGGCTGTCTGAGCTAGATGCATGGAAAACAGTAACTTTAAATCCAGCAAAATTACTACACATAGATGATAAAGTAGGAAGTATTAAAGTTGGAAAGGATGCAGATGTCGTTTTATGGAGTCATCATCCGATGTCCATATATGCAAAAGTTGAAAAAACAATTATTGAGGGAAAAATCTTTTTTGACAGAGAGGAAGATATTAGAAAACGCGGGCTTATCAAAAAAGAGAAAAGTAATTTGATTGATATGATGTTGAAAGAAAAAATAAGAGGAGCTAAAACACAGGTCCCTATAAAAAGAGAAGATAGAAATTTTGAATGTGATACTTTGGAGGAACTTTAATACTAAAAAAATGATGAAAAACACACTTTATAGCATACTGTTTATACTAGTAGTAGGGAATCTTTTAGCACAACAGACTCCTGCAAACAAACAAAGTCATGCATACAGTATTGAAGGTGCTACGGCTCATATTGGAAATGGGCAAGTAATTGAAAATTCATTGCTCATGTTTAGCAATGGTAAAATTACATTTATTGGAAGTGCTAAGAATAAAATTGCGAGACAAGGCAAAGTTATTAATGCAAAAGACAAACACGTTTATCCTGGTTTTATTGCCGCAAACTCAACTTTAGGCTTGGTCGAAATAGACGCAGTAAAGGCGAGTGATGACCAAAGAGAAATAGGAATTATGAATCCTCATATAAGGAGTTTAATAGCGTATAATACCGAAAGTAAGGTCATTGAATCTATGAGGCCAAATGGTGTTTTAATGGCACAGATTTCACCCAGAGGAGGGACTCTTTCTGGAATGTCATCAATCGTTCAGTTCGATGCCTGGAATTGGGAAGATGCTGTGATTAAGATGGATGACGGAATACACATGAATTGGCCTGGAAGTTTTACACAAGGTCAAGTGCAGTTAGGAAAAGATGTCGTTATGAAACCAAATCTAAAATACCCGCAAAATTTAAAAAAGATTAAATCATACCTGACCAATGCAAAAAATTATTTGGAAGGTGATCATACAAAAACACACCTACCTTATCAAGCTACAAAGGGCCTGTTTGATGGATCTAAAAAATTATTTATTCATGTAAATGGTCAAAAAGAAATTATAGACGCTGTTACAACATGTAAACAAAGTGGAATTAAAAACATCGTGATTATTCATGCTGATGGTGCAAATTACATTGCTGATTTTTTGCTAAAAAATGAGGTTTCAGTAATTTTAGACAGACCTCATAAGAATCCTAATAGTGAAGATGAAGGATATGACGACACCTATACAATAGCAAAAAAATTAATAGACAAAGGCTTATTGGTATGCATTGGTATGGAGGGTGAAATGGAGCGAATGAGTAGTAGAAATCTTCCTTTTTATGCAGGTACATTTGCTGCACATGGATTAGACAAAGAAACTGCCTTACAGCTGATAACCTTCAATACTGCTAAAATTCTTGGTATCGACAATTTAGTAGGAAGTTTAGAAATTGGGAAAGATGCCACTTTATTTATATCCAAAGGTGATGCTTTAGATATGCGAGGAAACATATTAACCGATGCTTTTATACAGGGAAGAGAAATTAGTTTAGAAACCCACCAAACGAAGCTATGGAAACGCTATTCCAACAAATATAGTAAGTAAAACACTATTGATTCTTTTCTAAGTAAAAACGTATTATTCGCTATATTTGCATCAATGAAGGAAATCACTAGTATTCAAAACTCGTATATAAAAAACTTAGTCAAGCTTCAAGATAAAGCTCGAGAAAGAAAAAAACAAGGGCTTTTTATTATTGAAGGAAAAAGAGAAATTTCATTGGCAATTACTTCGAAATATGAGTTTGATAGCATTTTGTTTTGCCCAAATATTATTTCTGAAAATGAGATTATTCAACTTTTAAATCAAAACATAAATAGAATAGCGATTTCAAAAGAAGTGTATCAAAAATTAGCTTATAGGAACTCTACAGAGGGTATTATAGCCCTAGCTAAAGTGAAAGATTTTTCACTCAATAAAATTGTATTACCTACCAAAAACCCCTTAATTCTTGTTGCTGAAGGCATCGAAAAACCTGGAAATATTGGTGCACTTTTAAGAACGGCTGATGCGGCAAATGTTGATGCTGTTTTTATTGCAGATCCAAAAAGTGATTTGTACAACACCAATATCATTAGATCAAGTGTTGGTTGTGTTTTCACCAATCAAATTGCACAAGGATCTTCAGAAGAAATCATTACTTTTCTCCAAAAAAACAAGATCAATATATATGCAGCAACCTTGCAGAATTCAAATGAATATTACAAGCAAGATTTCACGAACAGTGCTGCAATAATTGTTGGAACGGAAGCTACAGGATTATCAAATAGTTGGAGAACAGTTGCGACTCAACACATCAACATTCCAATGCAAGGTAAGATTGACTCCATGAATGTATCAGTTTCGGCGGCTATTGTTATTTATGAGGCTGTCAGGCAAAGAAAATCTAAACAATAAAAAATGCAAGCTTCTTCCTTATTTTACATCATTATCTCCATATTAATTGTAAGTTTTATTGTTAATAAAATGATAAACATTCTTAATGAAGGATATTTCGATAAAAAAATACCGGAAAAATTAAAAGATATTTACAATCACGATACTTATGAAAAGTCTCAAGCATATAAAAAAACAAGTGCTAAATTCTCAAATAGTAGCTCTTTAATATTAATAATTTTAACCGTGACTTTCTTTTTAATAGAAGGCTTTGCATATTTAGACCGTTTTGCTAGAAGTTTTTCAGAACATCCAATTCTAATTGCTTTGATTTTTTTCGGGGTCATTATCTCAGTTTCAGAAATTATTACAACGCCCCTATCCTACTACAAGACCTTTGTAATTGAAGAAAAGTTTGGATTTAATACATCATCAAAACAAATATTCTGGATTGACAAGATTAAAGGCTTACTAATGAGTCTTGTGTTGGGTGGGGGAATTTTATCTATCGTTATTTGGTTTTATCTTTTAACAGGAAGTGATTTTTGGATTTATTCATGGGTTCTTGTAGCCTCTTTTTCTTTGTTTTTAAATATGTTTTATGCAAAGCTGATTGTACCGCTGTTTAATAAACAAACACCATTAGAAAACGGAGTATTGAAATCTGCCATAGAAGACTACAGTGAAAAAGTGGGATTTACCATACATAATATTTTTATTATTGACGGTTCTAAAAGGTCTACAAAAGCGAATGCCTATTTCTCTGGTTTTGGTTCTCAAAAAAGAATTACCCTATACGATACATTAATTCATGAGCTAGACACAGATGAAATTATAGCTGTTTTGGCGCATGAAGTGGGTCATTATAAAAAAAATCACATTATTTTTAATATGATTACTTCTGTTCTACTTTCAGGATTAACGCTCTATATCTTATCGTTGTTTATTAATTCACCACTGCTATCAGCTGCTTTAGGTGTAAGTATTCCAAGTTTTCATATTGGTTTAATTGCCTTTGGAATTTTATATACCCCTATTTCTGAAATTACAGGGTTATTTATAAATTACATGTCTAGAAAATTTGAATATCAAGCAGATAATTATGCAAAAGACACCTTCAATGAAAAGGCTTTAATAACATCGCTGAAAAAATTATCAAAGAATAGTTTGAGTAATCTAACGCCACATCCAGCATTTGTTTTTAAGCATTATTCACATCCAACTCTATTAGATAGAATAAAAAATTTAGAATCTTAATTACTTGTTTGTTAACATTCTTATTCATAATTTCACTAATCATATGATCATTATTTAAAATTAGTTTTTGAGATATACCGCAACTATAGAAGAGGAGAATAAAGAAATAACAAAACGTTATAAAGATTTGCTAAAAGGAACTTATGAAGTTTTATCTAAAACAGATAAAGATTTAATAAGAAAAGCCTTCGATATTGCTTTAGATGCACATTCTAATCAGCGAAGAAAAACAGGTGAACCCTATATTTTTCATCCAATTGCTGTTGCTAAAATTGTTGCAAATGAAATTGGTTTAGATGCAACCTCCATTGCATCTGCTTTGTTACATGATGTCGTTGAAGATACTACCTACACCATTGATGATATGGAGCATCTTTTTGGAAAACCTATTGCAAAAATTGTGAAAGGACTTACAAAAATATCCAGATTAAACAAAGAGCAAGATGCTTCTATACAAGCGGAAAATTTCAGAAAAATGCTCTTAACACTAAATGATGATGTAAGAGTTATCTTAATTAAGATTGCAGATCGACTCCACAATATGCAAACAATGGATGCAATGCCTGTTGACAAACAGGTTAAGATAGCTTCAGAGACTTTATATATTTATGCTCCTTTGGCGCATAGATTAGGGTTGTATAATATAAAAATAGAGTTAGAAGATTTAGGATTAAAATACACAGAACCTGAGTCTTATAATAGTATTCTAAATAAAATAACAGAAAGTAAAGTAGATCAACAAAATTATTTAAAGCGATTTGAAAACACTCTAAAATCGGGGTTAGATAAGGAGAATTTTGATTACGAAATAAAGGGACGTTTTAAGTCTATTTATTCGATTCGAAAAAAAATGATAACGCAAAACGTAACCTTCAATGAAGTGTATGATAAGTTTGCTATCAGAATTATATACAAACCTAATTCAAATGATGATAAGTTTGATGCTTGGAAAATTTATACTATTGTTACAGATTATTTTAAACCCAATCCCTCTCGATTAAGAGATTGGATCTCACAACCAAAATCAACTGGTTATGAAGCACTTCATATTACAGTTGTTGGTCCTGATTCGCAATGGGTTGAAGTTCAAATTCGTTCAAGTCGAATGAATGAAATAGCAGAAAGAGGTTATGCTGCTCACTTTAAATACAAACAAGGGGAAAGTAAAGACGACGGATTAGAAAGTTGGCTTAATAAATTAAAAGAAACACTAGAAACTCAAAGTTTAAATGCAGTTGATTTTGTAGAAAATTTTAAATTAAACCTATATTCAAAAGAAATTTATGTTTTTACTCCCAAAGGAGATTTAAAATCATTGCCCAAGGATGCTACTGCTTTGGATTTTGCTTTTTCAATTCATACAGATGTTGGTTTAAAATGTAGGGGAGCAAAAGTGAATGGAAAATTAATGCCTCTTAGTCATCAACTTAAAAGTGGTGACCAAATCGAAGTAATAACCACGACCACTAATAAACCAAATTCTAGATGGTTGGATTTTGTTATTACAGCCAGAGCAGAAGGAAAAATTAGAGCAGCGCTAAAAGAGGAAGAAAAGTTGATTTCCGAGGAGGGTAAAGCGATTCTAATGCGAAAACTACGTCACTTGAAAATCTCTTTTAACGAAAAGACAATCAATGAGTTGGTGAACTATTTCAAATTAAGAACTAGTTTTGATTTATTCTTTAGAATAGGAAATGGAGCTATAGATAATTCGCAGTTAAAATCTTTTGTGTCCATGCGAAACAGTAAAATATTAAACTTCTTTAAAGCAAAATTAAGAAGAAATACAGTTTCAAAAGAGGTTTTAAATATAGAAGAAGTATCTCATAAATATGATTCCTTAGTTTTTGGTAAAGAAGAACAAAAATTAGATTATAAATCTTCAAAGTGCTGTAATCCAATTTCTGGAGATAAAGTTTTTGGATTCGTTACTATTAATGATGGTATTAAAGTTCATAAAAAGAATTGTTCTAATGCAATTTCTCTTCAATCTAACTATGCATACAGAATTATGTCTGCTAAATGGATAGATTCTACCAAACAAGATTTTAAAGTAATTTTAGAGATTGGAGGCTTTGACAATCAAGGAATGGCAAATGATGTAACACGTATAATATCTAATAACATGGGCGTTTTTATTCATAGCATTAATATTAAAGGTAATGAAGGCGTTTTTGATGGTAAAATTTCAATAAGTGTAAAAAATAGTTCCCAATTAAATAGGTTGATAAAAAACCTTCAAAAAATTGAAGGAATAAAAAAAGTAGAACGTGTTAATACTTTGTAAATATCATTTAATTAAAAATCTTATTTAATTCAGAAATAACTGTAAATTTGTTTTTTTATAAAATCATTTATAATGAGTAATTCCCTTGAAAATCAGGAAGTAGTAAAAAAAGTTTTTAGCACTTACCTAGAAGAAAATAAACATAGAAAAACACCAGAACGCTATGCTATACTTCAGGAAATATATGTAGCTGCTGAACATTTTGATATCGAATCTCTCTATATTAAAATGAAAAACAAAAATTATAGAGTCAGTAGAGCTACGCTTTATAATACGATAGATTTACTTTTAGAGTGTGGTTTGGTTCGAAAACATCAGTTTGACGGGCAATCAATGGCTCGTTATGAAAAGAGTTATTTCGACAAAAATCACGACCATGTAATTTTTACTGATTCAGGAGACGTTAAAGAATTCTGTGATCCAAGAATTCAAATCATTAAAAAAACAATAGAAGAAGTATTTGATATTGATATCCATAATCATTCACTTTACTTTTACGGAACAAAAAAACAAAACTAAACAAACAACAACACAATTAACAAATTAACAAATTAACACAACTAATGGCTGTAGATTTATTATTAGGATTACAATGGGGAGATGAAGGAAAAGGAAAAATAGTAGACGTTCTTACTAAAAATTACGATATTATTGCTCGCTTTCAAGGAGGTCCAAATGCAGGACACACATTAATTTTTGACGGATTCAAACATGTTTTACATACAATTCCTTCGGGAATATTTCACAAAACAGCATTAAATGTAGTGGGAAATGGCGTGGTAATTGATCCTGTAATCTTTAAGAAAGAACTAGAAAATCTAGACAAACACAATATAGACTACACCTCTAAATTATTAATCTCAAGAAAAGCACATTTAATTTTACCAACACACAGATTGTTAGATGCTGCTTCAGAAACCTCTAAAGGAAAAGCTAAAATTGGTTCTACTTTAAAAGGTATAGGTCCAACTTACATGGATAAGACGGGAAGAAATGGAATGAGAGTTGGAGATCTAGAATTAGAAAATTGGAAAGATAAATACAATGCGCTAACAGAAAAGCATCTTAAAATGTTGAAATTTTTTGATGTTCAAATTGAATATAATTTAGAAGAGCTAGAGGCAGAATTTTGTGTAGGAATCGACAAGTTAAAAAGCTTAACATTCATTGATAGCGAAGAATTTTTAAATAACGCAATTAAAGAGAATAAAACGATTTTGGCAGAAGGTGCTCAAGGTTCTTTATTAGATATTGACTTTGGAACCTATCCATTTGTTACTTCATCTAACACAACTGCTGCTGGTGCGTGTACAGGTTTAGGTGTGGCACCCAACAGAATTGGAGACGTTTTTGGAATTTTTAAAGCATATACAACTCGGGTTGGTTCAGGACCTTTTCCAACAGAATTATTTGATAAGAATGGAAAAAGAATGGCTAAAGTAGGTCATGAATTTGGAGCTACTACAGGAAGACCAAGGCGATGCGGTTGGTTGGATTTAATAGCACTTAAATATGCAGTAAACGTAAATGGTGTTACACAACTTATGATGATGAAAGGAGACGTTTTATCTGGTTTTGACACTCTAAAAATATGTACTTCTTACACTTATAAAGGTGAAGAAATCACACATTTACCATATAATATAGAGCCTCACAATGTATCCGTAAATTATACTGAATTTAAGGGGTGGGAAGATGATTTAACCAAAATGTCATCTGCTGATCAATTACCTCAGAATTTGATGGACTACATCGCTTTTATAGAAAAAGAAACAGGTGTTCCTGTATCAATTGTTTCTGTAGGTCCAGATAGAAACCAAACAATTACGAGATAAATTACAATCAAAATATTTTAAAAGCATCTTTTAGTTTACAAAAGATGCTTTTTTTATTGAAAAAAGAGGCTATTAAAAAAAGGATCGTTGCTGTTGCTATAAAATCAAATATCCTTTAAAAGTTAAATTTCACTTTTCTTTAGTGAAGGGTATTTTCTTTTCATTATTTTTACAACAAATTAATCATTTTGAAAAGAGTCTTTATATTATTTCTTCTATTCATATCTTCAGCTGTTTTGTCTCAAACAAAAAAAATAAAGTATGAAGCTGAAATTCAGGAAGTCAATGAAAAAAAGTTTCCTGGTGCGACTATTTTACTTGGAAATGTAAAAATGACGCACGATGGTATTGTACTGACAAGTCAACAAGCATTATTTTACAAAGAAAGGAATTTCTTCAAGGCTATTGGAAAGGTGCTGGTAAAGCAAGGAGACACCGTTACACAGACTAGTAATTATGTTGATTATGATGCCAATTCCAAACAAGCGTTATCATGGGGAAATGTTGTGTTAAAAGATCCAACAATGACCATGACTTCAGATACACTTCATTTTGATAGACTCAATCAAAAACTATATTATAACAGTTACGCAACTATAAAAGATCAAACGAATACTCTAAAAAGTAAAAACGGAAACTACTATTTAGAAAATAAAAAATTTACGGCAACGACAAGAGTTACAGTTATTAACCCTGAACATCATTTAGAATCAAATCATTTAGATTATTATACAGATTCTGGACTTACCTATCTGTATGGCCCTTCCACTGTTACTAATATTCAAAACGAAAATAGAATTTATTGCGAAAAAGGTTTTTACAATACCAAAACAGACATATCACACTTTGTTAAAAGTGCTAAGCTATATTTAAAAGAAAGAACTATAGAAGGAGATAGTTTGTATTATGACAAGAACAAAGGGTTTGCTTCCGCTACTAAAAACATTACAGTGATTGATATTGTTCAGAATTTTATAACAAAGGGCAACTATGCAGAGATTTTTGAACTAAAAGATTCTCTTTTTATCGTTGATAAAGCAGTTGGTATTTCTATTGTTGATAAAGACTCTACATTTATTCATGGAGATACTATTTTAATAACTGGCCAACCTAAAAAAAGAATTATAAGAACGTATCATAATGTAAAAATTTTCAAATCTGATTTACAAGGGAAATGTGATTCTATTCATACCAATCAAGAATCGGGTGTTTCAAAAATGTTTAGGAATCCTGTAATATGGTCCGATAAAAATCAAATAACAGGAGATACAATTCATTTGATTTCAAATACAGAAACAGAAAAATTAGATTCATTAAAAGTGCTAAATAATTCATTTATTATTTCTAAGGACTCGATATCTAAAAACAATTTCAATCAAATTAAAGGTAGAAATATGTTTGGAAAATTTAAAACAAACAAACTTCGTTTTCTTTTAGTAAAAGGAAATGCAGAATCCGTTTATTTTAACAGAAATGAACAAACAAACAAACTAGAAACGATCACAAAAGAAATCTCTAGTAACATTGAGTTTACGTTAACAAAAGGACAAATTGAAACGATTAAGTATTTAAAAACCTCTGATGGTCATACCTACCCTCCTTCTCAATTACCAGATGATGTGAGAAAGTTAAAAGGATTTGTTTGGCGTGAAAATGAACAACCAAAAAGAATGAAAGACATTTTCATAAAAACACACACAATTCCTGACCTTACCTCTTTAAAATCTGATTTCATCCCCAAAAAAAATAAGAATTGAAAAAAGATTTTTTTAAATACCAAGCTCAGACTTCCTCCCATCCGTTAGCCTTAGAAATTGCTAAAGCAAAAGGAAGTTATATTTATGATACTTCTGGTAAAAAATATTTAGATTTTGTAGCTGGTGTTTCAGCTAATAGTCTTGGGCATAATAATCCTATAGTAACTGCAGCTATAAAAAATCAACTAGATGCCTATACCCATGTAATGGTTTATGGAGAGTTTATTCAACAACCTCAGGTTCAATTATGTAAACTATTAGTAGAAAATTCTCCTGAGGATCTTAATTGTGTTTATATCACTAATTCAGGAACAGAAGCTACAGAGGGAGCACTGAAATTAGCAAAAAGGGTTACACTTAGATCAGAAATAATTGCAGCAAAAAACTCTTATCATGGAAATACAATGGGATCTATGAGTGTTTCAGGAGTTGAAAAACAAAATGCAGCCTTTAGACCCTTAATTCCTGGAACTAAATTTATTGAATTTAACAATGAAATTGAACTGATTAAAATTACAAATAAAACTGCTGCAGTGATCTTGGAGACAATTCAAGGTGGTGCAGGCTTTATTACTCCAAATAATAATTTTTTAACAAAAGTAAAGCAACGTTGTAAAGAAGTTGGTGCCTTATTAATTTTAGATGAAATACAAACTGGAATTGGAAGAACTGGTACCTTTTGGGGATTTGAAAATTACAACGTTATTCCAGACATCATAATTACTGGAAAAGGATTGGGTGGAGGAATGCCTATTGGAGCTTTTATTTCTTCGTTAGAATACATGAAACAGTTAAAAGAAAATCCTAAATTAGGACATATTTCTACATTCGCTGGGCATCCTGTAATTTCTGCTGCTGGCGTTGCTACAATTAATGAGATTATTAAACATAATCTAATGAAGGAATCTTTGAGAAAAGGAGAGCTAATTAGAAATAAATTGAAACATCCTTCAATTACCGAAATTAGAGGAAAAGGATTGATGCTTGCTGCGATCCTAGAAACTCCAGAATTAGCTGTAAAAATGGTTCATAAGTGTATGGAAAATGGGCTAATTTTATTCTTTTTGTTATTCGAATCTAGAGCTCTAAGAATTTCTCCTCCTCTTTCAATTTCTGACCATGAAATTACAATTGGCTGTGAAATAATTTTAAAATCTTTGAGAGAATTAAAGGAACTAAAGGAATAAGATTTTTCCTTTTTAACTAATTTTTTAATTTTAATAAGAGGTTTGGATCTGGACAATTCATTTTAAACTTTTCAATATTTTTTTTAGAGGAAACACCTGGATAATCTCCGAAATTTTGTGCAATATCCCTAATAATTTGAAAATGTAAATGTGCAGCATAATCTCCATTCACTTTTGAATCTCCCAAATATCCAATAATATCTCCTTGTAAAATTTCTTTTCCTATTGTAAGTTTATCAATTGAACACATTGATAAATGACCATATAATGTGTAAAATTCTTGACCAATAAATGTGTGTTTTAAAATTATCGTTGGTCCATAATCTCCATAATTATTATTATTTTTAAAACTATGCACTACACCATCTAAAACTGCTAAAACCTTTGTATTTGCAACGCACCATAAATCAATACCTAAATGAATATTTCTTTGATCATTTTCAATAGAATTTTTAAAATAATCACTTCTATCATATAGGTTTCTTTTTTCTAAATAACCTCCAAAAGCAATTGCGGAATTTCGTCTTTTTAAATAGGATGTAATGTAATTTTCCCATTCTTTAGAAGAGGAAGTATCAAAATTTAACAGCTCTTTATTTTTTACTGACAGATCTATTTCAATAAATTTATCTAAAGTATTATTTGTATCTAATACGGGTAAAGGTTTATTAAAGAGTTTACTTAAAAAAAAATTAAATTTTTGTGAATTCATAACCATAAAATTAATTCTCAAAATAGATTCAAAAAGCCTGAGTTATGGAACCCAGGCTTTTATTAAATTATAAAAAAAAGTCTTTCAATTATCTAACTAATTGTTTCTGTGAAGGCTTAAATTTAGTTAATAAAATACCATCAACAGCTGCTTCGTATTCTTTCATGGTCGGTGTTCTACCTAGTATCGTAGACAATACAACTACTGGTGTAGATGACAATAAAGATTCTCCTTTTTTCTCAGTAGAATCTTTTACTACTCTTCCTTGGAAAAGACGTGTAGAAGTGGCCATTACAGTATCTCCTGGTGCGGCTTTTTCTTGATTCCCCATACATAAATTACAACCTGGACGCTCTAAATACAACATGTTTTCGTATTTAGTACGTGCCAATCCTTTTGGATCAGTATCATCAAACTCAAATCCAGAATACTTGACTAAAACATCCCAGTCTCCCTCTTGTTTTAATTCATCTACAATGTTGTAAGTTGGAGGAGCAACAACCAATGGTGATTTAAATTCAACTTTACCTTGTTTAGCTTCAACATTTTTTAGCATTTGAGCCAAAATTTTCATATCCCCCTTGTGAACCATACAGGAACCAATAAAACCTAAATCAACTTTTTTAGTACCTTTATAGAACGATAAGGGTCTAATAGTGTCATGTGTGTAGCGTTTTGACTCATCTTCATTATTTACATCCGGATCTGCAATCATTGGTTCAGCAATTTGATCTAAATCAATCACAACCTCAGCAAAATACTTTGCGTTTCCATCTGGAGCTAAAGCAGGTTTAGTACCAGATTTAATTTCAGCTATCCTTCTATTTGCAATATCAATTAATCCTTGAAGAACTTGTTTATGATTATCCATTCCTTTGTCAATCATTATCTGAATTCTGCCTTTGGCAATTTCTAAAGATTCTATTAACGTGTTATCTTCAGAGATACAAATAGAAGCTTTCGCTTTCATTTCTGCAGTCCAATCTGTAAATGTGAACGCTTGATCGGCAGTTAGTGTTCCAATATGAACCTCAATAACTCTCCCCTGAAAAACATTATCTCCACCGAACTGAGAAAGCATTTGAGATTGTGTCGCATGAACAACATCACGAAAATCCATATAATTCTTCATTTCCCCTTTAAAGGTAACTTTTACTGATTGTGGAATTGGCATGGAGGCCTCACCAGTTGCAAGGGCTAAAGCAACGGTACCTGAATCAGCACCAAAAGCAACACCTTTAGACATTCTTGTATGAGAATCTCCACCAATGATTATGGCCCAGTCATCGATTGTAATATCATTTAAAACCTTGTGAATAACATCGGTCATTGCATGATACTTCCCTTCAGGGTCTCGTGCTGTAATCAAACCAAAATCATTCATAAACTTCATTAATCTAGGAATGTTTGCCTTAGATTTATCGTCCCACACAGAAGCAGTATGACACCCAGATTGATATGCACCGTCTACAATTGGAGAAATCACGGTAGCCGCCATCATCTCTAATTCTTGGGAAGTCATCAAACCTGTAGTGTCCTGGGAACCTACGATATTCACTTGAACACGAACATCAGATCCAGCATGTAACACTAACCCTGGAGTAGTACCAACAGCATTCTTATTAAATATTTTTTCTACAGCAGTAAGACCTTGTCCATCAAAAGAAATTTCTTTTGAGGGAGCAAATACAGGAAGCACTTCGATCCCGAGTAATTTTGAAGCAAATGTTTGAAGTTTTTTACCAAAAACAATAGCATAGGAACCTCCAGCTTTTATAAATTCAGCTTTTTGCGGTGTTAGTGATTCAGAAATATCTATCAATTCCTGATCACCTTTATATAATTTTTTTTCTTTTGTATTAACCGTTAAAACAGTTCCGGTTGCAATAGCGTATGTTTCTTTTAAAACAGGTTGTCCTTCTTCATCTCTTATGATATTACCCGCCGCATCTTTTTGTTTGACCCAATTTTTAAGATCTATACCAATCCCTCCTGTAACCCCAACAGTTGTTAAAAAAATTGGAGAGATCCCATTTGTTCCGGCAATAATGGGAGCAATATTTATAAATGGAACATATGGACTCGATTTAATCCCTGTCCATAGCGCTACATTGTTTACACCTGACATTCTTGAAGAACCAACCCCCATGGTTCCTTTTTCAGCAATTAACATCACTCTCTTATCTGGATGTTCATTTTGTAAAGCTAACAATTCGTTTTGTTTCTCTTTGTTGTGCTCGAACAAACATTGACCATGTAACTCTCTATCTGATCTCGAATGTGCGTCACCTCCGGGTGAAAGTAAATCTGTAGAGATGTCTCCAACTCCTGCAACAAAAGTAACCACCTTAATTTCTTCATCTATTTCCGGTAGTTTTGTAAAAAACTCTGCTTTAGCATAACTTTCTATAATATCCTTAGCTATTGCACTCCCACTTAAAAAGGCCGTCTCTAAACGAGCTGTATCTGCTTCATAAAGAAAAACTTGCGTCTTTAAAACTTCTGCAGCATCTTTAGCTATAGAAATATCATTACCTAAAGCCAAATCTAGTAGCACCTCAACGGAAGGCCCTCCTTTCATATGTGATAGTTGTTCAAAAGCAAAAGAAGTAGTTATTTCTTTTACTATTGAATCCTTTAATATAATTTCCTTTAAAAATTTAGCTTTTACAACTGCAGCACTTGTAGTACCAGGTAAAACATTATAGATAAAAAACTGAAGAGAATCTTCTCTATGTTCATTATCTATGTCTTTAATTTGCAATATGATTTCGCTTAATAGTTCTGAACCATCAATTGGCTGGGGATGAAGTCCCTGAAGTTTGCGTTGTTCTATTTGCTCAAGGTAATTTTTATAAATGCTCATGAAAGAAATCTTTAATTACAGTAAGTTTAATTGATTATTTAAGTTCTCAAAAAAAAATACAATCTGTTTTTTTTAAAATTTTACTCTCGCAAAATTACATTTTTTATATCAATTTTAAAAGATAAATATTAGGGATAACGTTAATTAATTAGGAAGACAATACGAGTTAAAAATTTATAGAAAATGCAGACTAATAAGCCGAATTCTGTTCCTTTAAAAAAGGTTCTTATCATTTATCTAGTTCTAAAATTACTCTTAGAATCAATCTGTCTACCCTTTAGAATCGAGCGAGTAGCTCTCAAGTTCTAATATACATGACATTGCACCTCATAGAGTTTACCTGGTTTCACTACAGCCGAACTGTACTTGCTTTCTGTTGCACTTGTCCTCAACTTACGCTGGACGGATGTTATCCGCTATGATTACTCTTTGGTGTCCGGACTTTCCTTCACGTATTTAACGTGACGATAAGATGAGTCTCCATTTTCTATAATTTTCAAATATAGTTTAATTTCTTAGTCATAAAAAAGAAACCCACTCAAAATTTGAGTGGGAAAAATTGCTATGAAAAAGAAAAAGTGCTGTTAATTTCTTAACAACAATATAAATGTAAGGTAAATTTTATAATTATTTACGATTTTAAAAATTATTTACAATTTATTCACATATGTTTATGAGAACATATCTTTTACTTTTTCAAAAAATGATTTATCCGATTTATTAGGATTTGGTATAAAGTTTTCATCTTCAGACATTTTCTCAAAAAATTGTCTTTGTTCTTTGGTCAATTCTTTTGGTGTCCAAACATTAATATGTATTAAAAAATCTCCTGTACCATAACTTTCAATACTTGGCAGACCTTTTCCTTTTAATCTTAATATTTTACCTGATTGTGTACCAGCGTCAATTTTTATTTTGACTTTTCCAGTAACAGTATCTACTTCTTTATTTGTCCCAAGAACAGCCTCAGAGAAATTAATATACAGATCGAAATGTATATTTGTACCTTCTCTCTTTAAGGTTTCATGTTGAATTTCTTCAATTAACACCAATAAATCTCCAGAAATTGAATTTTTTCCAGGGGCATCGTTTCCTTTTCCTCCTACTTTCAATTGAACTCCTTCTGTAACTCCTTCAGGAATATTGATCGTAACTGTTTCTTCGGTAACAATTAAACCTTGTGCATCTGAGCCATTCGGTTTGTTATGAATTATTTCTCCTGCTCCCATACAAGTAGAACAAGTTGCAGCAGTTTGCATTCTCCCTAATATAGTATTCGTAATTCTCATTTGTTGTCCAGAACCATTACAGGTAGGACATGTTTTGTAAGTAACTCCGTCAGCTTGAACTTTTCTTCGAACTTTTACTTTCTTTTCTACACCTTTGGCTATTTCTTCTAAAGTAAGTTTAACACGAATACGCAAGTTACTCCCTTTCACACGAGCTTGACGCTGACCACCGCCACCACCAAAACCTCCAAAGCCGCCGCCGCCAAAAATATCTCCAAACTGACTGAATATGTCATCCATATTCATTCCACCACCAAAGCCACCGCCACCCTGAGGACCGTCAAAAGCTTGATGACCATACTGATCATATCTTGCTTTTTTATTCTCGTCACTCAAAATTTCATAAGCCTCTGCTGCTTTTTTAAAATTTTCTTCAGCAGTTTTATCCCCTTGGTTTTTATCTGGGTGATATTTAATTGCCATTTTTCTGTAGCCTTTCTTTATTTCTGCTTGTGAAGCTGATTTAGAAATGTTTAATACTTCGTAAAAATCTTGTTTTGCCATGTTTTTTTGATCTCAGTTATCAGTTTTTTACAACTACCGTGTATTTTTTACTGCCCAATTACCACTTTTGGATAACGTATAATTTTATCTCCTAACTTGTACCCTTTTTCAATACAATCTATTACTTTTCCTTTTAAATCATCTGTAGGTGCAGGAATTTGTGTAATTGCTTCATGAAATTCTGCATCGAAGGTATCTCCTGGATTAGTTTCTATTTTAGACAGACCTTTTTGCTCTAAAGTTTTATAAAACTTTTGATAAATTAGCAAGACTCCTTTTCTTAATTCCTCTGCTTCTTTGTCATCATCAATATGTGACAAAGCACGTTCAAAGTCGTCTACAACTGGCAGTAAAGATGTCATTACTTCTTGTCCAGCAGTCTTAAAAAGCTCTATACGTTCTCTTGTTGTTCTTTTTTTGTAATTCTCAAACTCTGCAAAAAGACGTAAAAACTTATCTTTTTCAATTTTAATTAACTCTTCAGAAGTTGGTTCATCCTTTACTACTTCGTCTACAGTGTCTTGATTATCAGTAGTTTGGTTTAACTCTTCTGTGGCAGTAATTTCTTCTTCTTTTAAATCTTCTTTCTTACTCATTTATTTGTAATCATTAAATTATAAATACTGAATTTGCAAAAATGTTGCCAACAAAAAAATAGTGTCAAACTGACACTATTTTAAGGATCATTATTGAATAAATTATTAATTTTCTATTCTTTCAATTTTAGCACCAATAGATTTTAATCGTGCTTCAATATTTTCGTAACCTCTATCAATTTGCTGAATATTATTAATAATACTTGTGCCTTTTGCAGACAATGCAGCAATTAGTAAAGAGATTCCAGCTCTAATATCTGGAGAACTCATGGTCGTTGGTTTTAGAGAACTTTCAAAGTTATGACCAATGACGGTAGCTCTGTGCGGGTCGCATAAAATTACTTTAGCTCCCATATCAATTAGTTTATCAACAAAGAACAAACGGCTCTCAAACATCTTTTGATGAATCAAAACGGTTCCTTTTGCCTGAGTAGCTATAACTAAAACAATACTTAATAAATCAGGTGTAAAACCTGGCCAAGGTGCATCTGAAACCGTAAGAACAGAACCATCAATATAATTCTGTATTTCGTAAGATTCTTGTTCAGGAATAAAAATATCGTCTCCTCTTTTCTCTAATTGAATTCCTAGTTTTCTGAAAACAGTTGGTATTTGCCCTAAGTTTTCCCAACTTACATCTTTAATGGTTAATTCAGATCTTGTCATCACTGCCACACCAATCCAAGAGCCAATTTCAATCATGTCTGGTAAAACTCGATGTTCACAACCAACTAGAGAGTCAACACCCTCTATAATTAATAAGTTTGAACCAACTCCTGAAATGTTTGCCCCCATTGAATTCAACATTTTGGATAATTGTTGAATATAAGGCTCGCAAGCAGCATTGTAGATTTTAGTAGTTCCACTTGCTAAAACAGCTGCCATTAATATGTTTGCAGTTCCAGTCACAGAAGCTTCATCTAAAAGCATTTCTACGCCCTTTAATTCATCTGCCTCTACTCCATAAAAATATTCTTCTTTGTTGTATCTAAACGTTGCACCTAATTTGATAAAACCTTCAAAATGGGTATCTAACCTTCTACGTCCAATTTTATCTCCTCCAGGACGAGGAATATATCCTTTCCCAAATCTAGCCAATAATGGACCTACAATCATAATTGATCCACGCAAAGAGCTTCCATCTCTTTTAAAATCTGAAGATTCAAGATAATCTAGATTGATGTTATCTGCTTGAAAAGCATACGAATTTTTACTTAATTTTTCAATTTTGACTCCTAATTCTCCAAGAATAAAAATCAATTTATTTACATCAATAATATCAGGAACATTATTTACGATTACTCTCTCTGGTGTTAACAAGACTGCACAAAGTATTTGTAATACTTCATTTTTTGCCCCTTGTGGAGTAATTGTTCCATTTAATTTATGACCGCCTTCAATTTTAAATGATGCCATAGAATCTTATCTTTTTCTATTTTTATGTTGATTGTTATGCTGAGGTTTCTTCGGCTTATTTTTTTGATTATTCTGATTTTGACCTTGAGTTCGAGGTTTTCTTAATAAATTTTTACTTTCAGACAACTCTTCTTTAGTATCTCTAATATCTATCTGACCATCAGACAGGTCATGAAGATGTTTAAAAATTACGGCATCGTCAACGGTATCTTTATTCCAATTTAGGTAGCATTTTTTCATGTGATTTGCAATCGTAAATACCAATGCATCTTTTTTATCACCCGCTTCCCAACCGAGGGCAATGTTTATCATTGTTTGGATATTATTACCGTAGTAGCGATATCTCGATGCCGATTTTGGATAGGCTAATGCCTCTGGCTTTTCCTGCAATTCTTCTTTGGATGGTTTTGGGTATGGAGATTCAGCGTCTAATTTAAAATCTGCCATGATATATAACTGATCCCATAATTTGTGTTTAAAATCTGGAATATCTCGAAGGTGAGGTTGTAAATTACCCATCACATCTACAATGGCTTTGGCCATCTTATCTCGATCTTCTTTAGATTCTTGGGCTACACAATGGTCTACTAGCTTTTGTATATGCCTACCGTATTCTGGTATGATCATTAACGGTCTTTCTGAATTGTACTCTAAATCGAATGTCATTTATTTATTTTTGAGAAGTCTCTTTAATATCTAATATCGTTTAAAAATCTATCCGCTGGGGTCTCAATTAATTTCAACCAGACAAGTTTGTCTATTTCTAAACTTTAAGGTGCAAAATAGCAATTTATTTTTAGTTATGTTCAAGTTTTTTAACCAATCACTTTTAATTTTGCAAATTGTAATAATAATTTCTTTTTTCCAACTGTACCAAATTTAATTTCTGCTTTTTTATTGGGGCCATTTCCTTCTATTGCTATAACTTCTCCCCTTCCAAATCTATTGTGCTCAACTATATTTCCAACAACAATATTTCCATCAAATAAATTAGTTTTTGAATCTAAAAAAGCCACCTTTTTTAATTTTTTAGGAACTATGATTTCCTTCTTTTTATTCAAATTTAGCTCCATTTTTTTGCGCTGAATTGGTTTTTGAAAACGGATCCCTTTAGGGGCATCTTCAAAAATACTTTTATCAACAAAAGAATTGATGGATCTCTCTGGAGTTTTTGATTTTATATAGTTTAAATATTGATCATCTATTTCTTCTAAAAAACGACTTGGTTCTGCATCCACTAGCTTACCCCATCTATATCGAGTTTGTGCATACGATAAGTAAGCTACTTTTTCAGCTCGAGTCAACGCTACATAAAACAACCTACGCTCCTCCTCTAACTCACTTCTTGTATTCATGCTCATGGCCGAAGGAAATAAGTTCTCCTCTAAACCAACAATATAAACGTACAAATACTCCAATCCTTTAGATTGATGAATGGTCATTAAAGATACGTTTGGCTTTTGATCGTCTTTTTTAGAATCAAAATCAGTAGCTAGGGCAACATCTTCTAAAAATGAGGTTAATGATGCATCTTCTCCTTCCTCTATCTTGTCTGTAATAAAATCTTTAATTCCGTTTAATAATTCTTGAACATTCTCAACTTTACTAATAGCTTCTGGAGTTCCTTCTTTTTCTAAATCTTTAATAAGTTGTGTTTGTTTCACAACAACTTCAGCAATATCAAAAGCATTTTTAGTTTGCGATTCTATTTGCAATCGCAAAATCATATTCATGAAATTTTGGAGTTTATTTTTTGTTCCAGAATTAATTTTTAAATCAATTTTATCAATGTATTTAATAATTTCAAAAATTGATTTCTTGTAGTGATTTGCTGCGATCGTTAGCTTGTCTATAGTTGTTGCTCCTATCCCTCTTGCTGGGTAATTGATAATTCTTTTTAATGCTTCTTCATCATTTGGATTGATCAAAATACGTAGATAAGATAAAATATCTTTGATTTCTTTTCTTTGGTAAAAAGAAATTCCCCCATAAATTACATAGTCAATTCCTTTTTTACGTAGCGCATCTTCTATGGCTCTTGATTGAGAATTTGTTCTGTACAATACACAAAAACTATCTGAGCTTAGTTGATGATTCATCTGGTTTTCCCATATAGATTGAGCTACAAAACGCCCTTCTTCTCCGTCAGATATAGTTCGCATTACATGAATGGAATCTCCAGGGTCATTACTTGTCCAGACTTCTTTATCTAATTTAGTTTTATTTTTTGAGATGACAGAATTGGCAGCATTTACAATGTTTTTTGTAGATCTATAATTCTGTTCAAGTTTGAATGTTTTTACATCAGGATAATCTTTTTGAAAACTTAATATGTTCTGAATATTTGCCCCTCTAAAACTATAAATACTCTGAGAATCATCCCCCACAACGCAGATGTTTTGAAAACGGTCCGCCAACGCTTTTACTATTAGATATTGAGAATGGTTTGTATCCTGATATTCATCGACCATAATATATCTAAATCGATCCTGGTATTTTGCAAGAGATTCTGGAAAACGGGTTAATAACTCATTTGTCCTTAACAAAAGATCATCAAAATCCATTGCTCCTGATTTAAAACACCTTTCAACATACTGTTTATATATCTCTCCAACTTTTGGCCGACTAGCATGCATATCAGCTTCTTGTAAATCCGTATTATTAAAATAAGCTCTCACCGTTATTAGGCTATTCTTAAAAGAGGAAATACGATTTAAAATTTGTTTGGCTTTATAACGCTCCTTATCCAAGCCCATTTCTTTAATAATGGAGCTTATTAATCGAACTGAATCCTGTGTATCGTAAATCGTAAAATTTGATGGAAAACCTAATTTATCTGCCTCTGATCGTAAGATTCTTGCAAAAACAGAATGAAAAGTTCCCATCCAAAGATTTTTTGCTTCACTTGCACCTACTACTCCTGCAATTCTCTCTTTCATTTCTCTTGCAGCTTTGTTTGTAAAGGTCAGCGATAAAATATTAAAGGCATCAACTCCTAGCTGCATTAAGTGCGCTATTCTATAGGTTAAAACACGTGTTTTTCCAGAACCTGCACCTGCAATAATAATCATGGGGCCATCTTTTTGTAAAACAGCTTGTTTTTGGGCTTCGTTTAGTGAATCTAAGTAATTATTCAAGAGTAATTATTTCAAGTTTTTTAAAATGTGAATTTAGGGATTCTTTGCTTCTAAAAAGATGGGATATCCTTTTTTTTTATTCACAATTTTTCACTTTTAAAAATAGTTACAATAACAAAGGCTCCTATTAGGAGCCTTGTTGTTCATCTAATATGTATCTCATCTAAAATTGGAATCTTATCCCAATTTTATAATTTCTACCTCGGGTTGAAAAACCTAAAATATCGTCATAAGCTTCATTGTATAAATTCGTAACGGCAGCAAAAACAGTAACAGTATCTTCTAATAATTTATAATTTGTCATAAAATCCATTACTTGGTATTTGGGTAAGACTACATCACTCCCAGCAGTTCCAAATGAGCCATACCTATCAAAAATTGTTCGGGCTCCTACATTTCTGTATGTGAAACTAAAAAAATATTGTTCAGAAGGTTTAACCTCTAAAGTTGTTACAAGTTTGTGTTTCGGAATGTAATCGTTAAAATCCTCTAAATTATTTTTATCGATGTAGGTGTATGAAGTGGTTAAGTTTAAATAATTTGAAGGGGATATTTTTGAATTTACTTCAAAACCATTTGCATTTGAAGAGCCATTTTGATATTTGTATGTTAAATTGTCATAAACAATTGCATCTGTTTCTGTTCTTTTAAAATAAACAGCGTCCAAAGAAAACCAATTTTTAAAACGATACTCAAAACCTGCTTCAATGGTTTCATTAGATTCAGGGTTTAAATCTATATTTCCAGAAAATCCGTCATATAATTGATATAAACTCGGCGCGATAAAAGCAGTACTATACGAAGCTAAAAATTTTATAGAATTATCATCGTTCATTTGAAAATTATAAGCGGTATTTCCGTCATAAACAAACTGACTTCCATATACGTTATGAATGTTATAACGTCCGCCTAAATTTACACTCAGACCTTGATCTGAAATATAGACAAAACTTGCATATGGATCGATTGTATTAAAGTTTGCTATTTCTTTATCTATAACAGCGAAGGGTGTTACAGAATGATTTGAATGCTCTTGATAATTTAGTCCAGTAATCAGTTGGAAATTTGAAGAAAACTCATATTTATGAACCAAGTCTAGATGTAAACTTCTCCCTTTGAATTGATAGGTATCTAAGGTATTTGAAAATGAATTAAACTGTTCAATATCTCTTTCTACGACATTGACAGAAGCTAATAAATAAACTTCCGCATTGGCGTATTTATATGTAGGTTTTATTCCCACTCGAAATTGCTCTTGACTCCCAGTATTTAGATCGCTGTCAGAAAATGCCCCTGAATCAAAATCGTACTCAAACTCATCGTAATTTAAGAACGTTTCGATACTTAATTTAGCATCCATTTTATATCCTAACTTTAACAATCCATTTTTTGAATAATAGCTGTCATTTTCAAAAATTGAAGTTGAATTACTTTTTGCCGCCGACATTCCATCAACTCCAGTTATACTAAACGAACCTAAATAATTGAAACGCCCTAGAGTTCCATTTAAGTTTACATTTTGATTTTTATCAGAGAAAGCACTCTCTAATGTATTTGCTGTATTATTTGTTCCTAAACTTGTCTCAAATGATCCTGATACACTATCTGTAGAAGCATTCTTAAGGATAATATTAATCACTGCAGTTGCAGCACCAGAGCCATATAAAGTAGAAGAAGCTCCTTTTAATATCTCTATGGATTCTATTTGGTTTGTGGCTAATAGACGTAAATCAAATTCTTGATTGATAGCGGATTGATCTGTAACCGGAACACCGTCAATTAAAACCAACACCTGTCTACTTCTTCCTCCTCGAATATTCATACTTCTTGGTTCGGTCGGATTTGCATTTACACCTCTTACATCGATACCTGCAACCGTATTTAAAATTTCGATCACCGTTTTTCCTGTATTATTTTTTAATTGTTCTGAGGTGATTTTTGTAATTACTTTTCCAGAATTTTCTTTCTTTAGATTAAACTTCGTTGCGGTAACAACAATTTCTTCTAATTTTTCTACTTGTTCATTTTGCGATTGGGCAAAAAGATTTGTACTCATGAGGCTACTTGCCAAAACACTTGCAATTAAGATTTGTTTTTTCATTTTTTAATGATTTAATTGAAACAATAAATCAGGTAAATTTTGTGTACATTTTAAACGTACATAAACTTTTATCCCGAAAGTTTTTTACATGTGATCATGGGCAGGTCTCCTGACTTATTCATATGTTACTTTGCCTTCCCAATAAAATATCAGTGGCAAAAGTTTAAGTAACATCCTCGTTGAGGTGCTGTAAAAAACAGCTTAAACATACAGTTGCGGGAACAGTTCTGGATTTTAACCAGATTCCCTTTTAATTTGATACAAGATGATTCATGTATCAAAACCTAAAATCGGGGCAAAACTAGTTTAAAATTACTTAGGATAAAACAGTTATTACTTTTTTTTTGTAATCTTGTAGCTCAATATTTTCTTCATGATAAATACATCTTTAAAGGTTCTGATACTTCTACTTTTAGTAAGTTTTTCATCCTGTAAAAAAAGAATAAAGACAGAAATATTAAAAGAGATACCTTCTACTATTAAATATGCAAAAGGCTTTGATATTATTACTATAAATGGTTCTAAAAAGTTACTTATTAAATCTGCCTATCAACACTCAAAAGAGGTTTTTAGCTACCAGATTGTAACTAAAAATAAAGAAAGAAAAATACATAACGATCTTGATCAAGAACTTCTCGTACCCATTGATAGATTGGTTGCTACCTCTACAACTCATATCCCGATGATAGAACTTTTAAATGAAGAGGCGAGTATTGTTGGTTTCCCAAATTCCAACTATATTTCATCAAAAAAAACAAGAAACTTAATAGACAATGGGCACATCACTGAAGTAGGAAAAGAAAGTTCTTTAAATACAGAGATCTTATTAGATCTGAACCCTGAATTAATCGTTGGTTTTGGAGTTTCATCAGCGGACAAAACATTAACTTCAATTCAAAAAGCGGGGATAAATGTTATCTACAATGGAGATTGGTTAGAGGAAACTCCTCTAGGAAGAGCTGAATGGATCAAGTTTTTTGGGATTTTATTTGATAAGGAAAAACAAGCAGATAGTATTTTTAATAGTATAGAAACTGATTATTTAGCAGTAAAGAAATTAGCTTTAAAATCTGGGGAAAAAGCGACTATTCTATCGGGTGCAATTATGAGTAAAGATATCTGGAATCTACCAGCTGGTAAAAGTTTTGAAGCACAATTTTTACAAGACGCCAATTTAAATTATCTGTGGAAAGATACCAAAGGTAAGGGGAGTTTATCATTGAGTTTTGAGAGTGTTTTTGACAAAGCTGCTACTGCTGATTTTTGGATAAGTCCTGGATATTTCACTTCTAAAAAACAGCTTTTAGAAAGTAATAATTTATATAAAAAATTCAAACCTTTTCAAAATGATCAAATCTATACATCAACAACTAAAAAAGGAATAACGGGAGGAGTAATTTATTATGAACTAGCACCTACCAGACCCGATTTGGTTTTAAAGGATATTGTCAAAATTACTAAACCTGATCTATTACCAGATTATACATTGACTTTTTTTAAAAAATTTTAACATTATTATAATACTATAAAACAAGCATTTAACTTATTGTTATTTAATTTTGGTAATGAATTAAATCCCTAACTATGAAAAATCTATTTTTATTTTTATTCAGTATTTCTGTTTTCATTTCGTGTAACAAAGAAAACAATGATCCAAAAAATCCATTAAAGGAAGAACTCACATTATCAAAAATTGTCGAAAACGCACCAAACAAAGCCGCTTGGGTCTCTAGAGAACAAATGAAGTCACGAAACGGTGATTCTATGGGGTATGGTGTCATTCTAAATCCTAACTCTAAAAAATTAGTGCTTTTTCTTGATGGTGGTGGTGCTTGTTTTAATCCACTTACTTGTTTTCAGAACTTAGATCGGTATTCAGAAGTAGATTTTTTAGATAGAATGGCTTCACATTCATCTCTTTTAATCAATCGAGAATCTGATCAAAATCAATTCAAAGACTGGAATTTAGTATTTGTACCCTATGCCACAGGAGATGTTCACTCAGGAACTAATTCAGCTGTCAACGTACCTAATGACGGTCCAAAAAACCAAAACATGGTTGGCTTCAACAACTTTACTCTTGTCTTGAAAGACTTAAAGAACTATTTTGATGCTAATGGAAATATCACTGAAATTGTTTTTATGGGTTCAAGTGCTGGTGGATATGGTGTATTGTCCAACACCTCTCAATTTGCAGATATATTGGCAAAAAATATACCAACAACAGTAATAATGGATGCGTCCCCAGTTTTTATGGACAAAACATTACTCTCTCCTTGTTTAGCCGACATATGGAGTTCAGATTCATTATGGAATACCAATTCAACTTTACCCATAGACTTAGATGAAACGATTCAAAATAACTACAACCATAATCTTCAAAAATTATATGAGTACTTATCTTTAAAATTACCTAATGTTAACTTTGGCCTTTTGAGCTATTACGGAGACTCAGTAATTCGTTCGTTTTATAGTTTTGGTCAAAATAATTGTGTGTATCCCCCCAATTCAATGATCAGTGTTGATAATTACAAAGCAGGACTGTTAGATTTGAAAACATCTGTGTTAGATGATCTTGAAAATTGGAAGGTCTTTTATGCTAATGGTATTGAGCATACTTTTTTGAGTGATCCAAATTTCGATCAAACCGTAAAAAACACGAAACTAAACGACTGGATCTCACAATTGCGTCAGGGAATGGCTGAAAATCTTACTGAATAAATAAACTTCAATAGCTAGTTTTATAAAAGTTTAATTAGAATTCGATGTGAGTAAAACTTGTATTGAATTCTAATTTTTTTGTTTTTTTTCTAAGGTTATTTCGCGCATGTAAAGAAATAACGGAAAAGAAAAAGCAATAGCTACTAAAAAAGTTAATGGAATTAAAATCCACCAATATTTAATTTTTAATCGGATAGATTCTGGAATGAGGAATGCAAAAAATGTCAAACAAACGACCGTTAAATCTGCTCCAAAAGATTTGCCTGCAAAATTAGACGCTGCCTCATTAAAAAAATGAATTAACGAGGGGGTTTCAGCAGTTTTAAAATATTGTATATTATAATACCAAGTATAAGAAATACCTAAAACTGTTAACAATAAATAAAGATGTTTTAATTTCATTTTTAGAATAACTTTGTTTGGCTATTATCATCTTCATTTTTCTTTTCTGCATTTTTTTTATCAATTGATTTTTTTAAAGCTATTTGAGACTTATTGGTTGAAAAAGAATCTTCTGAAACAACTTTTATTTCTGGAACTTCAAGAGGTAATTTGTCTTTAACTACTACCTCATCAATGACTTCAATTTCTTCTGATTGTTGTTCTTTTGCTGCTACATAAGGAAGAGGATCTAGTAAATTAACTTGTTTAATTTTCTCTGTGGTCAATTGATTTCCTTGTGCTTTTATTCCCTTAACAGCAATAAAATCCTCTAGGCTTAGTTCTTGATTTTGTATGCTTCTTTTTGAATATTGAATCTCAACAACAGGCCTGTAATCTGTTGAAACAATTTCTAATTGTGATTTTGGATGGCTAGAGATAAAAAGTTCTTCTTTTTCAGCAAGTTCAATTAAGAAACGTTTGATATAATAACGGTCTTTTTCTCCGTCAAAATAAATAGCAGAAATAGGTTTGTTTTGTTGCCATTTTTCCAATACAATCATGTTATCATCAAAATGCATTGCTAAATCTGGTTTTACGACTTTAGATTTACCACTTTGAGAAATGATAAGTAGCCTATCTTCAGCTCTAAACTCGCCTAAGAGTTCTCCTCTATCATCTACATTTAAGCGCTGAACAGTATCATCAAACCAAATTTTTCGTGGTTTTAATGTTGAAACTCCTTCCGATTTAAAATCGATAGATTTTATAGCGTATTTGGTAATTGTATTTCCTCTTACCGCCCTTCCTTTTACAGCTAAATCTGCAAAGTCAATATCCCATTTTAGTTTTTTAACGCTACCAACTGCTCTTAGATTGACCGTAACAACTTCTGCTTCTCCGTTAGGGTTTGCTGTAAAATATAACATCTTAGAGCCTTTACTTCCGTTTGTAAGGTCATATTCTTTATCACGTGTTACCGAGGTAACATTGAAACGCTTCATGTAGCTTGAACCTTTACTTCCATCTTTATACATCATGTTATAAACAGTACGATTGTCTTTCTTTTTAAACACAGCTACATGAATAATATCTTTACCAACAAAAGTTTTCGAACCAACTTTTGTTACAGACATTTTACCGTCTTTTCTAAAAACAATAATATCATCTATATCTGAACAATCAGTTACAAACTCATCTTTTTTCAACGAGGTTCCTATAAAACCTTCTCCTCTATTTACATATAGTTTGGCATTATTCATTGCCACTTTCGAAGCAACAATATCATCAAAAATTCTAATTTCTGTTTTACGTTCGCGACCTTTACCGTACTTACTTTTTAAATTTTTAAAGTAATTAACAGCAAACTCTATTAAATTATCTAAATGATTTTTTACCTCAGCGATTTTTTCTTCTAAACTTTCAATGTGTTGTTTTGCTTTGTCTATATCGAACTTTGAAATTTTCTTAATTCGAATTTCAGTTAAACGAACAATATCTTCTTCTGTTATTTCTCTTTTTAAATGTTTTACATTTGGCTGTAAACCTTTATCTATGGCTTCAATTACACCTTTCCAAGTATCGACTTCTTCAATATCACGGTATATTCTGTTTTCAATAAAAATTCGTTCTAAAGAAGCAAAATGCCATTGTTCATCAAGCTCATGTAATTGAATTTCTAGCTCTTTTTTTAGTAAATCAACCGTTAAATCGGTAGAGTGTTTTAACATTTCAGAAATACCAACAAAAACCGGTTTATTATTTTCAATAGTACATGCCAAAGGTGAAATTGAATTTTCACAATTTGTAAAAGCATAGAGCGCATCAATAGTTTTATCTGGAGAGACATTTGGAGGTAAATGCAAAAGTATTTCTACAACTGCTGCTGTATTATCTTCAATTTTTTTAATTTTTATTTTTCCTTTTTCATTCGCTTTAATGATGCTGTCAATCAAGGAGGTAGTTGTGGTTCCAAAAGGAATTTCACTAATTACTAAGGTTTTTTTATCTAGTTGAGCAATTTTAGCACGAACACGAATTTTTCCACCACGTCTTCCATCATTGTAGTTCGTAAAATCTGCAACACCTCCTGTTATAAAATCTGGTAAAATTTTAAAGCTTCTTCCTTTTAAATATTTAATCGAAGCGTCTATGAGTTCTATAAAGTTATGAGGAACGATCTTAGTGGATAAACCTACAGCAATTCCTTCTGCTCCTTGGGCTAATAAAAGTGGAAATTTTACGGGTAAATCTATAGGTTCTTTTCTTCTTCCATCATAAGAAAGCTTCCAGTCAGTCGTTTTGGGGTTAAAAACAACTTCTAGTGCAAATTTTGACAAACGAGCTTCTATATAACGAGAAGCCGCTGCACGGTCTCCTGTTAAAATATTCCCCCAGTTTCCTTGCATGTCAATAAGCAATTCTTTTTGACCAATTTGCACCATCGCGTCTGCAATTGATGCGTCTCCGTGAGGATGATACTGCATGGTGTGACCAACAATATTTGCTACCTTATTGTAACGCCCATCATCTAGGTCTTTCATAGAATGCATTATTCTACGTTGTACTGGTTTTAAACCATCTTCTAATGACGGAACTGCTCTTTCTAAAATTACATACGAAGCATAATCTAAAAACCATTCCCTATACATTCCTGTAACCTTGGTAATGGTTTCTTCTTGCGGTGTATCTAACATCTCATCTTTGGATGTTAATTCTTCCTCGAATTCGTTTTTTCCTTCACTCATCTGTTAAAATTCCTCTTCTATACTATCCAACTCTACTTTTAAATTTTCAATAATAAATTTTTGCCTATCAGGAGTGTTTTTACCCATGTAAAACTGCAACATTTGTTCAATAGACATTTCTTTATCTAACATTACCGGATCTAAACGAATATCGTCTCCAATAAAATGTACAAATTCGTTCGGAGAAATCTCACCTAATCCTTTAAATCGAGTGATTTCTGGTTTTCCTTTTAATTTACCTATTGCCACTCTTTTTTCTTCTTCCGAATAACAGTAAAAAGTATCTTTCTTATTACGAACTCTAAATAAAGGAGTTTCTAAAATATATAAATGGCCTTCTTTGATTACTTCTGGAAAAAATTGTAGAAAGAACGTAATTAATAACAAACGAATGTGCATCCCATCTACATCGGCATCGGTAGCTATTACAATATTATTGTATCGTAAATCTTGTAAACCATCTTCGATATTTAATGCTGCTTGTAATAAATTGAATTCTTCATTTTCATACACAATTTTCTTGCTCAATCCGAATGAATTTAAAGGCTTTCCTTTCAAACTAAAAACTGCTTGTGTGTTTACGTTTCTAGATTTTGTAATTGACCCAGATGCAGAATCTCCCTCCGTAATAAATAAGGTAGAATCTAAATACGCTTCTTTTTTTGTATCCCCTAAGTGGATTCTACAATCACGTAATTTTTTATTATGTAAGCTTGATTTTTTAGCTCTGTCTTTAGCTAATTTTCTAATTCCAGATAATTCTTTACGTTCTTTCTCTGCTTGAATTATCTTCCTTTGAAGTGCTTCAGCTGTATCTGTATTCTTATGTAAAAAGTTATCTAATTTTGTTTTTAGAAAATCGTTAATATAGGTTCTTACCGTCGGTAAGTCTCCTCCCATATCTGTAGATCCCAACTTTGTTTTTGTTTGACTTTCAAAAACTGGTTCCATCACTTTAATGGCTATAGCAGAGATAATTGATTTACGAATATCGGAAGCTTCAAAATTCTTTCCGTAAAACTCACGAATCGTTTTTACAATAGCTTCTCTAAATGCTGCTTGATGCGTTCCACCTTGCGTAGTATGCTGTCCATTAACAAATGAGTGGTATTCTTCAGAATATTGAGTTTTACTGTGGGTGATCGCAACTTCAATATCATCTCCTTTGAGATGTATAATTGGATACAACATATCTTCTAGGTTGTTGTTATCCTCCAATAAATCTTTCAATCCATTTTCTGAAACATATTTTTCACCATTAAAAACAATTGTTAACCCTGTATTTAAATACACATAATTTTTAAGCATTTTAGAAACATATTCGTTTCTATACTTATATTTTTTAAAAATTGCTTCATCAGGAATAAAGGAAACTTTTGTTCCTTTTCTACGAGAGGTTTCTTCTAAAAATTCTTGATCTGTTAAGTTTCCTTGAGAAAACTCTGCTGCTGCAGATTTCCCATCTCTTGAAGACTCTACTCTAAAAAATGAAGAAAGTGCATTAACTGCTTTGGTACCTACTCCGTTTAATCCTACCGATTTTTTAAATGCCTTAGAGTCATACTTTCCTCCTGTATTCATTTTAGATACTACATCAACCACTTTACCTAAAGGAATACCACGACCATAATCTCTAACAATCACTTTATTTCCTTGAATAGAAATTTCGATGGTTTTACCGGCTCCCATTACATATTCGTCTATAGAATTATCTAAAACTTCCTTTACAAGAATATAAATACCATCGTCTGCAGAAGAACCATCGCCTAATTTACCAATGTACATTCCAGGACGCATTCTAATATGCTCTTTCCAGTCTAAAGATCTAATATTATCTTCTGTATATTTTGTTTCTTGACTCATATATATGGTAGACTACAATTGAATTTGAAGCCCTTGCTAAAATATAATTTAACCCCTAAAAATAAAATGTCTTTGCCAATTAGTTATTAACAGGATTTCAACGAAATTTAAATTTTAAATTTATTTAAAAATCACAATAAAAAACAATTTGTTGTATTTTTAAACAAATAAGGGTAAACTTAGCTATTTCACTATTTTTGTACTTCAATTAAAGAAAAAAAATTTGAAAAACTTACAACTTTTAGAAATTACAAACAAGTACGGAAGCCCCTTATATGTTTATGATACTGATAAAATAGAAGAGCAGTATAATCGTTTAACAAACGCTTTTAGTGGTGTAAAAAATTTAAAATTAAATTATGCGGTAAAAGCATTGTCCAACATAAATATTTTACAATTCTTTAAAAATATTGGTGCTGGTTTAGATACTGTTTCTATTCAAGAAGTTCAATTGGGTTTGACTACTGGAATAGATCCAAAAAAAATAATATTTACGCCCAATGGAGTTTCATTAAAGGAAATTGAAGAAGTTGCACAACTGGGTGTTCAAATAAATATTGACAATTTATCCATTTTAGAATTATTTGGAGAAAAACATCCGGAAATACCTGTTTGTGTGCGTATCAATCCTCATATCATGGCAGGTGGAAACTCTAAAATTTCTGTAGGTCACATAGACTCCAAGTTTGGTATTTCTATTCATCAGGTACCCCACATTAAGCGTGTTGTAGAAAATACAGGAATGAATATCAACGGAATTCATATGCATACAGGTTCTGATATCTTAGATATTGACACTTTCCTTCGTGCATCAGAAATCTTATTCGATGTGGCAAAGCAGTTTAAAAATATCGATTTTATTGATTTCGGAAGCGGGTTTAAAGTTCCTTACAAAGAAGGAGATATATCGACTGATATTGAGCAATTAGGAATACAATTATCCGAAAGATTTAATCAATTTTGTAAAGATTACGGCAAAGACATTACTTTGATGTTTGAACCTGGAAAATTTCTAGTTTCTGAAGCGGGTGTATTTCTTGCAAAAGTAAATGTCGTAAAGCAAACCACTTCAACAGTATTTGCTCATGTAGACTCAGGTTTTAATCATTTGGTAAGACCGATGATGTACAATTCCTACCATCATATCACAAACATTTCAAATCCAAAAGCTAGAGATCGATATTATTCTGTTGTTGGATATATTTGTGAAACAGATACTTTTGGTTCTAACAGGAGAATTGCTGAAATTTCAGAAGAAGATATCTTATGCTTCCACAATGCAGGTGCCTATTGTTTTTCTATGGCATCAAATTATAATTCTCGCTATTTACCAGCAGAGGTTATGATCGTTAAAGGAAAAGATTATCTCATTAGAAAAAGACAAACCATCAAAGATATTTTACACAATCAAGAAATCATTGAATTTTCTGAGAAAAAGGAAACTCAGAAATTAGAAATGACAACTTAAAAAAATTAAAGTTAAATTCACCACGAAATCGCAACACTTTTAGTTGTGATTTCGTGGTTTTTTTTTATCCTTTTATTTTATGCAAATTAAACGTTCTACTTTCGATAATATTCCTGCAATCATAGAAATTATAAATGATGCAAAAGAATATTTAGCCTCATCACAAATAGATCAGTGGCAAAATGGATATCCAAATGCAATGCAGATTGAGCAAGACATCTTACAAAGAGAAAGTTACGTCGTTTTAAATGATAAAAATCAAATCGTCGCAACTTCAATGTTCACAACCAATCCTGAACCTACTTACGAGAATATTGATGGTAAATGGATTTATGAAGAAACTAAAAAATACGGGGTTATCCACAGAATGGCCATTAAAAAAGAATTTAGAAAATTTGGATTGGCTACGTTATTATTTGAAGAATTTCATCAGCAATTAAAACGTAATAATATCAAAAGTTTAAAGATTGATACTCATGAGGATAATAAAGCAATGCAAACCCTAATCAAAAAATTAGGGTATCAATATTGTGGTATCATTTATACCAGTTACAAGGCCAAAAGACTGGCTTTTGAAAAAGTGATTTCATAGAAATTCAATTTTTAAACTTGAATTAATAATAGAATACATTCAGTAGATTCTTGCCGTTTTTATTAAAAAAAAATTGATGCTCTTTTTTTTTTGAAAAAATAACAAATCATTTATGTGACTTAAAGAGCACCGATATTTTACTTAGTAACTTTACTACATAAATCCTAAATAATTGCTTACTTTCGACCATCAAAATTAATCAATGAAAGTCTGTATAGCAGAAAAGCCAAGTGTAGCAAGAGAAATTGCCTCTATTCTTGGAGCCAACATAAAACGGGATGGTTTCTTCGAAGGAAATGGCTATGCTGTAACCTATACCTTTGGGCATTTATGTACACTTCTAGAACCTAAAGACTATAAACCGCATTGGAAAAGTTGGGATCTAAATAATTTACCCATGTTACCAAAACGTTTTGATACCAAAGTTACAGGGGATGCAGGAATTAAAAAGCAATTTAATATTATAAAATCTTTATTTGAAAAGGCGGAAGTTGTTATTAATTGTGGTGATGCTGGAACAGAAGGAGAATTGATACAACGCTGGGTGATTAACCAATGTGATTATAATGGAGAAGTTCAACGTTTATGGATTTCTTCATTAACCGAAGAGGCTATAAAAGAGGGTTTTAAAAACTTAAAACCGTCAAAACAGTATGATAACCTGTATTATGCAGGGTACTCTAGAGCTATAGGAGACTGGCTATTGGGCTTAAATGCTACTCGTTTATATACCGTAAAGTTTGGTGGGTACAAACAAGTTTTATCTGTGGGTAGGGTGCAAACTCCAACACTTGCTATGTTGGTAAATCGTTATAAAGAAATAAATAATTTTACACCTCAACCCTATTGGGAATTACAAACAACATATAGAAACACTCTTTTTAATTTTGAGGAAGGTAGGTTTTTAAAAAAAGAGGATGGTCAATTTTTAGCCGATAAAGTAACTGATTCTGACTTTGAAATTATTTCCGTAACCAAGAAGAAAGGAAAAGAATACGCACCAAAACTATTTGATTTAACAGGATTACAGGTCTACAGTAATAATAAATTTGGTTTTTCTGCAGATGAAACCCTAAAAATCGTTCAGAAACTATATGAAATGAAAGTAGTCACCTATCCAAGAGTTGATACTACTTTTTTACCCAACGATGTTTTTCCTAAAATTCCAGGTATACTCTCAAAACTCTCAAATTACAGTGAATTAACACAACCACTTTTAAAACAAAAAATAAAGAAATCAAAACGTGTTTTTGATGATAAAAAAGTTACCGATCACCATGCAATAATACCCACTGGAATACAAGGGAATTTACAATACAATCAACAACAAATATTCGACATCATTACCCGAAGATTTATAGCTGTATTTTATCCAGATTCTGAAGTTTCTAATACTGCTGTAATAGGAAAAGCAGCTGAAGTTCCATTTAAAACGACCGGTAAAGAAATTTTAACCAAAGGTTGGCGAGTTGCTTTTGAAACTGAAGAAAGTAAAATTAAAAAAGAATTAAATGAACAATTGACCCTACCCGCATTTGTAAAAGGTGAAAAAGGATCACATGAACCTTCATTTTTAGAAAAAGAAACTAAACCGCCAAGAAATTATACGGAAGCAAGTCTTCTGCGCTCAATGGAAACTGCAGGAAAACAGGTAGATGACGATGAAATGCGTGAACTCATGAAAGAAAATGGTATTGGAAGACCTTCTACAAGAGCTAGTATTATTGAGACGTTATTTCGAAGAAAATACATTGAGCGGAAAAAGAAATTGGTATTACCGACTCAAACAGGAATTGACTTAATCAATATCATCGATAATGAGTTGTTAAAATCTGCTGAGCTCACAGGTCGCTGGGAAAAACGTTTAAAAGAAATTGAGCGTGGTGAATTTAATGCAGGAAATTTCATCAACAATATGAAAAAAATGGTCGATGAATTAGTCTATGAAGTTCGCTCTAACACCTCTGCGAAACGAATTTCTGCTGTCAATTCTAATGCGACCAAAAACAGCTCAAAAACAGCTCCTAAAAAAGCAACAAGAACACAAAAAAAACAAGTCATTGGGAAAACCTGTCCGAAATGCAAAAAAGGAACCCTTTTAAAAGGATCAACTGCTTATGGATGCTCTGAATTTAAAAACAACTGTAACTTTAAAATATTTTTCAAGATATTCGGTAAGAAAATTTCAGAAAACCAACTGATAAGACTCCTTGAAAAAGGTGCTACTACGAATTTAAAAGGGTTTACAACAAGTTCAGGAAAAGTGGAAGGAGTCATTCGTTTCGATAAAGATTTCATTTTAAAACTTGAGCAAAAAGCCCCCATTGTTGTTGCTAAAAAAATTGACAAAGAGGTTGATAATTCAAGAAAAATATCCTGTCCTAAATGTTCTCAAGGTTTAATTTTAAAAGGAAAAACAGCCTATGGCTGTTCTAACTATAAAAAAGGGTGTGATTTTGTTTTTACCTTCGATGAAATTAAGAAAAAAGCAAATGGAAAGCCTTTAACAAAGGAATTGGTGTTTCAAATACTTCATCAATAATGCAAAAAATTGGTAAATCTGAATAAAATAAAATGTGTTATTCAATCATGTTTTTAAGATAAAATTTCTCGACTTTTTCTCTTGCCCAAGGGGTTGTCCTTAAAAATTTCAAACTCGATTTATAACTTGGATTATTTTTAAAAGCATTGATGTTTAAAATATCACCTAAATCTTCCCAGCCATATTCTAAAAATAATTGTTCTAAAATAGTTGCTAATTTTATTCCGTGTAACGGATTGTTTGGTTGGTCTTGACTCATCTTTTTAAATTTGCTATTGTTACAATTTTATCAGAACTAAATAGAGTTTGTTGCACTTCATTTTTAACAAGATTTTGCATACAAGCTACTATATTTTCAGGAGAAATTATTTTATACTTTTTTAAAGCACCCAAAAACAAAGGACTTAATAAACTCATTAATCCCTTAGCAATTCGCTCTCCCATTCTGAACTCATGACGTTTTCCGCCAATTAAAGAAGGTCTTAGGATAAAGGTGTTTTTAATGTTTAACTCTAAAACATCACGTTCCATTTCTCCTTTTGTTTTATTGTAAAAAATGGAACTTGATACATTCGCACCCATTGAAGATATTACTAAAAATGTTTTGATATTGTTTTCAATGGCAAGTTTTGCAGCAGTTACAGGAATTCCATAATCTATTGCTCTGTACAGTTCTTTATCTTTGGTTTTTGCAGATGTAGTTCCTATACAGCAGAAAACTTCATCTCCCACAAATTGATCTTTGTATTCCCCTATTTTAAAAAGATCTATGATATATTCTTCTATCTTTAGAGATGTATTTTTGACAGCACTTCGAGAAAATAATTTAATCTTCTCATATGAGGGGTCTGCAATTAAGTTTTTTAAAAGAATACCTCCGGTTAAACCTGTTGCTCCTATAATAATAGCTGTTTTGCTCATTGCATTAATAATTCAAAAACAAAATTATTGTAATTTATTTGATCCTAAAAGTATAAACCAATATGATTTAAAATTTATTCTTCTTTTTAATTTTTATTTTGTCATTTAAAGTTAATCGATGTTGAACTTCCTAAAAAACTTTAACTCATTATTCGTTATCATTTATTGACTATTTTTCAATAATTTAGCAAAATATTTTATAAAAAACATACATGAAAAAGATTTCATTAAATGAAACTCACCTTGCTTTAGAAGCTAAAATGGTCCCATTTGCAGGATTCTATATGCCTGTTCAATATGAAGGAGTCACTGCTGAACATTTAACAGTAAGAAATTCTGTGGGTGTTTTTGATGTAAGTCATATGGGAGAGTTTTTAGTAACTGGTGAAAATGCATTGGCGCTCATTCAGAAAATAACTTCCAATGATGCTTCAAAACTAGAAATTGGAGATGCACAATACAGTTGTTTTCCAAATGAAAATAATGGAATCGTAGATGATTTAATTTGCTATAGAATTGAGAAAGACACCTATCTATTAGTCGTAAATGCCTCAAATATTGAGAAAGATTGGAATTGGATTTCCAAATATAATGACACCTTTGGAGCTGAATTGAAAGATGTATCAGATGAATATTCTTTGCTAGCGATTCAAGGTCCAAAAGCCATAGAGGCCATGCAATCACTATCTTCTTTAGATCTGGCTGACATTCCTTATTATACCTTTAAAATTGGTGATTTTGCAGGTATTGAAAATGTCCTTATTTCTGCAACTGGGTATACAGGTTCTGGTGGATTTGAAATCTACTGTAAAAATAGTGAGGTACTTCATATCTGGAATAAAGTTTTTGAAGCTGGTAGTACTTATGGCATCAAACCAATTGGTTTGGCAGCCAGAGACACATTGCGTTTAGAAATGGGATATTGTTTGTATGGAAATGATATTAATGATGCTACATCGCCTATTGAAGCTGGATTGAGTTGGATTACAAAGTTTACAAAAGACTTTGTAAATCACAAAGCTCTAGCAAATCAGAAAGAGCTAAAGCCAGAAAAAGCATTGGTTGCCTTTCAGCTAGATGAAAGAGGGATCCCAAGGCAAGGCTATGATATTGTTGATAAAAATGGAAACGTAATTGGAAATGTTACCTCAGGAACTATGAGCCCCTGTTTACAGAAAGGAATTGGTATGGGATATGTTCTAACCAAACTGTCTAAAACTGGAACACAAATTTATATACAAGTTCGTAAAAAAGCAATCCCTGCCACTATTGTTAAGTTACCTTTTTACAAAAAACCAATATAAAAATTAGGTACTTATTTATATCTTTAAGTTTTCATAAAAAAATTCAATAAAAAAAACTCCCAATATAAATTAAAGGGAGTTTTTTTTATTAAATATGTCTAAAAGAGCAATTTTACACATTAAAACGAAAGTGCATAACATCACCGTCTTTAACAATATATTCTTTCCCTTCTACTCTCATTTTACCGGCTTCTTTTACTTTTGCTTCAGAACCGAAAGCTATATAATCTTCATAAGAAATTGTTTCAGCTCTAATAAAGCCTTTTTCAAAATCGGTATGAATCACTCCTGCAGCCTGGGGTGCGGTTGAACCAACATTAATTGTCCAAGCTCGAACTTCCTTAACTCCAGCTGTAAAATAGGTTTGTAAGTTTAATAGTTTATAAGCAGATCTAACCAATCTAGAAACACCCGCTTCCGCTAGTCCAATATCTGCTAAAAATAGTTGTCTTTCTTCAAAATCATCTAATTCTGTAATGTCTGCCTCTGTTCCAACTGCTAAAACAATTACTTCTGCATTTTCGTTCTTGACAGCTTCTTTTATTTTTTCTACATAATCATTTCCTGAAACGGCTGAGTTTTCATCTACATTACAAACATAAAGTACTGGTTTTGCAGTAATAAATTGAAGGGGCTGAACAAATTCAAGGTCTTTTTCAGAAAAATCCAAAGCTCTTACCGAAACGCCTTGTAATAGTGTTTCTTGAATCTTTAACAAAACGACTAGTTCCGCTTGAGCTTCCTTATTGCCTGTTTTGGCAGTTCTTTTGACTCTCTCTAGTCTTTTTTCTACGGTTTCTAAATCTTTTAATTGAAGTTCAATATCAATTGTTTCTTTATCCCTAACAGGATCTATAGAAGTATCAACGTGTATGATGTTATCATTATCAAAACAACGGACAACATGTAAAATTGCATCCGTTTCTCTAATGTTTGCTAAAAATTGATTTCCTAACCCCTCTCCTTTGCTTGCTCCTTTAACCAAGCCTGCAATATCTACAATCTCAACGGTAGCCGGCATTACACGTTCTGGATTAACCAATTCCTCTAATTTTTCTATTCTTTTGTCTGGAACGTTTACCACTCCTAGATTTGGTTCTATAGTACAAAAAGGGAAATTAGCACTTTGTGCTTTAGCATTCGATAAACAGTTGAATAAAGTTGATTTTCCTACATTAGGTAATCCTACAATTCCGGCTTTCATATAAATAAATTTTTGGATTGCAAATATAAACGATCTTTCATGAAAACTAAATTAAATTTAACAAAGAAACCCAGAAAGCTCAATTTTATATTTTTTAATCTAACAGAATAAAAGTTTAAACTTTTTATAGAAGTGACTTGAGAATCGAGTGAGGAATGTTTTGTTAAAAAACGAATAGTTTAAAGTTAGTCAACATGCATAAAGCTTTGTTTCTCTAATAATTCTTCTTCAGTTTCTACATGATCATCGTCAGGAACACAACAATCTACTGGACAAACAGCAGCACATTGAGGTTCTTCGTGAAATCCTTTACACTCTGTACATTTATCCGCAACGATGTAATAAATTTCATCAGAAACAGGTTCTTGATCTTCATCTGCATTCACGGCAGCACCATTTGGTAAAACAACATTCCCTTTTAAATCTGTACCATCTGAATATTTCCAGTCATCTGCTCCTTCATATATTGCTGTGTTAGGACATTCTGGTTCGCATGCACCACAATTTATACATTCATCTGTTATTATAATTGCCATAATTTATATTCTGTTTTTGTACCTTTGTAAATGCAAAAATAAAGCCAAAAACATTGACAACCAAAATAAATGATTAGTATTCAAAACAGAATTACTGCATTCGCAAAATTAGGGGACTTTTTAAGTCAATTTACTATCAATGATATCAAAAAAATTGATCATATTGAACATAATGAAATATTTTTTGACGGCTTTTTACATCAAATAAAATTAGCAGAAGAAAACAATTCTTGGTTCAATAAAAAGAACATTTTATTTTCTTTAGAAAATCTAAGTAAATCACTAGCAAACAATAGCTTAGTAAAGTTTACAGAAAGCATTAATTTAACTAATAAATCTTCTAAAAATGTCGCTATTATCATGGCAGGTAATATCCCTATGGTTGGATTTCATGATTTCTTGTCAGTATTAATCTCTGGACATTCGGTACTCGTAAAACAATCTTCAAACGATCGTCATTTAATTCCTTTTTTAGCAAAGTATTTAGAGCATGTGGAAGAAGGTTTCAAAGGAAAAATAACTTTTACTGAAGAAAAATTAACAAATTTTGATGCTATAATCGCTACCGGAAGTAACAATACTGCTAGATACTTCGAGTATTATTTTAAAAACAAACCAAACATTATTAGAAAGAACAGAAATTCCGTTGCAGTAATCACCGGAAATGAAACTAAACAAGATTTTATAAAATTATCTGATGATATTTTTCAATATTTTGGTCTAGGTTGTAGAAGTGTTTCAAAATTATATGTTCCAAAAGACTATAATTTTGATTTATTTTTTGCAGGAATGTATGATAAAAAAGAGATTATTTACAATGCTAAATATGCTAATAATTACGACTATAACAAGGCAGTATATTTAATGAGTTTATATGACTTACTAGAAAATGGTTTTTTAATTATTAAAGAAGACGAAAGCTACTCGTCACCTATTGCAACTGTTTTTTACGAGTATTATGACAATGAAATAGATTTGAAAATAAAATTACATCAAGATAAAGATAAAATTCAATGCATTGTTGCCAACAATTTTATTGAAAATGAAATTCCATTTGGAAAAACACAAGAGCCAGCTTTAAATGATTTTGCTGACGGAGTTAATACCTTAGAATTTTTATCTAGCATATAATTCTAGAGATATATCTTTATAAAACTATAAAAATTATATTATTTTGAAAAAACATAATTTTAGTGCAGGTCCATGTATTCTGCCTCAAGAAGTACTAAAAAAGGCATCGGAAGCCATTATTAATTTTAATAACGATGAGCTATCATTAATAGAAATTTCTCACAGAAGCCCTTCTTTTGTTTCTGTAATAGAAAAAGCTCGTGCATTATCATTAGAATTGTTAGGATTAGAAAACAAAGGCTATAAAGCCTTATTTCTTCAGGGAGGTGCAAGTCTAGAGTTCCTAATGGTTGCCTACAATTTATTGAATAAAAAAGCAGCGTATTTAAATACTGGAACTTGGTCTGACAAAGCAATCAATGAAGCTAAACATTTTGGTGAATTGGTAGAAGTTGCCTCATCTAAAGATAAAAAATATACTTACATCCCAAAAGATTTTAGGATTCCTGAAGGGGTAGACTATTTTCATTGTACAAGTAACAATACTGTTTCAGGAACTCAAATGAAAGAATTCCCCGAGACAGACGTTCCTTTGGTCTGTGACATGAGTTCAGATATTTTTTCTCGTCAGCTTGACTTTGAAAAGTTTGATTTAATTTATGCCGGTGCTCAAAAAAATATGGGACCAGCCGGAACCACCCTGGTAATTATCAAAGAAAATATTTTAGGAAAAGTTGAAAGACACATTCCTTCTATGTTAGACTACCAAGTCCATATAGATAAAGACAGTATGTTTAACACACCCTCAGTATTTGCAGTGTATGTTTCCATGCTGACTCTTGAATGGTTAAAAGATTTAGGGGGTATTTCTTTTATAGAAGAAGTAAATAATAAAAAGGCAGCATTATTGTACAAAGAAATCGATAGAAATCCGCTATTTAAAGGAATCGTTGCAAAAGAAGACAGAAGTACAATGAATGCAACTTTTGTTTTGACCGATGACCGTTTAACATCAACTTTCAATACCATGTGCGAAGCAGCAGGAATTAGTGGAATTAATGGACATAGAAGTGTTGGTGGATTCAGAGCTAGCATGTATAATGCTTTGCCGTTGTTTAGTGTTCAAGTATTGGTTGATGTTATGCAAGAATTAGAAAGAACACAATCTTAATAATTAAAATTTCAAAAATAAATGAAAGTATTAGCAAATGATGGAATTTCTAAAAGCGGAATAGATGCTTTAGAAAAAGGTGGATTTGAGGTTATTACAGTTAAAGTTGCACAAAGTCAACTAGAAAACTACATAAACCAACACAACATAGATGCAATAATTGTAAGAAGTGCTACTCAAGTAAGACAAGAATTAATTGAGGCATGCCCTAGTATTAAATTAATTGGACGTGCTGGGGTTGGTTTAGATAATATTGATGTTGCCTATGCCGAAGACAATGGCTTGCATGTCATAAACACACCTGAAGCTTCCTCTAGTTCTGTGGCAGAATTAGTTTTCGCACATCTTTTAGGAAGCGTTCGATTTTTACACTCATCCAACAGAGAAATGCCTTTAGAGGGAGATACACGTTTTAAAGAGTTGAAAAAAGCCTATGCTCAAGGAACAGAATTAAGAGGTAAAACAATTGGAATTCTTGGTTTTGGAAAAATTGGTCAAGAAGTTGCCAAAATTGCCATAGGTTTAGGAATGAAAGTTCTTGCAACAGACAATGAAATACCGAGTGCACCAATTACATTAGAATTCTTTAATGATCAAAAAATAACTTTTACAATTGCTACCGTTGATAAGGAAGAATTGTTAAAAGAATCAGACTTTATTACTTTACATACCCCTGCTCAAGACGATTATATCATTACTGCATCAGAAATTGAACGTATGAAAGACGGTGTTGGTATTATAAACACCTCAAGAGGTGGAATTTTACACGAGGTAGACCTGGTAAAAGCATTGGAAAATGGAAAAGTACAATTTGCAGGTTTGGATGTTTATGAAACAGAACCGACACCCGCTGTTCAATTATTAATGAATCCTGAAATTTCTTTAACACCACATATTGGTGCAGGGACAAATGAGGCACAAGAAAGAATAGGGATCGAACTAGCAAATCAAATTATAGAACTATTAGGCTAATGGAATCAATTGCTAAAAATTTGCAAACAATACGACAATCAATCCCTGAAAATGTAACATTAGTTGCCGTATCAAAAACAAAACCGATCTCAGATTTACAAGAAGGCTATAATGCTGGTCAAAGAATTTTTGGTGAAAATAAAATTCAAGAGATGGTCTCAAAATATGATGCTTTACCAAAAGATATTCAATGGCATATGATCGGTCATCTTCAGCGAAACAAGGTAAAATATATGGCTCATTTTGTTGATTTAATTCATGGTGTTGACACTCTTAAAACACTAAAAGAAATTAACAAACAAGCAAAAAAGAACAATAGAACAATCAAATGCTTGTTACAAGTAAAAATTGCCAAAGAAGATACTAAGTTTGGATTTAATTTTAACGAAATAGAAGTACTTTTATCGACGGTCGAATTCACAGAATTAAAAAACATACTCATTGTTGGTTTTATGGGAATGGCTTCATTTACAGACAATCAGAATCAGTTAAAAGATGAATTCTCTTCACTAAATTCTTTTTTTCAAAATCAGAAAGAGAAACCACTTTCGGAAAACTGTCAACTAGAGACTTTATCTATGGGTATGAGTGGCGATTATTCCCTGGCTATTTCCAAAGGAAGTACAATGATCAGGGTTGGAAGCGCTATCTTTGGTAATCGAAATTATAATTGATAATTTAAAAAAAATATTTTGTACGCTATTTTAGACATTGAAACTACTGGTGGGAAATTTAATGAGGAAGGTATTACCGAAATTGCTATTTATAAATTTGATGGACAAACTACCGTTGATCAATTTATCAGCCTTGTAAATCCAGAGAAACCTATTCAAGAGTTTGTTGTAAAATTGACAGGTATCAATAACAATATGCTAAAAAACGCCCCTAAATTTCATGAAGTTGCAAAACGTATCATAGAAATTACATCTGATTGTATCTTAGTTGCTCACAATACTTCCTTTGATTATAGAATTCTTAAAACTGAATTTGATAGGTTGGGGTATAATTTTTCAAGAAACACCCTGTGTACCATTGAGTTAAGTAAAAAGTTAATTTTAGACCAACCCTCCTATAGTTTAGGAAAACTCACAAAATCATTAGGTATTCCAATGTCCGATAGACACAGAGCATCTGGTGATGCACTGGCAACAGTTCAATTATTTAAATTATTATTAGACAAAGATGTTCATAAAATAATTGTACAAAACTCTATCAAATATTTCGATAACAGAACTCATAAACTGAAACTAAAAAAATTAGTAGAAGAAGCGCCTACCGTACAGGGAATTTTTTACATGCACAATGAAAAAGGAAAAGTTATTTACTTAGGAAAAGCTAAAAACATTAAAAACGAAGTAACTAAACTTTTTTTAAAAGTTACAAAAACAGCCAAAGGCATTCAAGACAGGGTTCATAAAATCTCATTTGACAGCACAGGAAATAACTTATTTACAATTTTAAAATACCACTTAGAATTAGAAGCATTATCCCCAAAATATAACATAAAAAAGAAGAAAAAAAGATACATTCAAAATTTTAACAATGATGATTTTATAATCATTGAAAAGGGCAGAAAAATTGGAGAACATGCGATTATTTTAATTGAAGACAATGAAGTTTTTGGATATGGATATACAAATTTACATTATCAAGAAAATAAATTGGAGATTCTAAAATCTATTTTAACTCCAATTGAAAACAAAATAAGTTCTAAAAATATTATCAAAAACTACCTAAACAGTCACAATGTTGAGAAAATTATTCGACTGTAATTAACCTATAAACTAGCGGTAATTTTTTTCATACTGACTCTTTTAAATTTAAATAAAAGAGATGATGGTTCAATTGCATTCAATTAAAATCGTATGCAAATAAAAAAATATTAGTTTTATATTTGTAAAATAATCAAACTTCTATTGGAAAAACAAAAACAAACCTCCTGGAAACACAAACTTCATGAAATTATTTATGAGGCAGATACCCCTAAAGGAAAACTGTTTGATGTTATTTTATTAAGTTCAATTTTAGCAAGTATTGTTCTTGTGATGTTAGAAAGTATAGATTCTATAAATAACTCTTATGGATCTTTCTTAAACATTTCCGAATGGATCATTACAGCGCTATTTTCTTTTGAATATATATTACGAATTATTGCGATCAAAAAACCCTTAAAATATGTATTTAGCTTTTATGGAATCATTGATCTGTTATCAACAATTCCTAAATACCTCTCTTTAATATTTGTTGGTTCTCATCATTTTGCCGCGTTGAGAGCACTTAGGTTACTTCGTGTATTTAGGATTCTAAAACTAACTAGATACATTGGTGCTTCCAATAAATTAATAGTAGCATTAAGAGCTAGCAAGGCAAAAATTGGGGTGTTTTTATTTTTCATTACGATCCTATGTGTAATTTTAGGTGCAATAATGTATATGATTGAAGGAACGGAAAATGGATTTACGAGTATCCCTAAGAGTATTTATTGGGCTATTGTTACCATGACTACAGTTGGGTATGGAGATATTGCTCCTCAAACTCCTTTTGGTCAGTTTATCGCAAGTATAATTATGATCCTAGGATATGCAATTATTGCCATTCCAACGGGTATTGTAAGTTCTGAGATGAGTAAAACAAATACCATAGACATCAATACTCAGTCTTGTCCAAGTTGTGCCGTTGATGCTCACAAAGATGGAGCTGAATTTTGTTACAGTTGTGGTAGTAAATTGAATTAAATGACGTCAAATAATTTTTTAATTTCAATTGTTGGTCCAACAGGAATTGGTAAAACCGCTCTTAGCATAAAGCTGGCAAAATATTTTAACTCTAGTATTGTTTCTTTTGATTCTAGACAATTCTACAAAGAAATGACAATTGGAACTGCGGTTCCAAATACCGAAGAATTAAAAGCCGTTCAACATCATTTCATCCAAAACAGAAGTATTTTCGAGGACTATAACGTAGGATCATTTGAAAATGATGCACTTGAAAAATTAGACGCCCTTTTTATTAAAAACCCAATTCAAATCATGGTTGGTGGAAGTGGATTGTATTTAGATGCAATTTTAAAAGGGTTGGATTATTTCCCAAAAGTAAGTGGTGATATTAGAACCAAACTTAATACGGAGTTAGAAAAAAAGGGTATTCAAAATCTTCAAAATCAATTAAAAGAATTAGACATACAGTCGTATAACACGATAAATATAGAAAATCCGCAAAGAGTTATCAGAGCCTTAGAAATTTGTATTGGAACAGGAAAACCCTATGCCTCTTTTAAAAATAAACCCAAATCAGTTAGGAAATTTCATTCAATTAAGATTGGTTTAGATGCAGATAGAGAGACAATATACAATAGAATAAACATGCGCGTAGATGTGATGATTAAAAACGGTTTACTTGAAGAGGCCCAACAATTGTATCAATATAAAAACTTAAATGCACTTCAAACAGTTGGGTATAGAGAATTATTTTCATACATGGATGGAAATTGCTCCAAAGAGTTTGCAATCGGTGAAATCAAAAAAAATACGAGAAGGTTTGCAAAAAGACAAGGAACTTGGTTTAAGAAAGACCCCAACACTTTATGGTTTGATTATCAAACGGATATGAACACTATCATTGGTCAAATTTCTGACAAAATTAACAGAATTAAACACGAGTAAATTTTGGTAATTCATCCACTTTTATATCTTTGTATCACACAAAAAATCATAAAAATGAAAACAATATTTACATGTATTTGCATTGCTCTTTTTACCACAACTTCTATCGCACAGTCTAAAGTTGGTACTATTGACAGTGAGTATATCATAAACCTAATGCCCGAAACAAAACTTGCATTAAAGAAATCTCAAGCCTACGGAATAAAGCTAGATTCTTCCTTCTCTATCAAATTAAAGGAATATCAAACAAAAGCAGAGACTTTTAAAAAGAATGAAAAAACACTTGGAATTTTAGCAAAACAAGGAGATTTACAAGAGCTTACAGAAATGGAAGCAGATATAAAAACATACCAAGAAAATGGAAACAAATTAATGCAATTAAAGAAAAATGAGTTGATGCGTCCTCTATATAAAAAAATTGGCGATGCAATCTCTACAGTTGCAAAATCAGGGGGTTATACACAAATATTAACAATAACAGGAAACGAATTTGTGTATATTGACAATGAATTTGATATAACTGAATTGGTGATAAAAAATCTAGGTATTGAAATTCCTGAACCTACTAAATAATTTTTAATACACGAAAGCAGAAATGCTTCTTGATTTAAATATAAAAATAGAATAAAAAAAGCATCCAAATATGGATGCTTTTTTTATTCTGTACGGAAATTACTTACTCAAATACATTTTTCGTCTGGCGTATAAATTGTAAAATTCATCATCTTTTAAACTGTCTATAAACAAAATACTTTCTCCAGTAGACTTCATTTCTGGACCTAGTTTCTTATTTACATTATGAAACTTGTTAAAAGAAAAAACGGGTTGTTTTATAGCATATCCCTCGAGTTGAGGATTGAAATTAAAGTCCGTTACTTTTTTCTCACCTAACATTACTTTTGTTGCAAAGTTTACATAAGGCTCTTTATATGCTTTGGCTATAAACGGAACTGTTCTAGACGCTCTTGGGTTTGCTTCAATAATATAAACTACATCATCCTTAATAGCAAATTGAACATTGATTAAACCTACTGTTTTAAGTTCTCTAGCAATGGTATATGTATGATCTTTTATCTGTTGCATAACAAGGTCTCCAAGATTAAATGCGGGTAATGTTGCATTTGAATCTCCCGAATGAATCCCACAAGGTTCTATGTGTTCCATAATACCAATAATATATACATTGCCATCTGCGTCACAAATAGCATCTGCCTCTGCTTCAATAGCGCCATCTAAATAATGATCTAATAATAGTTTATTATTGGGGATTTTATGCAGTAGATCTACCACATGAGCAACTAACTCTTCTTTGTTAATGACAATTTTCATTCCTTGTCCTCCTAAAACATAAGAAGGTCGAACTAAAATTGGAAAATCTAATTGATCTGCCAAAGCCAATGCCTCATCTGCAGTTTCAGCTATCCCAAATTCTGGATAAGGAATGTTATTATTTTTTAGCAATGTAGAGAAACTTCCTCGATCTTCTGCTAAGTCTAATGCTTCAAATGAAGTTCCTATAATTTTTATTCCATATTTGGTTAGCTTTTCAGACAACTTTAATGCTGTTTGTCCACCCAATTGTACAATAACACCCTCTGGTTTTTCATGACGAATGATATCGTAAATATGTTCCCAAAAAACAGGCTCAAAGTATAATTTATCTGCAGTATCAAAATCAGTAGATACCGTTTCAGGATTACAATTAATCATAATTGTTTCATATCCACACTCTGCTGCTGCTAGAACTCCATGAACACAACAATAATCAAATTCAATTCCTTGTCCTATTCTATTGGGTCCAGAACCTAAGACTACTATTTTCTTTTTATTAGTTACAATACTTTCGTTTGCAATAATAACCTCTCCATCTGCCGTTTCTATTTCATTTTCAAAAGTTGAATAATAATAAGGAGTTTTTGCTTTGAATTCTGCAGCACACGTATCGACCAACTTAAACACACGTTGTACTTTTAATTCATCTCTTTTTTTATACACTTCACTTTCTAAACAACGCAACATATGTGCTATTTGCCTATCTCCATATCCTTTTTGTTTTGCTTCCAATAGTAAATCTCTACTAATAGTGTCTATTGAGTAGGTAGAAATTTCTTTCTGCAATTGAAATAACTCTTCGTATTGTTTTAAATACCACATATCAATTTTAGTGATATCATAAATCTTACTCAATGGAATTCCCATTGCAATTGCATCGTAAATTGCAAAAACTCGATCCCAACTTGCATTGGTTAATTTATCTATAATTTGGTTGTAATCAGTGTACCCTTTTCCATCGGCACCTAATCCGTTTCTTTTAATTTCTAGTGATTGCGTCGCTTTGTGAAGTGCTTCTTGAAATGAACGTCCAATACCCATTACCTCACCAACAGATTTCATTTGTAAACCAAGTGTTCTGTCTGAACCTTCGAATTTATCAAAATTCCAACGTGGTATTTTAACAATAACATAATCTAAGGTTGGCTCAAATAAAGCTGAAGTAGATTTTGTAATTCCGTTTTCTAATTCATCCAAAGTATACCCGATAGCAAGTTTCGTCGCTACTTTTGCAATTGGATATCCTGTAGCTTTTGAAGCTAGTGCAGATGAACGCGAAACACGTGGATTGATTTCAATGGCAATAATATCTTCTTTTTCGTCAGGAGAGATAGCAAATTGTACGTTACAACCTCCTTCAAAATCACCAATAGAGCGCATCATATGAATTGCCATATCTCGCATTTTCTGAAACGTAGTGTCCGAAAGTGTCATTGCAGGTGCAACTGTTATAGAATCTCCAGTATGAATCCCCATAGGATCCATATTTTCAATAGAACAAATAATAACAACATTGTCATTTTTATCTCTTAACAATTCTAACTCGTATTCTTTCCAGCCCATCATTGCCTTATCGATCATCACCTCATGTATTGGGGATGCCTCGAGGCCTCTACTTAATAATTCATCAAAATCATTTGGGTCATAAACAATTGAAGCACCAGCTCCACCCAAAGTATAAGAAGATCGAATTACTAAAGGAAAACCAAATTCTTGTGCAATTTCTTTTCCTTTTAAAAATGAAGTTGCTGTTGCTTGTGGTGCCATTGGCACACCAATCTTTAGCATTAATTCTCTAAACTGTTCTCTATCTTCAGTAATATTGATCGCATCAATATCTACTCCAATTAATTTTACATTAAAATCCTCCCAAATTCCTTTATCATCTGCTTCAATACATAAGTTTAAAGCAGTTTGACCACCCATTGTTGGAAGAACAGCATCAATTTGTGGATGTTCTTTTAAAATTTGAATGATTGATTTTGTAGTTAACGGTAATAGATAAATATGATCAGCCATTGAAGGATCTGTCATAATTGTTGCTGGATTCGAATTAATTAAAATTGTTTCGATTCCATCTTCTCTTAAAGAACGTAATGATTGTGAGCCTGAATAGTCAAATTCACAAGCTTGTCCAATAACAATGGGTCCAGATCCGATAATTAATACTGATTTGAGGTCTTTTCTTTTTGGCATTGTAAGTTGTTGTATTGTTTAGTTTTACAAAAATAGTTAGTGCTTGGGTATAAAAAAAGGTGTTACTTAAAAAAGTAACACCTTATATATTAACAATTGTTAATCATTTATTTTTTATGTCTAGTTTCAGATGAAACAGAAATTTTCTTTCTTCCTTTTGCTCTTCTACGAGCCAATACCTTTCTACCGTTAGCAGAAGCCATTCTCTCCATGAAACCATGTTTGTTTCTTCTCTTTCTCTTTGACGGTTGGTAAGTTCTTTTTGGCATTATCTATGTTTTTAAATATCTTCTATTGTTTCTTTTCTGCTCTAAAGGATTTACATCGTTTAAAACGTTGGCAAATATACAACTGTTTTTATTTGTAGCAAACACTATTTTAAAAAAAATTGAAATTTTTATTTAACTAGGAAAACTATAAATTTTACAAATGTTTTTCTCTTTTTTATTTGAGATAAATTTTAGAGTTAGTACTTTTGCGCAAACCTAAGAATACCATGAGTAATACAAAATATGTTTTTGTAACCGGAGGCGTAACTTCATCGCTTGGAAAAGGAATCATAGCTGCATCCTTGGCAAAATTATTACAGCAAAGAGGCTTTACAGTTACCATTCAAAAATTAGATCCTTACATTAATATAGATCCTGGTACACTAAACCCTTATGAACATGGTGAATGTTATGTTACTGATGACGGTGCTGAAACAGATTTAGACTTAGGACATTATGAACGTTTTTTAAATATCCCCACCAGTCAAGCAAATAACGTGACTACGGGTAAAATTTATCAATCTGTCATTAACAAAGAACGCAAAGGGGTCTTTTTAGGCAAAACAGTCCAAGTGATTCCTCACATAACAGATGAAATCAAACGTAGAATTCAAATTTTAGGAGATACCGGAGATTATGATATTGTAATTACTGAGATTGGTGGAACCGTTGGGGATATTGAATCATTACCATATGTAGAATCTGTAAGGCAAATGTTGTGGGAAAAAGGGGAAGAAAATGCCATTGTTATTCATTTGACACTCATACCCTACCTGGCAGCTGCTGGAGAATTAAAAACCAAACCTACTCAACATTCTGTAAAAATGTTAATGCAAAGTGGGGTAAGTCCAAACATTTTAGTGTGTAGAACAGAGCACGAAATTTCTGACGACATTAAAAGAAAATTGGCCTTATTCTGTAATGTGAAAAAAGAAGATGTAATACAATCTATCGATGCAGAAACTATTTATGACGTTCCTAATTTAATGTTAGCAGAAGGCTTAGATGAAGTTGTACTTAAGAAATTTAACCTATCTTCAGAACAACAGCCTGAATTAAAAGTATGGAATGAATTTTTAAAGAAACATAAAAATCCAAATTCTAAAGTAGAAATTGCTTTGATTGGTAAATATATTGAGTTACAAGATTCCTATAAATCGATAACTGAGGCTTTCATTCATGCTGGTTCATCAAATGAAACCAAAGTAAAAGTTCGATGGATTCACTCTGAAAGCTTAACTGTTGAGAATATAGAAAATAAGTTGAAAGGAGTTAACGGTATTTTAGTAGCTCCTGGATTTGGCGATCGAGGAATTGACGGAAAAATAAAAGCAGTACAGTTCGCTAGAGAAAATAAGATTCCTTTTTTTGGGATTTGTTTGGGAATGCAAATGGCTGTTATTGAATTTTCTAAAAATGTTTTAGGACTGACTGATGCTTTTTCAACAGAAATGAAAAAGGAGTGTAAAAATCCTGTAATTAATTTAATGGAAAGTCAGAAAGAGGTAACAGAAAAAGGAGGAACTATGCGCTTAGGAGCGTGGGATTGTAATGTTTCTAAAAATTCTAAAGCATACAATGCTTATCAATCAGAATTCATTAGTGAGCGTCACAGACACCGTTATGAGTTTAACAACGAATACTTAGAAGCTATTGAAAGTGCAGGATTGAAAGCAACAGGAGTCAATCCAAAAACAGGTTTGGTTGAAGTGGTAGAAATCCCAACACACCCTTGGTTTGTTGGTGTGCAGTATCACCCAGAGTACAAGAGTACGGTGTTGAATCCGCACCCTTTATTTGTGGATTTCATCAAAGCCGCTCTAAAACAATCTAAATAGTACGTTTAGGTATACTATTTGAATACTATAGTGTAGTAACAATAATTACAGTAAAACCAATCAAAAACATTTGAGTTTTGCTACATTTGTCGGCTTCTGTTTCTTTACATAGCGGCAAAAGTGACAAACTGACATTTTAAAAAAACACATGGAACAAAAAAAATTCGATTATAATTCCTTCATAGGAATGATTTTATTAGCAGGGATTCTATTATGGTGGATGGATTCTAACAAAGAAGAAGTTCTTTTAAAAGAAACAACAACAGATATCGTTGCACCAGTCGCTAAAGAAACAAACGATTCATTTACTACAACAAAACCTGTTTTTGAAAGTGAATCTTCTAAAACAGCTTTACTAAAAAACAAACTAGGAGCTTTTGCATACAGCGCCATACAAGCTGAAAAAGGGGTTAGAGTCATCGAAAATGAACTACTTAAATTAACCATTGACAACAAAGGTGGACAGATTGTAGAAGCTTTGATTAAAAACTACAAAACCTACGACTCACTTCCTCTGTACATGATAAAAGACAACAATGCATCTTTTAACATCAATTTCGGTACTACTGATAACAGAATTTTAAATACCAAAGACCTGTTTTTTATTCCAACACTTAGTAAGAATAATGGAAATGATGTATTATCTATGAAACTAAAAGTTTCAGATACACAGTTTTTAGAATACCGTTATGAAATGAAACCAAACGAGTATATGGTTGATTTCTCTATTCGATCTCAAGGATTAAGTTCCGTAATTAATGGATCCAATGCAATCAATCTGAATTGGTCTTTAAAAGGGTTTAGACACGAAAAAAGTCTGAGAACAGAAAATACGATGTACTCTTGGTACTACTTCAAAAACGACGGTCAAGTAGACCACATTAGACCAGGTAATTCTGAAGTAGTAAATAGTTTGGATTGGGTAGCCTACAAACAGCATTTTTTTACTTCCAACTTATTATCAGATACTCCTTTTATAAACGCATCTGTTAGCTCTTCGGATTTAATAACCGATGAAAAAATAGATACTGTTTTTACCAAGAACTATGAATTAAAAGCACCATTGGCATTAACTGGTGGTGAATTTAATTATAACATGAAGTGGTTCTATGGACCTAGTGATTATAATTTATTAAAAAAATATGAAGGAACTGATTTAGACGAAACAGCCGATTTAGGTTGGGGAATTTTCGGTTTTTTAAACAGAACAGTCTTTTATCCGGTTTTTAACTTTTTGAGCGGATACTCAGGAAATTTTGGATTGATTATTATTTTGATGACCATTGTTGTTCGAATTTTAATGTCTCCATTGGTATATAAGTCTTATGTTTCAAGTGCTAAAATGAAAGTAATTCGACCAGAATTGACAGCCGTAAACGAAAAGTATCCAGGAAAAGAAAACGCGATGAAACGTCAGCAAGAAACCATGGCTATTCAACGAAAGGCTGGAGTGAGCATGTTGTCTGGTTGTATCCCTGCACTATTACAAATGCCTATCTTCTTTGCCTTGTTTAAGTTTTTTCCAACAAATTTATCACTCAGACAAAAAGGTTTTTTATGGGCAAATGATCTATCTTCTTATGATAGTATTTTCTCGTTACCTTTTAACATACCTTTCTATGGAAATCATGTAAGTTTGTTCACCATTTTGGCCTCAACAGCTATTTTCTTTTACATGAAGATGAATCAGAGTCAACAAGCAAACATGCAAGCTCCTGCTCAAGAAGGAATGCCTGATATGGGGAAAATGATGAAGTATATGATATACTTCTCTCCTGTTATGATGTTGTTTTTCTTCAATAGTTATGCAAGTGGTTTGAGTTTGTATTACTTCATCTCGAATTTATTAACGATCATCATTATGCTCGTTATCAAAAACTATGTAATTGATGTGGATAAAATACACGCACAAATTGAAGAAAACAAAAAACGTCCTGAAAAAGCGAAGAGTAAATTTCGACAAAGAATTGATACAGCAATGAAACAAGCACAAGAGCAACAGGCGCAACAGAAAAGAAAGAAATAAAATACTTCTCATTGAAAAATAAAAATCCGAAACGTAACAGTTTCGGTTTTTTATTTGATTGTTGTTAATGCTTTATATGTTTTCGTTCGCTTCAGAACTTTGGTCAAGAAAATTATTTTTTTCCTTAAATTTTCGACTTCCTTCATACAATTCGTATTTCACAAACTTGCAGTTTAAATCTCCATTTTTAAGTGCTATTCTTTTAGAGGTTCTTAAACCTACAGATTTCAAAGCATCGGTATCAGAAGTGATTAACCAAGCTGATGATCCAGGATAATTATGTTTTAGGGTATCCCCTATTTTTTTATAAAATTCTTCTGTATCTATATTTAATCGTTCTCCATAAGGAGGATTAAATAAAATTGTAGTATTCCCAAAAACTTCTTTTTTGGAATTAAAAAAGTTTACATGATGTACACCAATAAATTCATCTAAGTTGGCGTTCTCAATATTAGCTATCGCTTTTTGAACAGCCGAAGGAGCTTTATCAAATCCCATAATTTTAAAATGAGAAGAACGTATTTTTTTTAACAAAGCATCTTGAATTGTAAAATATAAATCTTCATCGTAATCTTTCCAATTTTCAAAGGCAAACAATTTTCTATTAATGTTTGCTGGAATATTGTTAGCAATCATTGCAGCTTCAATTAAAATAGTACCAGAACCACACATAGGATCTATAAAATTTTCGTCTCCAGTATAGCCTGACAATAAAACCATTCCTGCAGCCAATACTTCATTTATTGGGGCAATATTTGTTGCTGTTCTATATCCTCTTTTGTGTAAGGAGTCACCGGAAGAATCTAAAGAAACTGTCAACCAATCCTTTTGAATATGAATGTGAATTTTCACATCAGGAAATTTTAGATCAACGTTAGGTCTTTTATGATATTTATGGCGAAAATAATCTGCAATTGCATCTTTTGATTTTAAAGAAATATAATGTGAGTTTGACGTAAAATTCTTAGAATTCACAACTGCTCCTATAGCAAATGTTCCTTCAGCATCTAAAAAATTTTCCCATTTAATTTTCTGAATGGATTCATAAAGATCTTCTTCGTCATAAACTTTACAAACTTTTATTGGCTTTAGGATTCTAACAGCTGTTCTTAGAGCAATATTGGCTTTGTACATAAATCCTATATCACCTCTAAAAGAAACACTTCTAACCGCTTCTTTTACTTCTTGGGCTCCTAATTTTTTCAATTCATCTGCTAAAACACCTTCTAAACCAAAAAGTGTAGTAGCTGTCATTTTAAAATCTTTGTTCATACTCATAAAATTGAGCACAAAAATACATTTTATTAATAGGAATTATAGTAATTAAATTTTTCATTTTTTGAAACATAAGATTTCGTTACTTTTGCAATCATAAAATTAAATATGAAAATACAAGATTGGTATACAGATTGGTTTAACACCCCTTACTATCATATTCTATACAAAGAGAGAAATGACAAAGATGCCCAATTGTTTATGAAGAGCATTACCTCTTTTTTAAAGCTACCAAAAACAACTCATATTTTAGACTTACCTTGTGGTAAGGGACGTCATTCTTTATTTTTAAATACGCTAGGGTATAAAGTTACTGGAGGTGATTTAGCCGAGAACAGCATTAAATCGGCAAAAGAATTTGAAAATGATACGTTAAAGTTTAATATTCATGACATGCGTTATCCTTTCAACAATACTTATGATGCCATATTTAATTTGTTTACAAGTTTTGGTTATTTTGAAAACGATAAGGAGGATCTTTTAATTCTAAAAAATTTTAAACAAGGATTAAAGAAGAATGGTGTTTTTGTTTTCGACTTTTTAAATGCTGAAAAAGTAAAATTAAACTTGGTCCCCGAAGAAACCAAAACAGTTGATCAGATCACTTTTCATATTAAAAGAGAAATAAAAGACGGATTTATTTTTAAGAATATTTCTTTTTTTGCTGACGGTAAAGATCAATTTTATCAGGAAAAAGTTAAATATTTAGATTTAGACAAAATGAAAAACTATTTTCACAAAGCTTGTTTCAATATTACACATGTTTTTGGAGATTATCAGTTAACCCCCTACGAGTCAAAAAACTCAGATAGATTAATTATTATTGCACGATGAATTATATTCTTTTAATAGCCGCTGTTTTTATTGGTTCAATGTTGGTATTTATTTTTAAACCTAAAAATAAATTTATGCCTTTATTACTAGCTTTCAGTGGTGCTTACTTGCTATCTGTTACTATTTTGCATTTATTACCTGAGGTGTACAGCCAAACTAGTGATTACAATAATATAGGCATCTTTATTTTAATTGGAATTATAATTCAATCTGTATTAGAATCGTTTTCTAAAGGAGCAGAACATGGCCATATACACATTCATACAAGTGGAAAGGAATTTCCAACATTACTTTTTCTTAGTTTAAGTTTTCATGCGTTTTCTGAGGGCCTCCCTATTCATAGCATAGGTGATAATTTATTATGGGCAATTGTCGTTCACAAAATACCCATTGCTATTGTTTTAACCACTTTTTTAATCCAAACAAAGTATTCAAAAAAAACGGTCTTTATTTTTCTAATTACCTTTGCTTTAATGAGTCCATTGGGGGTATTACTGGGGGATAAAAATTCTTTTTTTAGAACTTTTTCAACAGAAATTACAGCCTTAATTATTGGTTTTTTCTTACATATATCAACAATCATCCTATTTGAAAGTACCGAAAATCATAAATTTAACTTACAGAAATTTACAGCGATTGTTTTGGGAATCCTATTGACAGTTTCTACTTTATAAAAATAATGCAGCGTCTTTTAATTGGCTACTTCATTGATAAATTTTATACGCATCAATCGAAGTTCTTCCTCATCATAATCACCATCGAACTCATCTAGAGCATCTTGAATTTTATCAGATTCAGCTTCCATAAAATAATCGTAAATCTCCTCTTGTTGATCTTCATCTAATACATCATCGAGAGAATAGTTTATGTTTAATTTTGTACCAGAAAAAATAATAACCTCCATCTCTTTTATCAAATCTTCCATTTCTAGTCCTTTTGATTTAGCAATGTCAATTAATGGTAATTTTTTATCCGTATTTTGTATTATAAATAGTTTTAAACCTGAATTAGTTCCTGTACTTTTAACGATTAAATCATCTGGTCTTAGAATATCGTTTTCATCTACGTATTTTGAAATAAGCTGAATAAACTCTTTTCCAAATTTTCTTGCTTTACCCTCACCAACACCATGAACAGTTGATAGTTCAGGTAATGTTATCGGGTACTTCATAGCCATATCTTCTATTGAAGGATCTTGAAAAACTGCAAATGGAGGTACCCCTTGCTTGACTGAAACATTTTTTCGAAGATCTTTTAATATTTTGACCAACTTGTCATCTGCAGTGTTTGAAGATTTTGAATTTGTAATGATAGAATTATCATCTTGTTCATTGTAAGAATGATCTTCTGTCATCATAAAAGATGTTGGATTGTTTATAAAGTCTTCCCCTTTTTGAGATAACTTGATAACACCATACTGTTCAATTTCTTTTTTAATCAAATTAACCACTAAAACCTGCCTAATTAAAGCCATCCAATAAAGTGGAGACTTCTCTTTTCCACTTCCAAAAAAAGGTTGCAAATGAGTTTTATGCGAGGTTAAAAGAGCGTTTTCTTTTCCCACTATGGTATTTACAATCTCTTTAGATTTGTATTTTTGTAAAGTATTCTTGATAACTTTCAACAAGCACACTACGTCCTTTTTAGCTTCATGCTTTTTCTTTGGATTTCTAGAATTATCGTCCATATTGGCTCCTGCACCGTTTTCAGCATCAAATTCTTCACCGAAATAATGTAACAAGTATTTACGTCTGTTCATAGACGTTTCTGCATAGCCGACAACTTCTTGTAATAACGCGTGTCCTATTTCTTGCTCTGCAACAGGCTTGCTAGCCATGAATTTCTCTAATTTTTCGATGTCTTTGTATGCATAAAAAGCCAAACAATAGCCCTCACCATCATCTCTACCAGCTCTACCAGTTTCTTGATAATAACTTTCTAAACTTTTAGGAATGTCATGGTGAATTACAAAACGTACATCTGGCTTGTCTATTCCCATACCAAAAGCAATGGTCGCAACCACAACATCACAATCCTCCATTAAAAACATGTCTTGATGTTTTACACGAGTTTTTGCATCTAAACCTGCGTGATAAGGAACCGCTTTAATTCCATTTACTTGAAGTATTTGAGAGACTTCTTCTACCTTTTTACGACTCAAACAATAAATAATTCCAGATTTACCCATTCTTTGTTTTACAAAACGAATAATATCTTTTTCTACTTCACTTGTTTTTGGTCTCACTTCATAAAATAAATTGGGCCTATTAAAAGAGGCTTTAAATCTATTTGCATCGGGAATTCCTAATGTTTTTAAAATATCTTCCTGTACTTTTTCAGTTGCTGTTGCGGTTAAACATATAACAGGAACATTATCAATTGCTTTGATTATATTTTTTAAATTTCTATACTCTGGTCTAAAATCGTGTCCCCATTCAGAAATACAATGGGCTTCATCAATAGCCACAAAAGAAATTTTCTGAGATCTTAAAAATGTCACATATTCTTCTTTGATCAAAGATTCTGGAGCTACATATAAAAGTTTTGTAATTCCACGAGAGATATCCTCTTTAACCTGATTTACTTCAGTTTTGTTTAATGAAGAATTTAAAACATGTGCAACTCCATTATGCTCGGAGATACCTCGGATAGCATCTACTTGATTTTTCATCAAAGCGATTAGTGGAGAAACTACAATAGCAGTTCCTTCAGACATTAATGCTGGTAACTGATAGCAGAGAGACTTCCCCCCACCTGTAGGCATAATTACAAAAGTGTTTTTATTAGCAAGTATACTTTTTATTACTTGCTTTTGTAAGCCTTTAAATTTATTAAATCCAAAAAACCTTTTAAGAGGAATGTATAAATCCATTTATTAAAATATTCGTTTAACTTCGAAAAACAATCACAAACCTTCTATTATATTTGTTCTAACTATTATTTATAGTAAATTTGCTTGTTCCTTATTTTAAAGATATCACTTATTATCATTATAATATCATACCATTGAAAAAAACAAACACAATTCTAAAAACAGCAAAAGAAACTATTTTAACAGAGAGTAATGCTATTGCTAATTTAACTAAATTAATTGACGATAACTTTGAAGATGCAATTAAATTTATTTTTAATTCTAAAGGAAGAGTAATTGTGACTGGTATTGGTAAGAGTGCGAATATAGCGACAAAGATTGTTGCCACTTTAAATTCTACGGGTACTCCGGCTATCTTTATGCATGCAGCAGATGCGATTCATGGAGATTTAGGAAATGTTCAGAAAAACGATGTAGTCATTTGTATCTCTAAAAGTGGAAATACTCCTGAAATTAAAGTTTTAGTCCCATTTATAAGAAATTATGGAAATAAAATAGTCGCGATTACTGGAAATATCGATTCATATTTGGGCAAAAATGCAGATTTCACATTGAATGCTTTTGTAGAAAAAGAAGCTTGTCCTAATAATTTAGCACCTACAACAAGTACAACTGCACAATTAGTTTTAGGAGATGCCATAGCGATTTGCTTATTAAATTTAAGAGGTTTCACTGGTCAAGATTTTGCAAAATATCATCCTGGAGGTGCTTTAGGGAAAAGGTTGTATTTAAGAGTTTCTGATTTAGTTAAAAATAATTTAGTACCAAAAGTTGAGACTACAGATAGTATTTCAAAAGTAATCGTTGAGATTTCTGAAAAAAGAGTCGGAGTTACAGCCGTAATGGAGTCGGATGAACTCGTCGGAATTATTACTGATGGTGATATTAGAAGAATGCTCTCAAAAACACCAGAAATTGCAGCAATTAAAGCCTCTGATATTATGGGAACAAAACCCAAAAAGATCGCTTTTGATGCGATGGCTATAGATGCCTTAAATACTATGGAAGCAAATAATATTTCTCAAATTTTGGTTGTTAATGATAAAAAGAAATATGTTGGTGTTATCCATATTCATGATTTAATTAAAGAAGGAATTTTCTAATGGCAGAAAAAGAGAAAGAAATGTCTTTTTTAGGACATTTAGAAGAACTAAGATGGCATTTAGTGAGAAGCGCATCTGTTGTATTAATTTTTGGAATTTTTTTATTTATCTTTCAAAAAGAGGTGTACGAAAATTTTTTGTTAGCTCATAGAAAATCAGATTTTATAACCTATCAACTATTTTGTGATTTCTTTAATTTGTTTGGCCTAGACAGTAGTTTTTGTCGTGTAAGTTTTAAAGACAATTTAATTAGCTTAAAACCAACTCAACAACTAATGAACTCTATTTGGTCTTCATTTATATTGGGAATTATATTATCATTTCCTTATCTATTATGGGAATTATGGAAGTTTATTTCTCCAGGATTAACGCTAAAAGAGGTGCGTAATTCAAAAGGTTTTATTTTTGCAGCTTCGTTGCTCTTTTTTTTGGGAATTGCTTTTAGTTTTTATATCATAGCTCCGATCTCTATACATTTCTTATACAACTATCAAATTACTGATTTAATACAAAATAATTTCACAATGGACTCTCATATTGGACTTGTCACCAATATGTTACTTGGAGTTTCTATATTGTTTGAATTACCCGTTTTAGTTTTCTTTTTAACTAAAATAGGTTTGATTACACCAGCTTTTTTAAAAAAATACAGAAAACATGCCCTAGTGGTTGTATTAATTGTAGCCGCCATAATTACACCTCCTGACGTAGCTAGTCAAATAATTGTAGCCATTCCTATTGTTATTCTATATGAAGTGAGTATTAAGGTTTCGAAAATTGTAATTAAAAAACAACAAAAAAATGCACACAAAAGTAAAAGAGTTTAATGATTATCGTCAGAAAATGAACGATAAAATTATAGCTTCAGACAATAAAGTAATTAAAAGAATTTTCAATTTAGACACAAATGCCTTTAAAGAAGGACATTTACCAAAAAAAACTAAAGAACTACTAGGTCTTGTAGCTTCTGCAGTTCTCAGGTGTGATGATTGTGTGCAATATCATCTTGAAGCTTCCTATAAACTTGGAGTTTCTAAAGAAGAAATGATGGAAACAATGTCGATAGCAAATCTAATTGGAGGTACCATTATGATTCCTCATTTAAGAAAAGCTGTTGAATATTGGGAAGCCCTAGAAGAAAGTAATTTAGAAATTAATTAAGATTTCAATTTTAATCATTTACTATATTTGTCCTATGATTTTAAGAGCAGAAAATATTCAAAAGATTTACGGGAGTAGAAAAGTCGTTAAGGGAATATCATTGGAGGTAAAACAAGGTGAAATTATCGGACTTTTAGGACCCAATGGTGCTGGAAAAACAACTTCTTTTTATATGATCGTTGGTATGGTTAAACCAAATTCAGGTTCTATATACTTGAATGATGAGGAGATCACTCAAGATCCAATGTACAAAAGAGCTCAAAAAGGGATTGGTTATTTAGCTCAAGAAGCATCTGTTTTTAGGAAATTATCTGTTGAGGATAACATTATGTCAGTATTGCAGTTTACAGACTTATCCAAAAAACAACAAAAGATTAAATTAGAATCTTTGATCGAAGAATTCAACATAGGTCATGTTCGAAAAAATAGAGGTGATTTATTGTCAGGAGGCGAAAGAAGAAGAACTGAGATTGCTCGTTGTTTAGCCTCTGATCCAAATTTCATCTTACTAGACGAACCTTTTGCGGGAGTCGATCCAATTGCTGTAGAAGATATTCAAAGTATTGTTGCCCAGCTAAAAAACAAAAATATTGGAATTTTGATCACTGATCATGACGTTCAGGCTACTTTAGCAATTACAGATAAAACATACCTAATGTATAATGGTGGAATTTTGAAAGAAGGAACTCCAGAAGAATTGGCATCCGACGAGATGGTTCGAAAAGTATATTTAGGAAAAGACTTTGAATTGAAAAAGAAGAAGACATTTTAAGTCAATCTATCAAAAAAAATTAAATTTTTAAACTCCTTGTTTTTCGATAATTAATTATCATGGATAGCAAAACATAAAGAAGAACGATAAGAGGGATTGATAGAAACTCTAAGCAAAAGATTAAGAGTAAAGATATTAGCAAAAATAAATACTTCACAGCGTTATTCTTTACTGAATATTCTTTAAATTTTAATGAGAATAAAGGCAACTCAGCATTCATTAAATACGTGAGTAAAAGAGCTATTCCACACAAAAAATAATTATTGGAAATCAAATTTTGTATGAATTCAATTTCAGAAGATTGTTGAATTAAAGGTAAGGAAATAACAAACAAACTCATTGCAGGAGTTGGCAGACCTATAAAAGAATTTAATTGTCTTGTATCGATGTTAAATTTTGCCAATCGATAACAAGCCCCTAAAGTTAAAACTAATCCAAAAAAAGGTACAAGAACAGATGAGAGGGAAAGATCTAGTATGTTTTGATTTTTCGTTAATAAATTGAACATAATAATCCCCGGTACAAGACCGCTTGTTACCATATCTGCCAAAGAATCTAACTGTTTACCGAATTCTCCAGTAACGTTTAGTATGCGAGCTATAAAACCATCAAAAAAATCAAGAAAGATTCCAAAAACTACAAATAGACCCGCTTGAAAAAAAGCTCCCTCAACAGCGTAAATTGTAGCGATTGTTCCACAAAAAAGGTTTCCAAGCGTTATTAAATTCGGAATGTGTTTTGTTAATGTCATCTAATATTAATTTATATGCTAAAATAAGAAATCAAAATTTGTTGGTTTTCGTTATTCTTTATTTTTTTTAGATATTTGTAATTATTATAGAACTTTATGCCTGTATTTACTTCAGACTTTTCTCCTACAATTCCATTTAAGAATGCTTATTTCAATACGATCTATAGAGCGCTCTTCTTAAAAAATAGTTTCAACTATGAACGAAAAAGAATTACTACCTGGGATCATGATTTCATAGATTTAGATTTTTCTTTGGTTGGTTCAAAAACGTTGGCCTTGTTAATTCATGGTTTGGAAGGGAGTTCTAAATCTACCTATATGATTTCGACCTCTAAACATCTAAACAAAATAGGTTTAGACACTGTTTGTTTCAATTTAAGGGGCTGTTCTGGAGAAGATAATTTACTTTTAAAAACGTATCACAGTGGAAAAACAGAAGATGTTGACTTTGTTATTAATCATCTACTAGAAAACTATGACTACGAAAATATCATTATCATTGGTTTTAGTTTGGGCGGAAACTTAACATTAAAATATTTGGGAGAAAAATCAGGAACTATTTCCCCAAAAATAAAAGGAGGAATTGCTGTTTCTGTTCCAATTGACATTGCTTCAGCAGAAAAAGAAATGGATAAATTAAAAAACAGACTATACATCGAGCTATTTTTTAAAACCATGAAAAATAAATTATTACTCAAGGCTCACAAATTCCCCGAGTACAACTTAAATAAAGATCTTTTATTCAAAGCTACAAAGTTCAAACATTTAGAAAAATTATACACGGTTCCTGTTTTTGGTTTTAAAAGTCCCGAGGATTATTGGAAAAAAGCAAGTTCCAAACCCTATTTAAAAACAATAGTAAAGCCTACTTTACTTATAAATGCAAAAGATGATAGTTTTTTATCCGAAAAATGTTTTCCATTTGAGGAAGCTTGTAAATCAGAAAATTTCTTTTTTGAAATAACAGATTACGGAGGTCATGTGGGATTTATGAGCTCTTTTAAAGTTGAGGAAAACAATTGGTTAGAGAAAAGAATGGAGCGTTTTATCAGAGAAAACATTGAGTTAGAGCTACGCTAAACAATATCTTTAAAAAACTAAGGTTATTTTAGTATGTTTTTAGATATTTGTTAATGATAATTTTTATCCTTTGAAATACAAAATATTAATTTTAATTTTAGTTACTCCCCTCCTTTTATCTGCGCAAGCATTTAGAGGATATTCCAATGAATTTTTAACTATTGGAGTTGATGCTGCTGGTTTGGGTATGAGTAAAAGTGTCGTTGCCAGTTCCAATGATGTAAATTCTATCTACTGGAATCCTGCTGGACTAGTTGGTATTAAAGATTATCAAGGATCTTTGATGCATGCTTCTTACTTTGCAGGAATTGCGAATTATAATCATGCTAGTTTTGCGCTCCCTTTAAATAAGGAAAGCGCCATTGGAATTTCTATCATTCGATTTGGTGTTGATGATATTCTAAATACAACAGAATTGATCGATAGCAATGGAAATATCGATTTTAATAATATCAGTCTTTTCTCTAGTATCGATTACGCTTTTAATATCGCATATGCGAGAAAATTACTTTTGAAAGATGTTAAATTCGGTGTAAATGCAAAAATTGTTAGAAGAATTATAGGTGATTTTGCTTCTTCTTGGGGGTTTGGTTTTGACCTTGGAATTCAATTTGAGCGTAACTCTTGGAAATTTGGGCTGATGGCTAGAGATATTACTACAACTTTTAATAGTTGGGCAATCAATATCGATGAGTTTGATAAAATTAAAGATGCCATTACCTTGTTACCTGGACAAAACCAAGAAATGCCAGAAACCACGGAAATAACAAAACCAAAATTACAATTAGGAGTTGCAAAAAGTTGGAAAATTGGACGGGATTTCAACCTACTAACTGAAGTCAATACAAACGTACGTTTTACTGAAACAAATGACCTTTTTTATTCTGATGGATTGAGTATAAATCCTGCAATAGGATTTCAATTAGATTATGACGAATTGGTATACCTCAGGGCTGGAGTTGGGAACTTTCAATACATAGAAGAATTTGACAAATCTTCAACCCTCTCTGTACAACCTAATTTTGGAGTTGGCTTCAAATATAATGGGATCAACATTGACTATGCATTAACCAATATTGCTAGTGTCGGGAACGCGCTGTATTCAAATATCTTTTCAATTAGAGTAGATTATAGTTTTTTTAGACGTTAATTTTATGAAAAAAAAATATTTCTTTTTTTTATTACTTTTTTCAATTTATACTGGATTGGGTGCTCAAATTAAACTTTCAGAATACGCCGAAGTAAGTATCGTTACTGCAGGACCTGGTAATGAGTTTTACGAAGCTTTTGGTCATTCTGCAATAAGAGTTCAGGATCCTGCTCTAAATTTTGATGTTATATATAATTATGGTGTTTTTGATTTTAATCAACCAAATTTTTATTTAAATTTTGCAAAAGGAAATATGGTCTATAGTCTGGCTCGTTATAATTTTACCTATTTTTTAGCAAGTTATAAAAATGATAAACGTTGGTTAAAACAACAAGTTTTAAATTTAACTCAGGCAGAAAAACAAGCTTATTTTAATCGTTTAGAAAAAAATGCGTTGTTCAAAAATAAAAATTACCAGTATGATCCCTACTTCAACAATTGTGCAACCATATTAAGAGATCTAACAAAATCTGTTTTAGGGAATAGAATCGTTTTTAATTCGAATACCTCAAAATATACAGGATCCTTAAGGCAATTAACCAACCATGAAATTCATTGGAATTCATGGGGACATTTTGGTTTAAACCTAATTAGTGGAACTAGATTAGATACAAAAGCTTCTTTTGAAGAATTGATGTTCTTACCTGATTATGTGTTTAGTTCCTTTAAAAATGCAAACATACTTGATGGAAATAAATTAAAAAAATTGGTACTAAGAGAGGATACTCTTTTAAATTTTAAAGAAAAAGAACCAACAACATCTCTTTTAAACCCTTTCTTGTTAAGTTGTATTCTTTCTCTTTTTGGAATTTTTGTCACTTACACGGATTTTAAAACAAATAAAAGGACAAAGCTTTTAGATTTTACATTGTTTTTTATAACCGGAATAATAGGTTGTATTCTAATTTTTCTTTGGTTTTTCTCCAGTCATTCAATAACACCTACTAACTTTAATATATTGTGGGCTTTCGCAATAAATATTATTATTTCTTTTTTTATGCTAAAAACACATCTACCTAGATGGTTTCAAAAATACTTGATCATACTGATCCTTTTTTTAGTTGTAATATCTATCACATGGCTTTTTAGTATTCAAGTTTTCCCATTACCAATACTACCAATAATGATCTTACTTTTTATTAGATATTTATTTTTATCAAAACTATTGACCTCTATAAAATAGGACTGTTGTGATTGTTTTAATTATAATTTTAAAGTCCAAAATAATGTTTCTTTGTTTGATATAATATAGATCATACAGCAACTTCATTTCTTGTTCTTTTACTGAATTTGCATATGGGTATTTAACTTGAGCCCATCCAGTCAAACCTGGCCTTATAAGATGTCTAATTTTATAAAAAGGTATTGTTTCCGTTAATTCTTTTACAAATTCGGGTCTTTCTGGTCTTGGTCCGATAAGACTCATATCTCCTCTTAAAACATTGTAAAATTGTGGCAACTCATCACACCTAGTACTCCTTAAGAGTCGACCAAAATTGGTAATTCTTTTATCATTTTTTTTTGCCCAGACCGCACCATTCGATTCTGCATTTACAACCATAGATCGTAGCTTATAAATTTTAAATACTTTCCCCATTTTACCAACTCTTTGTTGTGAATAAAAAAGAGGCCCTTTATTGGCAAAAAGATTTACAAAAAATAAAAAAGGCACTAAAGAGAAGAGTATAATAAGACCAATAACAGACAATATAATATCCAATAATCTCAAACTTAAAAGATAAAACCGATTGTGTGAATTCTTACTGAAATTTAGATACTTATAAAAACTCTTCTTCAAATTTTCAATTGGAACCCGATACATTATATCCTCATAAAATGCTTCATAACTTACAATATTAATTCCTTGAGAAAATAACAAAATAAGCTCCCTATTAAGATTCCTTTTGATTTCTGATGGAAAGCCATTTAAAGAAACAATTATTGAAAACCAACGTAAAAATTACAGAAGTGAATAAAGGCTGAATCAAATACCACAATGGACCTAAGATCGTTTGTTTGTATAAAGTGATGACATCTCTCTTTACAAAAAGGAATAATAAATCACGATATTGCCAAACTTCTTTTAAGTTTAGATTGAAAGTATTATTTTTAGGGGATATATTAAAAAGCCACTTTTCTTTTTCCATTTTTTAAAATATCACAGCAAAGTAAATGTAGTATATGTAACAATGCTTTGTCTTAAATTTTAACCTTTTTAGATAAATGGACTTAATTTTACACTGAGCAAAAAAGTAATTGGTTTATTTTTAATTTAAAAAAATACTCATATGAAAAAACAACTCATCGAATGTGTTCCCAATATTAGTGAGGGATGTGATCTTAAAAAAATAAAGACTATTGCAGATAGTGTAAAAACAGTAGAAGGAGTTAAACTCTTAGATATAGATCCAGGGAAAGCCACGAATAGAACTGTGATTACTTTTGTTGGAGAACCTGCGCAAGTAATAGAAGCTGCATTTAGATTGATACAGAAAGCAGCAGAACTAATAGACATGAGTAAACAGACTGGTGAACATCCTAGGTTTGGAGCTACGGATGTTTGTCCTTTGGTTCCTATTGCAAATATCTCTATGAAAGAAACAGCTGAATACGCCCATCAATTGGGTAAAAGAGTTGGAGAAGAATTAGGCATTTCTGGTTATTACTATGAAAATGCTGCCAGTTCAAAAGAACGCGAAAATCTAGCGACCGTTCGTTCTGGAGAATATGAAGGATTAAAAGAAAAAATATCCAATCCAAATTGGAGGCCAGATTTTGGTCCAACCAAATATAATCCACAAATTATTTCTTCTGGAGTTACAGCCATTGCTGCTCGTGATTTTTTAATTGCCTACAATGTCAATTTGAACTCTACTTCTACCAGACGTGCCAATGCGATTGCTTTTGATATTCGAGAAGCAGGTAGAATACAACGTGAAGGAAACCCTGTAACTGGTAAAAAGATACTTGATAGTAAGGGAGAACCCCAAAGAATTCCCGGTAAGCTAAAAGCTGTCAAAGGAATTGGTTGGTTTATTGAAGAATATGGAATTGCACAAATTTCATACAATCTAACAAACATATCGATCACTTCAATGCACGAGGCTTTTTACGAAACAAGTATCGCAGCAACAAAACGCGGTTTGCGAGTAACAGGTTCTGAATTGGTAGGGTTGGTCCCTTTGAAAGCAATGATAGCTGCAGCTAATTTTTACCTCAAAAAACAAAAACGTTCTACAGGAATTAGTGAACATGAAAAAATAAAAATTGCGATAAAATCTTTAGGCCTCGATGATTTAAAACCTTTTAACCCTCAAGAACGAATCATTGAATATGTGATGAATAGCTCTACAGATAAAAAATTAGTTGATTTATCAGTTTCAAATTTTGCCGAAGAAACAGCCTCAGAATCAATGGCACCTGGTGGTGGATCAATAGCTGCCTATGTTGGTGCTCTTGGAGTTTCCCTGGGAACTATGGTCGCTAATTTGTCTGCGCACAAACCTGGTTGGGATGCTCAATGGGAGTATTTTTCCAATTGGGCTGAAAAAGGGCAAACGTACAAAAACGAATTACTCTTTTTAGTCGATGAAGACACCAATGCATTTAATAAAATAATTGAGGGGTTTCGATTGCCAAAAACCAATCATAAAGAAATAGAAATTAGAAATAAAGCAATCGAAGAAGCTACTAAATACGCCACAGAAATTCCACTAAAAGTAATGGAAACAGCTTATCAATCTATCGAAGTGCTGTTGGAGATGATGAAAAAAGGCTTACAAAATTCACTTTCAGATGGTGGAGTGGGTGTATTGTGTGCGAAAACAGCTGTTACTGGCGCTTATTTTAATGTTAGAATTAATGCAAAAGATATTAAAGACAGAAAATTTGCAGATACCATTTTAGCGAAAGCGGCTAACATCTACAAAGAAACAATTGCTTTAGAAAATGAAATGATGAAAATGATAGATGAAACTATCTAATTTTTATGAAACAACCCTTGTAATTAAAGGAACAACCTTATTATGGTATTAGAAAATATAGAAATCGTAGGATATGAAACCAAGTATGCATCCCATTTTTATGATCTTAATGTGGCTTGGTTGGAAAAGTATTTTTATGTAGAGCCTTATGACCAAAAAGTGTTGAGTAATCCAAAAAAATATGTAATTGACCCAGGGGGATATATCTTTTTTGCAAAATATGCTACAGAAATTGTAGGAGTTGTTTCACTAATTAATCAAAAATCATTTTTTGAACTGAGTAAGATGGCCGTTACACCAAAATACCAAGGCTTAAAAATTGGCTTACAATTGATGAATTTCTGTATTAAATTCGCAAAGCAAAAACAATGGAAAAGTATTACGATATACTCACATAAAAAATTACTTCCAGCGATTCAACTCTATAAAAAAGTAGGATTCAAAGAAATATCATTGGAAGAAAATTCCCATTATGAGCGTTCCAACATTAAAATGCTTCTTGAAATAAAGTAACTATTTAGTTATAAGAAACTATCAAGCGCTAATTCATAGCCTTTTAGACCGAAACCAAACAAGACTCCATTCGCGTTTGGAGAGATGTAACTATGCTGTCTAAATTCTTCACGTGCGTGAATATTAGAGATATGTACTTCTACAACAGGGGTTTGTATCCCTTTAATGGCGTCTCCAATTCCGACTGAGGTATGTGTATAAGCAGCTGCATTTAAAATGATGCCGTCATAATTAAAACCAACTTCATGTAGTTTATCGATGAGTTCGCCTTCTATATTTGATTGAAAATAAGATAATTCTATATTTTTGAATTTCTCTTTTAAATCCTCAAAGAAATCTTCAAAAGTTTGAGAACCATATAATTCAGGTTCTCTTTTTCCTAGTAGATTTAAATTGGGTCCGTTAATAATAATAATTTTCATAAGGCAAAAATACAATTTATTTTACACAAAAAGAGAGCGATAAACTACACGCTCTTTTTATGTTAAATAAGTAAGGAACCTCAGAAACGATACCCTAGACCAATCTGAAAAATATTAGTTTTGGCAGAAAGATCACTTGAAGCAATAGAATCATCAATAATCTCTAATGAATCTATTCTATCAGTGATTCCAAACGAATATCTTGAAGAAATCAGAATAGAATCAGTAATGTCAACTCCTAAACCAATACTAAGACCTAAACCAGACCTCGTATAAATTTTAAAGTCTTTATTCGTCACATAATCAAATTGTAGACCTGACATTACATTAAATTTTTCAGTAATGTAGTATTTAAGGAACACAGGGAGTATCAAATTCTCAAAAGCATATCCAAATCCTTCATCATGTACAATTGAATAATGAAACTCGGGTTGAATGCTAAATTTTTCTGAAAGTGGAAATTCAGCAAACAAACCTATAAAAAACCCCAGATCATCGACTTCAGTTAAACCATCGCTATTTATTGAAAAATTAATATTAGTAGCGTGAAATCCTCCTGTGACTCCATAAGAAGTTTCTTTAGTACTTGAGGGAGTTTCTTGAGCATTTACATTTAATGAACTTAAAATTGCTATAACAGCAATAAATAATAGTTTTTTCATAACATTTTTTTTTAAATTGTTGTTAATGTATTTATATACGAAACAAATCTAGCGTTTACAAAAATGCTTTTTATTAATTACTATTATTTTTAGATGTACAAGATTATTTTTGCATTAAACAAAAAAGTAATTGGTTTATTTTAAAAAAAAACGTGTCGAATGTGATTGTAATAGTAGTGAAGGATGTGATTAAGAAACACCGGTAGCATTAAATTCACAATAGGTTTTTCATTATCAGTTCTACATGAATAATGAAACTCCAGTTCTAAACTAATATTTTCTGAAAGTAAAATTCAGCAAACAAACCTATAAAAAACCCCTCTGCATCTTCTACAGTATTACTCTGGCCTTATAGTGAAAGTTTAACACTAGTAGATAGATTCCCTTGAGTAACTATACATGAAACTTATTGAGTATGTATATATTGCAATCCTAAAATTCCTATAACAACTATAAATAATGAAAATTTAACATGATTTTTCTTATATATCTATGTAAATTATTTTTAAAACAAATTAATATTTCATTTTGTAGAAAATATATGATTTTGGACTCTGTAATACTTTTAATTTAATACCTTGTGATAATGAAATGGAAAAAATCAATTACAGATTTTCAGTTTTTTTTAAAAATTGAAAGAGGTTTATCTCAAAACACCATCGATAGTTATTCAAGAGATTTAAAGAAACTTTCACTTTTTTTAGAAGAAAATAATATAAATTTCTCTCCGATATCTATTAACGAAAAAACCATTCAACAATTTATTTATCAAGTCGCAAAAAAAGTAACTCCAAGAAGTCAAGCAAGAATTATTTCTGGATTACGTAGTTTTTTCGATTACTTGATCTTTGAAGAGTATCGAAAAACAAATCCTACAGATTTGATAGAAGCTCCTAAAATTGGAAGAAAGTTACCGGACACTCTTTCCGAAAGTGAAATTAACCAACTCATTAACTCCATCGATTTAAGTCAATCCCAGGGAGAAAGAAACAGAGCGATCATAGAAACTATGTATAGCTGTGGTCTACGTGTTAGTGAAATTGTTTCCCTGAAAATTTCTGATTTATTTTTTGAAGAGGGCTTTATAAGGGTAATTGGGAAAGGAGATAAGCAACGCTTTGTTCCGATTCATATAACTTCACAAGAATATATAGTATCCTACTGTAAGCTTTACAGAAATAAGTTAAAACCACAAAAAGGGTCTGAAGATATAGTGTTTTTAAACAGACGTGGAAAAAAACTCACCAGACAAATGATATTTATAATTCTAAAGGAACTAGCTATTAAAATAACGTTGTCCAAAAAAATTAGCCCACACACTTTAAGACATTCATTCGCTACACACTTGTTAAAAAATGGAGCAGATTTGAGTGCTATTCAACAAATGTTAGGTCATGAAAGCATCACGACCACAGAAATCTATGTCCATTTAGATAAAAGCTATTTAAAAGAAGTTGTTGAAACTTTTCATCCTAGAAAATAAAAAATCCCGCAAAAGCGAGATTTTATAGAATACTAAGTTGGACTTTTTATTTTGCAACATTGACTGCCCTTGTTTCTCGAATTACAGTAACTTTTACTTGACCCGGGTAAGTCATGTCATTTTGTATTTTTTGAGAAATATTAAAAGATAACTCTGCTGCTTTGGTATCGTTTACCTTCGTACTTTCTACCATTACACGCAGCTCTCGGCCTGCCTGAATCGCATATGCTTTTTGAACTCCTGTAAATCCGAAAGCAATGTTCTCCAAATCCTTTAGACGTTGAATGTACGAATCTAAAACTTGACGTCTTGCACCAGGTCTTGCACCAGAAATAGCATCACAAACTTGTACGATAGGCGCTATTAAACTTTTCATTTCAATTTCATCGTGGTGAGCTCCAATGGCATTACAAACATCTGGTTTTTCACCATATTTTTCTGCCCATTCCATTCCTAATAAAGCATGGGGAAGTTCGCTCTCTGTATCTGGTACTTTACCTATGTCATGTAATAATCCAGCACGTTTTGCAACTTTTGAATTTAAGCCCATTTCTGCAGCCATAATACCACAAAGATTTGCGACTTCACGAGAGTGTTGTAACAAATTTTGTCCATAAGAGGAACGGTATTTCATTCTTCCTACTGTTTTGATTAACTCTGGATGTAAACCGTGAATTCCTAAATCAATCACAGTTCTCTTTCCAACTTCAATTATTTCTTGTGTAATTTGCTTTTCTGTCTTTTTAACAACTTCTTCAATTCTAGCTGGGTGAATTCTACCGTCGGTAACTAATTTATGCATCGATAAACGTGCAATTTCTCTTCGAACTGAGTCAAAACATGAAAGAATGATCGCTTCGGGAGTATCATCTACAATAATTTCTACTCCTGTTGCAGCTTCTAGTGCTCTAATGTTACGTCCTTCTCTACCAATTATTCGGCCCTTAACATCGTCAGATTCTAAATTAAATACAGAAACACAGTTTTCTACTGCCTGCTCTACACCTACTCTTTGTATGGTTCCTAAAACAACTTTTCTAGCTTCTTGTTCTGCGGTCATTTTAGCCTCCTCTATGGAGGTTTGGATAAAAGCCATCGCTTCAGTTTTAGCCTCATCTTTTAAAGAAGTTAGCAATTCAACTTTTGCTTCCTCTGCAGATAAACCTGAAATCTGTTCTAGCATGTCTACATGGCGTTTGTGAGTTTTATCAAGATCAGATTCTTTTTTTTCTAAAAAATCTAACTTCTTATTATAGTCGTTCTCTTTCTGCTCTAATGAGGAATTAAGACGCTTATTTTTATCTACCTCAGAAGCTACTTGAGACTCTCTATCTCTAATGCGCTTTTCAACATCAGAAATCTTTTTTTCTCTACTAAGAATTACTTTTTCGTGTTCAGATTTAAGTTCTATAAACTTTTCCTTCGCTTGTAGTATTTTATCTTTTTTTATAGAATCGGCATCTATTTTAGCTTCTTTTAAAATTGTTGCGGCTTCTTTTCTGGTTCCATTAAGTAATTTTTTTTCTCTTGATTTCTCCATAGCTTTTGCTATCAAAAAACCAATTGAAGATCCTACTAGAAGGCATACTAAAATGGGAAGAATTATATTGTCCATAATTTAAATTTAATATATAAAAAAGCCTACATCAGTTTGGTTTTTTTAAACTCCATTATGGTATTTATAGGACTAACTAATTGGTCAAGAATCCACTTGAAACTGAAAAACAGTCCCTATGGCTCACTTTTACAATTAAGACTCATCCTTCATAATTTATTCGTGTTGAGTTTAATAAACAATTTACTAACGTAGGCAGTGTGTTGTTAATGTATGTATTTTAAAGAACTTATTTTAAATGAGAATCAACCAAACTGGTTAACTCTTTTATTTTATTTACTACTTCTTTACTTGTGGAATCCTCTTCTATAGACGATATTTCTACTTTTGAAGCAAATTGTAATGCACACATTGCTAAAACATCTTGTTTATCACTGACTGCATAATTTTCTTCATACATCGAAATTAATTTATTAATCGCATTTGCAGCTTTTCTCATACCTTCTTCTTCTTTGGTGTTGCTTACACTAAGAGGATAGGTTCTACCAGCTATGATTATATTAATTTTAAGTTTTTCCACAATTTAAAGAACGTTATTCTTGTAACTCAATGATACACTTATCAATTTCTCGAATTAAGGTATTTATTTTAAGTTTCGTATCTCTTGTATTTGTACTACTGCCATCAATAGTTTTGGCAATTTTTAGCAGATCATATTGTTCTTTCTGTTCTACTAGTAATTGGTCTCTTTTTAATAATTGATGTTGTAATTTTGTAGTACTTTGAAGCAATATTTCATTTTCATTCTTTAAAAATTCATAATTTGAAAGTAAGATTTGTAACTTATCTTCTAGTAAATGAATTGCTTCTGTTGTATTACTCATCTTTATTATAAGAATAAAACTATCTCAACAAAGTTAACATTCTCTTTCATATTTTACAACATTTTATTGCTTTTTTACTAATCTATTGAAATATAATGAATTAGTTAAAAAATGATTTTTACTATTTTTACATAAAAATTAGTAAACTTTGAAACAGCCCTTTTTAGTATTTATCATTTTGATAACTTTTATAAGTTTCGGTCAAGAAAAAGAATCCAAAAACTATTTTAGAAACCCACTGAACATCCCAAGCGTTGTAGCGGGTACTTTTGGAGAATTGAGAAGCAATCATTTTCATGCTGGAATAGATCTCAAGACCCAAGGAAAAGAGGGGTTAAAAGTTTTTGCGACTGCAAATGGTTTTATTTCAAGAATAAAAGTAGCTCAATTTGGATATGGAAAAACTATTTATATTTCACATCCAAATGGATATACAACAGTATATGCCCATTTAAGTAAATATGCAGACAAAATTGAAAAATATGTAAAATCGATTCAATACAAAAAAGAAAATTACCAAACTGGAAATCTATTTTTTAAAGACGGTAAATTTCCAGTACAAAAAGGTGATATTATTGCTTACAGTGGAAATACAGGTAGCTCCGGAGGACCTCATTTACATTATGAAATACGAAATACAAAAACAGAACACATTCTCAATCCTTTAATTTTTGGTTTGTATCCTGAAGACACTCTATCACCTGTATTTCAATCCTTAATGGTATACGCTCTCGCCCCCCATTCAAGAATTAATAACCATCATAAAAACACCATTATCTCTTTGAAAAAAATCAAAAAGGGTCATTATACTTCAGATAAAATTTATGCGACTGGTACAATTGGTTTTGGGGTACGTGTTTTTGATCGTTTGAACAAGGCCTTAAACAAAAATGGAATCAATAGTTTAGAAATGTTAGTTAATGGTAAACGGGTGTATTATCATCATATAGAAAAATTTTCATTTGCAGAGAGTAAGTTTATAAATTTACACATTGATTATCCGTATTATAAGAAATACAAAAGACGCTATCAAAAAACTTTCAAAGAAAATGCAAACAAATTATCTACCTACAAAGATCTGACTGAAAACGGAAAAATAGAGATTAAAAAAGGACTAAATTACTCGATAGAAATTATTGCAAAAGATTATAATGGCAATTCAAGTTCTATAAAAATACCAATCGTAGGTGAGCACTCCAATAAACTATTCTATCAACCAACAGACACCACAGAATTTAAAATCATTGCAGGTAATTTTCACAAATTTAAAAAAGAGAATATCACCATTGCTTTTCCAAAAAATACCTTTTATAAAGATCTTTTTTTAGATTTTAAGGTTGAAAAAGGGGTTGCAAAAATACATACCCCAACGCTACCTTTAGATAAAAGCTTTACGTTAACATTTGATGTTTCCGACTATTCTGAAGAAGAAAAAAAACAACTATACATTGCGAATGTGGAAAAACCAACCTATCCAATGTATCAATTTACAAGAAAAAAAGACAGCAGTTTTTTCACCACAACAAAAATTTTGGGAAAATACGCATTACGATCTGATACACTCAAACCCTCAGTTAGTTTAGTACACTTTAAAGACAAACAATGGATCTCTAGACTCAATACTCTAAAAGTAAAAATCTCAGATAAAGGTTCGGGTATTAAGGATTATAGAGCTACAATTGATGGGGAATGGATTTTAATGGAGTACAACCATAGAAAAAAAATAGCAACTTATAATTTTAATGATAAAAAGTTGTCAGGTAGTAAACATATCTTTAAAATTGTAGTCTCAGACAATGTTGGAAATACGAATACACTTTCTGCAACGTTCTATAAAAAACAACTAAATTAACAAACGTGAAAAAAGTCATTTTCTTCATATACTTTATTCCACTTTTTGGTTTGGCCCAAAATATGACCATTTTGAAAGGTACTGTTAAAAATGTCAATGAGCAGCCCATAGAAGGGGTCTCAATTTCATATGGTAACGTGGGGACCTCCACAGATAAAAGAGGAAAATATCAAATCAGAGTTCCTTATAAAAAAGAAATTACAATAACTTTTAATCACATTTCTCATAAAACTTTCATAAAAAAATACACAGCAAAGAATAGAAATGGAGGTCGTTTATCAATAATTCTTGGTTCAAAAACAGAAGAATTAAAAGAAATTATAATTAGAGAAAATAAACAAAGCGTTTCAGGCTTAAAGAAGATAGATGTCGCAATTGTTAAAAATGTTATCGGTGCTAATGCAGGAGTAGAAAATGTCTTAATGACTTTACCTGGAGTTAACAATAACAATGAATTGAGCACACAATACAATGTTAGAGGTGGTAATTTTGACGAAAATTTGGTATATGTTAATGGAATAGAGGTATACAGGCCTTTTTTAATTAGATCTGGACAACAAGAAGGTTTGAGTTTTATAAATCCAAACATGGTCCAAAATATCAACTTTTCAGCAGGAGGCTTTCAAGCAAAATATGGCGATAAATTATCTTCTGTTCTGGATATTACGTATCGGAAACCTACAGAACTTTCTACAACACTAGATATCAGCCTTCTTGGAGCCAGTGCAACATTTGAAGCACCTATAATAAAAGAAAAGTTGACTTCTATTAGCAGTTTCAGATACAGAGATAATAGTCTTTTTGTAAATAGTAAACAGATTGAAACTAATTTCAACCCCAAGTTTCTCGATTTTCAAACGTATGTATCCTACGAAGCTTCAAAATATGTAAAAGTCAACTTTTTAGGAAACTTTTCAATCAATAATTACAACTACACCCCTATTTCAAGAAGAACTCGTTTTGGAACAATCGCAGCTCCTCTAGAATTGAATGTTTTTTATAATGGGCAAGAGCAAGACAATTATCTAACGCTTTTCGGTGCTTTATCTTCAGAATATAAAGCAACAGATTTTTTAACACTTACTGCTACAGCCTCAAGATACAATACACAAGAGGAGGAACACTATGATATTGCAGCTGCCTACCGTTTGGGAGAGGTTGATACAAATATTGGTTCTGAAAACTTTGGAAATGTAGACTTCTCTGAAGGGATTGGTTCCCAATTAAATCATGCGAGAAACGATTTAGACGCGTTGATTACAAACATACAAATTAAAGGAAAGTACAAAATTGATAAGAGTCAATTAGATTTTGGAATAAAACTACAAAAAGAAGACATTAGAGATCGAATAAGAGAATGGGAAGTGATAGATTCATTAGGCTTTTCTATCAGACCTCCAAACCATATTGCGAACAATCAACCCTATGAACCTTTTGAGGGGCCCATAATTCCATTCAAAAATATAAGGGTAGAAAATGAGGTCCAAATTAAGCGTGTTTCTGGATATCTTCAATATAATAAACGTTTGTTTTGGAATGAAAATAAGATCTGGTATAACATCGGTGTAAGAGCTCATACTTGGAAGGTAACAGGAAATGGAATTCGTTCCAAAAAACAGACAATTATCAGTCCTCGTGCACAATTTTCAATAAAACCAAATTCAGAAAAAGACCTACTTTATAGAGCTTCTTTTGGATGGTACTCTCAACCACCCTCTTACAGAGAATTACGAGATGCAAGCGGAAATATAAACCTTGCTTTAAAAGCTCAAAATTCAATTCATTTCGTTACTGGTTTAGAGTACAGTTTTAACCTATGGAGAAGACCATTTAAGCTCACAACAGAGTTCTATTATAAAAACTTAACAAATGTAAACTCGTACACATTAGATAATGTAAGAATTAGATACCGAGCAGATAATAATGCGACTGCCTATGCACACGGATTGGACGTGAGATTAAATGGAGAATTTGTACCAGGAAGCGATAGCTGGGTAAGTTTAGGGTATTTAAAAACAGAAGAAAATATAGACAACAAAGGCGCCATAGCAAGACCCTCTGATCAGCGTATAAAGTTTGGAATTTTATTTCAAGATTACGTCCCTAGTCTTCCCAACTTAAAAGTATATTTAAATCTAGTTTATAATACTGGAGTGCCTGGGGGCTCTCCCTCCTATGCAGATGTATATAAATTTCAAGAACGCTTAAGAGATTACAAAAGAGCAGACCTCGGGGTTTCTTATGTATTTACAGACGCTAATAAGCAATTCAAAACTGGCTGGTTGTCAAAATTTAAAGAATTAAGTACTGGTTTAGAGCTTTTTAACATGTTTGATATTCAAAATTCAATTACCAATACTTGGGTAAGAGATGTGTATTCTAAAAATCAATTTGGGATTCCAAATTTTATGACAGGAAGAGTTTTGAATTTTAAGTTAGCCATGAAATTATAGCAAACAAAAAAGCGAGCTAACTTTCATTCACTCGCTCTTGTTCATATTGTTCATATACTCTTTTAAGTCTAGACTAAAATCTGTGCAGTGTGTGCTTTTGTTTTTACTTTGGTTATTATATTCTCTATACTCCCATTTTCGTCAATTACAAAAGTAGTTCTGTGAATTCCATCATATTCTTTACCCATAAACTTTTTTGGTCCCCAAACACCAAATGCATTGATTACCACTTTATCTTCATCGGCTAGTAATGGAAATGGAAGTTCATGTTTTAAAACCCAATTTTGCTGTCTTTTTGCAGAATCAGCACTCACACCTAACACATCATATCCTTTGGCTAAAAAGGCTTGATAATGATCTCTTAAGTTGCAAGCTTCCGCTGTACATCCTGGTGTGCTTGCTTTTGGATAGAAAAACAATACCAACTTTTTACCTGTATAGTCAGATAACCTGATCGTATTTCCAACATTGTCTTTGGCTTCAAATTGAGGAGAAGCATCTCCTATTTTTAATGATGTCATGTGTATTAATTTGAAAGTTATTAAGTAGGCAAGTTACAAAGTCTTCAAACAAATCCCTACAACATCTATTAAAAATTACTTTTCAACTTTGTACCTTTGTTATAACAAACTGATCCTATGAATAAAAAAGAAACCGTTCAATTTATAATTGATACACTTCAAAAACTCTATCCGGAAATTCCTATTCCCTTGGATCACAAAGATCCTTATACGCTGTTAATTGCTGTTTTACTCTCCGCTCAGTGTACAGATGTCAGAGTAAATAAAATTACCCCTATTTTGTTTGCTAAAGCAGACAATCCTTTTGACATGATAAAAATGACTGTTGAAGAAATTAAAGCCATTATCAGACCCTGTGGTTTATCCCCTATGAAAAGTAAAGGGATTCATGGATTGTCAAAAATTTTAATAGATACCTACAACGGAGAAGTTCCTCAAAGTTTTGAGGGTTTAGAAGCCTTGCCTGCTGTAGGTCATAAAACAGCAAGTGTTGTGATGAGCCAAGCTTTTGGCGTTCCAGCTTTTCCTGTAGATACGCATATTCACAGGTTGCTCTGGCGTTGGAATTTGACAAACGGAAAAAATGTACAACAAACAGAAAAAGATGCAAAAAGATTATTTCCAATGGAACTGTGGAATGAGTTACACCTCCAAATTATTTGGTATGGTAGAGAGTATTCTCCTGCAAGAGGATGGGATTTAGAAAAAGACAGTATTACAAAAACAATTGGTAGAAAATCTGTTTTGAAAGAATATTACAAGAAAAACAAGAGCTAAAAAAAGCTTCAACCTAGGTTGAAGCTTTTTCCTTACTTAATTCAAATTCAATTCAATGTAGTTTTTTGATTTACTTTTCACAAAAGTTAACGATTTGGAAAAATTAATCAAAAATTGAACTGTTTCTTTTTTTGGTTGCACCTGAATTTCAGGTGACTTTTTTGAGTAAAGTTGCATCATATATTCTATTTAATCACTTGATTTATATTAGAATAACGAAGCCTTTTTTAATTTATTGTTAATTGACTAAAACAATTTTATGTTTCTCTATTAATTTTCTCAAGTTAATCAAAGCATAGCGCATTCTACCGAGAGCAGTATTGATACTAACACCGGTATTTTCACTTATTTCTTTAAAACTCATGTCTCTATACATGCGCATGATCAATACCTCTTTTTGTTCTTCTGGCAATTCATAAACAAGTTCTCTTACATCACTGTAAATTTGTTCTTGTATCATTTTTTTTTCTACATTTAAGCTACCATCACCTATAATAGAAAAAATATCGAAGTCATCTGAATTTTTGAAAGAAGGCATTCTTTTAGATTTTCTAAAATAATCAATAACCAAATTATGGGCTATTCGCATCACCCAAGGTAAGAACTTACCCTCTTCGTTATAACTTCCTTTTTTCAAGGTTCTAATTACTTTGATAAACGTATCCTGAAAAACGTCCTCTGTGACATCTTTATCTTGAACTTTACTATAAATAAAGCGATACAATCTTTGTTGATGTCTTTTGATTAAAATTTCTAGAGAAGATTCTTTACCTTGAATATATTGACTGACTAGGGTACTGTCTAACACTAATTCTTTACTAACCATTACTACTCTTTTTATTGAACAAATAATTGTTCATGTTAATTAATTGAATAATTTAAAAGTAGTTTTTTTGTATATGAAGTATATTTAACTGGTTATAGATACATCAAATATCAATAATATTTTTTTAAACAGCAAATAATTTAACATATTCATCTCTTTTTTTTAATACAATAGTTTAAAAAAACAGTATTTTTATAGCAGATATATTATAGCTACATGAAGATGGATATTTCTGAAGTAAGTCCTAAAAATAACATTATTATTAAAGGGGCTAAACTCCACAATTTAAAGAATATTGACGTTGTTTTACCGAGAAACAAACTGATTGTAATCACGGGACTTTCTGGGTCTGGAAAGTCTTCGTTAGCCTTTGATACCTTGTATGCAGAAGGACAAAGACGCTATGTAGAAAGTTTAAGTTCTTATGCTCGTCAGTTCTTAGGAAAATTACACAAACCAAAAGTAGATTTCATCAAAGGAATTGCTCCAGCAATTGCAATTGAACAAAAAGTAAATGCGACGAACCCCCGATCTACTGTTGGTACCTCTACAGAAATTTACGATTACATCAAACTTTTATATGCCCGAATTGGGACAACCTACTCTCCTATCTCTGGTAAAAAAGTAAAAAAAGATACTGTTTCTGATGTTGTGAATTTCATAAAAGAGTTCGAGGAACAAACAAAACTACTTTTATTAGCGCCAATTTCAATAAATGAAAATCGAGATTTAAAAACACTTTTACAAGTCTTAGAACAACAAGGTTATGCACGTTTAAAATGGAATGAAGAAATATATAGAATTTCAGATTTCCCGCAGGAGAGTTTTAAAAATGAAGGTCTATATTTAGTAGTAGATAGAATCATTACCAAAGATGATGAAGACTTTTACAACCGAGTAGCAGATGCGATTCAAACGGCCTTTTTTGAAGGAAAAGGAAGTTGTTTTATTGAAAATTTAAAAGATCACAAAGTAACTAACTTTAGTAATAAGTTTGATTTAGACGGCATGTCTTTTCTTGTGCCTAATTCACATTTATTTAGTTTTAATAATCCCTACGGAGCTTGCCCAACTTGTGAAGGTTATGGTAATGTTATTGGAATTGATAAAGAATTAGTCATCCCAAATACTGGATTATCAATTTTTGAAGATTGCATTTTTCCATTTAAAACTCCCTCCTATATTCATTATAAAGACGACTTAATTGCTGTTGCGTATCAATTTGATATTCCGATTCATAAACCCTGGTTTGAACTATCTGAAAAACAGAAAGAAATCGTTTGGAATGGTAATTCGTCTTTCAACGGAATCCATCATTTCTTTTCTACCTTAGAAGAAAAAAGTTATAAAATTCAGAACAGAGTAATGCTTTCTCGTTATCGAGGAAAAACAAAATGTACGACTTGTAACGGTAAACGTTTGCGAAAAGAAACTGATTATGTTAAAATTAATGAAAAAACAATTTCAGATTTAGTTACGCTTCCTCTAGATGAATTATCGGTATTTTTTAAAAATATTCAGCTGAATCCATACGAAGCACAAATTGGAAAACGTTTGTTGACAGAAATCACTAACAGGCTCCAATTTTTAACGGATGTTGGTTTGTCTTATTTAACGATCAATCGAACCTCTAACACCCTATCAGGAGGTGAAAGTCAGCGAATAAACCTGGCAACTTCTTTAGGAAGTTCGCTAGTTGGTTCCATGTATATTTTAGACGAACCCAGTATTGGTTTGCATCCAAAAGATACAGAAAGATTGATTAAAGTTTTAAAGGATCTTCGAAATCTAGGCAATACGGTTATTGTGGTAGAACATGATGAGGACATCATGAAAGAAGCAGACTATATTATAGATATTGGTCCAGAAGCAGGTTCGTTTGGAGGGGATGTTGTTGCAGAAGGAAATTTTGATGACATTTTAAAATCCGACTCCTTGACCGCAAAATATATAAATAAAGAACTGCGTATTGAAGTTCCTCTTAAGCGGAGAAGCTCAAAAAATTCCATTCAAATCGTTGGAGCAAGAGAGCATAATTTACAAAATATCAATGTCACATTTCCTCTAAATTGTTTGACGGTAATTACGGGTGTTTCTGGATCTGGAAAAAGTACATTGGTAAAAAACATATTGTATCCATCAATGCAAAAAAAATTGATTGGATATGGAGATAAAATCGGACAACATACAGATGTAAAAGGTAGTTTCGAAACGATAAAACACGTAGAGTTTATAAATCAGAACCCTATTGGACGTTCTTCTCGTTCAAACCCGGTTACCTATATAAAAGCATATGACGATATTAGAATGCTGTATGCAAATCAGAAAATTTCAAAAATTAGAAATTTTAAACCGAAACATTTTTCTTTTAATGTAGAAGGCGGTCGCTGTGAGGTATGTAAAGGAGAAGGAGAAGTTACGATTGAAATGCAATTCATGGCTGATGTTCATTTAGAATGTGACGTATGCAACGGAAAGCGTTTTAAAAAAGAGGTATTAGAGGTCAAATTCGATGGAAAATCAATTGATGATATTTTAAATCTAACCATTGATGATGCTATTGAGTTTTTCTCAGAAAATTTAGTTCCAAAAATTGCGAACAAACTGAAACCGCTACAAGATGTTGGCTTGGGCTATGTTCAACTGGGTCAATCTTCCTCAACACTCTCTGGAGGAGAAGCGCAAAGAATTAAACTAGCTTCCTTTTTAGTCAAAGGAAATACAAAAGACAAAGCCTTGTTTATTTTTGATGAACCTACAACAGGATTGCATTTTCATGACATCAAAAAACTATTGGCTTCTTTCAATGCATTGATTGAAAAAGGACATTCAATCATTGTAATTGAACACAATATTGAGCTTATAAAATGCGCAGATTATATTATTGACTTGGGCTTAGAAGGTGGAAAAAATGGAGGAAATCTTATTTTTCAGGGAACTCCAGAGGCATTAATAAAGAATAAAAAGTCATATACGGCTGCATATCTGGCTGAAAAACTGAAGCTATAAAATAAATATCCCTACCCTATCCCTTACATGTCAAAGTATTTCAATGAGCTGAATAACAAACAACTACACAATCATCTTAAATAATTCAAAAAACAAATACTTATTTTCAAACCTCCCTAACAAAAAAATCCTTCTCATAAGAGAAGGATTCTATTTTTGGGTGGAAGACGGGACTCGAACCCGCGACACTCGGTACCACAAACCGATACTCTAACCAACTGAGCTACAACCACCATATAATTGCGGCTGCAAATATAAATATTTTTTCTTTTCTATAGAAAGAAAAAATTAAATTAATTTATCTAAATCTTCTATGGCAACAGAACGTTCTGACGTATAGCCTTCTGCAAATTCTACACCAATTAAGCGTCCTAGATCTCTGGCTCTATACTGAACACTATCTGTAAAATTTTTGCTACTGATAGGTGTTTCTGGCTCCTTACTTGTCGGATCATAAAATTGAGAACGATACGCCATGACTGCTCTTATTTTAACCTCCATAAAACCAGATACATTCACTACAAAATCTGGAGTACTATTTTTCCATTGGATGTAATGATGCACTTGCTTTGGCCTCCAATGAACTTGCTGTTTCCCATCTTGTTCTGTTTGAATCTTAGATAAACCACTCAAGAAACAGGCGTCAGAAACTAACTTACTCCCTTTTGGATGGTCTATGTGCCGATCATCTTTGGCGTTACACAATACAATATCGGGTTGATATTTACGGATCATTTTTACAATTTCTAATTGATGTGTTTTATCATTAACAAAAAAAGCATCATCGAAATTCAAATTTTCACGAACGGAGAGTCCTAAAATTTCAGCAGCTTTTAGTGCTTCTTGATCTCTTATTTCTGCAGAACCACGACTACCGAGTTCTCCTCGAGTTAGATCAACAACCCCAACCTTCTTTCCTAAAGAAACCTCCTTTGCAATCGTTGCCCCACAACCCAACTCAACATCGTCAGGATGAGCACCGAATACTAAAATATCTAATTTCATATGTATTGTATATTGTTCACTTGTTTAAACTGTACAGTAAAAGAAATAAAAATTATTTCCTCTTTGATCTCAAATTCAAAAATAGAAAACAGCAAGTTAATAATTAGATTTTTAACAAAAAAATAAACATCAAGTACTTCCGTAACTCTTTAAAAAATGAAGCTCATTCAACTATATTTGGAACAACAAACATCCCAGAGTATTCCTAATTTATTTGATCTATTTATTGTTGACAGAATACGTACTAAATTCATAATTCATTGTGCGATCGATTAAAAAAATGAATATCTTCGTTTTATGATAACAGTGTTACTTATTGGAAATGGAAATATAGCTTCTCATTTACATGCTGCTTTTTTAACTGCTGATCACATTGCAGTTACAAAAATAAGTTCGAGAAACTTAGAACATGTTCCCTATGCAGAGATCACAATTATTGCCGTTTCAGATGATGCAATAGCCGAAGTTTCCTCACAAATAAAGAATCCTTTTGTGGTTCATACTTCTGGAGCCTGTGAGATCGGCGAATTGAAAAACACCACACACAAGGGAGTCTTTTATATGTTACAAACCTTTACTAAAAATAAAGAAGTCAATTTTAATGAAGTCCCTTTTTGCCTGGAAGCAGAAAATACCGAAAAACAAGAATTATTAGAAAAATTGGCTAAGGTCATTGGGAAGAATACCTACTTAGTAAATTCTACACAACGTAAAGCCTTGCATGTGGCTGCTGTTTTTGTAAATAACTTTACGAATCATTTATATTCAACTGGAAATGAGATTTGCAAAAAACAGGGAGTTCCTTTTGAAATATTGCACCCCTTAATCAAAGAAACTGCCTCTAAAGTAACTTCTTTATCTCCCGAAAAAGCCCAAACAGGACCAGCCATTCGAAACGATTTGAAAACAATTAAAAATCATTTAGATTTGCTAAATATACAACAACAACAAATTTATACAATCCTTACAAAATCTATCCAAGATGGACATTAGCTACAAACAATTATTACCTAACATAAATACATTTATTTTTGATGTTGACGGAGTTTTAACCAATGGAATGTTAACAATTATGCCAGATGGTGAATTGGTCAGACACATGAATGTGAAAGACGGGTATGCAATGAAAAATGCCTTGAATAAAGGATATCGAATTTGCATCATTTCTGGAGGAACCAACGAAGGTGTGAGAGATCGATTATCAGCTTTAGGAATTGAAGATATTTACTTAGGAGCTCATGATAAAATTAAACAATACGAAACCCTCTTAAAAAAATACAATTTAAGATCAGAAAACATATTGTATATGGGAGATGATGTACCTGATTACCCTGTAATGAAGCTCGTTGGATTGGCCGCTTGCCCTAACGATGCAGTAAGAGAAATTCAAGAAGTGTCAACATATATTTCCGATAAAAAAGGTGGCGAGGGATGTGTACGGGATGTGATTGAACAAGTGCTACGTGTTCAAGGAAAATGGTCTCAAAACTTTGATGCCAGCTTATAGTCTTAAAGCAGCAGATGTAAATAACTATTTTAAATTGTACTCGTTGTATCTTCATCCAGAAATGTAGAAGTAGTTTTTTGTGAGTTAGTTTTTTTCTTCTAACATCGGAACAAATGCAAAATCGCCTAACTCCTGTTTTTCAAACTCTTTGGGAGAGGTTCGAGTAAAAAGGGTCATTATTTGCGTTTTATCTCCTACAGGTATCAATAAACTTCCTCCTACTTTTAATTGTCCCAAAAGCGCTTTAGGAACAAAAGGAGCACCTGCTGTAACGATAATTTTATCAAAAGGCGCTTGTTCAGGAAGGCCTTTATACCCATCACCAAAAATAAATTTCTTGGGTTTATATCCTAATTTAGGGAGAAATAATGACGTTTTTTTAAACAACTCTCGTTGTCTTTCTATGGTATATACTTCTGCATTTAGTTCTAATAAGACTGCTGTTTGATAGCCAGAACCCGTACCTATCTCCAAAACCTTATGAAAATTTTTAACGGCTAAGGTTTGCGATTGGAACGCTACAGTATACGGTTGAGAAATAGTTTGATCTGCAGCAATGGGAAATGCTTTGTCTTGATAGGCATGAGACTCAAAACTACTGTCTATAAATAAATGACGAGGAATTTTACGAACTGCATTCAACACATTTTCATCAACAATGCCTTTTTGTTGTAATACCTTAGCTAGCTGATTACGAAGCCCTTGATGTTTGGAAGTGTCTTTCAATTTTATCAATTTTTTGAATTCTAAAAATAGTAATTAATCCCTATAAATAGTCATAAAATTGTATCTTTGTTTTTAGCTGATTTTAAAATCAGAAAACACGAAATCAATGTCTTTACAAAATCAAAAGTGATTTTTTCATCTCATCTTGAAGTGCTCAAGCATCGATAAAAATCAATTTTATTTTACTTTCAAAGACTTAAAATATAGAATATGCTGAAAGTTGGAGTTTTAGGTGCAGGACACCTTGGTAAAATTCATTTACGTCTGTTACAAGAATCTAAAAAGTATGAATTGATAGGTTTTTATGATCCTTCTGAAGAGAATGCAAAAAAAGTAGCTCTTGAGTTTGGGTATACTTCTTTTTCATCTATTGCATCTTTAATAGAGGCTGTTGATGTTGTTGATATTGTCACCCCAACGCTCTCGCATTTTGATTGCGCGAAACAATCTATAGAAAAAGGGCGTCATATATTTATTGAAAAACCAATTACAAAAACAGTTTTAGAAGCAGAAGCTATCAAAACACTGGCAAGTCAATATCACGTTCAAGGACAGGTAGGTCATGTCGAACGTTTTAATCCAAGTTTTACCGCTGTAAAAGAAATGATTGATAATCCAATGTTCATAGAATCTCATCGATTAGCAGAATTCAATCCACGAGGAACAGATGTGCCAGTCGTATTAGATTTAATGATTCATGATATCGATATCATCCTTTCTGTTATTAATTCTAAAGTAAAAACTGTGCATGCAAGTGGAGTTGCTGTTATTTCTGACACACCTGATATTGCCAATGCTAGAATAGAATTTGAAAATGGATGTGTTGCCAACCTGACAGCAAGCAGAATTTCGATGAAAAATATGCGAAAAACTAGATTTTTTCAAAAGGACGCATATATCTCTGTCAATTTTTTAAGCAAAGAATCGGAAGTTGTTAAAATGAAAGAAGTTCCTGAAAATCCGGATGAATTTGCAATGATTTTACAAAATGCAGAAGGCGTAAAAAAACAAATTTACTTTGAAAATCCAGCAATAGAAAATAACAATGCCATTTTAGATGAATTGGAGTCATTTGCAGATGCTATTCAAACCAATAGCACTCCTGTTGTTACTTTAAGTCAAGGTGCAGAAGCATTAAGGGTTGCTCAAATGATTATCGATTGTTTCTAATATAGAAAATCATTGAAAATTTAATACTTAAGATTTAAAATTCTTTTGTAAAACCTAGTAACTATTTTTTAATACACCCTAATAATATGAAAAACATCGCAGTTATAGGAGCGGGAACCATGGGAAATGGGATTGCTCATACTTTTGCACAATTCAATTACAATGTACATTTAATTGATATCTCAGAAGAATCTCTGGAGAGAGGAATGAAGACCATTGTCAAAAATTTAGACCGGATGGTTGCTAAAGAAAAGATTTCTGAAGCTGACAAAAAAAAGACATTACAACAGATTAAAACATTTACATCGATTAAAGAAGGCGCTAAAATTGCCGACCTTGTCATAGAAGCTGCTACTGAAAATGCAGTTTTAAAAACAGGTATTTTTAAAGAATTAGATGCAGTTTGTAGTGAAGAGACTATTTTAGCAAGCAATACCTCTTCCATCTCCATCACTCAAATTGCAGCGGCAACCAACAGACCTGATAAAGTAATCGGAATGCATTTTATGAACCCAGTACCCATCATGAAATTGGTCGAGATTATTAGAGGATACAATACCTCTCATGAAGTAATGGAGACGATCGTAGCTTTGTCTAAAAAAATAAATAAGACTCCCGTAGAAGTCAATGATTATCCTGGTTTTGTAGCAAACAGAATTTTAATGCCAATGATTAATGAGTCCATAGAAACGCTGTACAATGGAGTTGCAGGTGTCAATGAAATAGACCAGGTGCTAAAATTAGGAATGGCGCACCCTATGGGACCCTTGCAATTAGCAGATTTTATTGGGCTGGATGTTTGCTTGTCTATTTTAGAAGTGCTTTATGATGGTTTTAAAAATCCCAAATACGCTCCTTGTCCCCTTTTAGTAAATATGGTAAGAGCAGGAAAATTAGGTGTAAAATCTGGGGAAGGATTTTACGATTATTCACAAAATAAAAAAGCAGAGAAAGTCGCTAAAATGTTTTCTTAGAAACTTTGAAATGGCCGTCATTTGAAACAGATGAATAAAAAAAAATTACTGCTTTTAGTCCTGTTTCTGTCGGTTTATATTGCAAAAGCGCAAAAAGATAATACGAGAATCTTTCAGATTAAAAGAATTGGATTCATGTATAGCAACGCAAAGCAAAATAATTTTATAATAAACGATAAAGACTATTCTTATCAGACAAAAACTTATAAAATTCAAACATTTCACAACTTAGGACGTTGGAAAAATATTGATTTTGAATTGATTGTGCAGCCTCAGATACACTCCATACAGCATCAATTAATCAATGAACAATTTGTACTGCCCTCTGAGGAAAACTATCTAGAAAAAAGGATCGAATTTACAACTCCCAAAAACATGCATTTGTATGCGATAGAATTTGGAGTTGCACTGAAAAAGAAACTTTTAAAAAAAGTAGACATTCTGGCCACTATTGGGTTGGGAATTGCAACAATAACTGAGAGAACAGAACGTCTCGCCAAAGGGTTTACGTTTATCGAAAATGGAGCTCTAGGCATTTCATTTCAAACCTCAAATACAACCTTTTTATACCTAGGTAGTTCCATTGGTCACATTTCTAATTTGAATTTTAAATCTCCAAACAGCGGATACAATGTTTTGGGATATGATATTGGGTTTTCATATCAATTACAATAGGGACTTTGTCCATACCTCTTTAAAATTTAAGAAAAATTTAAGCATACAACTATAGTTTTAATTGATGGTTTTTTATAATTTTATCGAAAATTATGATACTCCATGACCATTACCCAATTAAAATATGTACTATCTGTTGCAGAATATCAAAACTTTACAATCGCTGCTGAGCATAGTTTTGTAACGCAACCTACCTTGAGTATGCAAATACAAAAACTTGAAGAGGCACTGAATATTCAGATTTTTAATCGTTCTAAAAAACCAATTGAACTCACAGAGATCGGAAAAAAAATCGTAGCGCAAGCAAAAGTCATTGTCAATGAAAGCAATCGAATTTCAGACATTGTAGATCAGCAAAAAGGATTTATTGGAGGTGAGTTTAGAGTGGGAATCATCCCCACGGTGATGCCTACTTTACTCCCTATGTTTTTACAAAATTTTACAAAAAAATATCCAAAAGTAACCTTAATCATTGAAGAATTGACCACAGATGAAATCATCCGTAAATTATCTGATGGCCACATCGACGCAGGACTTGCAGCAACTCCGTTAGAAAATGATTCGATCATTGAAAACCCCTTATATTACGAACCCTTTGTAGGTTTGATTCCAAAAAACCACAGACTTTACAATCAACAAAAAATTACATCTGAAGCATTGGAAATACAAGATATTTTATTATTAGAAGATGGACATTGTTTTAAAGACAGCGTAATCAATTTATGTAGTACGCATAAAATTGACAACACGAAGGGCTTTCAATTAGCTAGTGGAAGTTTTGACACACTAATTAAACTCTCTAAAGAAGGTTTGGGCATGACGCTGTTGCCTTATTTACATACCTTAGATTTAAATGAGGAAGACAAAGCTAATTTACGAGATTTCACCAACCCACCTCCAGCTAGAGAAGTGAGTTTAATTTATCACAAATCGCAACTAAAAATGCAACTCATTGAAGCTTTAAAGAAAACAATAGATGGAATCATAAGGGGTGCGATCTCTTTTTCAGATGTAAAAATTGTAAGCCCCTTGGCGAAGAGATAACAGAAAGCGAACATAAAAAAAGGAAGCTAAATAGCTTCCTTTTTTTATGCATACATTTTATCTCGTAATTCCTTAATTTTTGGATCTGATAGATAATCATCAAAGGAGGTATGTCTGTCTATCACTCCTTTTGGAGTTAATTCGATCACTCTGTTTGCAACAGTTTGTGCAAATTCATGATCATGAGTTGTAAACAATACTGTCCCTTTAAAATTTATTAAAGAATTATTTAATGCTTGTATAGATTCTAAGTCTAAGTGATTCGTTGGTTCATCTAATACTAAGATATTAGCTCTTTTCATCATCATTCTAGACAACATACAACGTACTTTTTCCCCTCCTGAAAGCACATTACTTTTCTTTAAAGCTTCTTCTCCAGAAAAAATCATTTTTCCTAAAAAACCTCTTAAAAAAACTTCCTCACGTTCTTCTTCTGTTTGTGCATATTGTCGCAACCAATCAACTAAATTTAAGTCCCCATTTTGAAAAAAGGAAGAATTGTCCAGGGGCAAATAGGACTGAGTCGTAGTCACACCCCAATTGTGTTTCCCTGAATCTGCTTCTTGATTCGCTGTTATAATTTGATAAAAAGCAGTTACTGCTCTAGAATTTTTAGAAATAATCGCAATTTTATCTCCTTTGTTTAAATTGATGTCTACTTTGGCAAATAGTTGTTCACCTTCAAAGTCTTTAGACAGCCCCTCTACATTTAAAATCTGGTCACCAGCTTCACGATCGCTTTTGTAAATGATCGCAGGGTACCTTCTACTTGACGGCTTAATTTCATCAACATTTAATTTCTCTATCATTTTTTTACGAGAAGTTGCTTGTTTCGATTTTGCCATATTTGCAGAAAAACGTCGAATAAATTCTTCCAATTCTTTCTTTTTATCTTCTGCCTTTTTATTTTGCTGTGCTCTCTGTCTCGTTGCTAACTGGCTGGACTCATACCAAAAAGTATAGTTCCCAGAAAAATGATTGATCTTTCCATAATCGATATCAGAAATATGTGTACAAACGGCATCTAAAAAGTGTCTATCGTGTGAAACAACAATTACACAGTTGTCAAAATTTGCAATAAAATTTTCTAACCAAGCAATCGTTTCAAAATCTAAATCATTGGTAGGCTCATCCATGATTAGTACATCAGGATTACCAAACAATGCCTGTGCAATTAGTACACGAACTTTTTGCTTACCATCTAAATCTTTCAATAAAGTATAATGTAAGTTTTCAGAAATTCCTAAATTAGATAGCATGGCAGCTGCATCAGAATCTGCATTCCATCCATTCATTTCTTCAAAAACTATTTGAAGTTCGCCAATTTTTTCTGCATTTTCATCAGTATAATCAGCATACAAATCGTCAATTTGCTTTTTTATTTTGAACAGTTCTTTATTACCCATTACCACCGTTTCTAGAACTGGATGCTCGTCAAAAGCATAATGATCTTGGGTCAACACAGACATTCGCTTTCCTTTCTCAAGATGAACCTGTCCAGAGGTTGGTTCTTGCACACCCGAAAGTATCTTTAAGAACGTTGATTTCCCTGCTCCGTTTGCACCAATAATTCCATAACAATTTCCTGTTTGAAATTTTGTGTTTACATCATCAAACAAGACGCGTTTTCCAAATTGTACAGATAAATTAGAAACTGATAACATATGCTATTTTTTAATTTTTGTGCAAAAGTACAAATTAGATTTATCTTTTCACACTCGATTTTAATGGTTTTAACTAAATAATGATGACCAATTCAACATTTTAAAAAAACTATTTTAACAATCAATTAACAACAATGACTTTATTCTATCCCTAAATTTGCAAGTATTAGCGATTAATATAACGTATGGTTAAACATTTACCTTATTTAATTTTAGTATTGATAGCTTCAGCTTTTATTAGCTGTAGTACTGAATCTACTCCATCTGACACCTATTTTGGAGGTAAAATTCTGAATCCAAAATCTAAGTATGTAGTATTGTATTCCATGGAAAAAGTTATTGATACGTTATTTCTAGAAAAAGACAATACCTTCTTAGGAAACTTACAAAATGCCAATGAAGGACTTTATTATTTTACACACGGAAACGAAAACCAATACATCTATCTAGAACCCAAAGACAGCTTAATGTTGCGCTTAAATACATGGTATTTTGATGAGTCCATCGTTTTTGCAGGAAAAGGTGCCGAAAGAAACAACATGTTAATCGATTGTTTTTTAGAGGATGAAAAAGACAATCGAACGTTCTACAAACTAAATCTTTTAGAACCAGATGAATTTCAGGTAAAAGCAGATTCTTTATTAGATACAAAACTAAAAACGTTTGATGAATACATTGCCAAAAATCCAAACGAAACTCCTGGTTTTAAACATATTTTAAAAACAGCACTTACCTATCCTATATATGCAAAGAAAGAAAGGTATCCGGTTGCTCACTCAAAAGTGTCAAACCAAGTAATGTTTAAAAATATTGATCAAAGTTTTTACAACCATAGAAAATCTGTTCGTATTAATAACGATACCCTCATGTATTTCCCACCGCATTCAAAGTATGTGGGCAACTTCTTATACAATATCACTTTCGAGCTAGGCCATTCGCTAAGCGATAAGGAATATACTTCAGATTTTACGGTAGACTTATTAAACACCATAGATCAAAATTTAACCTCCAAAGAGTTTAAAAATGCTTTTTTAAAGCAAACGGTTATTGGTCATTTCTACAGAAGATCTAGTTGTAACATTCACCAAGAAACCTTTGATACTTTCTTTAAATTAAGTACCGATGACACCGACAAAAAACTGGTACAACAGCTTTTGTCGGATTCTAAGTTATTGACAAAAGGCCAGTCCTTAGATGATTTTATGATCACTAATTTTAACAACCGTAGGCACTCTATTAAAAAACTTACCAAAAATAAAAATACATTGCTCCTTTTTTGGAATCCTATTTACGTTTCCCAAAAATTCATACGTTCAAGAATTAATTTTCTAACTGAAATGTTTCCGCAGGTAGAATTTATTCAAATACGAATAAATGGCAAGCAACACGAGCCCATTCCTCAATTAAATCCAAAAAATCAATTCTTTATTACTCCCAAAAGTAATGCGAATGATTTCTTAACCAGTAAAATGCCGAGAGCAATCATCTTGAATAAAAAAGGAATTATTACCAATGGCTTCGCTTCTATTTCCTCCAAGAAAACACATAAAGACTTGAAAAAACTTAAGTAAATCAAGTTTTCTTTCTTCAATCTATAATAATAACGTACATTTGCACGATTTTATTTTTGAGGCTAACTCATTAAAAATCAGGTCGAATTTATAATCGGGTTTACAGGTGAGCGTTCTGTGAATCCACAAAAACACAGTAATGTCAACATTTTTAGAATTGGGTTTGAAAGAACCTATCATCAAAGCTTTAACAGATTTAGGATATGAAAAACCAACGGTTATTCAAGAAAAAGCAATCCCACAAATTATTTCATCAACAGACGATTTAAAAGCATTTGCGCAAACAGGTACCGGTAAAACGGCTGCTTTTAGTTTACCAATCATAGAGCTTTTAGAGGCTAGCAACAATAATGTACAAGCCATTATTTTGTCTCCTACAAGAGAACTTGCTGTTCAGATTGGAAATAATATCAAAGATTTTTGCAAATACATCAAAGACATCAGAGTCACTACTGTCTATGGAGGATCCAGTATCGAAGATCAAATTAGGTCTTTAAAGAAAGGATCTCAAATTGTAGTTGGAACTCCTGGTAGAACCGTGGATTTAATCAATAGGAGAGCTTTAAAATTAGGAAACGTTCAATGGTTAGTCTTAGACGAAGCTGATGAAATGTTAAACATGGGTTTTAAAGACGAATTAGACAAAGTGCTAGAGGCTACTCCAGAAACCAAACAAACCTTATTATTTTCTGCAACTTTTCCAAGAGAAGTAGAGTCTATCGCTAGAAACTATATGACCAAGCCTGTAGAAATTACTTCAGGACAAAAAAATCAGGGTTCAGATAATGTAAGTCATGAATATTATTCGGTTACAGAAAGAACTCGTTACCCTGCTTTAAAAAGAATTGCGGATTTGAATCCAAATATCTACGCCATTATCTTTTGTAGAACTCGAAGGGAAACCCAAGAAGTTGCAGATAATTTAATAAAAGATGGTTACAGTGCAGATTCTTTGCATGGAGATTTATCTCAAGCACAAAGAGATTCTGTAATGGGAAAATTTCGTAAAAAAACTATTCAAATATTAGTCGCTACCGATGTCGCTGCACGTGGATTGGATGTAAGTGAACTGACTCACGTAATCAATCATAAATTACCGGACCAAATAGAGAACTACACACACAGAAGTGGTAGAACAGGTCGAGCTGGAAACAAAGGAATCTCTATTGTTTTAGTCAATGGAAAAGAAAAAGGAAAATTACGTCCTATCGAAAAAATTATTCAAAAGAAATTCATACAAGCTAAGGTACCGTCAGGGAAAGAAATCTGTCAGAATCAATTAATGAACCTAATTGACAAGGTACAGGCAATTGAAGTAAACGAAACTCAAATAAATGAGTTTTTACCGAGTATTTACGAAAAGCTAAAAGACCTTGAACGCGAAGAACTGATTCAAAAATTTGTTTCTTTAGAGTTCAATACCATGTTAGCCTACTATGAAAACGCAAAAGACTTGAACGATTTGTCTTCTAGAGATAACTCTAGAGCAAGATCTACTAATGAAAACATGACGCGCTTCTTTATCAATATCGGTAGAAAAGACAGTTTGAATCCTGCGAAATTAATTGGTTTAATCAATGACCAAAATATTGGAGATAAAATAGAAATAGGTGCCATAGATATTCTAGATACTTTTTCTTTCTTCGAATTAGACAAAAATTTCGAAGACAAGGCTTTGGATGCATTTTCTAGCAACCAACCGGATTTTGATGGACGCTCTGTAAATATAGAAGTTACTAAGAAGGAACGTTCTGGTGGAAAAAGAAGAGGGGGATCTAAAAAACCCTTTGGTAAGAAAGATGGTGGTTTTGGACGTAGACGAAGCGCTGAGGGATCTTCTTCAAGAAGAAGAAGCGACAGCAGTAGCAGTAGAAGAACAGACAGACCCGATAGATCTGAAAGAAATTCTGGAGGAGAAAGAAAATCCTCAAGCGGATTTGGAAGAAGACGTAGAGAAAATTAGTCTTAAATAAAATAACTAAAAACACCTCAGCAAGAATTTGCTGAGGTGTTTTTTATGGTCTCAAAAAAATAGTAATCAATATTTTTTTTAGGCGGCTTGTTTTGAATGCAACTTATTTACAAAATGAAGATAGCTCTTTATTCGTTGCTCCTCAAAAAGTATACGATCTTGTAACAATTCCTTTTTAATCATCATTTGAGATTCATTTAGTTTAGATTCCTCGATATAATGAACAGAAAATAAATAAAATTCAATGATAATTGGCAATGCCAACAAGCCTTTCTCAGTTACAAAATATTGCCTACTTTTTTTAGTCCCCTTAGGGTTTAAAATTCGGATTATATCTTCATTTAGTAGCGATTTTAAACGATTGGTAAGAATGTTTGTTGAAATTTTTTCTTTGGAACTTATCAGTTCTTTGAATCGGGTTTTTTTGTGTAAAATAAAATCTCTTAAAATTAAAAGAGACCATTTGTCTCCAAATAAATTTGCCGAATAAGCGATTGCACAACTAGGTTCAAATGTTTTCATAGGTAGGGGTTAAATTTTTTATGCAATTTATTTAATTTAATAATATTACACAAGCGTCAGACTATTTATAATTACTTTCAAAAAAAATAAATAAAAAGTATTTTCTTATGTTTGTGTAACTTTAACTTAAAAAATATCCTATTTATGAAATTTAAAATTATCATTTTATCGGTCTTAGCACTTACTTTTTTCAACTGTAATAGCAGTGGAGGTTCGTACCTTGGAGAAGGAGAAAATAAAGGAAAATCATATTCTTTTGGAGATGCAGCTGCTGCAAAAACGATCTTAGCAATTGCAGAAGCATATACCAACCAAGATGCAGCACAAATGAGTAAATACTATGAGCCTACGTTTCTTGGCGAAAACGGAGAAGCGGGTTCAGATACATGGTTGTCTTCTATGAATTCAATTAGTATGAAACCCTACAAAATAGTACCCTTGTCTATGAATGGTGGAGAAGGTCAACAAGTATTGTTATGGTCTAAAGAAGAGCGTGATTATAAAAACGGTTCCTATGAACGTTTGGATCTAATGGAAATGTTTTATCTAAACAAAGAAGGCAAAGTCGCAGGGTTTAAACAATGGAAATCCATTGATTCTGTGAATTTTGGAAGAGCTGTTGGAGGGAAATATTTTGGTAAAAAGCCAGGGGAATATACGGGACGTCCTTTTCAATTTTCGAATAGAAATGAAACGGAAATGTTAGAAACCATGGTGGGTCATTATAACAAAATGGACATCAAAGCAGTAAGTAGCTATTTTGCAGACCAAGTAACCATTAATGGTTATGATGGAAAACAAGTAAAACTAAGCAACAAAGAGCTTGCAGGCTTATTTGACACATACAAATCGGTTACTTGGACTCCGTACTCAATTGTGCCTATTAAAATAGCCAATACAGATGCTGCTTCTGGAGTGATGATGTTTTCAAATGAACGCAGAGTTTTAAAATCTGGAAGAATCTGGGAAAAAGAACTAATGGAAACCTTTTATTTTGACTTGGATGGAAAAATTTCTTCAGTAACGCAGTTTGCGAGATAAGAAAGAACGCTTTCCTTTTATCATACACAAACCCATAAACATATTGTTTATGGGTTTTTTTATGGGGTGAGGTTTGGGGAGTATGATTGTGGGTTTTTATATCTTTGTGAATCATAATTATTCATATTGTTTTATGAAAATGAATACTTTTAAGAAATTCGCAGGAATTATATTGTTATTAATAGGCTCTTATTTGTTAGCAAACACTCTTATTCGCCTATACGTAAATCCACATTTATGGTTAACAATTAAGAAATTATGTAATGGATATTTTGGAACATTTAGCATAGCTATAATCGTATTTAACACAGGATACTTATTTATAATTTTCTTGTTATTCAAATATGGCCTTAGATGGACAAAATTATTACAAAATCTTAAAATATAAAGAAGTCTAAAACCAAAGGAATTCAGCTACCACATTAGCACTCCAAAAAAAATATCTACTCCACCTCAACTCCACTCCTACACCTCAAAATATATAGACTATAATGGAACTTAAAAGCTATAAACTAAAAAACCCTCCACGAAGGGAGGGTTGAATTTTTTATAAATACGCTAGTTTAGAAACCTACAGTATTAGAGTTTTGTAGACATATCTGGTCGCAACATATAGTCATACGTTGGACGTGTCCATTCTACTAAGCGTTCATTGTATTTTGCAAAATCATCTTCCCAAGTACCTTTCCCATACATTTCATCATATGCGGCATTTGCTGTCCCATTTTTTGTAGCACCTTCTCGCTCGTTTGGATTGTTAAACGCAGTCAGAATTCGAACAGTATTGGTGTTCCCACCAGAACTCATTATAAAAACAGCTTGTTGAACGTCTGGACGTGTTTTTCTCAACACTTCAGAATAACGTTTTAAATAGCGCCAAAAGTCTTTATTATCCCCGTTTTTAAGAACACGAATATAAGAACGGAAATATTTAGTAGGACGAGGCTCTTCAAAATTTATTGACAAACCTTTATCTCTTTCCCAAACATACGGACCTTCTCCAGTTTGAATATATTTTGCAACATTTTTTTGCCAAAAATTTGATTCTTCTGATTTTAACGATTCGCTGAACCAGTCATTTGTTCTCCGTGGCATGATACGCTCGTATTTTCCATTTTCAGCTTCAGAACCGGTCATTAATACTGCCGTATAAGCAGAATTCTCACCAGTATTAAAACGTCTTGTTTTTTCTGCAATCGCATTTTCAAATTTTTGATTCATTCCTGTCTTTGCAGTGTATTCATAGGTAATCCAAAGTTCAGGCTCGGTGTTTTCTTGAGCATAAACAAAACCACACATAAAAAAAGCAACTAAGTAAAAGTAATTTTTCATTTATTAAAAGTTTTATGATTCAAACCAAAAATACTATTTTTAATTGTATAATAAAACTAATTATACAAAGTATCCATAAAGTGCCTATGCTACCAATAAAAACCACCGCGTATTTTCTAGTTGGCCTTGTGTTTATTAAATTAGATGCTTACAAAACCAAACAGTTAAACCCGTTTAGTTAATTTAAAACAACAGCGTAAAAAAACAATACGTATGGATATAGCAAGAGTTTGGCAGTTATTAAAGTGATCCTCGTTAATTTTAAGATTTTCCCTGTTGGAAACGGACTAGATTTGGAGAAAATAAAAAATATAGCCCCTTAGAATGGTGATTACGGACAATTACAGGGTAAAAAACAGCGGAAAAGAAAGTATAAAAAAAAATAAGTGTAATAATAATAGAATCCAGACACTAACCAAAAAAACACAAACATGAGTAGCGACTTTTATAAAACTTCTATTTTACCACATAGTGCGATAATTATAAAAATTTGCAGGGCTTATTCTAATTCTCAAGAAGATTACGAGGATTATTATCAAGAAGTATGCCTCCAAATATGGAAAAGCAAAGATAATTTTAAAAATAAATCTGAGTGGTCTACTTGGATCTATAGAATATCTTTAAACGTATGTCTTTCTTTATTAAGAAAACAAAAAAAACAAGATGTGACTAATCGTTTTGAAACATCAAATAATGAAATTTCAATTCAATCGGATGCAACGGAGGAATCAAAAGAGAACGATACCAATATCATAAAACTATATGATGCAATCAAAGAATTATCAGAAATTGATCGCGGTATCATTCTACTGTATTTAGAGAAGAAAACCTATAAAGAAATTGCTGAAATTATGGGAACAAATAGTAATTCAATCGGAGTAAAAATAACAAGAATAAAAAAAAGATTAAAAAAACAACTAACTAAAAAAATAACTAACTAAAAAAAACAAAATGAAGAAATCAATAGAAGAAATATGGAGTGAAGGGTTTGATAACAAAAACTTTTCAATTCCCCCAGTAATTGTCAACCTATATGATAAAAAATCAATATTGACGATCGATAAATTAAAAGCTGCTACTAAAAAGGACAATTGGAGTATCATTCCTATGGCACTGATCGTATTGATCTTTTTTATTATAAAATCTAAAGTTATATTCGGTTTATATCTCGCTACGTTAATGTTGTCATTGTTTTTTTTAAATAGAAAACGACTGCAGTTCTTAAACACAATAAACACAGATCAATCTTGTTTTGAATATTTAAGTAAAATTCAAAAAATGATAAAAAATAATGTAAAATTTTATACGCGTCTCTTAGGTATTGGATTCCCATTTTTAGCCTACATCGGATATCGCTTATTTATTTTAGGATCAGATCAAAAGGACCATTTACTAGAAATTTATTCGATCAATACAATGATAATATCTCCCATTATTCTATTAATAAGTTTTTCTATTATTGGCGTTCTTAGTTTCAGGTTATCAAATTACTTGATATATGGACGATTGATAAAAAAGATTGATGAAATGATTGAGGAACTTGCCTTTTTGACGAAATAACGGCACACTTCCTCCTTCTAAAAAAACATTCTATTATCGGTAATAAGTTGCGTCTTATTAAAATGTCCTTTATCAAAATAAATTCTAGAGGCTTTGACAGCTACCGGGAAAAAGGATTTTCCAGCAGAGATCATTCGTAACGTATGACTGCCTTGCTTGGAAAATTCGATTTCCCCTGCTACCCGATCGGTTAACTTTATGATAAAAGCGGGATCGATGGCAACATCCGTTTCAATAGATACCACCAAGTTTTTAGCAAATAGGACTCCACTAATAAGAAGGATCTGATCTCGATTGGCATTTCTTAACAAAGCCTTATTAGGGTGCTTAAAATCTGCATTTGAAAGATAGTTTTGAAGTTCGCCTGTAGGAACTTCTTTTGTAACAGCTCCTTGATAGCTTATGGATATTTTTTTACCAGACACTACCTCCGAAGAAAGTTGTAAGACTCCCAAACCTATGGAGTCTAAAAGCTCTTGAAGCAATGACATGCCAATATTAAAACCGTACGTATCTTTCGTGGTTGCGTCTATGTGTAATGCTTTATTTTCTATGGCCACCAGAGCAACCGGACTTGTAAACGCATGTTCTACATGTGCATAATATAGTTCTACATCGTTAAAGGGGGTCTTCAACCATAATTGTAATAACTGATGATTTCTAATGGGTCCTGCAATAAGATCGTATCCTTGCTTTCTAAGTGTTTTAGTAAGGTTCATCGTTTTTTATTTTTCTTTTAATAGCCATTCTAGAAACAAATACCTAAATACCTGTCCAAGTAGTTGCTTTTTATTAAAAACTAGGTAAAAAGTAAGAAAAAGGGTACTGAGCACCCAATAAAAATGAGTTTTTTAGAATAGAACAGGACATATCTCGATGAAATGATTGTTTTACAGATAGGATACAATAAAGCCATGACAACTACCCAAATTAAAAAAACCGTAAACAAATTATATCCATAGGCTATAATTAACGGATCATTAAAACTAGCAGCATTGATCATCATCCAACTCCAATCATTCCCTGTTAGCAGTATAGCGATAACAACAGCCAAATGAATGACAAGTATATGAAGGAAATACTACAACAAAGAAACCCGACCAAAAACAACGATAAAATCTGTAAACTTATTTTTATACTTCTCTATGAATGCAAGAAGCAAAAAAGCAGGCTCCAAAGTCTGGAGGGTATCCTGCAAAGAAGGTGAATATTTAGTTCCCTTAAAGATTACATCATGGTTGCTGCAATTTTTTTATAAGTACCGTTTTCTAATAGGACTCTAATTGCCGAGAACGCCGTAATGGTTTCTTGAATGTCTTCTAGTGTATGGGTAGCGGTTGGAATCAATCGTAGAATAATCAATCCTTTTGGGATTACTGGATAGACTACAATAGAACAAAAAATTCCGTGATTTTCACGCAAATCGTTGACCATGGCCATGGCTTCTGGAATGTCTCCTTTTAAAAATACAGGAGTAATACACGTTTGTGTAGTTCCTAAATCGAAACCTGCAGCTCGCAATCCAGATTGCAGTGCATTGGTATTGATCCACAATTTTTCTTTTAACTCGGGCATGGTCCGCAGCATGTCCAAACGTTTCAATGCTCCTTTTACCATCGCCATCGGCAATGATTTTGCAAAAGTTTGCGAACGCATGTTGTATTGTAAGTATTGAATCACATCTTTATTTCCAGCTAAAAAAGCACCAAAACCTGCCATAGACTTTGCAAAAGTTGCAAAATACACATCGATTTCATCTTGAACACCTTGTTCAAAACCGGTACCTCTTCCCCCTTCTCCAAGGGTTCCAAATCCGTGCGCATCGTCTACTAAAATTCTAAAATTATATTCTTTTTTAAAAGCAATAATTTCTTTCAAACGACCTTGTTCGCCTCGCATTCCAAAAACACCCTCAGAAATTACTAAAATTCCACCCCCTGTTTTTTCAGCCATTCTTTTGGCTCGCTTGATATTTTTCTCAAAACTTTCCATATCGTTATGACGATATACAAAACGTTTTCCAGCATGCAAACGAACTCCATCTATGATACAAGCATGGGTATCAATGTCATAAACAATGATGTCATTTTTATTGACCAAAGCGTCAATGGCAGACATGATTCCTTGGTAGCCAAAATTTAATAAGTACGCTTTTTCTTTGTCTACAAAGGCAGCACATTCTCTTTCTAATTGTTCGTGTTTAGGAGTATGACCAGACATCATTCTTGCTCCCATAGGATAAGCCATTCCATGTTCTTTGGCAACTTCTCCATCTATTTTTAATATCTCTGGATGGTTGGCAAGACCCAGATAATCATTAATACTCCAGGTAACAACTTTCTTTCCATTAAAAGACATTCTGTTAGAAATGGGGCCTTCTAATTTTGGAAAAACATAATAGCCCTCGGCAGTATCTGCCCATTTACCTAATGGTCCTTTGTCTTCTTTTATTCTCTCAAATAAATCTTTGGTCATTTGTACTTTTTTTTTAATTTATAAGGAGTTACAAAGAAACCGCTTTTTTTGCAGTTTATCAAATCGTAAAAAACACAATTCTGCTTATAAAAATCCGTTTTCTTTCATCCATTCATCACTGTAAACCTTATTCATATAACGAGAGCCGTGATCTGAAAAAATCATCACTACAAAGCTGTTGTCATCAAACATGTTTTTTACTGCGTATTGTTTGGTAGCTTGCAGAACAGCTCCACTTGTATAGCCTACAAACATGCCTTCTTTTTTGACAATATCTCTGGTTTCCAAAGCGGCCTCTTTATCAGATACTTTTTCATACACATCGATGACATCAAAATCGGTTGCAGTCGGAATTAAGTTTTTACCCAATCCTTCAATTTTATAAGGGCTTACCTCGTTTAAATCGAGCTCACCGGTTTCATGGTATTTTTTTAATACAGAGCCTTTTGCATCTACTCCTAAAATTTTAATCTCAGGGTTTTGTTCTTTTAAGTATTTACCAGTACCAGAAATAGTGCCTCCCGTTCCACTTGCAGCTACTAAATGGGTAATCTTACCCCCTGTTTGCTCCCAAATTTCTGGACCTGTAGTTCGATAATGTGCCGCTATATTTAGCTCATTAAAGTATTGATTGATGTATACGGAATTGGGGGTGTTTTTATGAATTTTTTTTGCAACTTCATAGTACGATCTTGGATCTTCAGGTGGAACATTGGCTGGACAAATATGTACTTCTGCCCCCATCGATCTTAATAAATCTATTTTATCTGTAGAAGATTTATCACTGACGGCCAATATACATTTATACCCCCTAACAATGCTAATCATTGCCAAGCTATACCCTGTATTCCCTGAGGTAGTTTCTACGATCGTTGCTCCTTTTTTAAGAATCCCTTTTTTCTCTGCGTCTTGTATAATGTGTAATGCAATTCTATCTTTCGCAGAATGCCCTGGATTGAAAGCCTCAAATTTAGCATAATAAGAGCCAAGAAGATGTTTCGTAACTTGATGAAGTTTAATGAGAGGGGTCTCTCCAACGAGATCTATAATTGAGTTCGTAATTCCTTTGTTTCTGATCATTCTCTCACTATTCTCCGAGCAATTAACATAAAGAGGTAAAGGGGTGCATTTTCTATTTTTTAGATTCCTTTTAATAAATTCGCAAAGACCTCGAGTCTACTTTCTACACTTACAAAAATACATTTTAATCCCAATATATTAAAACTGTTTTTAGGACTTAATTTTTTCAAGTCCTAATTTATCTTCTAAGGTCAAAAAGAATGTATACATTTTGGCCGTTTCTTTTAAAGCGTCAAAACGACCAGAAGCTCCACCATGACCCGCTTCCATATTGGTATCTAACAGTAACAAATTAGAATCTGTTTTTAACGCTCGGAGTTTGGCAACCCATTTCGCAGGTTCCCAATACTGTACTTGTGAATCATGAAAACCCGTTGTCACTAGAATATTTGGATACTCCTTTGCAACAACTTGATCATAGGGTGAATACGATTTTA
>Ga0233444_10000086_pt1 | contig 119297 bp, 104 predicted proteins | sample SI_124_October20_6_FD_182792 | JGI IMG/M metagenome (GOLD analysis project Ga0233444, IMG submission 182792) | Seawater microbial communities from Saanich Inlet, British Columbia, Canada - SI_124_October2016_10_MG | ecosystem: Environmental > Aquatic > Marine > Inlet | place: Canada: British...
CCTTTTGAAGAGGCACCGGACGGGCCATACACATTGGGTGATTTGTGAAAGGTGCAGAGGGCAGGATTTGAACCTGCGAACCATTACGGACTGGGACCTCATCCCAGCGCCTTTGACCAAGCTGGGCAACCCCTGCAGAGAGTTTGCCACCCTACCCGCGTATATCAACAGCGCATAGGCTCAATAAAAGATTGAACAGCAAGTCAGTGAGCCGTCTGCTGCTCTGATTTGACTCATATCAATTACAATACATTCGAAGCCTCTGTTTTCTAATTCAGACTTGACTGTTGGATACCCATCTGCTAAGATTACTTTCTTGCCATTGACCAGGTAGATGTCAGAAGGCATTGGAGTCGTGAGAAGATGTTGAGAGCATTCAATCCTAATGATGAAGTTTGGCAGGCTAAAATTACCCATCGGGGAAGAATTGTGTTTCAAACCGCTCGAAGCGATTTGTTGAAATAGGGAAGTTTTAGCCATAATTATTTATCTCTAGCAGAGAAAAAGGTTCAAATGTCACTGAGTACACCGGTGTAGTGTTTATCATGGGTGTGAAGTTGAATAGTATTGGGCCCAGATTAAAGAATCTGTTTTCAATAATTTCTACTATCTCCCTACTTACATTGCTAATTCCAATGGCCAGTGCGGACGATAGTTTTAGCACTGCGGCTACACTATCTACGGGTTCATCGTACTGGTATGTTTGTAACAACGACGATTGCACCTATGGAGTCGACACCCAAGATTACATGAAATTCTATGTTTATGAAGGGGACCGCTATCGTGTTTTGTTTGAAAATGATTGCCCTGTTCATTACGCTGCAGCATCTGCTGCAACTTATGTTAATTCTTGGTCTAGTTGGACCCGCTTAGACTGTTATGAATCGTATACTTGGGGGTATAGTACTGCAGGATCTAATGGTTACCGATATGTTTCAATTTATGGTCATGATGATACAGCCGGCGATCAAAATAAAATCAAGATCACTTTGACAATAGATACTACAAATCGTGATCGCGATGGTGACGGTTACAGGGATTCTGATGACGAGTTCCCGACAGACTCTGGCGAATGGCGGGACTCGGACGGGGACGGATACGGCGACAATTCAGACAGTTTTCCAAACAACTCTAGTGAGTGGAGTGATTTCGACGGAGATGGATACGGCGACAACTCTGACGATTGCTTGGGAAGCCCTGGTCAAAGTTGGAGGGATGCGGTAGGTTGCCCAGATTCTGATTATGATGGCTGGAGTAATTCTGTAGATGCTTTTGACTATGACGACTCTCAATGGGAAGATTATGACGGGGACGGTTATGGTGATAATCCAAATGGCAGAATGGCTGATGACTGTCCTATCGAATTCGGCAATAGTTACCGTGACCGGTATGGTTGTTTAGACGGGGACTACGATGGGGCAAGCGACCCAGATAATGGCTGGTCTTTACACGACGGCGCCGATAAATGGATTCTAGACCCTACACAATGGGAAGATTATGACGGAGATGGATACGGAGATAACAACTGGGCTGGTGCGACCGACCCGGATTCTTGCCCTTATGAGTGGGGCCAAAGTAATCAAGACCGATATGGTTGTCCTGATTGGGATAGCGATGGGTGGTCAGACCAGGGTGATGCATTATATCGCATCCCTAGTCAATGGCTGGACCGAGATGGTGATGGTTATGGCGACAATAAGAGTGCGGGTGCTTATCAACCAGATGAATGCCAGGATGATAGCGGCTCAAGCCACCTAGATCGCTATGGTTGCCTAGATTCAGATGGTGACGGGTGGAGTGATAGTGATTCGATTTTTTGGCTACCCCATCCACAAGGAAATGCTGATGCATTACCAAACAATCCTACGCAGTGGCAGGATACAGATCGTGACAATTATGGAGACAATCGGTCAGAAGGAGCAATCCAACCAGATTCTTGTCCTCTAATTTCCGGAACTAGTACGTTTGACCGCTTTGGGTGCTTAGATTCTGATGGTGATGGTTGGTCAAATTTAAATGATTTTTTCGACACAGATTCAACACAATGGGCCGATTCAGACTACGACGGTTATGGTGACAACCCTGATGGCGATGAACCAGATAGTTGTCTAAGAGAATGGGGGAGTAGCTCAATTGATAGATTTGGTTGCTTGGACCGAGACGGTGATGGTTGGTCTGATTTGAATGATTATTTCCTAAATGACGATACACAGCATGCCGATTCGGATGGTGATGGGTACGGAGATGATTCTTTGGGTAACTATCCAGATGGGTGCGTAAGCGATTTTGGCTCTAGTAAAATAGATTTATTTGGATGCCCGGATTCTGATGGCGATGGCTGGTCGGATTTGAATGATAAATTCCCTGATGATCCACTTCAATGGAACGATGCTGACGATGACGGTTATGGGGACAATCCGATTGGAATCAATCGGGATGATTGCCCAACAGAGTATGGTGAATCGACAATTGATCGCCAGGGTTGTCCTGATTCAAGTGGTAATGGTTATTCAGATTTGTATGGCACTTGGCCGGGGATTACAGCAAGTATGGCAGACCACCCCTTCACCAGTGTTCTTGCATGGGTCATTTGGGTCTCTATGCTCGCTGCTGGGATAATGGTCACAGTATTGATTCGAAAGAGGAGCGATTCCTAATGCGCCTTCCACTTTTTTTAGCAATTCTATTGCTCAATTCGATGTTATTATCAGTCGCACTAGATGCAGGGGATAACCCTCAATCGCCTGTTGAATTAACACCTGATTGGAATATTAAACAAGGGTATGCCCTCGACTTTTCTGAAGAAACCAAAGGAAGATCGGCCTCTGCAGATTCCCTTGAACGTGTGTTAGTTCTCCTAATTGAGCCATCAGATGCATGGCATTGGCCAGGAGATGGTAGAGACTATATTGACGAATTGCTTTTCGATGAATCTTCTAATTCGATGGCGAAATATTATGATGAAAATAGTAGAGGTCAGACATCGGTGACTGGGTATGTTACTGATTGGATTGACATTTCAAGAACCATCGAAGGTTGTGATGAAGAAACCCCTACAGGTGCATATCTAACTAATGCTTGTATTGAAGAAGCCATTCGGAATGTAGATTCATCAATTGACTTTTCTTATTATGATCAAGACAACAATGGATATGTCGATAACTTGATGGCTGTTTTCAATGCCCCTGATGAATCCCAGGGTGAGTCTTGGCTTACTTCTTCTGGAGCAATATGGCCTCACGCAAGCGGTGGTTATATTTCGACAAATGATGGAGTGGCTGTGGACAACTGGTTCGTATGTACATATTCTTGCCCATTGGGTACATTTGTTCATGAATTCGCCCATAACCTTGGCCTTCCTGATTTGTATGATCCCGATTATTCATCAAGTGGGATTGGAGAGTGGGGGGTCATGGGTGGTGGCGGTTACCTCACTGACGGATATGGCGATAATAATCCAGGTCATTTTTCGGCATGGTCAAAGTTAGAGTTAGAGTGGGTAAATCCAATCATTGTCCAACCAAGTGACACGGTAAGTTTCACATTGTATCCAAGTAATGACGGGGGAAACATTCTGAAGATTCCAATTGGTGGCGATGAATATTTCCTAATCGAATATCGCGATAAAACGGCATCTTACTATGACCGTGGATTGCCCGCCAGCGGTGTGCTAATTTGGCATATAGATCAAGGAGAATGTTTTGATGGGTATAATACAGATAATGCGGATGATTGGCACCCCTGCGTACGTCTTGTGCAAGCAGATGATGCAGATGAATTACAGTATGGCTTCGATCGGGGGGATTCTAATGATGTCTTTGGAGATAATATGAACTTCAATGATCAGAGTTCCCCCCCTGCTCTACTCTATGATGGTTCAGAATCAGGACTCCAATTCACAGTCATCGATGTGAATGCTGGAAGTGATTATGCTGAGGTTCACTTCGGTGAATTTACTTCATGGTTTTACCGAATGACAGCAACACCCAATGATAGTAATGGTGACGGCTTCAATAATGAAATTATGTTTGAATATGATCCAGATACGGATGGTTCAAATGTTGATATCGAGGTTGAATTTAAATTCTATTCGGCCGACAAGGGGTCGTTCGTGGATAGTTTCGATTATAACCACACTATTGATGGTAGTGACTATGATTCGTTTGAACAGGATGTTGGGTACTATAACCCCGGGCAAAACGGAATGTTTTGGGTAGAGGCGTACTTGTGGAGTGAAGGAAACCTCTGTGATACTATTGTGTTCGGTAATCTTTGGATAGAGTATCCATCTGTCAGTAATAATGACGATGAATCAATAAATGGTGTTATTTGGGAAATGAGGGATACTATTGGCGATGGCTACAATGACAGCGTCCGGGTGCATTTTAATTTGGATACGGAGGGGTTTGCCAACCAAGGTGATCTTTCCCTCAGAGTTTATTCTCAAGAAAATGTCAGTTCTTCAGCAACTGTTTATCGGCCGTCCCTAGATGTTGGCAACGGAACTAGCGGTTATATCGACCTTGAGTTGTGGAATACAGATTTGCAACCGGGTCGTTTAAGCGGGGAATTAACGCTCTATGTAGATGGTGATAGGGAAGATGTTGTTTATTCTACAACGCTTAATGCCTATTGGGAATCTCTAAGATTAGAAGGCGTGTTTGTAGAATCTATTGACTTTGATTTAGATGGTAATCCTGACACACTCTCTGTGGATTTAGACATCCAACATAGTTACCGAAATGAAGATTTTGTCACACTAGAGATGAATTTCTGGAATCCGGATGATTTCAATGGGGAGCCTCCGCTACAATGGGTTTTCTCGCACCGAGTTGATGCAGTGGGTGAATCTAGTGGGGGGCGCGGTATATTCCATTGGGATTTACATTCTGATACCTATGTGCCATTTGGCTATCTTGAGATCCGAGTCTTGTATCCAGATGGGCGAGAAAAGTCTGCATGGGCATATTGGGATGATGATTACAATGACCTCGCATTGTATCCTTTAGATTGGCCTGTTGATTTGTTTTCACATTCGGTAATTGTACTAGATAATGATGCAGATGGTGCAAATGATTCGCTTCGAGTGGTGTATGATCTTGATACCACAGCAGCAGCATTAGATGTGCTTGTTGAATTGGAGATTGCCGGCCCCGGGCGAACCATGTCATTGTGGAGCAATATCACATTAAACGGTTCACAATTGGATTCAGATTATATTGACATGGCTGCGTGGGAGGCTGGTTCTTACAGTTTGACATTAATGGCTACAGATACAAGTGATTCAACAACTCCTGTTAACCTAGTACTTGGCGTCTATGAACTAGAACTGGGTGGTGTTTTACCAAGTATCGAATTAAGTTTGGAGGCTGATGGGTTTTTACTCGTGGGGGATTCTTGCTTAATTGAAGCTGAACTTGAAGATACTGCTTCTAGTTTCTATGGCTTTTCGCCCACTATTGATTGGCAAGGCACTGCTGGGTTGATTCCGAATGACCAATTTAGTGTAGATTGTACTGGATGGCCTGCAGGAAACTATGAAGTGCAGGTTGATTATTTATCACAATTTGGAAAGAGTGATTCTGATACGATTTCGTTTACAATTTATCAACCTGAAAGTCCTGAAGTTTCTATTCGAATAATAGGATCTGGCGAAGAAGTGGGAGATTCTTGTAGTGTTATTGTTAATGCCACAGCATATGGTTTAGAGATTATTGGTTCGGGTATAAGTTGGGGAGGCGTTCCGGATGAAGTTGATGGATTTGGAAATGTGCAAGATTGTACAAATTGGGGTGCTGGAAGTTACTTGATTACGGTGACCGTATCTACGGATGGCCAAACTACAACAGAGAAAACATTCGGTCTTGTACGAATTCCAACAACCGGTTCTTCGGAATCTAATGGCCAGGTTGAAGGCCAAGATACTACCATCTCGAAAGGAGATTATGTTGAAACTGGCGATTGGTCTTTTGTTACTCTTCTCTTCGGCCTTGTGTTACTAGTAATTCCAAGCGTTATTGGGGCTCTCAAAAAGATTTCCAGGAGGTCTAAGTCGGATGTTTCAGAAAGTTACTTCGGTGATTCAAATATGGTGTTCGAAGTTAATGAAAATAACTTATTTGATCAAAACCCTGCACACCCACCACCCCCGCCTATTTGGACTCCCCCTGCGGGGAACATACAACCTGATTCTTACACCTTAGGGGCCGAATTAAATCAACCGTATTCTGAAAATGTAGATTCCGTTAATTCAGTACAGACTCCTATTGCCCCAACAACGCCTTCTAATCTGCCAAGTCAATGGAAAGAAAGTGTAGATAATGAGGGGTACCATTGGCGAGAATACCCTGATGGGCGAGAAGAATGGTATGATAACGAGATAAATGAATGGGTACTGTTTAAGCGAGAATACTGAGGCAACCATCTATTCAGTGTAGGCTTTGAGTGCAGAGGGCAGGATTTGAACCTGCGAACCATTACGGACTGGGACCTCATCCCAGCGCCTTTGACCAAGCTGGGCGACCCCTGCAGCAAGATTGCCACCTAACCCGTCTATATCAACAACGCGTAGGCTCAATAGAAGACTGAGCAGCAGGTTAGAGAACCATCTGCCGCTCTAATTTGACTCATATCAAGCATAATGCAATCGAATCCACGGCTTTCCAATTCGGCCTTTACTGTTGGATATCCGTCCGCTATCAGTACCTTATTTCCTGGAAGTCCGATTGTGTTGCAACCATAGACTTCCTCTTCGGGTATAACGATTATTTCGCAGCCATCTGGCATCTCGCCGAACACATCAGGGGAAAGGTAGCCTTCTGGTATGAGAATTAAATTATCTGAAGGGGTTGATGATATGCTTGTCAAATGTAGAGCACGGGGTGGAATTTCGATAACTCTCAATTCGTGGCCAAGGTGGTCTAATAGGTCTTTCAATTCTGAAATCCCTGCATCGTTTGTCCTTGTCGACCTACCTACAAAGAATAGGTCCCCCATCCTCAGAATATCTCCGCCATCCATCATTGCAGGCGGTTCCATCTTGCAGATTTGATGCCCTTGGAGTTGATCGCAAAGGAAGTCTGCAATTGGTGGTTGTTCGCCTCTTCGTGATTCATGGCCCGGAACTGGAAGAAGGACGTGGCCATCTATTATCACGGCTTGGTCTTCAACGAAAACACAGTCTGGATGGTTCTGGTCTGCATCAAGGGTTGTAACCTCAACTCCATTATTAGATAATGCGTCAGAATAGGCTTTATGTTGCCCTTTTGCAGTATCAATATCTGTAGGTCCACTACCAAAGTAGTTGGCTATTGCATTGATGTAAGATTCGGAAATAGACCGTACGATTGCCCGAGATTTTTGGTCGAGGCGTACGGTTGCCATCAGTAAATCGGGCTGATGGTCCATGTATAATGCTTATCCTCAATCCGGAAAGCGTATTCCGTACAACGGAAATGAGATTCTGACCATATGTTTCAACAATACGATAGTTGTCGGAAGTGCCATGGATGCCCTTCGTGCTATGATGATGGTCGCTATAATGTGCCTTGGTTCATTGTCTGGTTGTTTTGGAGAAGATGGTGGTGAATCTACCTCTAGTGACGACCTAAAGGTCTCACCAGAAGTCATTCCAGGCGGAGAGTGGACTACTATCGTACTTACCGCAGACAGGGATATGAGTGTATTCATTCCTTACTTTATTCAAGACCCGGGGTCACTAAGGGCTCAAAATGGGACCGTTCTTGATATGGAAGAAGGGGCCTCTCAAAGTATCAAAATATTATTCCCACCAAGAAACCCTGATGTTGTATTACTCATCGGAGACTTAGGAAGAGAGAATTGGCCCATCCGTGCTGCTGATGAATCTTGGATGGATTGGATGGAAGATTTCTCTAAGGGTTCTTCTATAACGGTTTCAGAAAATGAAGACCCGAGTGGGGAATTCCCCTGGGTTGTTCCTGCAAGTGATGATGGCGGTTCTGTTGAAATCAAAACATTAGAAACTGTTCGGGCTCAAAGAATGGATTTGGGTATGGAGAATGGTGTTGATGCTAGCGGTGGTTGGTTAAACGGAAGAGATGTTTACGAATGGGTTGATTTCATCACTGACGAAACACCGGATCCACTAGATTTGGCTGATGGTGCAAAGGGCTACCTTGACCGATGGATTGGTAATGGTAATCCGGCATATGAAGATGCGATTACATATTTCGAAGGAGTAATGATTGGATACGGGCTTGACGTTCAAGTGCACCGTTTCCAAACTGGAACCTTGTGGGCCGTGAATATTTGCGGATACAAGACTGGATCTGTTTACCCAGATGAGTGGTTAGTATTCGGCGCTCACTTTGACATTGCTCCTCCTGCAGCGTATACACCTGGCCCGGGAATTCCAGGATATGGCACTAGAACTGGCGCTTACGATAATACAGCGGGAACTTCGATGGTTTTGACTACTGCGAGTGTGCTGGCTGATTTTGATGCCCGAAGAACAATGGTTTTCTGTTTATGGTCGTCTGAAGAAGAAGGCCTTTGGGGCTCTGGGGCGTTTGCAGGCGACATACCTGATGGTGTGACTGTCAGTAATTATCTGAATCTAGATATGGCTGGAATAAATTATCCAGGGGACTTCGCTTTGTCTGTTTATCTAGGACCTGATGGAACAGGGGAGGAAATAGATCAACCTGGAATGTACCATCTTGCTGAATGGATTGGGGCAGACGCTTTCGATCTAGCTTATCAAATTGAAAGGGGGCGAGAAGAATGGGCCGCTTCTGGAGAATCTCCTCTATGGGAGAATAATTACGACAATATGGTTGCGATTTACGAAAGTCCGACGGCAAGAAGTGACCATGACTCATTCCAGCAAATTGGTGTCGCTACACTTGGATGGAATGGAGTTGTGGATGGATATCCGTGCTACCACAGGGATTGTGATAGGTTGTCAACCATGGAAGAATATATGGTTACAGATAACGCAACTGGTGAAGCCAATCTGGTACACTCATGGGATATTGTCACATGGTGGGCCGTCTATGCTTTCTTACACATGGACCAAACTCCTGTTCCAAACGAATTGTAATATTACTCATCTGGATGAATTGGCGGGTAAATGTTTATTCGTAAAACGATAATAATACCTAACATGGTCGAAATTCTCTGCCCTCATTGCGAAATAGAAATCGTTCTAGATGACGATGCTTTTGGAGAATTTGAATGCCCGCATTGTGAAAACGAGTTCGAGTGGGGTGAAGCCCCCAAAACGAAGGTAATGGTAAAATCTGATTCTGAGCCTATGAGTGGAATTGTTGCATTATCTCACGCGTTGCATGGTGCCGGTGCTTTGATGTTGATAATCGGGTTGTTCGTAAGCTGGATAACTATCGGTGGGTTTTTGCAAATCACTCCTTTCGGAATGAGAGTCTCACTCTTCGGATACGGAGAGAGTGTTGGTTGGTTCACAATTTTAGGTGAAGGCGAGGGTTCAGTTCTTGCTATCACTGGAATTCTTTTCATGATTTTGACAATTGTTGCTGTTATTTCTCAAATCGTCCACGTGGCGTTTAGAGTGATGCTTCACATGGTAGATTCGGGTGGCCTCGATATAAGTATGGAAATGGCTTATCGCGCTTATCATTATCGTTGGCACACATCGCTAATTCCACTAGTCTGTTCTGGGCTTGGCTACTTTCTCATAATGATTGGAATTCTTACTTTAACAGGCGCAGAAGGTGGGTTTCCATGGCCGAATTTCTTTACAATCTCCCTAATTGGAGTTTTAATTGGTCAATTCTATGTGATTAATCAAGAATTGAAGAATGAATAATCATCCTTCGATTAGAGGGGTTGTGTCCTCGTCTTCAGATCTAACCATCTTCGCCCAGAGGTATTTTGTCCTCTTGGGTCTACAAACTCCGTTTGAACATCTCTTCTTCCTAAGCAACTCGTGTATCAGTGGTGCTACTGTTACCATATTCTCATGATATAATTGGACTTAGAAGATTATCAAACCTTCGCTTTTCTGATTTCGCATATAATCGCAGCATTGAGAAGGGATTGCGTGCACGGGTTAGTTATGCAGCGCCCGTTAACGGCTGGATTACTTGTCCTGTTGTTCTGTCTAGCCCCGCTGAGTGGTTGCTTTGGCGATGATGGTGATGATTCGCTAAAATCAGGGGACGTCGTAGTTACTCCCGCCGTTCTGATGGGTGGCACATTCCAAGGTATGACAGTTGCTGCTGATGCGGACATGTCGGTTTACGTACCTTACTTAATCATGAATCCTGAAACCGGGTTCGTTCAAAACTCAACTATTGTTGATCTCGAAGCTGGTGATTCGGTATTGCTAACTGTTCTCGCGCCGCCACGAACAGATACTGCCTTGGTCATGGTTGGTGAATTTGGTAGAGAGAATTGGCCGATTAGAGACCTCGAGGAATCCTGGAGGTCGTGGTATGCTCGAGACGGTCATGAGAAAGATGACAATCAAGGAATTGTTCGTGTTTCAGGAGACCCATTAGACACGGTGGCTGCCTCTGATGAAAACGGTGGAGCGGTATTAGTCATTACAATACCAATAGAACGCCCAATGGCTGCCGCATATGACGAATCTCAAGGCGGTAGACATTCAACTGGCGTGGTTAATGGGCGTACTACCTACAATTACCTCTCGATGTTTACTGATGAAACTACTGACCCCACAGACCTTTCAGATGGAGCGGTAGGATATCTAGACCGTTGGGCTGGACAAGGCAATGCTGCTTACGAAGATGGGGCATTATACTTGATTCAAACCCTCGAAAGTTTCGGCCTTGAGGTAATGGCTCATCGTTTCGAATTTACAGATATTTTCGGCAAGCAGAATCCTGAGGCATACAACATCTGTGGTTACAGATGGGGTGAAGTCGATCCTGACAAGTGGATGGTTTTCGGAGCACACTTCGATGTTGCACCTCCTGCAAATGCAGTCTTAATCGACCCTCACATAACCGGAACCCGCACCTATGGAACTAGGGTTGGAGCTTACGACAATACTGCTGGAACAAGCATGGTCATGACTGTCGCGGAAGCAATGAGTGGTTACAAAACCCGCAACAGCATGGTTTTCTGCTTATGGTCTGGTGAAGAAGGCGGTAAGCGTGGAAGCGATTACTGGACAGATTACTGGGTTAAGGAAGATAATCCTAATGTCGAAGTTACAAATTATGTGAATCTCGATATGGCTGGAGTTAACTGGCCTGGAGGGGGTGGCGCACCCCATGGTGACCCTGCTACATCAGTAGATGCAGATGGATATCCGAAAGATGAGGAAGTTTGGCCTATGCGTGTTTACATTGGACCAAGCCTCGATCATGATGTCATGAATCAGGCTGGAATGGTAAACCTCGCACTATGGATCGGCTCTGATGCGATCGGTGTAGAAGACCAAATGTCAACTCTAATTGGAACAGATTTACCAGAGGATACGTGGAAAGTAGACAATTGGTTGGATGTTGGTAGGCCTGAAGTTATCGTCCACGAAGATACTACTGCGCGTTCTGACCATGCTGCGTTCCAAGCCAACTTAGGAACGGTTACCATGGGATTCGGTGGTCTTGTTGATGGTTACTGGTGTTATCACCAAACTTGTGATACTCTTGATGAGATGGAAGCTTGGATGGACACCACTGGCAAGGGATATGGGGAAGAACAGTCGGGAACTAGCAATCTTGTAGATAGCTTAGACATCATTACTTGGTGGGCAACATACTCTTTCTTCCACTTGGATGAAAATCCAGTACGTAATGCGTACTTAGAAGAATAATCAAATCATTTCTGCAATCATAATTGCTAGATCTATTGGACTGAATGTTCCAGTCCACCAAAGTCCAATTAATGCAATGAATGTTCCAAACGCTGCAAACCAGACGCCTTCATTCCAATCTTTGATTTTGGCACCGTCAAGTGGCCCAAATGGGATCATATTGAAGAATCCCAATCCAAGATTGGCTGCAATCCACCAGAATACAATTCCTCCAACCATCGCCTTAAGATTAACAGCGCCCCCTGAAAGATAGATTCCATCAACTATTGCGTGAGATTCTGCATTTGCCAAACCGAGGAGGATTCCGCCGATTGGAATTCCGATTAAGAACAAGCCAAAGTTAACTGCAGGGCCTGCGATAGCAATGTGTCCGTTTTGTCTTCTTGTGACCAGCCCAGCTACCATAACTGCGCCTGGCGCCATAAATACAACTCCGAGGAATGCTGCTAGGCCTACTCCGATTTTCAAGCCACCCGGGTCCGCTCTAAATTCGGCCCAACAGCCATACTTCTTTGCCATTATTTTGTGTCCAATCTCGTGAAGAATGAATGCTGGGCCTACGGCTATCAGCATTACTGGCATTGAAAGAAGAAGAAGAGCAAACCATTGCCCTGAACTACTAAAATCATCAACTCCAAATAAACCTCCGACTCTCATCAATCCTAATGCAAGGGTAAAGGCCCCTGTAGCAAGAAGAAGGTGGTGTTTCTCTTCTTTGCTAAAGTGCCAAATATTGCCTTTGTGTAATTGGGCAGGGCTTCGGTTATTCGCTCCAAACATTCCTCCATTCATGTCGAAATGAATTGTGCCATCATCGCTACGCTGAGCATGAACGCGATGGATTTTTCGAGATGGGCGGGGGAATAAATCATCCTCTAGGATGTCGGCTCTAGGGTCCCTCGCCATACTGCGTTCTCAACACAGAGGGATTTGAAGCCTCGCTTGATGCCTGATGCGAAAGGATTCATTGCTGTATGGGGCTAGGATGTGTTATGGCGATGCCACGCAGAGCGATGAAGGACTTGGGTTTCCAAGCCTGTTGCCTGCGTTGTGATGCAAAAGATATTGCGGGAAGCGATAGATGCAGGTCATGTATTTCACACCACAAAAAGGTGAGAGAACAAATCTCTAAAGCGCCACAATCAGATGAGTTGTATCAGTTTGCAAGAGATTTGCTAGCAATGGCTGCATCACCAAACCGCTATGACCACGATGGCACGCATGGGCCTGCATTAAGAGAACAACAAATTCTAGCAAATTCTCTAGCTGAATCAAAACCGTTACCCACTAGTGAAGATATTGAATCCGTATTTGCTGAACAAGCAAAGAGAGACAAATCGAGTGTTGTTCAAACCGTTGGTAACCAAAACCCGTGGAAAGATCAACTACCACCCGAAGAGGTATTAGACTACATGGCTACAACACTAGAAGTGAAAGAAATAGACCATGGTTCAAGAACAATTCCTAGCCGCCCCATTGCCGCAGTAGACCGTTCAGATAGACTGGGTGAAGATAGAAAGATGGTGGACTTGATTGAAGCAGGTAAAGCCTCTATGGAGGCGCCAGAAGAGTTGAAAGAAGTAATTGAGACTGAAACGATTGCACAGCGAGAGTTGGCTAGGAAAGAGTGGGAAAAAGCCCAATCTGGGGTTTCTGATTTACTAGATGATGATTTAGACTTATAGTCTTCTAGAAAGGAGTTTACTATAATCCCTTGTTGGTAACAGAAAGGGGTTTTTACTAAAGTCTCAACTCTCACAGCCTTCGAGAGTATAACTCACCCGTGTTGTTCCCTTGCCCTTGTTTTTCTTACCTAAGAATTTCATTTCACCAATCTCTCCCAGAGCTCTAACGTGAGTACCGGCACACGGGCATAGGTCATCGTTGTTACCAATTTTTACTACTCTTAATTGTTTGACTGAAATTGGTAATAAATCCATATTGGTACGGTCTGGTGGCATGATTGCGTTTATCTCATCGCGTGTCATTATTGAATCGGTAACTTCCAAGTTCGATTCGATAATATCGTTAGCTCGATGGAATAATTCCTCAATGATTTCTTCTGTAAATTTGATCGGATTGAAATCTATTCTTGAGCGGTTTGTATGAATTTGATTTCCAACCGTTCTTGCACCATCATACATTTCGTAGACTAGCCCGCTGACAAGATGTTGTGCTGTATGCATGCGCATGTGGGCGTGTCGCCGTTCCCAATCGATTGTACCATCTATCGATTCTCCAATGGTCAAACCGTGGTCTTCTCCGACATAATGCTGTATTTCGCCCCTGCCACGGACTTCGGTCACTTCGAGTTCCCCTCCGTCCCAAATAATTCGGCCAGTGTCCCAATTCTGCCCGCCACCTAATGGATAGAACAGAGTCCTATCTAATGTGACTGAGGTTTCATCAATTGCTGTAACCTTAGCATTGAAGTCTCTTAGGTAGCAAGCATCGATGCTCTCCATATACAACTTCTCACTCGCCATGTGGCAAGGATAGGCCTTTCTTTCTCAAAGGTTTGCTTGAGCGTATTGTACTGCGTTTTGGAATATCTTCATTCCTTCTGCCAGAATTTCTTCACTGACATCGCCCCTTGTATGATGTGGATGGAGGAAGGTTGCATATGCTGCCTCTGGATGAGGCATTAATCCGAAAACAAGTCCTGTGGGGTCGCAAATACCTGCAATATTTCTGATGCTGCCATTCGGACATAATGGGAAGGGTAGAGTTTCGTCTGTGATTCCTTGCCCGGGCTCTGTTGATGGGTCGACGTACCTTGTCACAATCTGATTGTTTTCATCTAGTGAATCTAGATCGGTTGTTGATGGCATAACAAAGCGCCCTTCTCCATGCCTTACAGGGCATTCTATACGGGTGATTCCTTTTGTCCAAATGCATGGACTATCAGGATCGAATTCCAATGTTACCCAACGATCTTCATAGCGGCCGCTATTGTTCAAAGTTAGGCTCGCTCTTTGTTCAAAGTCTGGAATTTCTCTACCGGGTAGGAGCCCGGTTTTTACAAGTACTTGGAATCCATTACAGATTCCGATAATTGGTTTACCTGCGGCAACAAATTCAGTTAGTTGCTCCCTCATTGCGAAGCGCATTCTATTTCCAAGTAGCCTTCCAGAACCTAGGTGGTCTCCGAATGAGAATCCCCCTGGAACCGCTAGTATGTGGAATTCTGAAAGATCTCTTTCCCCGTTCACAAAGTGGTTTACGTGTACACGTTCACTTGTAGCTCCGGCTAACTCGAATACAGCTGCTGTTTCTCTATCACAGTTTATTCCGAAACCGAATAGAACTGCTACTTTTGGTGTATCAACCATCATTGTTCACCCCCAGTCATATCCAAGCTTCCTTTCCATGCAGTAACCATCTCTTCGACGGGGGCTTCGATAACTAATTCATCGCCATCCCATATTCCAAGGGATTCTCCGTCTGTTGTCTCGCCCATGTATGTGATTGAATGCCCTTTCATCATACTGAGGAATTCAGCACGATTTTGTTGTTTTACACCAACCATGATTCTTCCCAGGGATTCTCCCCATAGTCTGCCCCAAAGATCTGCATCCCCTGGTCCGTCGACATCTATAGCTGCCCCGCATCTTCCACCGATACACATCTCGGCGATTGCTACTGCAACTCCGCCTTCACTGCAATCGTGTGCAGTTCTGACAATTCCTGATTGGATTGCTTTAGTTAGTGCCTTGTATGATGCTAGATTCTTTTCGGGGCTCGGTAGTTGTGGTACTTCTCCACCTATTCCTTCGGCTTCTCCAGATTCTTTCAGCATGAATGAAATCTCACTAGCTCCTAATTCTTGTTTAGATTCGCCGACTAGATACAAACTCTCTCCTGGTTTGAGATCTGATGTTGTAGTGTATCGTACATCAGGATGGTCTCCAAATAATGAGAATAGAAGAGTTGGTGGAATTGAAATTTTATTTTCTCCACTTCCATAATCGTTCTTCATAGAATCTTTACCAGAGATACATGGAACGAAATATGCTCTACATATTCGCTCTAATTCGCGATTTGCTCTAACTAATTGTGCTAGTTTGAATCGGCCATCTGGGGTTTTCTTGCTCTCGATTGGATCTGGCCAACAGAAGTTGTCTAATCCTGCTACCTTAGAAAGGTCAACGCCAGTACATACTGCGTTTCTTACGGCCTCGTCAACTGCTGCTGCAGCCATTGCTCCAGCATCGATATCGCTGTATCGTGGCGATATTCCATTGGATACAACGAGTCCCTTTGTTGAGCCGTGAATAGGGGCTAGTAATCCTGCATCTCCCGGCCCGTCTCTCTCAACACCAACGAATGGTTTGACGGCGGTTTGTGCGATAACTTCGTGGTCATACTGTCTGACCCAGGTTTCCTTAGATGCGATATTTGGTCGTGATAGCATTCTCATTAGCAAGGGGGTGTGTGATGAAACAGATGGGGGTGTGAATGGTGTGTGTTCAGGCTTCTTCCATTCGCTCTCTAGTCTCAGTTGCGGAACTCCATCGTGAAGGAACTCTATGGGTAAGGATGCAACTGTATCCTCATCGTGAACTACATGGAATTGTCCGGTATTTGTAAAGTCTGCAACCCAGGTCGCTTCAACTTCATGTAGGTCGGCAAGTGCTTCAAATGCCGGAACATCTGATTCCCTTACTGCAACAGTCATTCTTTCTTGAGATTCAGAAACTAGAATTTCCCAAGAAGAAAGTCCTGATTGTTTCAAAGGTACTTTTCCAAGATCTATCTTACAACCATTAGTGTATTCAGCCATCTCTCCAATGCTTGATGAAAGTCCTCCGGCGCCATTGTCTGTGATACAGGTAATCAATCCCGCATCTCTTGCTTCAAGAATCATATCAACCATTTTCTTCTGTGTGATTGGGTCTCCAATCTGAACAGCGCTTGAAGGCGATTCTTCAGTCAGTTCTAATGATGAAAATGTTGCGCCGTGAATACCATCATAGCCAACCCTTCCGCCAACCATGTAGACTCTGTCTCCTGCTTGTGGGTTCTTTTCATGAGATTCTCTCCCATCTGCTAATCTTCTTGGCATCATTCCGATTGTTCCACAGTAAACTAGTGGTTTGCCGATATATCGGTCATCGAAAACAATAGCACCGTTAACAGTTGGAATGCCGCTTTCATTACCCCCTACTCTTACTCCTGCATGCACGCCCCTTAGCACACGAGATGGGTGGAATAGATTGTCAGGTAAATCACCCTCCCAATCTGGCGGTCCAAAACAGAACACATCTGTATTAGCTATTGGGCGGGCTCCTAGACCAGTCCCTAATATGTCTCTATTTACACCAACAATTCCTGTCATTGCTCCTCCATACGGATCTAATGCACTTGGTGAATTGTGGGTTTCTGCTTTCATGCAAATTGACCATTCGTCATCCCATGCAATAACTCCTGAATTGTCATGGAATACTGAAAGTAACCAATCGACTTCGTCTTTCATTTCTAGAGTCGGGTTCATGATATGGGTTTTGAATAATGAATCGATTTCTGTGTCTTCTCCGGTCTCTGTATCAACGTGGTGGATATGTGCTGCGAAAATCTTGTGTTTGCAGTGTTCAGACCAGGTTTGTGCCAAACATTCCAACTCGACATCTGTAGGGGCGTTTTCTGGAAGGTTTACAGCCGCCCTTGCAGCTCTAACTTCTGGATCTCGATAATGAGCCTGAATTGTTTGCATCTCCTCGAGATTTAATGCAAGCAATCCTTCCTCTGATAATTTGATTAATTCTTCATCAGAAACTTCCAAATCGATTGTTGCAGGCGGTGTGTAATCGAGATCTGCAACCGGAATATATTCTATTTTTGGAATCTCTTCTCCTTTTTTAGAGTAGAGTGCCCTTTCAATCAACCCGTTGTGCAATTGCTTGGAAATCCAGTCGGCATCTGTACCTTCAGGTACTCCTTGGAATACATAGGTGATGTAAGTTGAAACTCTTGCACCCTCTCCTGCTTCTGGGAATATTGTACGGAAACCATCCAATGCGGCCTTACCTGGATTATCAGTAACTCCTGCTTTGAAACCGATTGTTACTGTAATATCTGGTGCTTCTGGAAACAGTGTTGAATTGTCAAGATGTGAAGAATCTGTAGCGCTTTCTTCGATTATAGGGTCCGCAAATACATCATCGGCTCTAGCGGAGACTTCTTCTGCGGTTATTTCGCTATCGATAAGGAAGCCAACAATTGACCTTACGTTATCGATATTGACCGAATGGTCGGCTGCCAGTTGCCTCTTTACCGAGTCGCCACGAACATCTCTCATACCGTCTCCAATCTTTGGAGTTGTCTCTACTCGGACTATGTTTGAGGGCATTAAACACACCTGCCCCCTATGGGGGCAGCCGATGGGCAGAGACTACCGTCCATGAATACTACGCTTGAAAATGGTTATTTTCTAAGTTGGTTAAGTCTACAAAGCGTCCTTCAAAAATTGTCCTGTGAAACTACCTTTGACCTTAGCAACATCTTCTGGAGTTCCGATTGCAACTATCTTTCCACCACGATCTCCGCCCTCTGGGCCAAGGTCTACAACCCAATCTGCTGATTTGATTACATCTAGGTGGTGTTCGATTACAATAATTGAGTGGCCTGTTGTTCTAAGCCTTAGAAGAACATCGATTAATTGTTGAACATCTGAGAACGAAAGTCCTGTTGTAGGCTCATCCAAGATGTACATTGTATGTTTGTGAGGTGGCCTTCGCAACTCACTAGCTAATTTGACACGTTGTGCTTCACCGCCAGATAGAGTGGTTGCTGGTTGACCGAGGCGAATGTATCCGAGGCCTACGTCGTTAATTGTAGACAGTGTGCGGTGAAGTTTTCTATGGTTTGCAAAGAACTCAACAGCCTCACTAACTGGCATTTCTAAGATGTCGTGAATATTCTTTCCTTTCCAAGTAACTTCCAAGGTTTCCCTAGTGTACCTCTTTCCTCGGCAAATATCGCAAGTAATCCAAACATCCGGCAGGAAGTTCATTTCTAATTTGATTGAACCACCGCCACGACATGCCTCACAACGACCACCCTTTACGTTGAAAGAGAAATGGCCTGGTGTGTATCCGCGTTCCTTTGCCAAATTGGTTTCAGAAAATAGTTTCCTTACATCATCAAACGCCTTAGTATATGTTGCAGGATTAGAACGTGGAGTTCTTCCTATGGGAGATTGATCGATTACGATTACTTTGTCAACGTTCTCAATTCCTTCAATTTCGTCATGGAGACCAGGTTGGGCATCTGAACCGTTTATGTGACGCTGTAGAGATGGAGCAAGAATACTCGAAACAAGAGAGGATTTGCCAGAGCCCGAAACTCCTGTTACGGCTGTTAAACAGCCGAGTGGAAAACTAACGTCGATATTGTCAAGGTTGTTTTGTCTAGCGCCGACTACCTTTAGGTGTCCTTTCATCGCTGGTGTTCTTTCTTCAGGAACAGGAATGCTTCGCTTGCCTGAAAGGTATGCTCCGGTAACAGAATCTTTTGATTTCATTGCCACCTTTGGTGGGCCGTTTGCGACAATTCTTCCACCCTCTAAGCCTGCACCGGGGCCTAAATCACACAACCAGTCAGCTTGTCGAAGGGTTTCTTCATCATGCTCTACAACGAGTAGAGTGTTTCCTAAATCTGAGAGTTCTCTTAATGTGGTTAGAAGACGTTCGTTATCTCTTTGATGAAGACCGATTGATGGTTCATCTAAAACGTACATTACCCCGGTCAATCTGCTTCCGATTTGTGTTGCTAATCTTATTCTCTGGCTTTCTCCTCCAGACAGGGTGCTTGCACGCCTGTCGAGGGTCAGATAGTCTAGTCCAACGTCGTTAAGGAATCCGAGTCTGCCTTCAATTTCTTTGAGAATTTCCCTGCCGATGAAGAAACTTCTCTCGTCGAGGGTTTCTGCAGATTTTCCTTCTCCGCCCATTGATTTGATGATTTGTAGAGCTTCAAATACGCTCGCAGCGCCGATTTCTGGAAGGCGTTTTCCTGCAACAGTTACGCCTCTTGCTGCTGCATTCAGTTTTTCACCATTGCATTCTGAACAGTCTTCATCATTCATACATGCAATCAATCGGCTTCTAGTTCGATCTGATGTTGTTTCTGTGTATGTTTTTTGAAGGCGCCCATATACTCCTTCCCACGGCTTACTGTAATTGTACTGCGAGCCTGTTTCTGAACGGAATTCAAAATGTATTATCGTTGAACCTGAACCATTCATTATGATATCTTGAGAGTCTTCGTCTAAATCGGCGAATGGAACATCTGTTGGAATTCCATAGTGCTGTGCTGTTTGTTCCATCAATTTGCGATACCAATGAGGAGACATTGATTGTCTCCAAGGTATGATGCATCCTTCGGAAATTGTTGACCTTGGATTAACCAAAAGATCTGCACTAAATCTTCGCTGGACTCCTAGTCCTTGACATGAAGGGCACGCGCCGAGGGGGGAGTTGAATGAGAACACCCTTGGGCTCATTTCAGGCATGAATGCTCCATGTTGAGCGCACGCAAATTCTTCTGACCAAACCATAGTTTCCCCGGTTTTAGTTTGTTTAGATTTGGAACCTTCAGAATATTCAAATTTGTCTTCGGGGGGTTTTATACTCTCGATTGCAACAGTTCCTCCGCCTATTTTCAAAGCAGATTCTACAGCCTCTGTAAGGCGCTGTCTCCTGTCTTTGGTGCATCGGAATCTATCGATTCTTACATCTACATCGTGCCGTAAATTTTTGTCGAGGTTGTGTTCGTCTTCGAAAGATGCTTCCCTACCGTTGATTCTACCTTCGGTCCAACCTTGTTCCACTAAGTGGCGGAATAAGTCAGCATGGGTTCCTTTACGATTACGAATTGCTGGACTCCAAACTGCTACAGCATGGCCTTCCATATTCCATGTGATGTCGTCTACTATTTCTTGAACGGTTCTTCTAGCAACTTCAATTCCGCATGTTGGACAGTGTGGGAGACCAATTCTTGCCCACATCAAACGTAAATAGTCCATTATTTCAGTAACCGTAGCAACTGTTGATCTTGGGTTATGGCTACCTTGTTTCTGGTCGATTGAAATCGCTGGAGAAAGGCCTTCGATATTATCACAATCGGCTTTTTTCATCTGTCCAATAAATTGTCTTGCGTACGAAGATAAACTTTCGACGTACCTTCTCTGTCCTTCCGCATACAAAGTGTCGAATGCTAGTGATGATTTTCCTGAACCTGAAACTCCGGAAATGACGACGAATTGTCCCCTTGGGAGCTTTACATCGACGTCTTGTAGATTATGGGTTCGTGCACCACGAACTTCAATCCAGCCATCGTCACCAGGCTTTGCCATGATTTGTTGGGCTAGTCAGGGGTTCTTGAGTCCTTGCTTATCACTCAGGTCCGAATGGGATTGTCGCATCAAAACGTACAGGGTCGTCGGTTTCAGGGTGGAGTAGTTCCAAAGCAGAGGCGTGTAATGCAATTCTTCCAATCGGGTTTCCTTCTGCACCATGCTGCTCGTCGCCCAGAACAGGGTATCCCATATTGGCTAGTCCAACACGAATCTGATGTCTTCTTCCGGTTTCGATTGTCAGCATAAGAAGGCTTGCGATGTCATCACTATCCTCGAGGCTCCAGTGGGTAATTGCTTCTCTAGCCTTGGGGTTTCTCTTGTTTACCGCCTTAACTCTGAGGAACTTGTCTTCCAAAAGCCATTCTTGTATTGTACCATTATTCTGCTCGGGTTTGCCTTGAACTAGTGCATGATAAACACGGTGAACAGATCTCTGAGCGAATTGTTCCTGGAGATATTCTTTGTGCCTTTTGTGTTTTGCAAAAATCATGACGCCGGATGTTTCTCTATCTAATCGGTGGACAATGAATGCCCATCCCCTTTCATCTTCGCTTTTTAGATAATCAACAACTCTTGAGTGGAGGGTGTCTGGTTCCATTTTGTCAGTAGCAACCGACAGTAACCCTGCTTGCTTGTTAACTACCAAAATGTGCTCGTCTTCGAATAATATTTTGATTCGAGGATAGTGTTTTTTCGGAGCCGGAGGGGGTGAGGTTACAGCTGCAGACTCTCTATCTGCAATAGATAGGACGCTGCCTGTTTTAACAACAAACTTGGCTTTGTGTACGACATTGCCATCTACTAATGCTCTCCCCTCAGTAAGCATTTTTCGTAACTTATTACGCTTTGAGTTTGGGAAATATTGGGACAATGCTTCCAATAATTCAGTGTCTTCCTTGATTTCCATAATAACACCTAAACAAACATTACCTCAACCATATCCCCTACAGAATATTTTACGCCTGGTTGAAGAATTACAAAGCCATCACTTAGAGCTATACTCGCTAAATTTCCAGATCCTTGATGGATGTTCTGATGTGCGATTAATTGCGATTGATTATTTTCAATTGAAACCCTGCGCAAAGTAAGACTGTCTTTTGTTGGTTTTACTTTACTGGCAAGTTCTGCAAATGCTCTGGATTCGATTGGCCCATCTGCTGAAGTTGCATTTCTAAGCCAGGGGGCAACTAGCATTCTGAATACTACGTGTGAACTAACTGGGTTGCCGGGCAGCCCGAATATAGGCGTGCCGTTCCATGTCCCGAACAATGGAGGAGAGCCTGGTCTGAGTTTAATTCTCCAAAAGTGGATGTCCCCTTCCTCTTCCATTATTTTGCGTACAAAATCCCACTCTCCCATTGAGACCCCTCCGCTGGTGAGAATTACATCATATGTATCTGCGGCTTTGTTCAGAGTTGTTCTGATGTCGTCCAATGTGTCTCCGACGTTTTGTAGCCTAGTCGGTTCGTGACCAAGCCACCTTACCAAACCTGCCAAACCAAAAGAGTTGGATTCGTAAATCTCACCTCTTCCAAGTTTTTCTCCAGGTTGTTTTAGTTCATCTCCTGTTGAAATGATTGCAATTTTTAATTTCTTAATTACTGGAAGGGATGAATATCCCATAGTAGCACAAAGTCCTAACTTGGAAGGAGTAAGGAAGGTGCCTGCGGTTAGAGCAGTTTCGCCTTCTCTGAGATTTTCTCCTGTTTTTCTGATGAAGTGTTTCATTCCTTCTTGTTGGAGAGTAACTGTGTTGTCATCTGTAGATGTTAATTCAATCTGAAGTATCGAGTCTGCCCCCTTGGGGATTGGAGCTCCTGTCATTATTCTGACTGCTTCTCCTGAATTGACAGTAATGTTATCTTCTTGGCCTGATGCTTGGATAGTACCGATTATTTTCAAATTAGTAGGGGGATTTGTTGTGTCCTCGTGCCTCATAGCAAAACCATCCATTGCTGAATTATCAAACGGTGGATCGTTAACTAAGGATGGTAAATCTGTGGCTAATATTCTACCGTGACAATCATCAAGTCCAACTCTTTCAACTGTGGTTTGGACTCCTGTATTATTGCATATCTCTATTGCTTGTTGAAGAATGATAAAATAGGGAGTTCCGTCCATAGTATCGCCTCTTTTCATTATGGATTTATTCAATAAAGTAATGCGAAGTCCACTAAATATCTTACCAGACTAAGAGATATAGCGCAAAGGAACACAATAGTTACTGTCTTTTTAGGAACGTATTCTATCGCATACCTTGCACCTAAAAATGCTGAAAAGAGTATAGTTATTGGGAAGATAATTATTGGTAGAACTCCAATTTTGTCGATCATTGATTCGGTTACTCCATCCAAAAATAAGTGGCTGATTAGAGCGACTGGAACGGTTGTAGCCGCTACTAAGAAACTTGTACCTGCTGCCTTTTTTGTATCCATCTGTAGAATAGAACGGTTGGCTGTAACTAGAATTGCTCCCCCCCCAATACCCAACATTCCAGAAGAAAGCCCGGCAAAAGCGCTGCCGAGCATATATTCTCTTTTTTTATCAGAAAATTGTATTTCTTGAAGTTGTGTTTTGTTTTCTTTTCTTATTTGGTTTGTAGTTCTTTCAATTACAAAAATTAAGATAATGGTGGCTAGAATTTTGATAATTACATCCCCCAATGATTCGATTAAATAGCCCGAAATTACAGTACCTACTATTGCCGAAGGTATTGCTGTTTTCCTACTGGCGTTTGCAGCTTCGTTGTCAGCGTAACCTGCTTTTGAATGTGCGAGACTGCTCCCTATCGAGACCATTAGCACTAGTGTTAATGATCCGATAACTGATTCTTGTATTTCCCAATCTAACATGTAGTAAAAAATAGGAACATATAGTACTCCGCCGCCCAACCCTAATGGGCTGAAGATTAAGGCAACTACTAGTAGTGAAATTATTGCTCCAATAGTAATAATTTCCAAATTGATTCCTCCACGTTGAACATATTACTAGTGAATTGATTTCAAAATACTCTGCGGTGGGTGGTCATGGGACTGTTCCGCTAAATTACTGTTCTAATCTATGATGTAAAGCATCTTTGTTAATTCTGAATTGTTTTGGGTCAACCTATTATCCTCCAGTTACTGGCGAAGCCATGGAGATGGTGTTGTCAACTATCATCATTCTCCTTTCATTGTGTGTAGTTGCTGCATTATATTCTAGCGTCGGCCATGGTGGTGCTTCTGGATATCTGGCTATTCTGTCACTTACGGTTTATGCATCACAGGACCCTTCCTGGTTGAAGCAGCACGCTTGGAGTTTGAATTTACTTGTTGCTGGACTTGCTTTTTTTGCGTACAAAAAAGAAGGTTTTTACAATTCTAAATTGGCTATTTCGTTCATGGTAACCAGCGTACCGGCTGCTATTGTTGGTGGATTACTAAAAGTAGATCATGGAATATATGATACGTTATTATCGATAACATTGATTTTTGCTGCTTGGAGATTGTTGATGGTTAAAGACGTTAAATCTGCAGAGGTCTTTGTAGATAATCCTCCTTTGTATATTCCTGCAATCGTTGGAGCAGTTATTGGGTTCTTAAGTGGTATTATTGGAGTCGGTGGAGGTATTTTCTTGTCACCGATTATACTGCTATTTGGTTGGGCAGATGCAAAAACTACTGCTGGCATTGCTGCAGTATTCATTTGGGTAAATTCTGCTGCGGGTTTGGTTGGAAATTCAATATCTGGCCAGTTAGAAATTGAGATAGGAGTTTTGCTACCTTTTGCTATAGCAGTAATATTGGGTGGATTGGTTGGTTCGAGAATAGGATCTAGTGTATTCTCGCAAAAAACTGTTAGAAGAGTTTTGGTTTCTGTATTGGTTTTAGCGGCGCTAAAAAGAATACTTGACCTTGCTATATCTCTGCTATAATCAATTGAATGATTCTTCGTGCTCACAGTGTGGGCATGAAATTGTGTAACGTGCTTTCTTTGGTTTTGGAACCTTCATAATAGTTCCACACATAGCACATTGATGTTTGATTGTGTCTGGTCCTTTTGGTTTAGCTGCTTCTTCAAGCGTCCTTCCAACATCTGTAGACCATCCGACTTGATCGGTGTAGGTATCAGCTTTTTTCATTTTTGAACTCTTGAGAGATAGACGAATCTTTCTCTTTTTCTTACGGCGCTTTCCGGGCGGAGCCTTGGTTGCCATGAGTCACGGTATGCGTCACCGTATTCAATCACTTCGGCTAAATTATTCAAGGAATAACTGTTGATTCGCCGTTTATTGGGGTGTGTACCTTGTGTCCATTAGACTCTAATTCTTCTACTAAAGGGGGGCGGGCGTGGTTAGGATCTGTGTGATACACCACTACGGTTTCAGCCTCACATTGTTTTGCAAAGTCTACTATTTCAGAATGTCCTGCGTGTGTTGAAAATGAATACTGGCTTACTTCTAAATCAATAGGTGTTCTTTTACCCCAGATTGGGACTTGTTTTTCATCAAGAAGCATCCTTCCACCAGAGCCTTTTGCTTGATATCCTGTCAGTAATATTGCGTTTCTAGGATCGGTGCGTAGCCGGTTAAGATACCAAATAGATGGGCCTCCATCCATCATTCCTGAAGTGGAAACGATACAATCTGCATTTAGCGCTTTTTTCTTATCGGATTTCGAAGAAACTCTTCTACACCATTTCCATGCATCCTCTAGAGCCGAGGGGTCTCTCAGTGCTTCTGGATGTTCCATTTGCAATTTGGCAACATGTTTACCCATACCATCGACATGAACATTTAATTCTGGAAGGTGTTTATGTAAAGTCATTACAATGTCCTGAGTTCTACCGTTTGCAAACGAGGGAATCAATATCGTTCCACCTCTATCTTTTACTTCAACTACTCTTTCAATGAAAGATTGTATGGTTTCTTCTTTTGGTGGATGTTCTCTCCCACCATAAGTTCCTTCGACAAATAATACATCGCATTTTTCGGGTTTAGCACCAGATGTTAAAGGTGAATCTCGAGTATCGAAATCTCCAGTGAAGAGTAATTTATGAGTGTCGGTTTGTACATTTAGCATTGCAGCACCAGGAATGTGTCCTGCTTTTGTGAGTTTCAATTTCCAAGAATCTTTTTCCCATGTTTCGCCGAATTTATGTGTGTACCAAGAAGAAGTTGCTTCATCGATATCTCTCTTGTCCCATGCCAATGGATACCCTTCGATGCGACTAACTTTGTAGCAATCGTTCCACATCATATGACTTATTTTGGCTGTTAATGCTGTTCCATGTAGCCTTGTACGGTGGTTAGAACATAACCAAGGTGCCATTCCTAAATGATCGATATGAGAATGTGTGATTACTGCATCTTTTACGTTAGGAGCTTCTCTAGGATACTTTGGTGGATCTGTAGGTGCTAAGCCATAATCAAGAAGCATTCTAGTTCCCTTTTTATCTTCAAAAACACATCCTACATTTCCAACTTCATTACCTCCTCCAAGATAGTGATATCTAATTCCAGACTCTGGTGGAGATTCTGGGTATGAAGTTGTTCTACCTGGTGAATAGAAGACCATATTTTCTCGTATATTTCAATCTGCAATGAATATGTCGGACCCCTGTATTTCCACTGGAGTTGTTTTTTATGATCAGGTCATCGTTGGAATTGTGAATATGGTTAAGTGCTATACGCGTCAAACATCAATGGGTCTTACTACATTCAGTTGATGTACACATCATTTCCTACTACATCAACACCCCAATATATTTCTTCCAGTGGAAACATAGGGGTGATTATACGTATTCTCTTTTCATTTAGAAATCTGTAATTTTAACTTCCCATGGAAAATAATTGAATTCTCAAATCTATGATTTATTTAAAATTATAATAATTCCAATGGTCATCTCGCCGAAGCAGCAATGAGTGTGTGTCCACTGCAACTAATATGGCCGAGTTAATTCTACCAACTTTCTTGGTAGATGATGACTTATGCTATGGTTGTGGAGCTTGCATAGCTCTATGTCCGACAAATGCTCTAGAATTGGTTGATCGACTAGCTGTTGTAGAACTGGATAATTGTACGTTATGTGAACACTGTATCCCCTCATGTCCAGTTTTCGCTCTTAGTATTGAAGGTGTTCAGTAATGATAGAAATATCAGGCGCTGGTGTTCAAGGATTATCTTGTGGCATTAAATTACTAGAATCAGGGTATTCTGTTACAATATTCGAATCAAGACAGGAAATAGGAAATCCAGTTCGTTCTCCTGGTTTGATTTTAGATTTGGATGTTGAAATGATCGAAAAGACTGCAGCCAAAAAAAATGACTTCGGTTGGGGATTTAGACGAGAATGGTTTGAAAAATTACTAGCAAAGAAATTCGTTGATCTTGGAGGTGTTATAAAATTGAAAACCCAAGGTCCAAAGAACTCAATCAATTGTACTGGAGGTAAAAAAAAGGCCCCAGGGTGGCCCGTTTCTGGTACACAATACGAATTAGTTTCATGGAATGGTGGAATTGTTATTGGTTCGGATATTCCAATTGATTTTACATTAAACAAAATGGAAGAAGATAGATTTTGTTTTGACAGAGGAGATGGGCTTGTTGAATGCTGGATTAGAGGTGATTTACCCCGGCCTAGTCAAGGTTGGCTGGAGATTATCCAAGGAGAACATCCAAAGTCACCACTAGAAATATCTGCTGATAAAGCAGTATCGGCAGGCCATGAAATCGCCAAAAACCTCATTCATTCCCTACAGGAGGTTTCCTAACATGCTACCCGATGAAGGGCTGATGAATTATATTCTCGACCGCAGTCAAGGTTGCAGACACGTCACACTAATTGACCCCGGCAAACAAACTTCCGAAATTGCGACAAGAAGGGCGATAGCGGCAATAAATTCAGGCTCAAAGATGATTTTTGTTGGAGGTTCCACAGATACTCCTGATGAAGAAGTCCATGAAACATGTAAGTCCATTCAAGAAGCACTTGAATTACAAATTTTTGCATCAAGCCAAGATCCATCTTCAGACGAAGACAAATGGAAAATCCCTGTAGTATTATTCCCTGGAGGTGCGCACGCTCTTTCTCCTGCAGCAGATGGTATTACTTTCATGATGCTCATGAATTCACAAATTCGGAGATTCCTAGTTGGAGAACAACTTCGTGGAGCACCTTACTTGGAGAAATTTGGCGTCGAAGCACTACCTACTGGATATCTTGTATTTTCACCAGGTGGCAAGGTTGGAGAGGTCGGAGAGGCAGAGTTAGTAGAGCCCGGACAAACCGAATTAGTGAATTCCTATGCATTAACGGCGAAGATGTTTGGATTCAAAATTCTATACTTGGAAGCAGGAAGCGGAGCATCAACACAAGTAGATGTGAATTGTATCGAAGCAGCAAGAGTTGTAGATGAATTATGCCTAATCGTAGGCGGAGGAATTAGGAGTTCTGAACAAGCCGCTAATGCTGCTAAAGCTGGAGCGAATTGGATTGTAACTGGGACACTTACCGAAGACGCATCTTCTATGGAAGAACTTAGTCAGAGAATTTCTGACGTAGTTTCCGGCGCTCAATCTTCATCTTCGTAAAGAACAGGATCTCCAGTTCCACCAGGCGAATCAGGTCTTGGAGTTCTATCAACATCCATTCCCTTTTCGATTACTTCCAAAGCAGTATCTAAATCTACAGTTCCACCTTCTGCAAGAGTGTGCATATCTTCCATTTCAGGAGTAGCAATCTTTCTCTCATAATCTGGTGAGTTAGCATAGACTTCTTTCTTCAATTCTCTTTCATCATGACTTCTTACTAGTGATAGTGAATCAGCAAACACCCTTCCGACAACTTCTCGAGTTCTTTCAGTTCTCTTCACACCATCCAATTCATGGACAGCAGTATCTCTTTGCGATTCTAATTCTCTAACTTCAGAAGTTCTGTCAGTCAGTGCAGCCTCCAAATCTCCTATAGTAAGAGCCATTTGTTGTATTCTTTCATCTCTCTCGAACACATCATTGTGAAGACGACGCTCTCTTCTTCTAAGAGATTCATATTCTCTATTTCTTTCAAGGAGTCTACGCTTCAATTCTTCAATTTGCTCAACAAGATAATCATGTTCTGCAGAAACCGATCTTGGGCCTTGCATAACACGTTCAATTTGCTCTTCCAATTCCCCTAGGCGCTTATCTCTTGCATCTAGTAGGCCACGTAACCTGTCAGCAATATCTCTAAGCCTCTGACGCTCTTCTTCTAATGCATCGTTAGCAGCCTTTTCAGCATCTAAATCAGCAGATAGAGCATCAGCTTGGGATTTCAAAGATCTTACTTCATCTGCAGTTACACTAGTTAATCCAGCATCAGCAGCTCTTTCTAAAGCCTCAACCATCTGAGACATACGACCTTCCATTTCACCAATGACATCGTCCTGTTGAGTTGTCAATTCTCTCAACTGCATTGTTTCCTTTTCCAATGAGGCCCTTTCTTCAGCAGATAAGCCAGACTTACTCTCAGAAAGTTCCTTCCTAGTATCTTCGAGTAATCTTTCAACGTGAACAATTCTTGCATTAGATTCTTCTAAATCATTTTCAGCAGCACGCAATTGCGCAACCTCTGGAGCAACAGCATCCTTTCTTTCAGCCAAATCTAATTCTAAAATACGAAGTCTTTGTTTTGAGGTGACAAGATCCTCATTTCTATCAGCAAGCTCTTGCCAAGCCACTAACACCTCTTCAACCAGTTGATCAACAGGGTAAGCGCGGAGCATTCCTTCGAGTGCTGCACGCTCATCGCCAGTTGTTTCAGTCATGCGACGAATGCCACCAGATGTCGAACCGCCGAGCGTCATTGCGCACAATCGTGCAACAACCATTCTTCAACCTTTCATTGGTCAAGGGGACCTAAGGGCCATTTGTGAGACCCTTAGTTGATAGCGGTATATTGCTCATCAGGCATATCCTGAGCGAGTGCCATAGCGCCAGTTGCGACCTTTTCGATAGGGTCTTCAACACAAGTTACGGTAACATCACCAATATCTGCGATATCATTTGCGATTGCTTCAGCAATTCCGCCGATTAAAGATCCTCCACCAGAAAGTATGATGTTGTTTCTGAGAATTGGTTGGTATTCAGGATCAGCAGTAGCAACAATTGACTTAATTGCAGCTCCAACCTTTCCAACAACCATTGTACAAGCAGCCTTGATAAGGTCTCCAATGTCAACAACTTGCTTCTTACCTTCAACAGATAATTCTACCATCTGTTCTTTGTCGTCTCCATCAACGTATGAGAATTCTTCTTTCCACTTGCGAACCATGTCCTTTGTTACTTGAGCCCCGGTGTACTTCTTTTGGACAAGACCCATCAGTTGCATGTCGATCCAATCTCCAGCTTCCTGGATTGTAAGTTGGTCTTCATCGGTTGGGAATATACCGTAAAGGCGTGCGATGTCAGTTGTACCAGCGCCGATGTCAACACAGATGGAACCAGAAATTTCACCGATACCGTAAGCGGTAGCGAACGGTTCAGTAACTACCATGATTGCGTTTACTTGGCCACGTAGAGTAGCAACTAAGTTACTCTTGTCTGTGAAAGAAACGTGTGACGGAGAGCAAATTACTCCAAACACTTCATCATATTCTTCTGGACCAGCGGTTTCGATAAGGTGAGTTACGAAAGCCTTTGCAGCAGCCAGGTTTGCTTCATCATCTTGAGCAACACCAGCAGCCATTGGGCGGTATAGGTTACATGCCAATTTGTTCTTCAAAGCATCATTACCGAATAATACATCACGGCCTAGGAAGTTACGAGCGACTGGGTCTTTAGGTCTACCAACAACTGTTTCGATTGTTTCAATTGAACCTGCGCTACTTGCGATAGTTGATTGGTATGTTCCCAAATCAATTCCAACATAGAGTCTTTCTCCCATTATCTCTCACCTTTGTCCTTCGGACATTTCGGCCATAGAGTCACTTGACTTAATACTCACTCGCGCTTTTGGACCCTATTCTTCTTCTCTAAAAGGAGATTTAACACCTTTCGATAAATCAATTACACCCCTTCTAAACATCACACTGGCCGCTACTAACGCCCCAAACGCAACACCCAGTATTCCCCACAACAACGTGTTATTTTCTTTATTTTCTTTACTTTCAATATCGGGCTGCCAAACATCCGGCTCTTCAAAGACAGGATTCACCCACCAAATTGTAAAATTTTCAGTTTCAAATAGAGTAATACCAACCCCAGTCCAGAATGAAGTATTGTCATCAACAGCGACAACTTCGAACCGCCAATCGTGACGATTTACTTTTCTTGGAATCAACTCTTTTTCAACATCTACCACACAAACAGAATTAAAACTCGAATTTAGAGCCACAGCACAATCTCCCAAATCTACTGTATAATTTTGATTAACAAGACGCAGAGCCATCACGACACCATCCCCCTCTAGATCATTTACCATCAATTCGAGAGTGACATTATCGGTGTAATTTTCTCCACCGTTAGGGCCAGACACCATTGTTACAACAGGTCCATTATTGGGCAATAACTCATCAACCCCCATGGCTGTTAGGCCAAAACCAACCCTATCGCCACTAATTCCTAATTCGCCTTCTGAACCACCATCAACCACTGATTTAGCAACAATTTGAATTTCAATCCAATCAACATCTTCTAGTTGTTCGGAAGATAATCTAACCATCACAGTTGTTTCATTGGATGAGTTGTGATCTAGTGGTGTGAATACAGATTGGTAATACAGCTGGCTATATCCGGAACTGGTAAATTCATCATCTACAGCCACCCTTCCGTCTGAAGTTTTTACCAGCAATCGCAAATCATCAATATCATACTCTGCCGGTCTTGCGTTGTATGATAATGTGACTTCTACATCTTGTCCGGGAATAGGACTGAGATAATGGCTCCAAGTATCATTTTGTGATAAAAAAGGCCCCTCAGCTCCACTCCCATTCCAAGAATTGTTTTTCAACGAATCCAATGTTCCACCCCTTTCCTGGATAATCGACACCCAATCATCAACCTTGTAAGAATCATGAATAAAGAATGATGTATTGAAGGATTCTAAAGAAGGGCGGCCATATCCCTGTATTGGGTCTGGAGACATTCCAGTAACCGGTTCAGCAGAAGCCGCCAACATAGTTCTTAGCAATGGAGCAGATGGCGTAAAGCCGTATTTCTTCTCCACCATTTCCTGTAGCAATGCTGTAAAAGATGCAGCCATTGGGGCAGCCATTGAAGTTCCAGTCATCGAATGAGTTCCATTATTCATACTGGCAACAACCCCATCCGCCTTTGCAGAGAGGATATTCACCCCTGGTGATGAAACGAAAGTACCTCGTCTTCCATTGACATCAGGTCCATGGGAGCTACTAGGCCACATACTTGCATTTTCTTCAGAATCACTAGCCGCAACGGAAACGACATTGTATGCGTTTGATGGTTCCAACATCATACCTCCATTGTTACCCGGCGCAATAAAAATCAACGACCAAGGGTTTTCAACAGTCCACTCATCTATTTTTTCACTTCTTTCAGTGTAATCGATTGTATTATCTCCCCAAGACCACGAATTTATCACAGCACCGTGCAATGAAGATTCAGCTAGTAATTCTTCAACAGCAGGCGGAGACCACCCAGTCGAATCTACAATATCTTGAACCACAAGTCTAGAACCATATGACATCGATTTGATATCTGAATTATTATCCAAAGGGTCGCAAGCAAGAATGCCTGCAACATGCGTTCCATGCCTGAACTGTTGATGACCTTGAGTATCCCAATTATCAATTGAATCATTCAAAGCAACAATTTTCCTATGATTTATGCCCGGTTCACCAATATCTGTTTCAGAATCTCTAAAGCAAGAATGATCCATGTCAATACCGGTGTCGGCAACAGCAATTACCACCCCGGAACCGTTTAGATTTTCCAAACCCACTTCTGACAACTCTTCGCCCCATTGCTGCCCTACTGACAAACCATCTGCACCGGGGTCAGCGATGGATAAAGGGGTGATTAGGATGAGTAATATCACCAAAGTCACCACTCGCATAGTCCTTCTAAAACCACATCACGATTGAACTTTCACTCATATGGCTTCGCGCCAGCGCGTTTAAGACAGATTTACAGGTCGGCCGAAATATGCAAGCCTTCCGCGTATCCGGCACAGCACCATTTGGCAGCCAGCGACAGAAGTTCGATCTTGACTTAGTAGCATCATCTGCGGACGACGCAGAACACCGCTGCTACTCGATTATCGGCTCTCGCCACAAGGCTAACCGCCGCTCCATCACTATCGAATCTGTTTCTGAAATAGACCCAAGAACATCTACAGAACCACGAATCTTAGACGCTTTCCGCGATCAAATCGCTGCAGCAGGCGGCGCAATCGCCCCAGTTGCAGAGGAAGAGTGAACACCGACAATCGTCGGGTTCTTCACGGAGAACCGTCTCCCGTAAGGTGAGAGCATGGTTGATTCAAACGAACTTCAGAGAATGGCTCGCCTTGTGGACATGAATAGGCAACGTCTGGAAGAGATACAATCTCAGATAGAACGTATCGAAGCAGTTCAACTAGAACACGACGATACAAGGCAAGCTTTGAAAGCACTTTCAAACGGCTCCAGCGGACACATTCCACTCGGTGCAGGAGTGATGGTTCCTATACCTAAAAACGCAACAACGGTCGTCGATTTAGGCAGTGGTGTTTTCGGAGAAAGGTCGCCAGACGATGCCGAAGAATTAGTCACCAAGAGATTGAATGATTTGACAGAACTCAAATCTCAATTCGAGGCCGATGCTGCAGTTTTAACTCAAAGAATAGAAGAATTAGCAGCAACCTTCGAAAGAGCAGCTAAGGAAATGACAGAACAAAAAACCCCAGAACTGGAAGAACAACCAAAACCTTCCGAGCAAGCACCTAGGCGCAGAAGGCGCGGAATGGGTGGCAAATTAACCCTTGATGATTAGGTGGTACAATGGGACTTTTTGATAAATTTAGGAAAAAGGTGCAGGCCGCAGCATCAGAGGCAGATACAAACTCACTATCTGCTGAAGAAGGGTCTGATGAAGCGATTGAAGCGATCAATCAGCATCAGGAGATACCAGTTCTAAACACCCCCCAACCAGCATCCAGTGCAACCCAGTCAAACGAAGATGGTGATGATGATTGGGAATATTTTGATGATGAAGAGGAGTTAGAACTTCCTTCAACCCAGGATGACGAATGGGAAGATTTTGATGATGAAGAAGATTATTCTCTGCCTACCAAATTAACCCGGAAGGAAAAGAAAATTCTTGCCAAGAACACAAAACGAGAAAAAAGCAAGAAAAAACTCGAAGCAAAAGAGCGCAAGAAACGAGGCGGAAAAGAAGTCGAGAGGCTAGCTGGCTCCAAAGTCGACCTCCATATGATGAGAACGACAACTGGGCGCCAATTAGTTGAGGTCAAATCGGCTCCAACCGGCGGAATCGGTTCAGTTGATGAAGATGGCATTACTATCGATTTAGGAGGTGGTGTTGTAGAAACCGGAGGACGTGTAATCAAGGATAGTGAGGCTTTGAACAATCTTATGGAAGAATTAGAGTGGATTATGCTAGAGTCCGACATCTCTTCCGATGCTGTATCGGCTGTTATGATGGCTCTACGAAAGAATTTGATAGGCCAAAGATTACGCAAAGGAGCAGATGTAGCGAAAGTGCTAGAGGCTAGCCTAAAGAGGGCGTTAAGAGGCATTCTCAACGCAGGATATTGGGACTTCTATGAAAGCATTCAGAGCTTCATTGACAAGAAAGACACCCCTGTTGTAATCATGTTTGTGGGAGTTAATGGTACTGGAAAAACAACAACAGTTGCCAAGATGGCACACCTACTTCAACAACGAGGACACTCAGTGATTGCAGCAGCTGGAGATACATTTAGAGCAGGGGCAATCGAACAATTAGAAACTCACTGTGAAAGATTGGACATTAGATGTATTTCATCTCAACGCGGTGGCGACTCAGCAGCAATAGCAAGAGATGCTGTGGATTCTGCTAAAGCAAAAGGAATTGATGTCGTATTGGTAGATACCGCTGGGCGAATGCAAAACAAATCCAACCTAATGGCAGAACTAGAGAAGGTTAGGAGGGTTGCAAACCCCCACCTTACTCTGTTCGTAGGCGACGCTTTGGCTGGTAACGACGCCGTTGATCAAGCCAAGAATTTCCAAGAAATGCTAAAGTTTGACGGAGCAGTTCTCACCAAACTCGATACCGATGCCAAGGGCGGCGCTGGACTTTCTATCGCTCATGCTACAGGGCGACCAATTGTTTTGTGTGGAGTTGGCCAGGAATACGATGATTTGATACAATTCGACCCAGACTGGTTATTACAACAGTTATTCGAGTGAGGTGGATGAAGTGGCTGCAGAGTTTTTTGATAATGAAGACAGTGCACAACTATTCCAATTAATTCACATGTTACAAAGAAGCGCCATGATGCATATGGGGATGCTGCAAGACAATGAAGGAAAGGTTCACTACAATCTCGGTGAAACCAAAGCAGCCATTGACACACTCAACATGATGAAAGTAAAAATGGACGGCAATCTAACCAGCAAGGAAAGCACCATGCTGAATGGGATAATTTCAGAACTCCAACTACAGTATGTAAAAGCGCCAGTGCGACAAAGAGAACTGGAAAATCAAGTAGCAGAATCAGAAGCAGTTCGTGAAACATTTACAAATCCAAAAGATGGTCCTTCGGAAATTATCTCAGACGAGGAAGAATGACTTCTAAATCTATTTTCAAGCGGTTGTTTCATCAGTAGGTAGTATCTCACAGACATGTTAGCCATGGTTCGAGTTACCGATGTCGAAGACGAAGAAGCACCTACTGTGCTCATTGTCGACAACAACCAAATGTCGCTACACAGGCTGTCTAATATTTTCCGCCAAAGGGATTTCACCGTAGTTACTTGTGAAGACGGAGACAAGGCCGTCGACGAATATATCCGCCTAGATCCAGAACTGGTTGTTCTATCACTAGATATTCCTTCAATGGATGGGCATTTGGCTGCTTTAGAGATGAGGGAGCATGGAGATGAATGCCGAATATTATTCTCAGCCCCAAAAAGACAAGCACAATTAGCGCAAGATGCAACCCATTCTGCGGGAGCAATCGGCTGGGTAGAAAAGCCAGTTACTGCCAGCGCAATCGACTCGATTTGGAGTTTAGTATTGGGGCCAATACCAGAAGCACCAGGCCTTGAGGACCTAGACACAATCCACCCAGTTGAAGAAGTAATTCAAGTGGAGCCGGATGAAGACATAGCCCCTGCCCCCCTTCCTGCAATTCCAGTTAATGTATCGCCTGTAATCCAGCCGGCAAAACCTAAGAAAAAATCAAGCAAAGGAAAGAGACTCTTTGTTGTTCTAATATTATTCACAGCTCTGGGGGCTGCTGGATATTATGCATGGTCGAATAATCTGCTGTGACTGGCATTTGATTTTCAGTAATGGGAATTAATGCAATCCTTCCATCTGGCAATACCTGCCTGATATATTGGGGTGAATTAAGCTGAACTTGCTGCAATACCACCTTCTCCACACGACTACCTTCTGGGGCACGAATTACTTCTGAAACTTTGTAATTCGGCGAGGTTAGCAAGTCTAAATCACCCCTGGCAATTCTTGAATCTAATTTTCGATTATTATTCCATATGTACCAGATAAAAACACCTAAACCAATCAACATAGGTATTGTCAAAATTATAGTAGCCACAGAACTCATGACACTCTCTCTTTCAAAGCATTCCAAGAAGCCTCTGCGTACTGCTTAGCCGATCCAACGGGGTCATCAGAACGATGTATTCCACTTCCAACAATTATACAATCAGAGCCGGCTAATACTGCATCACGAGGGTGACCATATCTTTGGCCCATTTCTCCATCGCCAACAGCAAGATTCACACCCGGCGTCCAAATCATCTTTTCAGTTCCGACCCTTGCTCTCAATTCTACAAGTTCCTCAGGGCTAGAGCCATTTCCAATAAATCCAAACACTCCAGGGTGTATCTTACCCTTAGAAACAACCTCGTCAGTGTAATTTGGATTTAGTAAATTACCTCGGCTGGACATTTGTGCTAGAAGTAAAACACCACCATTTCGGCTAACGTCTTTCCACCCCGCCTGCAAACCATCAACAATATCTGGGCCACTAATCAAATGAGCAGTTACCAAATCACTCCAACTACGTATATCGTACACACCAGCCATCTGATCTCTGCTAATTTTACCAATATCAGCAAACTTACGATCTTCAAAAATGAGTAAATCAGCAGCTCGTGCTTTGTTACAAAACACCGACCAAGACTCCGGGGTCCAGTCGTCAACCAAATCAACATGAGTTTTCAAAGCGGCTAGATAAGGGCCTACAGAATCGATTAAATCGAACAAACCATCCATGGTTCTTCTGTCTGCAGCAAGGCAGACTAGACTTTGTTTACGGGAAGCAACTTCCATGTATTTACGGGCAATATCTGAAGTTGAACTTGTCCAACGCTCACCCCATATTTCACTCGCCATCATAAGGGGCAATGTGAGGCGCCGTGTCAATCTTGCGCCTGAATCGACTTTACCGAATCAACAAGAGTATCTTCAACGCTGTAATTTGCCAGCGACAACGCCTCAAAAGCATCTCCAACATCATAGTCTACATTTGTGCCAAGAGTTCCCTTTAATCGTTTAATTGAAAGTTTAGGGTGGAATATGGCTAGGACATATGCGAACAACCTAGGCAATCTCCGAGTTGCAAATTTTTGCGACATTTTCAAATTCAACTCATTACCAATTTCTTTCATCCACATGCCCCTTTTGTGAATTATGTAACGCCCCCGGTCGTCTCCCATCTCTAATGCATTTACATGCGCCTTTGCAACATCTCTTACATCCACAAAATTAATGTGGACATCTAGAACAAAAGGAGGCCCCTTCACGAAATGTTTCAGATAAGACATCGAACCATCCATATGCCTGCTGTGCAAGATTGGTCCAAACACAATAGATGGATGAATTGTTACCAAACGTAGATCTCTATCTTCTGCCCAGTTCCTGATTTTTCTTTCAGCCTCAGCTTTTGCAAAGCCATATGCATTGTAACTAGGACTCGCATCTTCACACCAATCCGAATTTGTGAAAACTTTACCATTCTCAAATTTAGATGAACGAATAGCAGCAACTGAAGAGGTATGCACAATCCGTTTTACATCCCCCATCACCGAACATAAATTCTCAACACCGATTACTGAAGGGTCTACGACCTCTGCTTTCACATCTTTAGCCCCGATGTATAGAGCGGCAGCACAATGGATGACATCATCACACCCATTTACTGCATTTTTCAAAGAATCAACATCAAACAAATCCATTTTTACACATTCAACATTTTCTAAATTTGAAAAAATACTAGAGTAGTCAAGATTCCTCATACCCGCCTTTACAGAGTAACCTCTTCTGCTTAACTCCATGACAACATGGGCCCCAATAAAGCCGGAGGACCCCGTAACTAGAACCGCCATGAAACCGGGACGGGCGTTGCGTGTTTGATGCTATCCATTATCTGGCTTTTTACATTACATTTCACCAAATTTCAAAAGACCCGAAGAACCGAGGAAGAATAACCAAACAAGGTGACTAAATGTCAGAACGACCAATCGTCACCTTCTTGCCATACACCCACCTCCACCAATCATGGACAAGGCAGTATTTCTTGCAGGACTTGTTCTGTTGACCTCACTTTCAGGATGCTTTGGAGACAGCGAAAACGAAGAAGTCAACGAAGAAACGGCATATTATCCAGATATTAACGAACGTCAATACTTGGATTGGGAATGGAATGGAACCTACTCAATGGTTCTAGAAAAAGGCCCCTTCACAGCATTAGATGTTCAAGAAGCAACTTTCGAGGTGGACACTTCCGATATTTGGGAGACCGGCCCTCCAACCTCCAATGTACATCTATCCTATTGGTTACCGTCTAACACAGAACTAGGTGAAAAAGTTCCAGTAATCGCAGTAGTTAGTCCGTACTTTTCCTTCGGCCAACCTGGTGATGAATCAGGCGCAACCAATGTTGTTGGAGCTGGAAGAGGCGAATTCATATTCGACAATTATATTCCTCATGGCTATGCTTTCGCACAAGTTTCAGTATTTGGAACAGAAGAATCTAGTGGATGTTTCGATTACAGAGGGGCTGGAGAAGGCCTAGGAATTCATCATGCCGTTGAATGGCTTGGGCAACAAAATTGGTCCAATGGAAATGTAGGGCTGTACGGTAAGTCATACGAAGGGGCAACACAATGGGAAGCGGCTGCATTAGGTAGCGAGCATCTCAAAACAATTGTCCCAATTTCAGGTACAACTGCATTGCACCCACTACTGTACAAAAATGGTAGCGCAGAAGCAAGAAGCCAGGTTATGCACATGAATTACTTTGGTAGTACTGTGGATTACAATGGCGACGACTTAGACAATATTTGTCCAGACATAATAGAAGGTATATTTGCTGGGCCAGCAACTTATGGCCTTGGAGAATTAGACCCATACATGGAGAATTATTACGATGAGCGCAGCCATATCGACAAAGCATTCCAGAACTGGAATGGCTCGATATATTGGGTACAGGGAATGCAAGACTGGAACGTAGATCCTCACCAAGTTTTCGGCGGTCCTTCAGGCACAAATTGGTACCTTGATTATTCAGCAGCAGGCTATGATGTACGAGGTATGCTTGGACAATGGGAACATAATTATCCAGACCAATGGACCAAACACAACGCACAGGATTCTGGATATGGTGGAGAAGCAATTCACAACATGACCCGCTGGGACTGGGGCCAAGACCTATTCGAGTGGTTCGAATACTATCTCAAAGGAGTCGGACCTAAGCCCGACAACCATGCACAGATTCAGAGAAATGACGGCGAGTGGCGTATCGAAGAGGTTTGGCCTCCACAAGATGCGACATGGGAAACAGTAGATCTAGCAAATTGCGACCAACAAGGAGGCAGCGTAGGCGGAACTTCTGTAGTGGGAGGAGGGCAACAAACAGTCACTTTCACATGCGAAGGATTTACTCAAGATATGCACATAGCAGGACTTCCCACCCTTCATCTCGATGTGTCAGCTTCTATGGACGGGGGGCAAATTTTTGCTGAATTGCAAGACGCAGAAACCGGTCTGAGACTTGGCCACGCAACCATGGATATTCGTTACCACGCAGGTGGCTATGATCCCCAAACCGTTTTCCCAGGTCAAAATCTTGTCATGCTCATGGAGTTCCAAGGTATAGACGCAATGCTTCCAGCAGGGCACGGAATCAAACTAGTCCTTACTGAAACCGGCGAGGATTATCTCGCTCCAGCATGTGGAAACACTTGCCCGGTTACTGTTAACGGAGGAACGTTCTCATTCCCAGAAATTAGTAGAGATGGGTCGAACGTTTTTGTCACTCCGCAGAATTCTGAAGCTGCAAACAACTGAGATACGAGAATTGAGCAAATGCTCAATATATCCAATACCCCGCTGCATTTACTAAAAGCAATATTTTAGTTTAAACGCTTTTTAATGAGCAAACGACTAGGAAATAAAATATATTATGCATTTTTATAGTACAAAAACCAATGAAAAATGTGCGATTTAATAATATACCGGCTTGCCAACCCAACCTATGAAACCCATGATGATGGATAAAGCGAAACTGGAGTATATCTGGTTAGACGGATATGCCCCTACACAGAACATGAGAAGCAAGACACTAGTCAGAGACAATTTCTCTGGCGATTTAGAAGACTGCCCAATGTGGTGTTTTGACGGTTCGTCAACTCGCCAGGCTGAAGGCGGAGCCTCAGACTGTCTTCTGAAGCCAGTAGCAATCTACCCAGATCCACAAAGAGTCAGTGGCTACCTAGTAATGTGTGAAGTTATGAATCCCGACGGAACTCCTCACGCCAGCAATGGCCGTGCAACAATCGATGATGATGACGAAGACTTTTGGTTCGGTTTCGAGCAAGAATATTTCATCATGGACGTTGAAACACAACAACCTCTAGGCTTCCCTGTCGGCGGATACCCTGGTCCACAAGGACTGTACTATTGTTCAGTTGGTGGAAGAAATACTCATGGGCGGACCTTTGTCGAAGAGCACGCAGACCTATGTTTAGACGCAGGAATCAACTTCGAAGGAATCAACCAGGAAGTAGCATGTGGACAGTGGGAATTCCAAGTTTTCGCCAAAGGGGCCAAGAAAGCTGGAGATGAGTTATGGGTTGCAAGATACCTTCTAGATCGTCTAACAGAAGACTATGGTTACTACATCGAATATCATCCTAAGCCAGTACAAGGAGATTGGAACGGTTCGGGAATGCACGCTAACTTCAGTGATGGAAAGATGAGAGACGAAGGCGGAGAAGAATTATTTTCAATGATTTGCGAAGAGTTTGGAAAGAACGTAAAGAAGCACATGGACGTTTATGGTGCCCACAACGAACTTCGTTTGACAGGACTCCACGAAACACAATCCATAGATCAATTCTCATATGGCGTGTCCGATAGAGGCGCATCCATTCGTGTGCCAATTGGTACAGTAGAGGATGGCTGGAAAGGAAGACTAGAGGATCGTAGACCTGCATCTAACGGCGACCCATACAAGATAGGCGCAGTAATCATCTCTACAACCAAGGCTGCATACAACTGATTAGCCCGCTCTTCTGAGCTTCACAACTCCGATGAACACTGATAATATCATTATCAGGGCGGCAGCGTTGCTGTAGATTATTGCTGGAGAACCATCGATTATTCCGTATGTCATCCATAGTGCTAATGCTAGTGCAACAACAGCAAAAGTAGGAAGAGAAACCCCTTCGTGCTTTTTCTCAATCCAAACAGTTTTGACCTGAGGAATCCATGCAATGATTCCCAAAACACCAGCAGTGAAACCAATCGTCTCTAACATCATCCCCACTCCTTACGCGGGTTACTAAATTCAATCTTGGATATGTGGGCAAATGGAATAATACGCGAACCATCCTCTCCTACCACTGAGATGTGAGGTCCAGATTGATCTTTCACAACCTGTCCAGTAGATAATTCACTTTTTGGTCCAACAATTAAACCCAACAAGCCAGAATTTTTGATTGTACAATCCGTTTTCTCATACGGATATTCGAGAATATCACCGTGCACAGTTTTACCGCCGTTTAGATGAATAGTATCCCATGTACCAAAACCCATCAGAGTTTCTCTTAGTTCATCAGACGGGGCTGATTTTTTCATTTTGTCTATCATGTCAATGAAACCCAATTCATCATAAGCTTCAGCAGGAACTTCGTCTGGTAAAGGATCCCACTCAAGATTTTTGTTTGAAAATACCAAAACAGTTCTACTCGGTGGAACTTCTTTATCGGTTCTATTTTCATGAAGGTCGCACAGAATGTCGCCCTTTCTCGCAGTCCATGCCACTATGTCTTTGTGCATCAAAGTGCCACCATTTTTCCTTTTTTGGAAAAACCGGCCCTCGCTTGTTATCGTAAATGAGCCAGACCAATGCTTCTGCTCAACAAAGAGAATCTCATCGCCGGTGGCGACAACCATGTCAATTTCCCTTCTACCGCCCTCTTCTGGGTCGGGGATTCTAATCCCTTCTAGAACCAATGCATTTCCAGCAACAGCTCTTGTGAGTTTCATCAGTCTAAATTCAGCAAGTCTACCGGAGACCACGTGTCCTTCAGGTTCGAAACGCTTTCTCCTAGCGAGAAACTCTCCTACTCTTCCCAAAAAATCACCTCAGTAAATCATCGACAGACTCGACAACGACACTCACATCCATTCCGGATTCAGTTAAATCTTCACGCGTTGCTTCACCAGAAAGAACCAGAACAGAAACACATCCTGCTTGGACAGCCATTTCCATGTCAGTATACAATCTGTCTCCAACCATTGCACAATCTGCAGGGTCAAGCCCCAATTCAACGATTTTATGCATAATCATTCCAGGGTTCGGCTTTCCAGTAATATGAACAGGGTCTTGCCCGGTTGTTACCTTTAGCATAGCAAGGTAGGCCCCTACATCTGGAAGGCCGCCATCCGGTGAAGGACAAACCATATCGGGATGGCTTGCAACCAGAGGAACTCCTCTGTGCATGTGAATCGAAGCAGTGGAGATTTTCTCATAATCTATTTCAGTGTCATAACCAAGAACAACAAATTGAGGGTTGTCGTCTCTAGTACTAATTCCAACATCTTCCATCATGCTACGCATTCCAGTTGTAGCAATTGCCCAAGTGCGGGTGACGTCATTATTCGAAAGCCAAGACAGCAAATCATGTGTTGAAAGTAGAACATCGTCTGCAGTACAAGGAATGTTCATTTTATTCAGTTTAGCCACATACTGTTCTACTGAACGCGAGGAGTTGTTAGAAAGAAAAAATCTCTTGACCCCACTTTCCTCACACCGTTTAAGGAAATCTAAGGCGCCGTCTATTAGATTACCACCAAGATATATTGTCCCATCAAGGTCTAGAAAAACAGCCTTTACGCCTGATAATTTAGCATCCATAAAATCACCTAGAATAGCAGGGTTTTGATCAAGAACCACTTAGAATGAAGGTTTTCTTGTGCTTCTTTGCTAGCAATCATTTCAGTCATCATTTCTTGAATGACCGGTTTACGACTAGCCTTCCCAACGAACCAATTTAGTAGCCACTTTCGCCTACTCATTTTTTGCATTTTGAAAGAATTTGTTAACTCAGGTCCTAAAACGGCCCACAATTCTTCTTGATACGCCTCTCCGCCCTTGTTTTCGATAACATGCCTAGCGGCCATTTCTCCACTAACCAATGCGTTTCCAACACCTTCTCCAGAGAATGGGTCAACAAGACTTGCAGCATCACCAACCAATAGGGCGCCGGGCGCGAATGCACGCCGAGGCTGGTTTTTCTCACCTTTACGAGGACTACCGAACGGCAATTGCCACCCCTTACCCGTGCCTTCGACCATTTTGGCGTCTGCAAATCGTTCCTTGAATAATGGATGATTTGCAATCACATCTGCTTGTAATGGTTTGAGTTTTTTCTTCTGCTTATCCATCATCCCCAAAACCATTCCAATTCCAACATTGACTCTTCCATTACCAAGCGGGAATAACCAAAAGTATCCAGGAATAATACTGTCAACAAAGTGGATTTCGATATTACCAGCGTTGCCTTCACAACCCTTCACTCCATCCCAGTATTCACGATATCCACCACAGTAGTGCATTCTGTCTACTAGTTCTTGATTTTCCATCTCTTTGATTATCTTACGAGCTACTGGGCATTGATAGCCCCCAGCACCAATTGTCCAAGGGGCCGAATAAACTCTTTTTTCGCCCCTTTTCCCACCGATTCCAATTTCAACACCTGTGATTTTTCCATCAGTATCGAACACTTTAGTCACAGTCGCGCCCTGAATAACAGATCCACCATTCTCTAAAACAAGTTCAGTTGTTCTTTCGAAGACCAACCAATCGAATTGTTGCCTCGGAAGGGAGTATCCAGCTTCCATTTTTTCAACATCTTCTTCTGGTAAAGGAACTGTTACTTCACTACCATTAGGGGATGAAAATACAATACCTGTAACTCTGAAATGGGGGGTTGATTCGAGTTTAGCCTTGACCCCCAAAGCCTCAACATGGCCCAACGATTTACCTCCAACGGCATCTCCACAAATTTTGTCACGCGGCCACACGCCCTTCTCAATCAAAAGAACACGCTTTCCTTCCATTGCAAGGTAAGAAGCCGCAGATGAGCCACCAGGGCCGCCCCCCACAACAATGCAGTCAAATTCAGATTCCGAAGGAGGAATTTCTCCGGTCTCGATGGGCATATCCCAAAATCGACCGCTCGCCATAATAGGTACGCATAGCATCAAGCACAAGAGGGTTAGTACCGTTATTGATAGAAAATCAAATTTTATTCCCAGTTTCAACGTATCCGAAACTACCGCCATCATCAAATGCTAGCGAATAGGGCAACCGATATGGCCACTAGAAGACAAGCAGTAGTTGGCTTGTTCTTCGTTACCCTACTATGGGGTGGAACATTCGTATGGATGAAAGAAGCCATGAATTCACTGGATAGCGAATTAGACCAGTATTCCACAGTGGGGGTGGTAGGGGTAATCGTAGCGTCGCGATTTCTAATCGCATTCATAACTTTACTACCATTTTCTAGTAAGGCCAGACATGCTCTTGTCTCTAAAGAAGATTGGAAAGGAGGACTAATTCTTGGAAGTTTAATGCTGGCTGGATTTGTACTTCAGATGATTGGAATAGATTCCGTAGACCCTTCAGTATCAGCGTTTCTAACCTCACTATATGTTGTTTTTACTGCAATATTATCGGTCAAAATTAGTGATAGAAAGCCCACTAGGATGATGATCATCGGTGTAGGGTTGGCGACACTAGGTGCTGGTTTCATCGATGGCCCCCCGCATATTGTTTGGGGAATGGGGGAGATATTGACGGTTATGTGTGCATTCTTTTTTGCTTTGCACATAATTTACACAGACCGGGTCACCAAGAAATTGAACCCTATAGCTGTAACATCAACATCTTTCGCAGTATTAGTTGTGGGGGCGGCAATAATCGCATTCATAGCATCAGGCGATTTAATGGTGGTAGAAGTCGCTTGGCAATCAGGAGTTGTAATTCCATTACTCTGCTTGGGCTTATTTGGGTCACTAGCATGTATTCTAATGTTGAACGCTTTCCAAAAATACCTGAATCCAACGCATGCTGCAATCATATATTCATTCGAACCGGTTTGGGCTACGATTTACGGTTGGTCTGTGGGACTGGTCGAAGTTTCTTTTTGGCTAGCAATGGGACTTTTGTTACTAATTGGTAACATCATTGTAGAGCTCGACGAGTCTGGCGAAGCGGATCATCTAATCGAAGAAGCCAGTCCTGAATAATCGTAGAATGAAACCATGGTTTGCGTGCTGGAAATACCACCAACTTTGGATAAACCATCCAATATTGCATCACCCAGCGAATCCATAGATGCACTAACAACCTCGATAATCAAATCCCAATCCCCAGCAATCACATTACATCTAACCACGTAAGGTAATTCACATATTTTTTGAGCCACATCTCTGCGGTCTACATTACCACGGTCACAGCGCGCGAAAATGAAAGCACGCAATTCGTAACCCCAGGCTTTCGCATCGATGTCAATAGTGTACCGACGAATAATTCCTTCTCGCTGTAGCCGCACCATTCTATCGTGCGCAGTAACCCTTGCAATACCCATTTCATCAGCCAAGGAAGTCACAGAAGTCCTAGAATCATCTTTCAATAATTCAATTAGTCTAAGGTCGACGTCGTCCAACTTCATATCTAAACGAATAGGCGGTCTATTTTCAAATATTCCGTTAAAATGTCGGTAAATAAGTAATTATTGAGGGTTTTATCCGACAAATCGTCCTAATTTAGAGCGAATTGTTCATGAGTGGTAGGCGCAAACCACTGTTTGGAGACGACTATGTCCGACAAAAGGAAATTTTCAACCAACGCAGTTCACGCTGGAACTAAGCATATCGAAGGCGCAGTAAATACTCCAATTTTTCAATCCTCAACCTATCAGTTGACTGATGAGAGATATGCGGGATGGGCAGCAGGGGCTCAACACACCCTTCTTTACGCTAGACTTTCGAGTGTTAACTCCGAAGCAGTTGTTGAAAAGATATGTGCCTTAGAAGGTGCAGAAGATGGAGAATTGTTTGCTAGTGGAATGGCAGCAATCTCTACAACCTTGATGGGATTATTATCACAAGGAGATCACATAGTTGCAAGTTCAGATGTTTATGGCGGCACATATGGTCTAATGACAGAAGAACTTCCTAGATTTGGAATTTCAACTACTATGGCAGACATGCAAGACCCAGCTTCGTACGAGGCAGCAATTACAGAAAACACCAAGATGCTGTATATTGAAACAATTACAAATCCAGTAATCAAAATTTGTGACATTGAAGCAATGTCTGAAATTGCAAAACGCCACGGGTTATTATTGGTCATTGACAACACATTCGCATCACCTTGGGGCTGCCAACCAATAACTATGGGTGCAGATTTAGTAATCCACTCCACGACAAAATACCTCGGCGGTCACTCTGATATTATCGGGGGAGCGGTAGTTGGAAGGGCGGATTTAATCGCAGCCATCTTCATCAAAAAGGTTCACTTTGGGGGCTCACCAGATCCTCACAATTGCTACCTTTTGGAGAGAGGAATTAGGACCCTGGCGGCAAGAATGCCAATCCATTGTTCGAATGCTGCGGAAATCGCCACACGATTAGAAAGCCACGAATTGGTAGATGTTGTACACCACCCAAGCCTTGAATCTCACCAAGATTATTCGGTTGCTAAGAGGACGATTCCTAAGGGCACCGGAATGATTGCATTTACAGTTAAGGGAGGAGACCCGGCCGCTCTCAAATTCATGCGTGGTTTAGACATGATATTCGAAGCAACCAGTTTAGGAGGAGTAGAGAGCCTTGTTGAATGCCCGTTCAATTCAAGTCACATGTTCATACCAGAAGATGTTAGAATTGCAGCAGGATTAGGTTCTGGCTTTGTTAGAATGTCTATCGGAATCGAAGACGTAGAAGACCTTTGGAACGACATTTCAAACGCTCTTTCTAAGGTATAATTACGGTAACTCTTCAATTTGGCCGCAAGATTTTCGTAGTGTTTCAAGAGCACTTTTGTAATCTACATCGTCACCAGCAACCAGCGATTTACCCGCGGTCCAAACGCCAATTGCAGCAGGGCCCCATGCCCCACCTCTATCTCTCGCGTCTGAGGAAAACTGCCACTCTTGGCCATTGGACTTTCCAGCCGCTACAAGCCATGCCCAGGATGCAGCTTGCGCATCTATCCCGTCCTTTTTCGATAGTGCAGACTTTTCTGCCTTACCCATTCCTTCAACCAATCCTACCATTGTCAAGTCATGAATCATTCCAACAGCACCGGAAATCTTACCCTTTCTGTATGGGAATTTCTGAATAATGTCGGACTTGGCTCTTTGAGATTCAATATCTTTCAAGAATTTACCAAAGGCCCTTTTCTTGTTGCACTGCGCAGACCACAATTCTTCAGCCTCTTCTTCATCAATTCCCATTTCAATTAATCCAGAAAGACCGTGCTCCTGCCATAATGCAGAAAGAACATCATTGCATGATGTAGCCGATATCTCCAATGCAGTACCTTCTCTTTCGTGAACTTCTCCTCTTTGAGATATTCTAACACCTGAGCCATCTGCAGATCTCATCAATATTAACGCTAAATCCTTCTCTGCTGATGAACCATTCAATTCACCAACAGCCTCTTCGGCAGAAGAAAACCACCTCTCTCCTACAACAAAACCATCGTCTATGTGGTGTAGAACAGCTACTTTCACCCTTTTTGAAATCGAACCTTCGTTCAAAGTCAAACCCATCCAAGCGTCTAGTATTCGATCTAACGCTTCTCTGGCACCGTCTCTATTGCCACCTTCTGGGTACCAAACAGCATCGGGCTCCATTACTGTTGAAAGATTTGGAGGGAGCATCGAAAGAGCAAGGTCATGGATGAAGGAAGTTTTACCCTTCGCTTTTTCCAATTCATCGAAGCCAATTGCAACTTTACTACCGTCAATAAAATTAAGCAATAAATACCCGGTTCCCGACATTTCATTATCAGAAATTTTTTCGAAATCTAAACCCTTTGTAGCCCATACATTCCCACTATTTTCAAAATTAAATCGGGAGCGGTCTAACACGTCGCCCAGCCACCCATCTGGGATATTCGGCACCGGGCCACTGCAGACGAAACCATTTCGCCACGAGAAAAAGAAGTATCCTTTACGAGCATGGTCTTCCCAAGGAAGCATGCGCAGAGTAGTCATGTGATGGTTTTGTAATCCTGCCTGGTAGGCAATCTTTCCATCACCTCTTCTGACATACGAGGCTTTGCCGAAAGACTGGTGACTGTAGTTTCCAACAATAGTAATTTCTTGGTCATGGGCAGCCATTAAAGATCCGGCCAATGCTTTACCAACATCGTCCCCTCTCTTCGCCATCATTCTTTTGCCGAGCCATTTTCTATCATGCCTCTTAGCCAAAATCTTTCTTAGTTCTGCTAACGTTTTGGTAACGGGGTCAGTTCTGCCCCATTTCAATTTGCCAGTCCAAGACATCGCCGGTAACAGCGCTTCACCTTCGCTCAGCAATTTATCGAGATTTTTCCTCAATCGCTTTTGGGTATCGACGTTCGCCTGTTTCGTGCCACGCATACGCATACGTTGGCGCTTTTGCCCAGGAAATTCAACCTTAGAAGGTCCTGCCATCGAAGAGGCCGAGAAGTTGCCCCCTGTTCACTTCTTCGACCAACGGCTTAGCGCCTTCAATTCAACATCACTCGGCTCAGCAGGAATAACCAAACAGTGCAATCTCCCTAGTTTTGCTGCTGCTAGTTCCTTTACTGAGATGTAAGAAATCGATTGACTCGCAGTTCCCATGTCGCTGCACAGTACCACCATTAACGAAGAAATATCTTGGCAAATCTCAGAAGACGCCTCAAACTTCAAATCATCATTTATCGAATCACGAGGAAGGTGTTCCAAACTCTCTGATAATTTAGCAGCCATTCTGATTATTGCATCACTAGCATCTTCTGGTTGCATAGGAAGCTGCCCACCAGTGCCTTCTCCAGTAGGGTCTAAATCAAGCAGCGCAAGTGTATGAAGTCCCTGTTTTCGATTTAGAGCAATCACTTCTAATGGTGATGTAGCCACCCACCCTCCGTAAGGGTAGGTGAGGGTAGTTTGCCTTCCAAAACGATAGTTGGACAGGCCAATCGCCCCAGTCACTAACCCAGTAATAGATACGCCGTGGATCACACTACAATCAACCCCCGCTTCAACCGCTTGTAACTGCAAGTCGACATGCGTCGTTGCTTGCAATGGGTCACCCACGACTAGTAAAGCAACAACTTCCTTCTTTGCTAATTCTAATATCTCAACCGGGTCTTCAACTTCAGGGCGCATTACGCGTTGAATTTCACCAATCTCATCTTCCAGAATTTTTAGGTCGTCTGCACTCCATAAAGCAGTATATGCTTCATACCGCCTATGGTCGGCATCAGTTGCAGCCTGAATCGCAGCACGCGTCATGCCGCCAATTCCCCCGGGACCCATCCCGATTAGAACTAATCCAGCCGCCATGCTCAAACCACTTGCTCCTGTGGGCATGGCGAGGACCATGCGCCATTTGAGCGTGCCGAGCAAAGAAACATCCCTCTGGAGGGATAGATTAGACGCCAAAGGGTGGTTAGTCGAAGGACTCGGAATTCATAATTTAGGAGAATATCGCGGCATTCCGATAAATGATACTGCGCCTCAAAGTATCGAAAACTTAGAAATCGTTGTCTTAGATCCACTACGGCCTGGTCCGAAACATTGGACGGAGAGATTAGACCCTGAATTATTCTTAATGCATCAAAACGAATGGCCGATGAGCCATGACCAAATCGGTGATGTGATAATTGTCAAGTTACCGGAAAGCATTCGAAACCATTCTACGGCTATTGGAGAAGCGATGCTGAAACAGAACTCTAACGCTCGCGTCATATGCGCGGATAATGGAGTAAAAGGTCAATTCCGCGTTAGAGATTTATCAGTAATTGCAAGCAACGACTCCAATGAAACACTTACTAAAGTCAGAGAGAATGGACATGATTTTTGGGTCGACCCAGGAGCAGCATATTATTCTCCAAGGTTGGCCAACGAAAGACTGGCGACCGTTGAATGCGCAAAAGATTTGAACGCTACACTTGGAAGGAAAATTTCAGTTTGTGATCCATATGCAGGTGTTGGTCCAGCATTAGTGCCCTTGGCTAATATGGAGATAATTGACAAAATTTTCGCTAGCGACCTTAATCCAAATGCTGCCGATTTACTGGCTAAGAACCTACCTGGCAGATGGTCTGAATGTAGAGATGCCAGAACACTGGCTAACGAATTACCCGAGTGCTGCGACCTACTACTGGTTAATCTGCCACACAACAGCATAGATCATCTTCCGGACTTATTGGATCTATTGCGAAAAGACCACGAGGTAGTTGTTAGAGGGTGGGCAATCATCCCACTCGACTCTCTTGGCGTGGTAAGAACAAGAATAACCAAGATATTGTCGGGATACGAAATCATTTCTTTAGAACTAGAAGCAAACCGTTCATACTCTCCAAACGATACCTATGCATGTTTCGAAGCGCATATTATCCGTAACTAATTTCCGTTTATTTCATCAATGGGCCCCTCCTGCGTAGTTACATGCAGACCAAAGTCAAATGCGAATGTGGTGCAGAATCCGATGTTTCAGGCGTAACTCCTAGGATTAACGGCGTCGATGTATACTGTACTGTTTGTGGTACTGTGACAAACCACGACATAGTCTGAAAACCCGTTTTCGCCACCATATGATGGTGCAACACTCATATACTCGTTAATTTGAAATCCGTTTGAGACAATAGTCTCTAGGAATGTGAAAACAATGGATGGAAAGATGAAAGGAATGATTATGGCAGGCATGATGGCGCTTAGCCTAATTCTAGGTGCAATGGCAATATTCAGCAATGAATGGCTTACTGAAGATGAAGAAGGTGCGACAGTGGACACTGGTCTTAGCAACCAAGTGATCTCCGTAGATGCAGAAGAAGATGATATGTGCGATTTTATGAAAGAAATGTACGAAGAAATGTTCAAAGATGCAACAGTTGAATGTGATGGTTCCGAACTGACTATGACAATAGGAATTTCTGATTTGTGCGAAACTTTGGTGGACACAGACGCAGAATCTGATGATGTCGATGATTGCGAAGCTGGAGCATCAGCAGGAACAATGGGACAAATCGGAATGTGGGGAGGCGTTGTACTGGCGCTTGTTGCTACTTTGATGATGGTTCTACCAATGGCTGGAGTCGACGCAATGGATGCAATCCCAGAAATGGGTCAGAAGGTAATCTCTTGGGGAGCTGGAGGACTAATGCTACTAGGTATGGTTCTTTGGTACTTCATGCTACCAGACGGTGACGCATCAATGGGTACAGGTCTTTGGATAGCAGGAGCCGCTATGTCAATTGCACTTGGATCAACATTGATTGGTCAGTTCATACCAGCAGACGAGTGAAACTCACTTAATTGAAAATGAAACACCCTAACGGGATATTGCCCTCATCAGGAGTTCGCTCCTGGTGGGGGCTTTTTTTATTTCAGAAGAGATACCTACTCTTCAAAACCGTCTTTCCTAATAGCGGCAACAATCGATACGAGCACCACTAATTCTACTATACCTACTGGGTATGGAAGGAAAGCAGAATCATCATCTTCACCACCAACCCGCTTAATCGATTCATCGGTGTAATCGTCTAAAGTAATCATCGCCCATTCGAGATCCCTTGGTAAATCTGCGGTTAGGAATTCGTGTCCATCTGCATTAACTAGAAAATCATCTTCAATCCTTATCCCAAACCACCCATCGTGATATATCCCTGGCTCGATAGTAATAGCGTCATATACCATCAAAGGCTGCTCGTTGTAACTAAGCCCAAAGAGTGGGTCAGAAGAACCGCTTGATAGCAATGGGGGCTCGTGGACACACACTCCGAAACCATGGCCAAGGCTGTGAATGAACAAATCGCCATACCCTTGCTCGGTTATGTGCGTTCTAGCGATGTCATCTGGAACCCAAGCAGGAGTACCAGCCTCTATGACCGGGAATGTTAGATTTTGGGCATCATATACAGCCATGTAAGACGAAATAATTGTTTGATTAGTGGTCCCGCCAACAATGTAAGTTCTTGTCACATCACTAACCCAATCGTTTACACGAGCACCGAGGTCCACGACAACAACATCTCCAATCTCTACAAATTTAGGGCCCGCACCCCTATTTTCAGGGTCTCCGTGGGGAATGGCGCCATTGGAACCAGAGGCAACAATTGTATCGAAAGAAGGCCAATCAGGGTTGGAGCCATTTTCTATCATTGCACGATCAATTTCATCTGCAATTTGACGTTCAGTCAATTCTACGCCGTTGAGAACCCTCCATAATTGGAATCTAGCAACCTCTTGCCCAATGGATGCGATTCTATTTGTCTCGCGAATTGAATCATCTTTGTCTGGAGAAATACCTGTTGGGGACGGTAACCAGCCGTTCAGTGCCCTTTCTACCTCGGTTTCACACGCTATAGCCATCGGACTCAATAGTATGAGAACGAATATGTATGCAATAGTGCGCATGACTGCTCGTGCCACTCATACTTGAAGAATGATTCGTAACCCTGAGACAACCACTCAGTACCTCATTTAGGCGCCCGTGCCGGGAATCGAACCCGGGTCGAGGCATCGACAACGCCTCATGATAACCGCTACACCACACGGGCAGCAAGTCGCCGAGTAACAACCGCTATTTAAGCCGCGCTCTGTGGCCCCATCGGGGAGAGAACGTGGCCGGCCCAAAAACATCAGCAGAGAAGTCTCGAGAGGATGCAGAAAACGCAGCTGCAGATGATATGTTTGGAGGCGCTTTCGACAGCCTCGAAGGAATAACCCCTCCTGTGGCAGAAGAGCCCGAAACCATTGAATCTCCAGACGAAGATTCTGTTAGCGATTCAGAGAGCGGAGAAGCAGCCGTGGAAGAAGCAACAGCGGATCCTGAACCAACTCCACCTTCCGGCCCTCCGGCAGGTCCACCTAGCGGCCCACCATCTGGCCCTCCGTCAGGACCACCCTCTGGCCCACCTAGCGGCCCACCCTCCGGCCCTCCGTCAGGACCACCCTCCGGTCCACCTAGCGGCCCACCCTCCGGCCCTCCGTCAGGACCACCCTCCGGTCCACCTAGCGGCCCACCTTCCGAAACAACAGTTACTACAGAAGATGTTGCTGAAGAAATGGAAAGTGAAGATGAAATAGAGGAATTAGCAGTAGAATCAGAGCAAACCCCTCCTCCTCAAGAAAGTGACGAGCCATCAGAAGAAACCGAAGAACTTCCTTCCCAAGAACCAGAGGAAGCAGTCGTTGAACCAGAGCAAGAGGCCGAAGAAGAATCCCCTGCTCCCGAATCTCTGCCAGAAACAAGTTTGCCAAAACCGAGCATTTCTAATCGCGCCGAGGCTGCTGAACAAGAAGCAATCATGCTTTCAGGCGAAGTTAACAGTTTGCGAAGTTCTCTCGTAGGCGCAGTAGCGATAATCGAAGAGTTGGAAACAGAACCGATGCCGCCAGCGGTTTTGGCATCAGACATCGTTGTCCCCGATCATTTGGTTGCTGATGTGGCGAGGCTAGCAAGGCAACTGGATAGGGAACAATTAGTTAGAGCCAATATGGGAACCATTGCTATGCTACACCCGGGTATGCCAGGTGTGATGATTTCTACACGTGCCGGCGTAACACTTTCTCGACTAAACGAGCGTGGACTTGTTGGCGGAAGACTGGGCCAAGGGGCTCCAGAAGGAGCCACTTCCGATTGGCGCACCCTTGAGGTATTACTGGCTTCAAAGTCTCTAGAGACTGGAGGGCCTGCATCATGTATTCACATGATGGGGGCTTATACAACCGCAGTGAGTTGCGAAAAAGATTTGATACTATGTACCCCGATTGATGAAGTTGGAAAGAAGATGTTGGGTAAGATTGTAGTTGTCGACCCCGATGAAGAAAACCCAGACGCATTCCTTACACAGACCCACGAAGCGCTGAAGCAAGGTGGAATGAAATGCGTAGTAATACGTGGACACGGAGCCTATTGTGTAGGACATGATTTGGACGATGCTTGGGCAAACGCAGCAATATTAGAACACAGTATGAAGATTTCATTGCTAGCAAGACAGGCAAATCTTAAGATTTGAATTTGAGGTCCAGGAACTTCCAAAGCAAGAAGAAAACAAAACCTCTGTTCCTGTAAACACCCTCAAAGCAGATCTTCGGGCTCATCCCTCGATGTGAAACGAGTAACATTTCCATCCTTATCGATTACGAATTTGGCAAAATTCCAACGTATTTCACCATCATAACCCCCGGCATCCTGTACTTTAGACAGGGTTTGGAAAAGGGGCATTGCATCTACTCCCTTTACGTCTTTTTTAGCCATTAGAGGGAAGTCGACATTGAATTTAGATTGAGTAAACTCACAAATTTCTTCATGTGACCCCGGCTCTTGTGCGCCGAATTGATTACACGGGAATCCCACAACAAGAAAACCGTCCCTGGCGGATAATTCTTGAAGCCCGGCATATTGCCTTGTAAACCCACAGACACTTGCCACATTTACTACGACCCATGTGTGCGTGTCACTGCCACCCAATTCTCGCAATGTTGTATATTCGCCATCCATGCCTTGAATTCCGATATCTAATGGGTTATCCATGCTGCACCCAGAAGGGAGGTGCATTCAATCTTGCCGGAAAAGTGCTACAAATTATTCTCAAAACGAACGAAATCGTTCATTGAATTCTCATTCTATACATGGAATTAAAACCCCCTACAATTCCGAATGAAACACGCCTCTCGCACCTACTGAGTATGATTTTGGAAATATGTCTAATTATTTCTTTGCTACAACAATTACTTGCGCTAACGAAGAAGCCAGGAAAATGTATGTCTTGGCCTTTGGACACATGTTGAACTACAACCACGAAGAAGCAATAGCATGCTTCAGCAAATGCACAGAAATCGACCCAACTTGCGCAATGGCTTGGTGGGGTATTGCCTACTGTCTGTCATCCAGCTACAACTGGGCACCAGGACTAGGCTCCGGCCACGACCCAATTCAGCAAGCAGTATCTCTGAAGGAAGGATGCACAGAACTAGAGAAGGATTTGATTGATGCATTAGCACAACGCCACTCTGCAGAAGCACGAGATGCAGCAGACCCCTCCGTCCTCAACATGGGTAACAGTCCCGAATTGAACGTCGCATTCGCCGAAGCAATGGCGCCACTTTACGAAAAGTACAGTGGTAACTTGGACGTTACTTCGATTTACATTGAGGCTTTGATGAACCTAAACGCTTGGCAATTGTGGAATAAAAATACAACAACCGGTGAAATCACTCCCGCCGACGACAACACTCTATTGCTAGTAAAGATCATGGAAGATGCGTTCGAAAGCAGCGACGAAGCGAAAGTCCACCCGGCACTTTGCCACCTCTACTGCCACGCACTCGAACTGTCACCTTTCCCGGAGAGAGCACTACCTGCCGCAGATGTTCTACGCACACTTATGCCTGGACTGGGCCACTTGGTACACATGCCTTCACACATCGATGCTTGGGTAGGGCAATGGAAAGAAGCAGTCGACTGTAACATTGCTGCAGTAGTCGCCGATGACAAATACGTAGAATTAACAGGAAACGAATCACAATTCTACAAGTTCTATCGTATGCACAACCATCACTTCATCGTATGGTGTGCTATGTTTGAGGGGCAATACGAGGTTGCAATGAAATATGCTCGCAAAGCAGTTGCAACCCTACCTGCGGGAGATAAGGACTCAGGCGTTCAATTCATGCTCGCAGGTGTCATTCCAATGGGGGCAATCTTCCTTGAGTCATATGTCACAATGCCTTGGCATGTAATGATTAGATTCGGCAAGTGGGATGAAATCATTGCAGAACCAATGTATACTGACAAAGAAGTTTTCCCGGCAACCATCGCAACTCAGCATTATGCAAGAGGGGTAGCATATGCATCCAAGGGCATGGTTCCAGAGGCAGAAGCAGAACAGATTCTGTTCGAAGAGGCGCTTCAAAACCCGGCACTTGCAGGAAGAGTACTCCACAACAACCTGATGTATCAAGATCCATCTGATGGCCCTTGTATTCTATTGGTTAACGAGGCTGTTCTATCAGGAGAGATTGAATATCGCAGGCAATTTTTGGCTAAAGAAAGAGGAGAAGCATCGGACTTCACAGTCGCTTTCGACCATATACGCCGAGGTGTAGATCTTTCCTTGAATCTAGCATACAACGAGCCGTGGGGTCAAATGCAGCCTGTGCGTCATATTCTAGGGGCACTACTTCACGAACAAGGGCATTACGAAGAAGCAGAAGAAGTCTATCGTGCTGATATCAAATTGTGGAAGGACAACATGTGGGGACTACTCGGATTGAAACTCTGCCTTGAAGCAAGAGGCGACGCTCCCGAGGAACTCGCTAAAGTCACAGCGCAATTCAATGAACGCAGCTCCAGGGCAGACATAGTTCCTGCAAAGACCTGTTTCTGTGCACAAGATAGTATCGAGAAGACTTGTTGCGATTAATAAGGAAACACCAATTTCCTAGTGTTTTTGCCAAACGGCACACTGCGAGCAACCAAACACTCGGAAGGCAAAGCCAAAGGGGCTAAATATGCAAACCGTATTGCTTTTTATGCAACACGCATGACTACAAAGCAACACTTAATAGAGCCGCAGTGCAACGAATATACGCTTATCAAGCACTTTTAGCGCTTCTACACACTTCAACAAAGTTTTCAAACATTTCTTTTCCGAATTCTGAATCGTTTACTTCTGGATGAAATTGTAGTCCAAAACGGTCACCTGCGTCGTTTTCCATACCCTGAATTTTACAGGATTCACTAGACGCAGTTATGAAAAACGATTCTGGTAAAATGTGAACTTCATCGTTATGGCTTTCCCATACGGTTTGTGTTTGTGCTGTATTTGCGAAGATTGCACCACCACCTTCGATAAGTTCGATGCTCATCGCTCCATACTCTGGTTGGGGCGATTCTCTAGCGTCTCCTCCGTAATGCCTTGCCATAAATTGGTGCCCTGCACAAATTCCCAGTATTGGAATATCTAGTTCCAAGAATGCTGCACAATTACCTAATTCTCCAGATAGACCGATTCTTGCAGCCCCGCCAGATAGTATGAGCCCGTCAAGTTCTCTAAGATCTTCCACTGGCGTGTTGTTCTCTATGATTTGTGTCTCGACACCCAAATATCGCAGCATTCGCCATTCGCGATGAGTCCATTGTCCTCCATTGTCAACAACATCGATGACGAGTTTGTCCCCGGGCATGCCATTATGGGGCCGCGCGCCACCCATGAACCTTGCTTGTCACAAAGGACACCTTCAAAGAGGGGAGGCTGGTCGCGCAGACGAGAGTGAACGATATGGCTGACCTCACTGTTGATTACAAGTGCGCAAATTGTGGTACCATCCAAAGCTTCACACGTGACCGTGAAGGCAAGTGGCAACCAGCAATGACTTGCAAAGTCTGTGGAACACGTATTTTCCTTAAATTACGTAGGACCGGACACAAGATCCTTGACGCCGAGTGAACACATTACTCACCGAGGGGTTGAAAGACCCACTCGCTACCATTCTTATTGATGGCATCTTGGCTTGAGTCTCATGCACCTCGCCGATTCGATGAATTGGCGATGTCTGAATCGATTCAAACCAACTTACAGAAAGTTGCAGTCCAAGCCAATCCGCCCCATCTGGTTTTAGCAGGGCCCACAGGCGTTGGTAAAACTGCTGCATGGAGATTGATCGCCCGACAAATACTCGGCCCCTCTTGGCATTCGACTACGCACGTACTTCAGGCAAGAGACCTGGCAAAAAGTGCAGGCGCAATGAAGAAGTTCGAAGAATTCTTGAAACCAGGCGGAACGTCGTCTAAAGATACACTAGCCGGCAGGTCATCTCTCGACTCATTCGACTCCAACCTCACAGTCGCAGATGAAAGCGATAAACCACCAGCGGGTGTCGAAAACAAAGCATTTTCAGAAGCGCCAGGCGGAAAAGTCTCCCGACTCATCATCATCGAAGACGCAGATCATCTCGGGCCAACAAGACAACCCTATCTAAGACGGATGATGGAGTCAACTTCTTCTACCTCGAGATTTATCTTTACTGCTAGATCTCCGTCTCGAATTATTGATGCTCTACGTTCTCGTTCTAAGCAAATCAGAATTCCGTCAACTCCCAATAATATAGTAACCAAACGACTGGAAGAGATAGCCAGTGCAGAGAACCATTCTCCTGTAAGAGGAATATTGGGTGATATCTCTCACGTCGCAAACGGTAATTTACGCCGAGCAGTATTCTTGTTAGAACTATTAGCCAGACAGAACAAAATAAACGATCGAAGTAATTTGCAAAAGGTAGTCGCTGCAACAACCCTTGTAGGAATCCAACATGTGTTGGAAGAAGCACTTCGCGGCAGAGTCCACGATTGGAAATGGGAAAAGCAGGGTGGGCGTAACAAACGCGTTCTGAAAGGCGCACTAGGGGCGTTAGACCAACTGATGAACGAGCATGCGTTGGAAGCAGAAGATGTAGTTCACCATATACACAGACTACTCACTACAGGAAGACTGCTTCTTGAGGAAACAATGCTTTGCGAATTATTAGGAGCATTAGCTGATTGTGATGTCAGACTTCAAACCTCCATGCATGGCAGAGTTCAACTTGAAGAATTCCTCCATCGAGTCAAAGAGATATCACAGAGCCAGAGTGGCTGATTATTACTTGGCGGACACGGCAGGATTTGAACCCGCGATCTGCGGCTTAGGAGGCCGCCGCCTTATCCAGCTGGGCCACGTGTCCAAACGGTCGGTGAGGCCAACCTTTCAACAACCTATCGCTGCCATTCTACCCAAAGTCACATACCAGCGTGCGCAATGCCAACTTCATGGGTGACCCCTCTTCGAAGAAGGTGTTCGCTGGGATGGGCTCGGGGCTGCCGAACCCATACAGTGAGGATTTTGACAGAGGAGAAGACTCTATTTCTGGCGCTTATCTTGACTATGAGTCTGCGGAGAATCATAGGATCAAATACGGCAAATTGGCATCCAATCCAGTAGTATTGATGATGAGAAGAATTGCAGGTCTTCTAATGGCCATAACCGCATTAGCAGGAGTAGTTGCTCCTAATCACCCTTTGACGCGACCAACTTTGATGATTTTACTTTGGATACCGATGCTACTAGTATCTATTACCCCTGCATTTATTGCGGCTGAAAGAGCGATGACTTCTCTAGTGCTACGCTCATCCCTTTGGAAAGAGGAAGCGATAGTCAAAGGCGTTCGAAGAGACATGATGTCCGAGCCAGGAATGGATCGAATAAAGGCCGGACTTAATGATGTTAGGCTGCATAACGCCACAGCATCAATTCTGGCAGCAACATCCCTCTTCTTGCTGATACTGGCGGCAGGCTTAGAGCCCAACGGGCTTGCTTACAACCTTGTATTACTGATCACATTAACCACAAGTTTAGCACTATCTTATCATGCAATCTTCACTACAGACGATATTCGCAGGTTAGGGGATGAATTACCATACTTGATTCTTCATTCACCTACACACCACCCAATGAAACTGGATACAATTCTCGGAGACCTTGTTTATGCACACTTAGACCCAGACCACTCTCTATTGTGGACACTTTGGGAAGATCGGCTAGCCAACTCAATTTTGCCAGGTGTCGATAAAAAACAAGCAAGAGAGAGGATTTTGTATCTCATGCATCTGAATAGCCGTGGCGATTTAAACCACGAAGAAACGATGAATGAATTAGAAGAGTTCATCAAACCAATGGCGATAAATGAACTACTTCTCAACGAGGACGAGCAATTCAATTGGGTTAGGTTGCAGAGATTGATTGCACACGCTAGAGCTTGGCAGGTTGAAGTATTCGACCTCTTAGACCGCTTGCAAAACGATCTGTTGGCGGGTTCGGCAACAATTACCAAAGACGACTGGAGGATGGATTTGGCTCTCGCATCTCAATGCGATAACCAGACAGGTCACCTATTCATTGCACTAAACAACCAGACTGCAAAGGACAGACACCTTCGTGTTGAAGTAATCGTCCCAGGAGGAATGCCTGAAAGTCAAGTTCACAGATTTGAACTAAGTTCTTGTCCTGGACCAAATAACGCTGTAAAGATAACAGATCGACTTGTCGAAGACGCCCTTGATTGGATGCCAAAATATCTCGAAAAAGGAGTCATTTTGTGGATCGGAGTGGCATGGAGTTTGAAAGTACGTGGAAAGAGAAACGTACAGGTAATTCTTCGCGATGATGACGATACCATTATCGGCTCTAGAATTATCCGAACAGAGGTACTTTTGGGCGACAGCAATCTATCAAAACAACGTCTCAAGCGTATGCTGAAAGCACGCGCTAAAGGTGAAAAACCTCTCCCCGAATTGGAAATAACAACATCGGCCTGATGAGAGTTTAAGCGCGTTGCTTATGACATGCCCTCTCTTCGCCTAACTTACTGGAGGTGGAGTACTTGGAAGCATGGGACATCATCGTAATCGGAGACGGACCGGCGGCACTACACGCGTCGGCGAATGCAGCAAAGGCTGGAGCAACGACATTGATGATGTCTGCAGATAGCCTAGGGGCCGGAGACTCAGCCGCAATTGACGGCATCGCAGCCCCTCTAAAGGAAGGCACAACCAAGTCTCACAGAGACGACACGATTAGAGCAGGAGGATTTCTTTCTGACCAAGATATTGTTTCCGCTCGTGTTTCACAGGCAACCCGCCAAGTAGATTTGCTAGAAAGATGGGGCGTAATTTTCCGACGCGACGCTGATGGAATCCCATTGGTTCGCAGAGCAGCAGGGCATAGCCTTCCTCGCTTAGCAGGGGCTGGAGATGCACTATCCCGTGAAACCCAACAGGTATTGGAGGAACAATGCATGCGCCACGGAGTTGTCAGAAGAGGCGATCAAATACCACTTCAATTAGTTCATACCGACGAGCAAGTCCATGGGATAATTTCTCTCGACATGTCCACAGGTTCAGTAAATGCACTTCAAGCTAAGTGCGTGATTATCGCAGACGGGGGCTACGAAGGCGCTTGGACGGGAACCTCTATCGGTCTTGGATTAGACATGGCAATGAGAACCGGAATGGCAGTAAGAAACCTCGAATTCGTCTCTTGGACCCCTATGGCTGTACCAGGAACAAATGTCGTTCTTCCAGTTGGTATGTTAGCAGATGGTGCAACTCTTCACCACCCAAACGGCAATCCACTGGACGTTGAAGAATTCGCTGATACAACCAGCATCTCAAATGTCATGGGTGCACAGAGTGTAGCATTAGATGCTAGAAATATGGGTGATTCCAGCACCTGGTGGTCACAAACATCAGAGCTAGTTTCTACACGCTTGGGAATTAACATGGCTCGTCAAACCATTCCAGTAACCGCCCAGGCATCTACAACTCTTGGTGGAATTGTAACCGATGAACACGGGAGAGCAATATCTGGAAAATGGTCTAGATGGTTTACTGGACTTTATGCAGCAGGAGACGCAGCATGCTCTGGAATCCACGGTGCAGGCATCGTTGCCGGAAACCGCCTTCTTGATGCACTTGCCGGCGGTTACGTATCTGGAGCCCACGCTGCAGAGTATGCAGCTAAAATTTCATTCTCGGGACGAGCAGCACTGGAAACACAACTAGGGGCAGCCGAAGCAGATCTCGATTTCGAATTAGCAGGTGCAGATGAGGGGCCAGTTCAACGCTCAGGCTCGTTGTTCGCTAAGCTAACCGAAATCATGGCATCACATGTAGGAATTACAAGAGATGCAAATGGTTTGAGCACTGCTCTAGACGAATTAACAGCCTTAGAGGCATCAGCAGGAAACCTCCATGTTGACGACAGTAGCAGATTGTTCAACTCTAATCTATTGGAGGCTCTTCGATTGAAAGCCGGAATCAGATTGTCCAAGGCTACAGTTCAAAGCGCTTTATCACGAACTGAAAGCAGAGGAGTCCACCAAAGAACAGACTTCAGCGAAACAGACTCTGAACAAATGTATCACACCTTAGTCGATATTGAGGGTAAGACTTCAACTCTAGCAATCCGAAAGGGTAGTTCTGGTTCTTGGGTCTTATCACCTGGCGAGTGATTCAAAAAACACCCTCAATACTTTGAGGGGTATGCGGTCTGCATCTAATATGGCAGAGCCAACCTTGTTTCAAAAAATCCTATCGGGAGAAGTTCCCGGTAACTTTGTAGCAAGAGGAGATGGCTGGGGCGCATTCCTAGACGTATTCCCTAGGTCTGAAGGACACACACTAGTTGTTCCTGAAAACCCGGTACAGAGAATTAGCGATTTATCGAGCGAAGAGTTAAGCCAATTATTCGATGGAGTGAAACAAGCCCAAAGTGTCTTAGCAGAATATTTCCATACCTCTGACTTCACAGTAGTGGTTCACGACGGGCCACTCGCAGGCCAGGAGATCCCTCATGTTCACATTCACTTAATTCCCCGTTTAGAGGGGGACGGCGGTAAGGCGTTACCGGCAATGTTCCCAAATTCAAACCCGCAGAATCCACCAGACTTTTCTGGTCTGTCGGGACTCTGTAACAAAATAAAGGAGGCTTCAAAATGAAAAGCGGCTCAGATGGAGCAAGAGATCGTCATGGCGAATTACTGCCAGAATTATCAGCATCCGCGACAAAAATGAATTATGAGAAATTGGTAAGCACCCCACTTCCTAAATTCAACGAGAAATACCCCGGCTCCCCATTTTTCATGGAGTTAGGATATTTCTGTCTCCGTAGAACGTTCAACACAGTATTCCGCACAGTCGAAGTAACAGGAATAGAAAAAATTCCAACAGATAGAGGAACAATGTGTTGTGCTTGGCACACCAATGGTTTACTCGACCCAATCTCAATTTTCCTAACTCACCCTAAGATGTTCGTCGTAGGCGGGAGGCATGATTTAGTTACGAGGCCAATACTTGGTTTCTGGGCGAGAAAATTCGCCGTCCAACCCGTGGTAAGAAAGGCCGAATTATTACGAGGAGGATGTACTGGGGATGAAGCAAATTATCTCAACGGACGCTCACTCATGAATCTTGCAACCGGTATATCTCACGGATTTGGTTGTGCACTGTTTCCTGAAGGAACAAGCCATTCAGAAAGTCATCTAATCCGTGTGAAAACAGGGCCATTCAGAACAGTTCTAGCGGCTGCAGCACATGCCAAAGCAACAGGTGCAAAACCTCCAGTATTGATTCCAATCGGTTTACATTTCAGGACTAGACATTTCTTCAGAACAGACTGCTGGGTGGAATACGGAGATCCAATCGAGCTGCCTCATTCGGAGTTGCCAGAGGGTTTGATCAATGCAGTAAAAGAAGGAGATTGGAAAGAACCTCCATCGGATTTAGTGGAAAAACTACGCGATGAACTGGAAGCAAAATTATCCCCTATGACTCCAGATAGGGACACTTACAGTGAAGTACACAGAGATGGCGTAATCGCCCATGTTGAAAATAGAATAAAGGGAGATAAACCACTCACCTGGCGCCAAGAGGTTTTAGAGGTCAGGAGACTAAAGAACGAACCGGCATCCAAAGAAGCCCAAGCTATAGCAACTAGAATCGGCGATGCGTTACACGATTCAATTTTGGATGGAACCGACATCAATTCCAAAGGAAACGGACTGAGGGGAATTTCACTATCGGGGGCACTTTCTAATTCGATTAAATTGATTCCAATGCTGTTGTTACTCCCAACCATAATTCTTGGAATGGGCCCTCAGATTGCATTGGGTAGGCTACTTGGTGATGGAACTGACGAAGGCCTCGATGCTAGAACCTCATACCACTTTTTGTTCGGGATGTTTGGCTCCTTGGGGTGGTGGCCTCTCTTAGCAACGATTCTAACTTCACTCTCCGTGATTTTTAGTTCTGATATTACATCTCAATTTGATATTAATTGGGAGCTATTAGTTGGAGGTGGATTTTTACAACATACAATTGTAGTGATTTGCTTATGGTTTAGTTTAATTTTGATGTTCTGGTTATCAGGCAGAATCTTCGCGGTGGGTTGGGATGCAATTTCTGACACTAAGAAATGGTTTAGAAGAACGAGTGCGAGCAAGAAAGTGCAGTCCGATTTAATCAAATTACATGAATTACTAAAGTGAACGGTTCAAGTTAGTGGACCGTCTCGGGTGTAATATGTCGCCCGACGAAGTAGAGAGACAAGTCCGTTCTTGGTTGGCTAGCGAAAGAATAGAAATTCGTGAACAAGAGGACCCTAGAGCCCTACTACACCTTCTCGTCAAATACCCACAAGGCAAAAACGGCCACATGTTTGCAATAGTAATTCCGAAGGGGAGAGATCTCTTGGCCATTTCATCAATGACAAGAGTTGATGAAGGCCAACAAAATTCGATGCGGGATTTAATGAAAACCGACAATGAAGAATGGCGATCATGGATGCACGAATGTCGTATGCAACTCATTGCATCAGGAGTGGATTGGGGTATTCATTTAGGACATTCTGGGAAAGAAAGACCGGGCCCATTGCAAGCGTTCAACGTAAGTGAGCCAGTCTGGTTTGATGGTCTGACTAAAAATGAAATGATGCAAAATCTCCGCAGACTGTGGCTTGCAAAATTAGGCATCATCCATGAAATCAAATTTACATTCGGTGTTGGAAGTGGGAAACCAGGCCCGGTTGACGACTGGCAAGATAAGCAGAAATCTAATACTCGCACAGGCCGCCCCTCAGCCCCTCAGCCCAAGGAAATTCATACCGATGATTCAATGTCTTTTGGCGAAGGTTTCGATCCCTCAGATTGGATATGAAAATTCCATTTCTTCAACCCCTCAAGAATGACGAGAGGGGGGCGCGGTTAAGTAGGAGTATTACAGCGTAAAGATTGTCGTTAGGAAGGTATACACATGAGTCAAAAAGCAAAGTCAGTCAGCCTTGCAGCAATAATGCTGCTATCAACACTATCAGCAATTTTAGTTGCAGCGCCAGCAGCAGCAACACAAGTTGTCATAACAGAAGCAATACAGGTCGTCGATGGCGGCAGTTCTTCGGATAGAATGTCAGCAGTACATTCCGACTCTGAAGGAAACGTTCACGTGGTCTGGAGCCGTTCTAACCAGCACCTGTATTATTCGATGGTTTCTCCTCGTGGAGACACTTTGATTGACGCAACCCAGGTTACCAACTCCGGTCTTCACAAGATTTACCATCCGGATATGGTTATTGACGAAAACGACATCGTTCACGTAACTTGGGCAGACCATTCAGGTCAGCACAAAATCATGTACACTGCATTACATCCTTTCAACACAGCAATGGACGGTACCGTTTCTGACGACGGCTCCCTAACCGCAATAGACGATTTCATCGTCGCTCAACACATCAACGATCGTGATTGGCCTGCTATCGATGTAGATAGCAAGGGCAACGTACACATCGTTTGGCAAGACAACTATGACTCCCTGGACATGTTCTTCCAGCAGCCACAGATTTACTACAAAATGTTACAACCAGATTACAGTGTTCAGAATGTTGTCGTTCTATTCGACGACACTCTTCTAACTCCAATCATTGGACACAAGGGACACCCAGACATCGTAATCGATGCTAACGACCTGGTTCAAATCGCGTGGGACGATACTCGTGGAGGCAAGGTAGAACTTGTTTTCGTAGTCGATACATCCGGTTCGATGTATTCTGAATGGGCAGATGTATGTACGGTTATTTACGGTGGTAACTTCCAATCTGGAGGTAACTTTAGAGGAATTAAGCCAATGCTCGAAGAAGGAAACATGACTGTTTACGAGACCATTTACGGTCTTGGTGGAACATTACCTGGAGCTGCAAGCCAAGGAAACTGTGCACAGCACAACAAGAACTCAGGCCCAAGAACCACACCTCTCGGTCTTGCTAACAATGACGACTCCGGTGGACTAAGGACTCTACCTGGAACCGTATACAACGGTGCAACATACTCTGGATATTCTGGAGAAGACTGGGGACCAGGTTCCAACTGGGCGTGCCTTTCTTGGAAAGATTCGATTGGAAATGTTCCAGGAAACCCTCCAACCTCCTCTGACCACAAGTGGAATCCTAATGCAACAAAGATTGTCCTTCCAATTTCAGATGAAGGACCAAAGGACGGAGATCCTTCTCAACAAGCAGACGATACAAGTTCAATCAACGAAGCACACGATAACTGTTTGAATGCAGGAGTAATTCCAGTAGGTTTGTACGGACAGTCATATGGTGGAGCGGTCAATATCGAATCTCACATGAGAGATCTAGTACAGTGCCCTAACGGAGTAGTTTCAGCCTCGGCTCGAAATTGCCCTGGAAGTTCAGTACGTTCTACTGATGCAGGCGGCCAAACCTACGAATTCCCATCGGGAACCGGAGGAGCTAGCCAGATGCAACTTCTTGTAGAAGCAATGGTTTACATCTCAACAAACAACTCTCGTGAAATTTTCATGACAGTTCTAGACCCGTATGGTAAGATGGACAATGATCAACAGTGGACACCTGGTCAACCAGGACACACAACTCTAGGAAATGGATACGCTGAGGATACAGGCCGTGGAAGCGAAGGACATCTTGTTGTTGTAAACGACACACGTGTCACAATCGACGACGCATTCTCTTTCCACCCATCTATCGGAGTAGATATGCAAGGAAACACACACATCGCTTGGATGGATGGCCGTGATTATGGATTCGAAAAGAACGTTCCATACGAAGTGTACTACACCAAACTACGCCTACAAGGCGCAGGCGAATGGGACGGAGTCCCTCAAGGATTGTCCACATATGCAATCAAGAGAGTCGAAGATACTCCAATTTCAGAAGTCGAAGGATGGCAACAGATGCCACAAGGAAGCAGCCAGAATTCGGCTTACCCTTCCCTTCTAACAGACCCACAAAATAATGTCCATATCGCATGGTTAGATTTCGGAAATGCTAGTGCAGGCGAAGAAATTCGCTACACACGTCTGAATGCAACCGATGAAACAGGACCGGGGGAAACAGCACTAGATGCTTGGAATTCAACCGCAGTTACATCTTGGTCTTCATTCAAACTAGGGCCAAACCAACTATCTAAGCCATCATTGGGACAACCACCGGCTTTCGCTAACGATCTAGGAAGCGGAGCACACATTGCTTGGTCAGATACAAACAAGTGTTCTGAAGAAAGCAATGGCGGACCTTGGACAATTTGTTACTCCCACGTTTTGACTGGTCAAGTGGATATAGAATTCGATGATGGAGAAACCTACTACCACGTAATTGAACCAGGAGAGCAGACAACCTACAACTTGACAATCAACAACACGACACCGGGGCCGAAGGACTTGGTAGCAGACACATACAATCTGAACGTATCTGGCATGCCTGAGAACTGGACTGCAAACTTGTACTTCTCTAACAACCACACAGCGATTTTCGAAGATACGCCAATCTTCCTCGAGGGAGGAGAAATGGCGCGAATGTATCTTCGTGTTAGAGCACCATCCATCTACCAAGCAAACGGAGATGAATTAGCTCAGGTGGTAGTATCTGCAATATCATTGAAGGACCCTGCAATACGGTCGGAAAGATTGACTCTAACGCTTATGGACGTTGTACACGGTATTGATTTGGACACTAGCCACCGAATGGCTGACGTAGAACAAGGCCAGACAGCGATATTCTCCATTACAATCACCAATACGGGCAACGTTTTCGATACCTATGCATTCTACGATCCTAACAGCTTGGAAGGGCAACAAGAATGGTTACTTCCATTCGGTTGGCAAGTAGCGTTCCCAATGCAAGTAGCACTGGACCCTGGTCAATCTGTAACTAAGAACTTGGAAATTTCAGTTCCGACAAGTCAGATACCGGGGACTTTCGTAGTATACGTGAAAGGTTGGTCTGAAGGCGAACCACTCAAGTCCTTAGAAAAAGGAACTTATGATGTTCTGGAATTATGGATAAACGTCTCTATACGTTCGATTGGAAATATCGTCTTCGAGATATATGATACTAGTGAGATGATTCTACCGTCTCCTGGTTCAGGCGCACCATCTTGTGCAGAATATGATATCAACGTAATCAAGAATTACGAACCAGGATATCTTGTATTCACTACACCGGGCGCTCCTGAAGCTAAACCCGATGAAGTTGATATGAATACTTGGAGACAGGATCACTGGACAGTCGAACTGGACTTCTCTAATGCCCCAGGCCCTAGAGACCCATCAGACATTAACAGTCCAAGATTGTGGCCGATAGAGACTACCTACACGGTGGGAGTATCGATTTGTGCCCCTGTTAATGCTAATGCAGGACTTGGTCCGGCAGTTACTGTGAAAGCGCACCTAGAAGGATATCCTCGCGTGGCCGACTCAGTAATTTTGTCTACTAACGTGATACATGTATTCGACCTATCTTCAGAAGCAGAAACAACCGATTTCATGGCGAACCCTGGAGACAGTTGGACTATTCCGACAACAGTAACCAACACAGGTAATGGACCTGACAGGTATGATCTTCGCTTAGGCCGTGTCTATGATTCTGCAGGAATCGATGTTCTATGGGATATCGACATTCCTCGTTCACTGTTGACAGAATTAACACGCGGAACTTCACAGACAGTCGATCTAACAATCAACGTCCCACAACAAGTTCCAGCAGGAGATTACACAGTTGTCATTCAGACATTCAGCGAAGAAGACTATCCTGATGAAACTGGACACAGAACACGCCTACGTGGAGAAATAGTATTCCACGTAACCGTTAACGAATTCTATGACATGCAGATTAGCATGGACCCTAGTGTAGACAATGATGTCAAGACAAGCGCTCCTGGAAGGATTGTTGAATTCGTAGTGAACATTACCAACGCAGGTAACGTTCCAGATACACCTTCTCTACACAACCATACTGCACAGAGAGATATTTCCAGTGGTAATGATATCATGAACACCTTACCTGGAATGGGATCACTTTCTGGATGGTATGTTGACTGGAAGATGATCGAATACATCGGCGATTTAGTTGTCGAAACCGAATGTACTGAAACAACTTCAACCGCTGAAGCATTCCCTGAAGATGCGTGTGTTTACTTGGAAGACATCGATGAGTGGAGATTGCCAGAAATGGACCCTTACACAACCCATACAATGATTGCAACAGTACACATTGCAACAGGTGCTAAACTCGATACTCGCGATGTCGGATTGAAGGTTACGAGCATGGCTGGTAACATGGATAACGACGGCGACCACGACGACAGTCCAGAATGGAGCGGCGACCTTCTAGATACAAACGAGCTAATCGTTACTCTAAGGCTACGTGCTCCAAACTTGGTAATCTCTGAAGTGTCTGTTTCATCGACAAGCAATGATGTAGACAAGTCAATCCCTGTAAGAGTAATTCTACAAAATACAGGAAACGTCCATGCAACAAACATAGAAGTAATTCTCTGTGAATTCAGCGACTACGATGACGAAATCGAGAAAGAAATCCAAAAGAACGGATGCCCTGAAGATTCAATTGTAACCCGCCAGACAATCGGTGCCTTACTGGCTCCGGATGCTAGTGAGGATGCACAAGAGATCGAATTGTACCTACTTTACACCGTATCTGCAGGTACTCATGACGTAGTAGTTGTCGTTGACCCGAGCAACACAATCGTTGAAGTCAGCGAAAGAGACAACATCCGTGTGGTCAGCGATGAATTGTCAAGCGAATCACCGTTCCTTGACGTAGCCGGGGAAGTCATCAGCAACTGGGCGTTACCGTTTGGTGTATTGGTTCTAACATTCTCTCTATTCGGAGTTCTATACCTAGTAGGTCGTGGACGCCGTGCAGAGGTGAATAACAGACTTGCTGAACAAAGCAGTTTGATATCAGTCCTTGAAGACGAAAGTTGAGAGCGATAAGCCCGGCATCGACCTTACTGGTTTTCAGTGGGGTCGATGCCAAGTGCTGCCCACCAAGGTAGTTCGATAGTTTGTGATGCTGCAATAAATTGCCCAGACCGCTCCGCCAGTTGCCTTACAACACGCGAACGGACTTCGTCCATCAACCGTTCACTAGCTTCAGCCCCAAGTTGTAATTCACGAGTGAATTCCTTGAAATTGAAATTTGATCTTGGAGATTCTAGGATATTATGAACCATTAATCTCTGTTCATATGAATCAAAGTCTGAATCAACAGTTGTAGATACCCGCTGTTTTATTTGTTGATGAAGCGCTATTAACGCATCACGCTCAGAATCAAGCCTTTCAATTGCTTCAGAAATTGCAGACAAGTGATGAGCCCCTTCGCCGACACTTATTTTCTTTCTACCACTAACCAATTCAGCGACCTTGACAACTTCTCCTTTCAAACTGTTTGAAAGTTTCAACGGGCCACCTGCAGGCAACTTTCTTTGACTGCATTTAAACAAATCAGGACCCAAATCTATGCGTATCGAAATAGCCTGCTGGACAGAATAAATATTCTTAGGAGGCCCGCCTTTACTGCTAGCAGCCTTCATTTTAACAACAAACCCCGCACTCTCGAGTAGCTTGAGGTGTTTCATTACAGCCTGTTGGGAGATGCCGATTTGATCGGATAGTTGCAAAGGGTAATGTGGCTCTCTAACCAACCTCTCCAAAATAGCCCTACGGGCCTTATTTTGTAGAATAGCAAGCGCCTCGTCGAGGTCAGACATGACTTCACAACCATTGGTTACCTACCAACGGTTACCTATGAACCCGTCGCAATAGGGCTCAAGCCTCATCCCAATTCTTCCAGGATTCGTCAGTAGGGGGGTTCTCTGGGGTGTGCGCACTGGCTCTGTTGATTGAACCACCGACCTTAGTTTGCGTGCTCGGACGTATTCGGGTGTCAGCATTAGCAAACGGACTAGGGACGTTACTTCCCTTATCTTCTTCATCCGGCATTTCACCTCTCACCAGTTTGTACAGTTGATCAGTGGTCAACATTTCCTGATTTACTCGAGGGTCATTTTCTAATGGGGTTATCGATGCATTCGGGTTCTGAACAAATTGTACTGCCGCCTCTTTGCCTTTGTTTATCGATATTAGTAACCAACCTAGCGGGACTAGAATGAACCCTGTAAAGCACAAACCCCCAGGGATCAACATAGCCCTGAGTAGCTCAGTTGAGGTAGTATCTCCGTTAGTGAATAGTAGTAGGTTTTGACACTCACCTTCAGATTCGCACTCTATCGAGACTAATATTTCAGACTCTTCTTCGATGTACAATTTAGATACGGTGTCGTAATCTCCATTTGGTTGATAATCGGTTCTGCAATCGTCATCAACCTCTTCTCCAGCACCATCACCATCAATGTAGTTGAAAACCACAACATAGTCGCTGCTGCTACCCTCTACATTGACTACCCAACAACCTTCTTCTAATACCATAGTATTGACTTCTCCGATTTCGGCAGTATGGTCTGATGTCTCTACAGGGTCGTAAAAACTAGTCAGGTGATCAGCCATGAATATTGTAGTTACAAATCCACAAACTGCAAGCACTATCCCTGCAATTAGAATCCGCTTCGGCCAGGGCGAAGAGGTTTGAGCAGGCTGCATATCTATACCTGAGCGGGTCTTAACCTTCAACCAAACGGCTTCATGCTAGGCCCATTTCTTCCAACTTTTCTGGAAGATAGGTATCTGTTACGAAATCAAGACCATATTTTGCAAGAGACTGCTGTTCAGCCTTCTTTCCAATTTCCAGCATCATATTGATTTGATCTTGCCACCAACCATCAGCAAATCTAGGGTCAGATAGTTCCGCATTCAGCGCTTCAATATCCTTCTTTGAAAGATCATCTGAAGGCAAATCATATGCCAAGATGTCGTCGGAAGTTATTCCAAGATAACTTGCTGAAGGCGTAGCGAGATATTCAGAGATATGTGCAGTTTTAATCGCACCATACGCGATAGATGCAAAGATTCTGAACGACCACGGATCACCGTCCAAGAATACAACTACTGGTAAATCCCATTCCTCATTCATACGCTTCATTATTCTGCGCGTTGAACGCGCAGGCTGTCCCTTAAGATGAATCAAGCCGCAGTCATATTCTTCATCAAATCCGTTTTCAACCAATCTGTCAAACATACCACCAGTCTCGATGGCCATCAGGAATTTAACATCATGTTCTTTGAGTTGAATCTTTTCAATTTCTACATTGTAAGGGAGGCCATATCCGGAGTCTCCAACATCATCTCTAGCATTGATTGTCATCCATTGCCCTCTTCTATTCAACTCATTGAGAGTAATGTTTCCAATCATCCTAGCGCCATCTTCTTCAGGTCTAAGTTTGAAATCCTCTCTCAAACAAGATGTAACAACTTCGAGGTCCTCAGCAAGATTGTTTGACTCGTTCTGACCGCCGAATTTACCTAATCCCCATCCTTCAGAAATGTAATACATTTCTCTCAAAGTTGAAGACTTTCCAGCCTCAATCATCTCTTCAATAAATTCTACGACATGCAAAGCGCGAAGCAGATTCTTCGCTGAACCCAGACTAGTAGCATCACGAGTAGAGCGCTTCTTTCCATATTTGTATACGCCTAATTTCTTATCAAAGCCAATATTATTCTTGGTTCTAACAGGCAATGTCATTGTAGGAGGCTCACCCTTGACAATCCTGTCATACATTTCTTCAACAACTAAATGCAATCTTGCCTTTGTTAGTTCTGGATCATTTACGCGAGCCATCAGACATCACCTCCAAAGAGAGTAGTTTGTCCAGAGTCACCATCAACCACTCCTGGTTCATATGATGCCTCTGGTTCAGCATTTTCTACAGAGTCAGAATCTTCAACTTGGGTGAGAATTTCTTCTTGTCGCCTAATCTCAACTAGCATCTTTTCATCTAATTTTGTAGCACCAATGACATCATGACTTCCTCTAAAGAATACTTCAGTCTCGGTCCAATCGCCCTTTTCTAGGCCAGAAAGTGAGTATTCAACGACAGCTTGCTCCCCAGGTTCCAGTGTTTCAATTTTCCATCCCCAGATGCCCATAGCTTCCTTTCTACCGCCGCGTTCATTTCCAACAAATTCGGCACCAGATTTCTCAGGCCAGTTAACTAGTAACGAGTAACTTCTCGCTCTTGCTGTATAATTAAACAAAGTGATAGAGACATCAGCCTGCTTAGTTTCTTTGTTCCAAACAGTAGATTCGTTACATATTACAGCACTCATAATCCTAGTAATCGAGCCCGCCAAATCAGGTACAGGGCGTTCTAGGATAGCTGCAGATTTGGCAGCAATCGCAGGCAAAATGTCATTGATGAGTTCGAATTTTCCTCGAGTTTTAGCCATCTTCTTCTTTTTCTCAAGATGCTTTCTCAATCCTCGCCCCATCTCTAACATGGCTTTGCGTGTTTCTTCAAAGACGAACTCGTTGTCCGACAACGCCTCCTTTGCTTCAGAGGTAAATTGTACATTGGTACTAGCCAAATGTACTAGGATCGCTGCAGGGCCCTTAGGAACGCCCTTTCCGCCAGCCTGTTCTAGCCCATATTGCCGCCAATCTACACTTTCGATTGCCTTGGTTAGCAAGCATCCTCCCTGCTGGTACATCAGCGGTACGCGATTTGCAAATCGCAGAACTTCGACATGCTTGTCTGCAGACATCCCTTCGCCAAATATCAAACCCACTTCCACCTGGAATGGGTTTCCATGACTTACAGAAGGCGCACGCGTCATCGTAGCGATGAATTTCGAATCAATAGTTTTTGAAAGTCCCTTTTTGATGAGCATTTCTTCAATCGGAGAAAGACAATTTGTTGGTGGGCTGAGTAATTTGATTACCTTGCCCTCAATTGTCCTCTCCCCTTGGAAAGCCTCCAGCAGGGCCCTGACATCGTCAGGTTTCATCGACTTCGGTTTGGCACTAACTGCCAATTCAGCAGCCTCACACAATTGCTTAGCAGCCCTCATGGAGACGCCAGAAAAGTTCTGACGAAGGAATACAGACATTCTGGAGTCTGAGGTTTCCCTACACATTCTCTGTAACTGTCCTAATTCAATTCCGTGAGGGTGTGGCTTGATTGCGTCGACTTTTCGGGGTAGGCGTTCTGTGACCCTTGGCCAGTGGTATCTTTCCCCATCTGGGTCGATGAAAATTATCTCTGCATGGGGATTAACAATGCTCGTCATTCTGAGATATTGGAACACAGACTGGCGACCACGTTGATACTTTCCTTTCATCCTAGTAGTAACCCTGACGCCGTGTTCTTTCAGACTCATGTCCTCTCTTTCCCATATTATCCGCGTTTGGTCACTTTTGACAGCCTTATTTTTGCGCGTATCTAAGCCGATGTTAACACTAACAGCAGTTGGTTCACCAGCAATCTTGGATAGTACATGAGTTGGTTTTCCTGTTGTAAGTTGAGAGTACATAACTACTCCAGTGATACCTATTCCTTGTTGCCCACGACTCTGCCTAATGGCGTGGAATCTAGAACCAAATAATAGTTGTCCGAAAACCTTCTCGATGCTTTTTTGTGGAATTCCAGGACCATTGTCTTCAGTTTGTAATTCCAAAATATCCTTCTTAGTGTCTATTTTAGAGATATTTACAATAATCTCAGGAAGGATTCTTGCTTCTTCACAAGCATCCAATGAATTGTCTACAGCTTCCTTAACAGCGGTGATGATTGAACGAGGCAAAGAATCGAAACCAAGGAAGTGTTTATTCTTCTCAAAAAATTCAGAAATTGCAATCTGTTTTTGATTACTTGCCATCTTGTCTGCAATGCCTGCCACACGAATCACTCCACTCATGGTCCTCCTTCGCCCCAATGACGTTGGGCCTTGAGCGGCCTAACCCCAGCGCCCAAGGTTCTTGAATCATAGCGTTCATTCTTGACTTTCCAATGCAATATGAGATAGAGTAATCTTACGCAGATATGCAATAATCCAAACTGTCAGAATCAATGATGCAACAATTGCAGTCCAATAGGTCCAATCTCTGCCACCTTCATCCATTGCGACCGATAGGTCTGCGGCCCTTGATCCCCAGTAGGCGTACAATGCCCCGGGGACAATCATTCCAAAATTACCTAGAAGATAGTCTCTCCACGTAACATCAGTCAATCCATATCCGTAGTTTAGAACAGGGTAAGGAATTACCAAACTGACTCTGGTGAGAAATACGCACCTTAAGCCATCTTCACTAACCGCCCTTTTCATAGCACGAAGAGTAGGCTTTCCACTTAATTTAGAATCTACAATTCCATGCAGGTATTTTTTCGTGAGCCAGTACGGAAGTATGGCACCAAGACACGCGCCGATAAACGCAATTGCCCACCCTGCCCAGAAACCAAACAAAACGCCTGAGATGAATTTATGCAGACTAGCCGGCGCTACAAGCAGTGCTAAAACCACGTACAAAAGTAGCCATGCTGCGATGCCAACAAGCCCATTTTCTGGAAACCAAGTCGCCTTCACTATTAGTGGAGCCAGCAATGTTTGAGTCAAGTATATCGTGAAGGCGATACCGCCAATCACTCCCGCAATACTCAATGTAGCCATGCCTCTATTAGACACATTATCACATCTCAGAAATCATTCTTCCAAGCGGAAATATGTCCGGTAAAAGCACTCGTCGCTACAGTTAACGGGCTCGCTAAGTACAATTTTCCAGGGCCTGAACGGCCTTGGAAATTACGGTTTATTGCAGAGACAGTAACCTGTTCTGGAGTGATAGAAACGCCAGGCCCGGCCCCAATACATGCCCCACAACCAGGATCGATTAAGTTGACACCTACGCGTTCAAACAAATCATGCCAGCCCTTTTTGACAGCCAAATCCTTGACTTGTCCACTGCCGTATTGGATGTAGAATTGAACTCCCTCTTTGACTTGTAAACCAGCCTTTTCTGCAGCACTGCAGACCATTGCATAGTAAGCAACATCGTCTTCTTTTCCTGCGGTACAAGAACCGCCATATGCGATATCAATCTCGACTTCGCCAATATCTGAAATATTCGCACCATTGGTTGGATCTGAAGGAACGCCCTTGTCGGGATCTCCTGGATGTGCGACCATTGGAACAATTTCTGAGAGATTGATATGGTGGACTCCTCCATCATATGTCGCCCCATCATCGGGTTTAACTGACATTTTTTGCATCTGTAGTCTGTCGATGTTCTGAGCGTTTTCCATCCAATCATACAGAATATCATCCGCTTCACAAATTCCAGTTCTTCCGCTACACTCTGTTGCCATGTTGCATAGAGTTGCTCTTTCGTCAACAGATAGAGAAGCTAGCCCCGCCCCTCCAAATTCCATGGAACGGTTCAAAGTTAATTCTTCACGCGCATGGTCTGCTAAGATGTATAAGATTACGTCCTTGGCAGTACAACCGTCATTCAGCGTCCCAGTCAATTCAAATCGAATTGATTCAGGAACTTTAACGAAAGTGAAACCTGAGTAAATCAAACTGGAATATTCCGTAGCCCCTACGCCATATGTCAAGGCGTTAGATGCCCCGCCCATGCACGTGTGAGAGTCAGTAGCTTGTATGAAATCTCCAACTTCTATGAATTCTTCACGGGCCACTTGGTGGCAAATACCCGGCGAGACGCCATTCTTAGCAGAATAATCTCTAACCCCCGTGTGCTTTTGGAAATCGACCTGCAAGTCTCTCAAGGTCTGAACCTTATCCATGTGCGGGACAAACTTAGGGTTGTGGTCTGCGTACAGCAGGTGGTCTTCAAACACAGCAAATTTATCAGGATTAGGTAAGGAATATTCTTCTCCATACTCTTCTTTTAGGAAGGTGTGGACCTGTGCTGTAGTGAATTCATGACTGTAACCTCCTTGCACTTGTGCAATGACGGGGTCGTGTGGTTTTACACACTGTTCAGCAGATTGCCCAACCAAGTTTCGAGCAATAATTTTCTCAGCCATCGTCATAGGACATTTTGGAGTATCTAGTGGCGGCAGAGAGATAAGCCCTGTTTTTAATTTCCCAGCGAAAGGAAACAGTCCACCGTTTTCAATAATCAGTTTAGTGACAGGGTCGTACCGGGATGTGAACTCAGACAAAGGAATTGAATCACCTTCTTGCAGCCTTTCCAGCATGCTATAATCTCCCATCAATTGCCCCAGGTTGATGTTATTTCTTTCATGAATAGGAGCGAACGAAGAAGCGATTACTATTCTGACACCAGCCCATCTTTCACATTGAGCAGCAGTCTCTCTTGAAGAACCCGTGCCTTTGCGCCGTCCAGAAACAATTACTTCGAAACCACCTTCGATTAGCGCGTTTTCGTTGAATACCCTGACACCATCTTGCATCAGTCCAGCATATGCATTCTTAGCAATTTCAGATGGTTCGTGATCGAAACAAACCCACGCCGGGGTCATAGCATCAGTATTGATGTCGTCGAGCAAATCATCAGGAGACACATCACTCATTTTCAAGTTTAGGCCATCGTACAACTGTTGCCTGATTAAGTTCAAATCTTTGGTAAGAAAAAGCACTCGTTTTCCAGGGGAAATTCGTACTTGATTAGGCGGCCAATTAGCAGTCATCCATCTCCCCTAAACCCTTTCAAGGGGCGACGAGGTATAACGGGTTCGGATTGTGAAGAAGACTTGTTTTATCCCCACTACTACTTCTTTCCTCCCCCTGAGAACCTGTGTGGGAGCAGGCTTTCTGTGGGATTTTTAGGCCTTCGATAACAAATCCCCGGCTTGTAAAAATGAGATTGACCCAAAAAATAACTAAAAGACGTACTGCGAGCAAATTCGCATAGAAAGAGTATTAACCGTGTCGCCAATTAGTTTAAATAACCCCTGTAAGAGGGTATTGGTAATAATCGGAAAGCAATAGCGCTAGACCGATGGATGTGAGACAAATGGATAACAACCAACATGTAGAAGATATCGTAAAATGCAGCGACTGCGGAAGTCGCTCCTTAACTCGCGACGAAACTCGCGGAGAAGTCGTATGTGACGACTGTGGTCTTGTTCTAGAAGACAACGTAATCGATCAAGGAGCAGAGTGGAGAGTATTCTCCCCGGAACAAGGCGATCAGCGTGCCCGAACAGGTGCTCCAATGACCGTAATGCTCCACGACAAAGGATTGTCAACAGATATCGATTGGCAGAACAAAGACTATTCTGGTAAGACTATCAATTCCAGATACCGTTCTCAGTTCTACCGTATGAGAAAGTGGCAGAAGCGATCTCGCGTTTCAAATGCTACAGAAAGAAACCTGGCAATGGCATTGGCGGAATTAGACCGTATGGCAAGCCGTCTTGAACTTCCTAAGTCTGTTAGAGAAGCAGCAGCTGTAAACTACAAGAAAGCAGTTGAGAAGAGACTAATCAGAGGCCGTTCAATCGAAGGCGTAGCGGCAGCATCATTGTATGCAGCATGCAGACAGTGTGGTGTCCCTCGTACTCTTGACGAAATAGGTCAAGCAAGTAGAACCGGACGTAAGGAAATCGGTAGAACCTACAGATTCATGGTCCGTGAATTGAAGATGAAGATTATGCCAACAGGTCCGGAAGACTATATCTCCAGATTCTGTTCTGGATTGGGCTTGGATGCTGAAGTTGAAGCAAAGGCTCACGAATTGATCAAAGCCGCACAGGAAAAGGAATTGACAAGCGGCCGCGGACCAACAGGTATCGCAGCATCAATCATCTATATCGCAAGCGTTCTTTGTGGAAAGCGAAGGACTCAGCGCGAAGTTGCTGAAGTCGCAGGCGTAACAGAAGTCACAATCAGAAACCGATACAAGGAACTAATTCAGAACCTAAACATCGAGTTAGACATCTGAGGCCTATTCCTTAGGAATCAAGCACTCATACGGTGAGGCGGATGAAAAGTAAGCGTAGGGTTTCTGAACAGGTCCTAGTCGCTCTGGCTGAAAGGCTAGCTCAGACTTTGCAAAAAGGTTCTGAATCATGGCCTCTACCATATCCCCCACAAACCGATCCAGACTTCCCTCCAATTCACCCAAAAGAGAAACAACAAGTTATCGATATGGGGCTTGGTCTTCTACAGGCCGATAAAGGAATGTTTGACAGACATCTTTCTATTGTTGTAGATATGATCGTACCGCACCGAATGAATTTGTCAGATGACCCATTTGAGATACATGAACGCTGGCTACTCAAGAAGTTGGATGTGCTAACAGAACGCCTTCTATTTGCGATGGCTACTGAATGGTTGGCTCAAGCACTTGACCATTCAAACCCTTCTCCCGACAGATGGTGGTTAGCGGTAGTCTTGGTAAACGGACTATGTGATGCTTCACATGGTCAACCCGTACACCAAGGATACCACCTTGTCGAATCCATCGCTTTGGCAGAAAGGCCCGGCACTTGGCACACCCAGCCAGACGTTTCCAACGCTAATTTGGATTGGAACCCACACGGAATGGTCCCTAGGACAACATCTGTAGTGGCACATGAAGCAGGAGCCGAAGCCGCAGTATGGCTTATGATGCAATTAGAAAACAGTGGAGAAGAGAGGCGTAAATTGCTAGTTGAATGGTGCCGCTTATTGCTAGAGAGAAAGGAATTAATCGGACCACTAGGGATCTCTCAGATACTTATCCGTAGGGCGAGCGATTCTTCTGAGGAAGTATCAAGTCGAGTCGTAATGTGTCTAGCTAAGTTGATTGAAGGAGACAAAGATTCAGGACTTGAGTGCATTAGAGTCCTTAATTCAAGAGACGATTTACTCACTCGCCGTGCTATGGCGGATGTATTGACAAGGCTATTCAGAAGAATAACCACAGATGCAATACCGTTGCTAAACAGTATGCTTGAAGATGAAGACGAAAGCGTTCTGGCAGCTGCAAGCGCAACAATTGGCGACCTAAGATTCCTAGATAAAGAAATGTGGGCGAATAAAATAGATGAATTATGCAACCACCATTCGCAGACCGTTCGTCGTAATCTCGTATACACAATCAGAGATTATTTGGAAGAATACTCAGAAGATGAACGGGGAATTATTCCAAAACTTTGGGCTGATGGGGATGAAACAGTACTCACGCGGCTGAAGGAATTATTGATGCGCATGGACGAGGTCGACGCAGACCGCTTCGCCCTAACTATCCGCTCTTTGGAACATCTAGATATCAGCGGATTATGGGCTCCAATGAAAATTAGAGACGAGGAGAGGGCAATGCAATGGCAAGATTGGCTTGCAGGTAATGCTGAACAACCAGCCACGCCAGAACAGCCTCAAGTCCACGTATCTGATATGACGGAAGGAGAATTACCCAACCTAAGCGACGCATTAGATCGTTTGGATGATATGGGTTTCCTAGATTGACACAACACTCATCAACGCGGCCCATATTCAACAGTCATGCGCAGCGCACTCTTGTTTACCACAATCCTTCTTTTTGCGATTGTTCCTTTCTCAAACCCGGTTGCTGCGAGTGGCTTGGATGAGAATTCTGGAATCACAATTACTGCAACATTTGATAATTCAACAGAGATGACGACTCTGAATATCACAATGCCAGTAACTAACAATGCAACCCTCCTAGATGAGTTGAAAGATACAACATTTTCAATCTTCAGAATCAGCGCAGGAGATTGGCCTGTGCTTGTAGGTACAATAGCATCTGAAATTCAATTCTGCACTCAAGGCACACCTAATTTTCAATGCTCAGGAGCTACTTTCCAAATTGAATACTATCCCCTGCCATTTGAAATGGACGATTATAATTATATTCTAACATTCAATAGTATAGATATTGTAAGTAATACACTAGAGGAAACAATCTCCTATGAATTAGCAGTAGAGAATATGACAGGCGAATATTCTGAAGATTTGACAACTCTATCTTGGGAATATCCGGGAGATGGAGTCCCAATGAATCATTCAATTATGATTTACAGCCATGATTCTCCAGCGACCAGAGAGAATTGGAACTCGATGACTAAAACAATTGTTAGCAGCAGCATTGCCGCCGGAACTACAAGTTTCGAAATAAATCACTCCTCATATCAGGTTGAAAGAGAGGTTTACTATTCAGTGACTCTATTGTATGAGACCTCAGAAGATACTAGATTTCTTGGCAGCAACACTCTTTCCGAACCATTAGTAGAAGATAACACAGCGCCTCTATTCATAGGTGAACTTTCAGCTGTATTCGACCCTGAGACGTTTATGACAACACTCGATTGGGAAGAAGGTGTAGATGATGATGACCTTTCAATAAACATCTATCGTTATGAGGATGAATTAGATCAAATCGACCAAAATACAATCATTGCAACAATTGACTCCAACCTGTCATCATTCATTGTCGAAGTGCCTGTCGGTGAACACAGACAATCAATTTACGCAATAACACTGCAAGATAATATTGGAAACGAGATCACGCAACTAACAGAATTATCTCCTGTTTCAGACCCAGTATTAGAAACTACAATTTCCATATCTACCATCAGTTCACTCAGCACTGAAAGGTTCGGAGACGGCACTATTATTATTTCATGGGAAGATAATACACAGAATCAGAATTCAGTGGCGAGAATCTGGCGTTCAGTTATTGGGCCGATTGAATCATTCCAGGATATCGAAGAATTATCTCCTACTAATGTTTCAAACGAGCAGTTTGCATTTAAGCCACTAAATCCAGTAGACCAGGCTTGGTACGCAATTACAATTGAAGCCGCCTGGGGCCCTTCACAGCAAGTATGGCATGATGAAAGATTGATTTCCGGGGTCAATTCGATGTCTTCTCCAACGAGGGAAACAGAAGATGTTGTGGATGAAACACCATCAAATATTTCAGCAAGAGTGGTTGCATCTACGGGATTTGAAAATAACTTTAGCGACGGAGATTGGGTATTCATGGGCCAGATGTACGAGGGAGACATGATCATTATTGTGACATCCTCGACAGTTTCGAACATAACCTGCTATGATACATCTGGAGAAGGTAGTAGCATTAGCACGCAGTCCAATTGGTCATTATCTTTCAGTGCAAACCAATCTGCCGAAAAGTGTCTAGGACTAATTAGCGATGGCGATGAAGAATTAGCATTTACATTGACCTGGAATTACAATGAACCAGTTATTGCGGAAGATGATGATGACGAAGACGAGTCTTCTGATGGCGATGACAAAAAAGGACATCATGATGATGGTAAGAAAGATGCAGGCGTTGTGATACTTGGCATTATCAGTTTAGTATTGTTAGTATATCTTTTCGCAATGATGCGTTCTCCGACCCCTGATAAATTATACTTCGAAGAAGAGTGATTATTCTTCTTCAGTAGACAGTGGTCCTGCAGTAGACATCCAAACATACAACCCGTTTGTTGTTACTAATAGACCAACCAAAGACATCACCAATCCAGCAGGTTCTGGGAAAAATTCGATTCGGCCAATTGCGTATGCAATACCAAGCATTACCCCGCCCGTGGTCATTACAACCTTTGATGAGGATTCAGGATTCTTCCATAAATCAAGCGTGGGGACAACTCCCTTTTTTTCAAATGTAATTCGAAACCATGCCAGATATACTAGTATCATTCCTGCTAATCCAAACGCACCCGAGGTGAACGTGGAATCATCCCATGGACCTTTAGGAGAAATATCTGTGAAAGTTAATCCGACCAGAATTATGCCGGATACGGCAAAGATTCTCCACTCGGCCTTTTGCCCCATATTACGCGCTACGGGGCGCGACGCTTGAAAGCAATGGGGCTATGGGTGGGCTATGGGAGCGGTTGAGGACGCAGTTTTGGTTGCGGGCGGCATCGGTTCAAGGATGCTACCGGCTAGTGCTGCTATTGCCAAAGAAGCCCTACCGCTGGTAGACATTCCAGCCCTAACTCATTTAGCGAGAGAGGCGGTACATGCCGGAGCTAAACGCCTCCACATCATAACATCACCAACCAAAGATTTGGATGGACTACTCAAAGATAATTCATGGTTACAAAATAAGCGCCCAGATCTCGACGCCGAAATACTCTCACCTTTCAGCGATGTTGAGGTATTAGTTCATGTTCAAGAAATAGCAAAGGGATTCGGCGATGCTTTGAGTTGTGCTTTACATGCGATTAACGGGCCATTCATGGTTCTGCTCGGAGACAACATTCTACTCGATTCATTTAGTACAGGAACCAATTACATTCCATCAACCGCTTCTAAGTTATTAGTTGAAGCATATCAAAGAACAAACAGGCCTTGTGTAGGGCTTGCAGCAGTTAGCGATCCTCAAAATTACGGGGTGGTTTCTATGGATGGAAATTATGTCAAAGAGATAGTTGAGAAGCCCGAGCCCGAAAATGCACCCTCTAATCTTGTGCTTTGTGGACGATACATCTTTTCAGAAGATACTTCAGAATTATTGTCAAAGTATTCCTTTGAGGAATACGGTGAACTACAATCAATTGCTATACAGCAACATTGGATGCAGAACGAGGGACTAATCGGAGTTGAACTATCTGGGTTTGAATGGTATGATTCAGGTGCGCCTATGCCTTGGCTAAAGGGGCAGATCGATTATGCGCTAAGGCGAGAAGATATGCGCGATGAAATAAGAGAGTGGCTAGAAGAAAGACTTCACCGCTGACCTGGTTTCCAAAACGATAGAGATAGAGGAGTCTCGTCATTAGCCGCTCTAATCGCCAGATGATCTGCTCTCTCGTTCCACCTATGTCCGCTGTGTGCTTTGACATGTTCCCAAGATAATTCTCTGAGTTCCGAAACTTCATTCCAAAGAGATTGAACGTGCGCTACCAATTCACGATTTGCCTTTGCCTTCCAAGCACCAGTTGCTTGATTACCAGCATATTGGGAATCGGTTTTAATCACGACTTGACCATCCCCTCCTTCAGTTAGGGCCCATCTCAATGCTTCAGCAAAAGCAGTAAGTTCTGCAGTATTATTGGAACCAACTTCTGCACCGATGAACTTTTGATTTTCAAAATCTGTGATTACTCGTCCATTGAATTCGTGCATTACTTCACCATTTCCTCGACCCAAATCATTGGATCCAGTTATTATGACAACACCCCAGCCAGCGGGCGTTTCACTATCCACATTTTGATTCCCTATGCAGGATCCATCAACGTAGATGTGGAGCATTATCTCTTCACTCGCCGATTTCAGCCTTGTAGTCTGCAGCAGACATCAAGCCCGAAACAGCAGATGGGTCATTCAATTTCATACGAATAATCCAACCTTCTCCATATGGGTCCTGATTCATCAATTCAGGAGCGTCCTCTAATGTTTCGTTTACAGCTGTAATTTCGCCAGCTAAAGGGGCAAAAATGGGAGATGCAGATTTGACGGATTCAACAATTGCGAATTCAGCCATCTCTTCACAAACTTGGCCAGAGTCTGGCAGTTCAATGTATACAATGTCTGTAAGAGCATCCTGCGCATGGTCGGTGATGCCGATGACTATCTCGTCACCCTCAACTCTAATCCATTCGTGCTCTTTAGTGTAGTATTGGCCTTCTGGAACATCGCTCATGATTCTCCCTCTGTGCCTGTCGAAGTGGTTAAGCAAATCAAACCTTTCTCAAAGTTGATTTGTACAATTTGGGCAAATGTTCCATGATGGTTCTACAACAGCGCCACACTTTCCACAGGTTTTGTTGCTATTATCAGAGATCATAACCGAGTCATTCAAGACGGTATTACCAACCTGTCCGATTTGAACAACCGGTTGGTTTTGTTCTAGATTTTCTTGCCTAATTCGTCCAGCCTCAGCAAACATTCCAGCCTTTTCATATGCCTTTGCGGCTTCTTCCCAATTTCTAGCTAATTCGAGATTCTTTGCTTTATTTATCCACATATTTATTTCGCTTTGAGGGCTTTGAGGTGGCGTGTTAGTCATACTTTGTTGTTGCACAGGCTGTTGTATCACCTGTTGAACAACTGGTACGTATTGCGGCTGCTGTTGAACTACAACCACTCTCTGAGTATCGTTTTTAGTACTCAGAGCACTGAATGCGAAAATTAGAGAGCCACAGCACATTAATGCCCCACACACCCCACCCGGACTCAAGCCATCGCTTCTTTCATCCGAACCATCATTACAGTCTCGATTGCCATCGTTTACAAGAACTTCATCTGGGTCGAACAATACTTCACCGTCAGCGCATTCATACACTGTAACGCCATCAATAGTGACATATTCGCCGCGTTCATCGATTTCTTGATTAATATCTATGATATAGAAAATAACTGCAATAATGCCTAGAACAATACACACATTCCAGTATAGAGAACGCTTTTTCCGACCTTCATCTGGAGGCAGGGTGTAATTCATTCATCTTCCTCCAACTCTTTGGTAAGCATGGTGTGTTCGAGCTTTGCCCAGGCATTACCAACGTCGTCCTCTTTTTTGGAACCAGTTAATTCATTTTCAATTCGATTAACCATTTCAGATTCATTTTCGTTAGGAAACATGGTTCCTAATGGACCTTCACCACGGCCAGTTGGCACTGAAAGTCCGAGTAGAATTATACCAACTAGCGGAATTATGAAACCAATCCCGGGCTTTTCAACTTCTAAGGCTCCAGATACAAGCGCCAAACCACTTGCTAGGATTAAGCCCAACCCCGTCCCGAGAAGTAACCTCTGGGCACTTTTGGCTGGGCTCATAGAAGTCCGAATGCGCAATAGGGCATGAACCCAACGCTCGCATCAATAGGTTTCACGCATTAATTTGTGAATCTTGTACGGTAGCAAAGCGCGATTGACAGGAGTAACTTCGAGTATTCTTGCATCATCTCTGCGACGGATATCTTGGAGTAATGGATGACGGCTCTTTTTGTGGAGTGCCAAAAGCGTTGGTTTGTCTACTTCTAAAGCAGATCTTACAACATTGACAAACCCTTCAGACTCAACTGCAAATTTTCCAATTTCGTCAATTACGATAACTTCAGAATAATCTCTTGCGTGTTCAATAGCTGGCAATGCTACACTTTCTAAAGCCTCAGTGTCAATACCGTAACCGAGAACTCTAAGCCGAGTATCAATCGATTTGTGAGCCATTACGGCTTCGTCACCAGTCGTAATGTTGATGACTTTGTAACCAACTCTTTCAGAGTTTTCAACAATAGGTTCGGTGCGCATACCGCCGATGATGTCGCTGTTTGCTCCATCGCCACCCCTTGCGTTAATTTCTCTTCGTCGTTCGTCTTCAAGCATCTCCAATACCTTTGCTAAAACAGCAGATTTACCCGAGCGTGGCAAACCTGTAATTCCAATTTTTGGATGTATTCCCATTTTATCATATCCTTAAAAAATCCGAACTTACGAACTGCGCTGATTGCTTCGAGGTAGGTACTGATAATAAAGCATGGGGGGGAAATGGCCTTTTTTCTTGTTTCCGGAAACTATGAACCATCATCCGACCAATTTGCATTATGCGGAATTGCATCTCACAACATCGCATCGTCACCTGGCATAGGCAATCCAATAATCGAGCGACCATTTGCAGATAACTTCCATGAATTCGACACCCAGTCCAAAATTTTAGACAAATCTTCCTCGGTTAAATTAGCGGATTCGGCAATTTTTCTTAGTGCCCACAATTCATTTTCATCATAATCGCCATCCACCGATGCTAGTAACGCCGAATCTCTAAGGGCGATTCTAATTGCAGGGATCTCCATTCCATCAAGTATCGAATCCAAATCAGGCGGCTGTGTCAATAATTGACGCACTTCTTCTCTGCTTTCTGGATGCAACATCATAGAGCCCATGGATGACTCAATTGCAGAAATTTCTTCACGCACTAGGGCGCCATCAGCAGCAGCTACCATCACTAAGACGCACGCAATTTTTCTTCGCTGCTCTTCAGCAAGAGACAGAGCCGCATCGGGAAGCAGAAATATCACCTTGAAAGGTCGTTCAAGAGGTCGTAACCGCTTTGCATCCAATTGTAACCCTCAACAGTCCATTTTAGTAGACGGTTGACAGCATCAGGCATTAAATCCAAATGTTTGGCAATTGCATCAAGAGCCTCTCTTTCATCTTCGTCAACAGTTCCATCAGACGCAGCCATTAGGACTGCATCTCTTAACGCTAGAAGGCCAGATTCCTGGCCCAAATCAGCAAGACACTCCTCAAGCGAAGGGGGATTCTTCAAGGATGCACGGATTGCATCACGCTGTTTTGGAGAAAGTAACGCCGTACCCAACCGCTGTTCAAACATTGACATCTCTTCGACAGTCAATTCATTATCAACACGAGTCATGTGAGCCAATAACTTAGCGTAAGCGAATCTTTCAGCCTGAGGTAATTTGTGGACTGTATCGGGCAGCATACATAGCCGTTGACGCCGCATGATTTCAATCCCTCGCAAGAATAGTGCCATTCAAATGGGACTAATACAACGAAGTTGTATGGCCGATGTTGAAATTTATACCAACAGAGGCTGCCCCGCATGCGTAGGTGCGAAGCACTATCTCGACAGTAAAGGAGTTGAGTACACTGAGAAAAAGCTAGGAAAGTCTAGGAAAATCGATGCAGAGTTTTCGATGCGTACAAGGGGCGCGAAGAAAATCCCTCAGGTTTTCATCAATAACGAGTGGATTGGCGGATATGATGATCTGTTAGATTATGATAAAGCAGGCGAATTGAATTGGAGGTTGGGCTTAGAAAAAAAACCCAGAGTGGGATTTTTGAAATCGTTCCTACGCTTCATGAAAGGGGCGAAGTATTGACTTCTTTGAAAGCAATCTCCCGCTGACCTAAATAATTCAAGAAGCCCCACAGGCTCGAGTTGACTAAGAAAACCACACGTTCGTTGAACCCCCACGACACAGTTCCAATGTAATAGCACGCAGTTGAACCAATTCCTCCAATAGTGTAGAGAATCATCGTCGCAGGAATAGTCCATTTGATATCACGATGTGAATCGAAGGTCCAAACCCGATGAGTCCAATGCGCTTGTAGTGAGCCTAATACCCAAGCGATTGCCCAAGATACAGTGGGCCAATAATCGCCATTGGGGAGCATGAAAAGGAAAAACTCCCACAGGGCATAGAAGGCCAAGAAGTTCATCATGGCCGTTACGACATATCTGCGAAACGTACCATGTTCGGGTAAATCCATCAGTCATCCTCCGTTACAACATCAGATGATTTACCAGTTGATATTTTCCTCAAAGCCGCATTATCGCTCTGAATTGCATCAAGGATTTCGTAATCTACACCATTACTTCGAGCTAACTCTCTCAAAGCGAGCGTGTCTTTGGGTAAACATTTACCTCCGAAGCCACGCATTAATCCCATTACAGGCTCTAAATGTGAAGAACCTATTGGTTGATCTTGCGGGGTAGTAATTATTTCACGAATTACATCCCACTGAATCCCAATCGATTGGCAAATGTCATGCATCTGATTAGCGAAAACGACCTTCATTGCATAGAAATTATTCTTTGTATATTTCACCATTTCAGCTTCTGTACTACTGGTGTGGAATCTGTTTTCGCCGACATCAATCCCTGCAATTCTGTGATGCTCGAACACCAAGGTTGCAACCTCTTCATGCGCCGATCCAACAACTAGAATCTTTTGATTTGCAAAATCTTCGAACCGTTGTCGCTCTACTAAAAATTCAGGAGAATATGCCAACTTTAGGTTTGGAAATTTATTTTGTAATGTTTCTGTAGTTCCGGGAATAACTGTACTTTTGATTACAGCAATGAATCCATCAGGCAACTCTTCTAGAACTTCTTCTACTATACTAATATCACACGAACCATCATCTTTAGCGGGTGTTGGAACAGCAATATATGCCATGTCACAATTTGAGATTAAATCTTCCAAATCAGTATTTCTACTCGGATCGTGAATGTACAATTCATGGTATTCACTGAAACAATGTTCTATGGTCCCTCCAACCATTCCTGCACCAATTATTCCAATTTTCATAATTTACCCTCCTGAGTTTTGAAAAAACCTTTTTCCACCATTTCTACCGCTAGTTGCAGACCCTGTGGAGTGCCGCAATCTATCCATGTATTTCGACCCACAGATATGGCTTTAGCACTATCTTCTGCAATGTACTGTTTCGTGATATCCGAAATTGAAAAATTTGGTAAATGTTGTACATTGTCCAATCTTTCCCAGAAAGTCTCATCAAAAATGTAAATACCGCCTATGGCAAGATTACTTGGCGGATTAGAAGGCTTTTCAACGACGTCAACAATTTTGTTTTTCTCGATAACAGCGACACCAAATGATTCGGGGTTTTCTACTTCTCTGGTTAGTAGAACAGCACCCTTTGAAAAATTCTTAACCTCATCCTTCAAATCTAAATTAGTTATATTATCTGAAAACCAAATCATAATCGATGAATTTTCATTACCATTTCTAGCCAACTGAAGTGCAGCCGCAACTCCCTCGGGGCTTTCTTCAAGGACATAATTTACCTCGTCACCGACATGTTCTCTGATTTTATCTATGAATCGATTTCCTATGATTGTGATATCAACAATCCCAGAATTTCTTATTGTTGCTAAAGCGTAATCGATTATTGGCTTACCGCACAATGGTAACAAGGTTTTGTGGGTGTAATTTGTCATTGGAAGCAGTCTGCTTCCATGACCCCCCGCAACCAAAATCCCTTTCATCCCCAAGTCCTCATCGACTTTGCTTATTGATTCACTGGGAATCTTCGCCCATCTTCGCCGCTTTACCAAAGGCTCCATCTTCGGCGTTTTTGTCGAAATAATCAGTCTTGACTAGGTCTCCAAGTTTTTCAACCCCGTATTCGATTAAATCTGAGTCGTTTGCCTCAGCCTTCTCCCATCTTTTTTGAGCCATATCCGCATATTCAGTGTTGGCTTCTGCAACCATTAGTTCTCCAGAAGTCAAATCACCTTCCATTCCAGTATACTTCTCTCCTTCGACTAGTGCATCTCTTCTCACAGGTTCATGACCCAATTTGAAGTCTGTTTTGCCCCAGTCTGGGCCAGATGGATCAACCCCCCTTTCTCTTGTTGGATTATATTGGTCCATATCTGTTGCAATCCATTCTGACAGGTGTTCAAGATAAGCTTCGAATCGAGCATCTTGGTCGTCTATATCGAGTAAGTGAGTCATATCGTACCTCTGTGCAAATCGCTCTTCATTTTGGTAAAGTGCGAAGCCCAATAACGTTGAGAAAAACCCACCGCCAATAAGGAGATAATGGATGCCGTAGTTTAACGGGTCCTCTTTTCCTAATCCAATAATTACTGCAAATGTAATCAAAATTACACCTATTCCAAGGAAAAACGAATAAACCTTTGAACGCAATTTCAAGCGGGTTAATTCTCGGATTGAATCGTGCATGGGACCACATCAACCTAGTAGGGATATGATGTCGTCAGTCATTGCAGGTGTTGAATGATTCTCCTGCGTGAGTACAGAATCGCGCATATTGATGTGTTGCCTTGGTTCCAGAGCTAGTTTTTCTAGAACCATCGAAAGAACTTCCTGAACACGTGTAGTTTGCTGACCCTGGGAAATAATCATTCTTTCAAGTGATTCAAGCGTTTCATATGAGCGATCACTAGACACCTCAAGCGCCGTTTTTTGAGCATCCATCGCCTCTTCCTGCCTAGCAAGTAATTCTCTCGCAGCAGGGCTTCCAATGGCATCCCTACGATGTAACTCCTCTAGAGCGCCACGTAGATCTTTAGTCGTGATATCAAGCGCCCGCTTCATGTCACAAATTTGGTCAATTGCAATATTTAACTCAGTTTGAAGCGAGGAGGCCTTGTGTTTGAGGTGACTTCTTGCACTCCCTTGTATCATAGATTCGGTGATGAATGCTGTGAGTATGCCTACGCATATTGCAGCGTTTGATGGAACGTGTAAAATCGCCATTAACGCCCACGCTGCAGTGCCCGTTATCGCCGACCGTCCAATGCTCATGAAGTAAAGTAGTATTCCGGTATATATTGACTGATAGTAGGGAGTCCGTGGGGCCCCACAAAATCACTCATCTGGGATGAAACAATCATCGTCAATTTCGTGTATCTGGCCAGTCATCAGTAAATGATCCAAAGCCTCATCACACTCTTCTTGCGAAATGCCGTTCTTAATTAGTGATGAATAAAGGTCGCCTAATTCAACCCAACTTGCTCCATTTCCAACCCTTTCTTGTGCTGTTATCAGCATCATTTGGGCGGTAACTGCAAGCAATGGGTCATCGATATTATCATCTGGTAATAGATTGATGAAAGCACCAGCAGGGTGTGGCTCCTCATCCATTATTTCCTCGATTCTGTTAGTAAGATGCTTTAGGGGCAAAGGGATGTCAAAGCAGTCAAACAAATTGGTTTGACCCTGAGGTATTTCTCTGATATCTTCTGGGTTGAGTCTTTTTGCAATCGTCTCTAATCGATGCATTCTTTGCTCAAGCTGGATTCTTTCCCTCTCGATATCTTTGTCTAAAACGACTAAGTCTTCATTGGCCTTACTCGTTAACCAGTCTTCAAGGTCAAAGTGTGGGTCTACGCCAGTCATTGCATCCGCAAGGCGTTTAACCGCAGGCGGCATTTGGTCAACTCGCAACTTTCCTTCGGACCTGTCGCGAGAATCTTCAGCCATGGTAGTACGTTGATGTGGCACTCGATAAAGGTACAGTACGAATATAGAGGTACTGTTCGATTGGAGTAGCGCAGTACTGCGCTCTTACATGACCAAATCTACCACTCCAGTGGACAAACACCTCTACGCTAGTCGGAAGATGCTGTGGGCGCGCGTTCATGTAGGGGCGACTTATGGCAGGGATATGAGCGACCACCGTATCGCAATTTTGCCCGGCGATGGAACTGGCAGAGAAGTAGCGGTTGAAGCGATGCGAATCCTTGATACTGTTCAAGCCCATACCAACCATGGATTTGAGCAGGTATTGATTCCATGTGGCGGTCAGCATTACAAGGAAACCGGTGTAGAATGGGCTCAGGGTTCATTCGAGTTTTGTAGAGACGAGGCAGATGCGATTTATCTCGGGGCAATCGGACATCCCGGCTCCAGACTTCCAAATGGAGATTTAGCTGGAGGGTCAGTAATTCTCGGTATGAGGTCGGGATTGGATTTGTATGCCAATGTTAGACCAATCAAACTCTACGAAGGAGTTCCTCACAAGGTACACGGAAGATTCACACAAATCTGGGAGCCCGGCTTGGTCGATATGACTGTCCTTAGGGAGAACACAGAGGGTCTTTATCACTCACTTTTGAGAAGAAGTGCCGATAGGGCACTTGGCCGTGAAGAATACATCCCACCTGAGATGACATTCCCTGGATTGGAGGGCGAAGTTGCTTATGACCCAAGGCCAATTTCAGCAAACGGAACCGAGCGCTTAGTCCGTATGGGATTCGAAATCGCCGAGAGCAGAAACGGCGCTCCAGTAGATGGAGTAAGCCGCGTCTCATGTATCGATAAGAGCAACGTTACAAGAGGGTGCCAACTATTCCGGAGGGTGTTCGACAAGGTAGCAACATCATACCCAGGGGTCGAAACCGATCATGGATATATCGACGCATTCATGCAGTGGCTAACTAGAACACCTGAGTATTATGACGTGGTAGTATCTTCCAATATGTTTGGAGATATTGCAACTGATTTAGGAGCGGTTCTTCAAGGAGGAATGGGTATGGCAGCATCCGGTAATATCGGCGATAAACATGCATTCTTCGAACCTGTTCATGGAAGCGCGCCAAAGCACGCAGGACAAAACAAGGTCAACCCGATAGCTAGTATCAACTCTATTCAGATGATGCTGGATTGGTTAGGCCGAAAGAACGGTGAAGATGAACTAATTCAGATTGCTAAACTGATTGATAACAGCGTCGCAGATCACTTACGAGATGGAAAGTCCTTGACATACGACCTAGGAGGAACTGCAAGTTGCAGCAGCGTCGGCGAATCAATCGCTTCCAGACTTTCTTCACGCTTGAGTGAACTTTGAAATCATTCAAAACGACCAGACATAGATTCTACTATGTGGTCAAGAGCACCTTGCAATCCTTTGTCATTATCCCAATCAGTTGCTGCTGGCTTTTGTGGAATAAACTGAATCAGGTTCTTTGCAACCCTAGTTACTTCATCAACAATACCGACAGTACATCCTCTAGATGAGCGAGAGAGAGGGTTTAGATCGATGACTAAAACGGTCTTGCCCATAGCCATTAATGCTTCACAACGGTCCCCATCCTCTAGCGGAACTAAAACGGTGTCTGCTTCGAATATTCCATCCTGTTGACAAGCCCCACGCGGACCCCCAAGTCCAGGAATACGAGCATCAGGAATACCTCCCATAATCTCAACATCTAAGCCTAATTTTTGATTGAGCATCTTGAGGTGTCCAATCAAAGCCCCCATTCTTTGAGGGGTGCGATAAAAAATATTGATTTCAATAGGACAGCCTAGTTGACTAGCAATAGTCAAGAAATCTTGACCTGCTAAGGCTATAGCGTTCCCATTCAATGAAAGAACAGGTCTATCGGAATTAACCAATCGAGCCGCAGCTTCTCTAGTTGCATCAAGTGCAGAAGGAATTGTTTGTTCACCCAAGAGATAGTCAAATGCTTCTCCTCTTCCGTGGGCGATCATTGCCGAATCTGCCAACATCCCCTTGACGCCAGCATCTGCAACCTTCTTTCTGATCATTAATGATTGATATCTCGGATGCTCAGGATCTACAACTTCTTCTTCGTTCATATTTTCCACCTATTAATTCTCTATTAGCATTGACAAGTCTACAGGAGTGGTTCCCCTATTGATTGTACTAGTGGAGAGAACATCAAGACCACACTCTCTCCAATCTTCTAAATCGGCGAGTAGAATTCCACCACTCGCTTCTAAAACAACATGTTCTCTAAGGCCCATTTCAGTTAACTCATCAGCCACGGACTTGCACCTTTCAGGTCCAAAATTGTCTAACATTATTACAAGACGGTCGCAACCATCAACCATCCTTCTTTCAGACCATGAGAATGCAGCCATTATCGCTTCCTTCTCTTCACGGACTTCAACTTCTAAAAACGCCCCACATTCTTCGACCTTAACTTCAGAAAGGAAACGAGAGATTCTTGCTCCATTACCATCAATATCAGGATACATTACAGCGAGATCATTCTCCTTGATCATTTTAGCATCGAATTTATTCAACCTGTGAGTTAAACCTCCGCCTAGGTGCACAGCCCACTTGTCCAATAATCCCCAAATTGTTTTGCGGGTACAAGCGATTTGTCCAGGGGCCTTTGATGCCCATTTCTTTGATTCTGTAGCAATTCCCGATAGTTGACCTAGCAAATTCAGTATAGTTCGTTCCATCAGAAGAACCGCTTCCTTGTCACCATTAAGGACTGCAATTTCATCACCAGATGTGATGCTCCTGCCTTCGCCGTGACTCCATGAAATTTGGAGATTGCCTGCCCAAATCTGTAACATGTGGTCAACAGCGGCACATCCTGCCAGTATACCGTCACTACGCGCAATAATTTTTGCAGTGACCGAATCATTATTCCCCATAAAGGGCATATCTATTCCATCATCGGCAAGCAGTGAACTAGTCCACCGGTCGATACTAGAAATCAACATTCGTGTGGGTCCAGTAGCGGGGTCCCATAAAACCGGCCCCCTATCATGAGGGGGTGGTGTTTTGTCAGCCATATTTACGGCTAAGGGTACGAGGACTTCATGGTTATGCACTTCTTGGCTTGACACATGAAGCGGGTTTTAGTGGTCGGCGCGGGCATACACGGCCTTGTCACCGCAGCACGCGAACACATCGCGAAAAACCAAGTGTTCATACTCGAAAAGCGCAAACGCATCGGTGGTAGAGGCACTAGCCAAGAATCGTTTGGCCACCAGTTGGAACACGGGCCACACCTATTGCTTAAGGGAGGGGAGTTACACAATATGGTGAAAAAAGTCAGTAAGATAAAACCATCACTGAAACCCCTTAGGCCAAATAAAGTGATGATTGTAGGCCATGGAATGCTTCAACCAATCGATGATCCCAAAGCAATGCTCGCTTACAAAATGGGCAATGACCCAATCAGGGATGAAGCGGTCAAGCTCATATCAGGCTGGGGCCAAGATATTCCTATTCGAAGAAAGGCTCTGATGAAGGGAAGATTATGCGTGGTTGGTGAAGGGTGGGCTGGTTTAATTGGCCGATTAGCCTCAACCCTCGAAGAAGTAGGAGTTCCTATTCAAACCGGGATGAACATCGTGGAGCAAACCGATAATGGCGTTGTTACTTCGAAAGGCCTGAAGATAGAAGCAGATGTAGTCAGAATGTGCAACGGCTCCCCGGTGGGCGACCCAGTCAAAGTTTCAACATTAGATGTGGTTTTGGACAACCGGCCATTGAAAGGCTTACACGGCCTAATCAAGGGAGACGTGGCATTAATCGATTTGGCCGCAATCCATCCTAGTAAAGCCCCTGGAATGAGCCATTTCTCTTGCATCTCACTTTCTGGCGGACTAGATGCAATAGAAGATTTACTCGATGAGAGAGTTTCAGGTTGGCGGAGTCACATCATCACGAAGCGAGAGAATAAATCAATCACACTCACGGACTCAACGGGGCATCTTTCCGATGGAGTCATTTGAATAACTGTTGAGTATGGAGGGATTTTATGCGAATAGTGACTTGGAATGTAAATGGTATCAGAGCAGCGATTCGGAAAGGAATAGATTCTTTTTTTGATAAAATCAAAGCTGATGTTTGGATGCTGCAAGAAGTTCGCTGTTTGCCTGAGCAATTCCCAAAGGGCTGGAACCTTCCTGATGGCTATGATATGATACTTCATCCTGCAGAGAAAAAAGGATATTCAGGAGTAGCAACTATTTCGAACATAAGTATGGAAGAAGAAGGCCGTGGAATGAAAGGAAGCCTCGACCCAAATGATTCAGAGGGCAGAGTACTTGTTACGAAGCACGATGATGTAATTTTGGTAAACACCTACCTTCCAAGCGGGTCTTCAAAAGAAGAGAGGCAGCAATTCAAAGAAACCTGGATGTCTCAATGGAGAGATTTTATTCGACCCCTGTTCGAATCATCTCAAACAGTAATAGTTGCAGGGGATTTGAACATCGCTCATACTGAAAACGACATTTGGAACCCTAAAGGGAATGCCAAATCTAGCGGGTTTCTACCTCGTGAACGAGAATGGTTTAGCGAATTACTCGGCGATGGCTGGTACGACTTATTCCGCGAACACGTAGGCCCTGATGAGAAAACATTCTCTTGGTGGTCTAATCGCGGTCAAGCAAGGGCTAAAGATAGAGGGTGGAGAATCGATTACTTGCTTGGAAATGAGGCTGCTATGAAGAGATTAAAATCTGTAGAAATAGATAGGCAGGGCGGCTTAGAAGTCAGCGACCATGCGCCGGTTATTCTCGACCTTCACTGATCTTGGTCTGAAAAAATCGCTAGCAAATCATCGACAATTTGTCTTAGTTGTTGTAGACTATCGGCTTCAACATAAATTGTGAGTTTGCACGAAGTGCCAACTTCTGTTTCATCACCCTGTTCTGCAGTTAGGTCGCTATTTACTCCCTCTGGAATCAATTTAACTAACCGTAAACCGATTTCTTGAGAGCCGGTCCACTCCAAAACAGTGGTAAACTCCCGGGCCATGATTTGGGTCAGCCACCACCTCCCAATGATAGTTGCTACTAACGGAATGCTCTTTCATCCGAAACCCCTGACGCAATTATGGATGAGCCGATTCAAGTTCTCGCTGGTACCGGCGGGGTCGCACTAGGAGAGGCTAGAACTAACCATGAAGGAAGGAAAGCAATACTGCTACATCGCGAAGGTAACCCTCGCGAATTGATCGCTTTAGCCGAAACGATGGGTATAGAGATTCTCGATTCAGAATACCAAAAAGGGGCCGAAGACCCAAGGACATTTTTTGGAAAAGGAAGACTCCAAGATGTTGCAGATGAGATATCAAGTGCAGTAGAAGGACATCCTTGGCACGGAGTTGACTTAGTGATTATTCATTCGAATGCATCTCCAAGACAATTGGTGAATATTCACTCTACAGTACAAGTCGAGATTTGGGATCGCGTTAGATTACTTCTGTCTCTATTCATTTCTCATGCAGGTAGTGTTGAGGCTAGGACCCAAGTCCGAATTGCACAATTGCAGGCGGATAGAACTGTACTTAGAGAACTTGCAAACCAACAAACTACAGGCGAAAGGGCTGGATTTGGTGCGGGTGGTAAGCAGGCGATTCAAGGGGTCCTTACGACTGTATCAAGAGAGCTAACTCAATTACGTAAGAAACAGGCTAAGCAGGCGCTGGCTAGGAGTGAAAGACGCCGTCAAAGGGCCCGTGGAGGGGCGAGTACCGTCGGCCTTGCGGGTTATACTAATGCAGGAAAGTCCTCACTATTCTTGGCACTATCTGGTAAAGATGTTCTAGTTGAAGATAAACTGTTTTCGACACTAGAAACAACAGTTGGTAGAATGGAAATGAGCCCCAGGATCCTTTTGGCAGACACGATTGGTTTCATCGACGAATTGCCATCCGACTTGTTAGACGCATTCCATGCAACACTTGACGAATCTTTACAATGCGATTTGTTATTGCTACTAGTAGATAGCAGCGATGAGATCTCTGAACTGAAAAGGAAATTATCGACTTCCCGAAGAGAAGTATTCGATAGAAGCGAAGGTGAAGTAATGAGCATGATGGTCGTGCTAACCAAGTGCGACAAAGGAGGAGATATCGAAGCCGCACAAGAGGTCATCCGGTCCATGGGAATGGCTGATGCAAAGGTAATTTCTTCACACAGTAATCAAGGAATGGACGAATTAAGAGAATCGATTATGTATTCACTTTATGGTCCTAAGACAACATTAGTTGTTACCGAAGGCGGCCCTGAACAACGTAGTGCTGAAGCATATATTAGCCAGATTTACGACATAGGAATTGTTACTAAAAAAGACGGCCTTGAATTGACATTATGGTGCGGTCAAGCCGAATTACAACGGTTAATTGCTAAATCTGAAGGACGCATCTCTCTCAAGTAGGACCTGCTCATGGGACAGGATATGTCCGAACTCCTAGGGGATGTGGAAGGCCTTCCTGAGGAAGAGCCAGTTTTCCAATCCAGTGGAGTTGCATTTGAAATCAAGAGCGATGACGGCCATCCAGTTCTTCGAATGATTGGAATTTTTGTTTTTGTCATATGCGGCTTAGGGATTGCAAACGGACTGGATTTTATCAGCCCCGAATCAGGATTAGTTAGGCCACACGAATGGATTAACGGAATGGCCGAAGGAGCGCCATATGATTCTGCAGAATTCAAAGGGCAAATTACATCTGATGGCGAACCAATAGCCAATGCAACAGTTGTTATTGGAATAACTTTGGAAGGAGGGACGTTATCCGAATTAAAAGACCAAACCGATGAAGATGGAACATTCTCCTTTTCGGGGGCCACGCCAGGATTAACTTCAATCAAAATAACTCGTTGGAATGCAGACGATAGACACGATACTGTACTGCATAGAATCATCTTGAACCCCCCTTCACCTTTGGAGTCTAAGGGATTCAGTACGATAGATTTTGATTTACCCGAAATTAGCGAGTTCGATAAAGAGGAATGTGGTAACGATGACCTGAACGGCTCTTGCTTCAGAGAATTCGACTACCACGATCAAGAAATGGAATTCCCACTAATCGACAAATCAGCAGCTGGATTGTACATAGCGGTCGGATGGGGAATGATTGGCCTTGCTCTAATAGCGTCTGGCTTCGCATTTTACGGAATAAAGAAAGGCTCACGCGGATTGATTCAAACGGCATGCGTTCTAGTATTCTTTACAGCAGGACACTACTACAGTGCGTGCTTATTCTCGATAATGGCATTCGCGCTTACATTTACAGTACCCAGAAAATCCGTAATCTTGGATGCTTGAGGCCGACACCCTATTCACTCTCGTCGGTTTAGGCGCTTTATGGATCTAATACAGGCTGCATGGATGATCCGTGATCTTGGACAGCCTGTTAGTGCAATTCACATCTGTGATGACTCTTCCCTAATTGCTGGTGGATGGGACGGTGCACTGAAGAAATGGGATTCTGAAGGTGGGCTACTGTGGTCTGTAATGTGCCAAGATAGAATTGAAACTATCCTCATTGTCGAGGAATTAGTAGTGGTCACCTCTGGACTTCATATTACATGTGTCTCTGATGGAGAGATTGCCTGGAGTCACCCTTTGGAGGGTTCTGCAGACCTGTTAGCACTTTTCGAAGGAGAAATAATTGCAACATCCAGCGTTTATGATATCGAACATGGTGATTTCATGGAAAGTGCCATTTGGAGATTTTCAACTAAAGGAGAATTAAATCACATTGAACGAATGGACGAACGCCCATGGTTCTTGCATTCTGATGATAGATTGATAATCGGCCTTGGGCGCCCCAAGTGCGGTGTTTTAATCGATAATGAGCATCAGGATTTAGCCTCAGATTCTCCGGTAACTTGCGGTGTATATGGGCCTGAAAACATCTTGATGGGCCATGCAGATGGAACAATTTCATCTCTATCGGGTGCAGAAATTACCAAGGAAGAATCGTCAATTGAGTCCCTAATCTCCATGGAGAAAGGATTTGTTGCAGCGCTTGAAACTGGAGATGTAGTTGCTAGAAACCATTCTGGTGATCAATTGTGGGTCTCTAAAGGTAGCCAAGTGACAACTCAATCATCAGCCTTCAACAATTTACATTGGTCTGGACGTTCGGAGAACCTATCTGGTTCGATAGAAGTCAGGGATTGGAAAGGCAAAGTAATCATCAAAGCAAAGTCATCGAAACCCAGAGTTTCGACATCTACACAAAATCGAGTAGCCTTCGGGTTTGAAGATGGCCAAGTTCTCTTGTGGGAGAAGGAACTTTTTGAGCGCAGATTGAAAGAAGAATCAGGCAGTTCAGATGGCCGAAGATCCGCACTTGCCGCCAAGCTCCGTTCGTTGCGCGAATAATGTTATTATTTCGATTATTGTTCCAGTGGATACAGTGGAAAGTATGGCTGCAAACCCCCGTTTCCGGTGGAAAGAGGCCGAAAAAAGCGTAAAGTTTATTTGCCCCCGCCCCACACCTGAATATTGCCGCTCCCTTGGGAGTGGTGGAAGGCTTCCTCGGAAGTCTTCTGGGACCCTTGCCAACCGGCCTGCTCAAACCGAGCAAAGCGTTGGTCGCAAACCTTGGAGACAAGGCAAGTGAGATGCCAGGAAAGATGCGGATTTTCGGATCTGTAAGTTTCCTACATCCACAGGACATCTGAACTTCGGTGAAAGATGACCGCACAACCTTCGGGATGTGTGGTACAGGGAGGGCTACAACCTAGTTGTGGCGTACCAATGACTGTGCATTCAGCCGGGAGGTGCAGCAGTAACAGTTCTTCGGGACAACCTCTGTTGCAAAGAACGGCTTGGTGGAAAAGCTTCGGCTTGGAAGCCACGGGCGGAAACCGAACCAGGGAAGCAACCTTCGGGATGACAAACTGGAAACGGACCTACCAAGGACGGAAACCGCGCTTCACTTCTTCGGAAGTGATGAGACGGACCTCCTAGGTCAAAAACCGGATATGAGAGAAACCTTCGGGAATCTCAACTATAACGGATTGACCACCGTTGGAAAAAAACACGATCACTTCGGTGAGAATGTGGACGTCTGACACCGGTTGAGAGAAAACAAAACCTTCGGGAATTGTGGAATCAAAACCACCCTGGGAGTTGACCACTTCGGTGGAATGCGAACAGGCCCGGCAGCTGGGAAGAAGGCATCTTGGAAACAAGATGTCAACTATCTGGAAACTATTCTTCGGAGTAGAAGAAGGTGACGACGACCCGGCAGCCACCAGCGGAGGCTGGCAGGGGGGCGGTTATCCCACCCGGATGAAACCCCCCTGCCAGTTCTCCCATCCTGCTTTCACAGATAAACGGGTGCCAGTGCGTACCGTTTATGACTCTTGAGGGCCTAATTCCTTATCGCGAGTAGTTTTTGCTAGCGATTATTTCGAGCCAGTCATCTCTTCTGGTCTTACCCACTGATCAAATTCTTCATTTGTCAAGTATTTCAATTCTAGAGCGGCTTCACGAAGAGTAGTACCTTCCTCGTGAGCCTTTTTTGCAATCTTTGCGGCCTTATCATATCCGATATGGTTATTCAAAGCAGTAACAAGCATGAGAGAGTTTTCTAGATGGTTTTTGATTACTTCTCGGTTTGGAACAATTCCTTCAATGCACTTTTCTCTGAAGGTCCGCATCGAATCTGCGAGTATTTCTGCACTGTGTAGTAGGTTATGGATCATCATTGGTTTGAATACATTCAATTCGAAACTACCCTGGCTTCCACCAATTGTAATCGCTACGTGGTTACCCATTACTTGACAACAAACCATCGTCATTGCTTCAGATTGTGTAGGGTTCACTTTACCTGGCATAATTGAAGAACCAGGCTCATTGGCTGGCAGAGATAACTCTCCGAGCCCACACCTAGGTCCAGAGCCCAGCCATCGAACATCATTTGCAATCTTCATTAGACTTGCAGCCAATGTGTTCAGTGCGCCACTTGCTGCAACAACAGCATCATGCGCAGCTAGTTGAGCAAATTTGTTTGGTGCAGAAACGAATGGCATACTAGTTTTCAGTGCAATTGCCGAAGCAACCCTCTTTGCAAATTCAGGATGGGTATTCAGGCCAGTTCCCACAGCAGTTCCACCCAAGGCCAACTCGTGCAAATCTTCGAGAGCGAACTCTAGTCTTCTAACATCTGCATCTAATTGTGCAACCCATCCACTTGCCTCTTGGCCCAAAGTTAACGGCACAGCATCCATCAGATGAGTACGTCCAATTTTGACAACATCGCTCCATTCTTCAGATTTGGTGGCTAAGGCATCTCTAAGGAGAATTAGATTTGGAATTAGGTCGTGTGCAAACGATTCAGCACTAGCAATATGCATTGCAGTTGGAAATGTATCATTTGACGATTGAGCGCGATTAACATGGTCGTTTGGATGCACTGGGGTCTTGGAGCCTAATACTCCGCCAGCCATTTCAATAGCGCGATTAGCGATTACTTCGTTAGTGTTCATATTTGATTGAGTACCAGAACCAGTCTGCCATACTCTAAGTGGAAAATGGCCATCCAGGCTTCCATTAATTACTTCTTCAGCAGCAGCAATAATCAACGTTGAAACATCAGGATCTAGTTGCCCTAAATCGGCATTAACTTTCGCCGCAGCCTGCTTTAGTATTCCAAAGGCCCGAATTACGCCACGGGGCATAGTATCTTGGCCAATATCGAAGTTGATTAGAGACCTAGCGGTCTGACAACCGTAGTACCTGTCTGCAGGAACTTCCAATTCACCCATGGTGTCGGCTTCGATTCGCACTTCTCCCATGTTGGAAGGGGTGAAGGCGGTTGTCCATGTCCCTTTCCCTCTCGGAATCGTCAAAGGTGTGAATCTAGAGCACTGCCTGATGGCAGGTTATCGTCTAGTCTGGTTTCAACATCTGCACAAGGCTGCAGGAACATATGTTATCAGAAGAGCTATGGCTAACGGAGAGACATTTTGGCCTGAACATGACAATGGTAACCCAGTTCAATCTGGAGATGTGATTCCTTTGTGGGATAAGGGCCCAGACGAATTGACTGCATTCATTGATGAATGTGAAAACAAAGGCGTCACCTTTGTTGCCTGTGAGTGGGGTGGGGCCGACTTTGAAACCCTGGCCGAAGACGAAAGAGTCACACTACTAACTTGCCTAAGACACCCGATAAAGCGATTAATTTCTAACTACAATTATGACCACTACTGGATGTGGACTAAAGCTACTTCATATGAGGAATATTTGAACGAAGGACACCTATATTCTTCAACAGAATATTACACCAAAATTTTTGCACGCGGTGAAAACGATTTGCAGAAAGCAAAATCTAACGTGGAACTTTTCGATCACGTGATTATTGCAGAAGATGGCATGACCGCCTTAGACGAATTAGGTTGGAGCAAAGAAAGCGACACAACTCATCCTACATTTGGAGATAAGAAGAGAGCAGCAATTCTCTTTGGCAAATTAAGATGGTCTCGCCTGTTCAACTATCTACGCAAGGTCAAGTATCAACCGCCCAGCGAATTAAAGATTGAAGATAAGAATCAGAACGACCTATCTCTATACAACTCACTGAGAGATAAGTAATTACTGAGAAATAGATTGCACAATGAATTATTTCAATTAATTTTATTTGTAATATCTCCAGAAATCGCACTGTCTTGAATATTGTAAGTGATGTTTTGAACGATAGGGGTATTTTTTTCCGCTTCTGCTAGTTTCGCTTCCAATTCTTCTTTATCTTGCTGAGCGACTGCCAACTCCTGTTTCTTTTGAGCAAGGGCCGCATCAGACATTTGCTTCTGAGCTACTTCACTTTGCAATTGTCTTGTTAGTTGGGCTTGATTAGCCAACAGTTTGCGCAATGGGGCCTGTGGAATTGGAACAGATTGTTGTGGAACTGGAGAAATTCCAGATTGGGGTTTTTGATTGAACACCTGTTCTTGTTTGGGGCTTCGAACTTTACGCACTCCAAAGATAACTACGGCAATAATAATGGCCACACCCAGGTATTCCACTACTAATTCAGAATCGACTTCACTCTCGGCTGCCTCAACAAAACAACCTGTAGAGTCGACTTCACTGCTCTTATCCATATCTGAAGGGTTTGGGTTATCCGATGAAGGACACTCATCAATTCGATCGTGTACACCATCATTATCAGAATCCATACAACCATCTCCGCCCCATTCTCCATCATTTAGCCAACAGTCTGACCAAGTTTTGTAGAAACCGGATGAAGGAAACATTTCGGTTGTATCATTATCATTGGAATATGTAGCCTTAACTCTCCAATTGACATATGTGTGATCTTCAATGGTAGTCACAGATGAAGTGAATGTTCGGTTATCGTCACTTGCTATGATTGCGTATTCTGGCGGCCAACAAACCCCATCGTTATTACAAATCTGTGTAATCAAATCTAATGTTGTGTTATTGTTGAATGCATCGTTATTCAAAGTCATTGATATTTCCCAATTTCCAAAATCTGTAGTTACCTCAGTATGAGTTATTGTTTCAAAAATGGTTTGTTCCATTACTGGCTCGACATTTACTCCGCCTTCAACATCTGCTGCAGAAACGGGACTTGTTATCGGCATGGAACCGATAATGAACAGTGCCATCAAGAAAAAAGTTAGACTTCTTCTCCTTTCCCACATGGGCTTCGCTAGTCGTGGGAGTATAATTTAGTTGGGCCATCACATGGTTGGGGACCCATTGCCCGAATGGAAATTCGAAGGGTAGCGTCTAAAACGACCCACGCAAATTAATTTCCCGGAACTTCATTGACAAGCGGAATTCGATTTTAGTTGAACATAGTGGAAAGAACGTTGATTCATCTCAAAGTTTGATAACTCAAAAGTGCTACCAGAAAAGTTACCTTCAGCGATTAATTGCCATGGTTCAGAGTTATTGTTGACCATTCCCCAATGTTTCCAAGTGTAGTCACATGAGACATCTAATCCATCCACAGACAGATTGACAGTATCGCTAAATGCACTGAATGAGTTTGGTTGGCTAGCATTTTCATCGACGTAACGAGAAAGTAAAACACCTATTTGCGAACCGTTCTCGGATTTCCCAGCCAGAATATTGAACTCGTTTGAATCAATAGAATCTGATGGGAAACTTCCCTCATTTTGTAACCGGATAGGAGTATTAACTACCATTTCACCGTAAACGCTCCAGGTGATTCCAGGTGGTTTAATCCGCCCATTTTCCTCCCAAAAGAAACTTCTCGCAGCGAAGAAATGTGCCATTCTTAGGGTACTTACATCATAGGATGAATTTCCGACATTTCCTTCCCATAGATCATTGTAGATTGTTAAAACACTGGTCAAATAGGCTTGACTAGCTGGACTATGTGCATAAATTGGAATGTTTCGATTCCATTCTGTAATGTAAACAGGGGTGCTTTCTGAATAACCATATTGTGACATAAATACACCGATTGACTCAGTTTCATGAGTGAAAATATAGGTGGTCTGCGAGGGATTTATCCTGTACAAATGGAGATAAACGGCATCTATCGGTTCATTGTTTTGTTGAGCCAATTCCATAAATCTATGAGAAAACCCATCAGTTCCATCTCCCAATGTAATGGCTGCGACAACATCAATTTCATCACCAAATTCATTGGTGACCGCTGAGTTAACCGCATGATAAAGTTCAAAATATTCATCCGCAGTACCACTCCACCAATCGGATAAGTACGGCTCATTCCAAACTTCAACCACATCAAAACTATCGAAATAAAATCCATTATTCCAACCTTGTCGATAATGCTTCAATACTTGGACTGCCGCTTGTGCGTAGACAGTGAAATTATCTGGTGGACTACGCCAATCAAAACAATTTTGGTAGGCAGGGAATGCTTTGGAGTAGCCCATTCGCCAATAGACGCTCGTGTGAGTGGTTGCCATAGTAGCTTGAACTCTCTGGTCAGTTTCAGTGAAGTTATAATTTGAAAGATTAAGAGGATCATATCCCTCATAAACTGGCACTCCGTCTTCGTCAGAGTGTATCCAGATTCGGTTCATATCGCCAGGACCTTCGCCATGTGTACGAGAAGATGGAATTTGCATTTTGTTGTATTCCTCGGTATAATTAGAACTATACCAAATCTGCTGGCAATCCTCTATTTCCCAGACGTTTCTAATCAGCGGGCCATTATTGACTCCATGAATTGGCGCAATTCTACCGAACTCTTCAGCGAAATGAACTGTTGCAGTTAAATCTGCGGAATTGGTGTTGATATATTCACAAGAAGAATCGTCACGATTCGCATTAGGATTGAAGTTGGTTGCATCACTATCCATGCACCCAAATACTTCGTCAGTGCCACCGCCTCCATTGCCAAAACATCCAGGTAATGCAAACATGATTACGAATAAATAAGCGTAAATTGCTCTTTTCACGATTGTCCCATGGAAGTTAGTCTTTTGAAGTATTCTAACGCTAACCTGACACTTCTGGGTTGCAAGGATTGCGTCTAAAACGGGCCACGCAAAGCCCATTCAAACATCGATTGCATTCGCATGGGTACCCTTTAGTTCAAGATAATTCCAAGAGGAAAAAAAGTAATCCAATAATGCCTGTGGATAAAGAAATAATCAATAAAAATTTGTCCCACGGTTCTAAAGCAGCCCATCTATCTCCGCCCAACCCCTTAAGTTTCGCGAGTTTACCTAAAATCCCCATAGGCATTCGTCTCACCATATGGTGAATAACCTTCTCCCGTCACAAGGGTAGCCAATAAACAGGCCCGCTGAATCAAGCTCTAACAACGAACATGATTTGCTGAGGTTGTGCTGGTTTATCTCCAGGAAGTTTTCTGCAAGCCTCAATATTCTTGACAATATCCATGCCTTCGACAACTTCGCCGAATACAGCGTGATTACCATTCAACCAAGGAGTTGCAACTGTGGTTAGGAAGAATTGCGATCCTCCGGTGTTTCTACCTGCATTTGCCATGGATAGAATTCCAGGGCGGTCATGAAGCATATTCAATGCACTAACTTCACAAGGAATCTTCCAACCAGGGCCGCCAGTACCTGCCATACGGCTCATTGGGTCTTTCGAGTGAGGGCATCCGCCTTGAATCATGAATTGTTCAATTACACGGTGAAAGTGCAATCCATTGTAGAAACCACTGTCAACCAATTTCAGGAAATTAGCTGTAGTTTCAGGGGCTTCTTCAGTGAATAATCTAATTCTGATATCTCCGGCACTAGTTTGCATCATGACGTCGGTCATAAACAGGTCTAGGCGTAGGCCGTAGATGACCCTTACTATCCAGAATCACTGATTTAACCAAGGGCGGAAATGCTGGTCCGCATATGCCCTAGCCTGTTCAGCGTTGTATCCTGCAGCATGCAATTGCTGCTCATATTGCAATTGTTCTGGAGTGATACTCGGATCGGCTGCAACCGCTCCACCCATCGGCTGGTTGAATGCAGCATTTGCATAGGAATCATCGATTATTTCGTCACCAGAGCGACCCTTTCGCATTATGAGTAAGGTGAGAAGAATGATGATGAAAACACCGCCACCAATTCCGCCAATCATAACTACATCAGTTCCACTCTCTGTGGAGTCTTCAGTATCCTTTCCGTCGTCCTTGTCAACGTCGCCGGTTCCGTCGTTACCGTCTTCGCCATCAGTTCCATCGTTACCGTTGTCAATCACTACACAGCCTTCAGAGTCTACAGTAGCGTTGGCTACAGAGTCGGGACAGTTGTCTAGTGAATCAGCCAATCCATCTCCATCCGTGTCAACTTCACATCCGTTTTCATCAACGGTTACTCCTTCAGGAGAATCAGCACACAGATCATCAGAATCTTGAATTTGGTCACCGTCTGAATCTACAAATGGCGGTGGACATCCATCTCCGCCATCTCCATTTTCAACACCGTAAACCCCAGGACACTGATCGCCAAGGTATCCACTACTGTTGTCGCCAAATCCGTCTTCGTCTTCATCAACCCACTGGCTTTCATCAAGTGCTGCAAAGTCGTTCAGGTTAGACCATCCGTCGCCATCAAGGTCAGCACAACCGTACCTGTCGCCATAGCTTTCGCCATACTTATCTGGACAATCATCGACGATGCCATCACCAGTGTCTGTAGTGTTGTATCCGTCTCTGTCGATATCGTTAGCCCACAACTCTTCTTCGTTTTGGATTGTGAAATTATCGCCTGTAATCTCATTGTTTGTGAAATCTAATTCCAAAACCGAGCCATCCATGTTTACCATGACTTTACAAGCGTAGATGCCGCTAGCGGTTTCAGTATCGATTCTTGCGGTTGAAGCCCGTTCTAAGACAGTTTGTCCGTAACTGGCAAATGTTGCTTCAGAAGAAGAATCGATTTGTTCTACAGTTTGACCATTTTCATCAACCATTTCTAGCGACCAAGTGAAACTGTTACCGGCCGTGGGTCCACGCAGGTTGTGAATATCAAACGAATAGAATAACTCGTCGTTGCTAATCATATCTTCTCCGCACGACAGATTACTAACAGACAAATCTGCAGGCGCGGGATCTGTAGTAGTAATTGATAGATTATAGTAACCTTCTGCACCTAATGAGTCAATAACTAATGTGAAAGTTCCATCTTGACCTTCATGAGCCATATCTCCCATCGATGACCATGAAGTACCATTCCAACCAGTTACCATTGTATCATTTTCATCATACAAATCAGCAGTGAATATGGAGCCAGGGTCAGGCATGAACATCACATCAACGTTTTTCGAATCCTCGAGCGAGAACTGGTATGCATCGGTATTGTCTTGACCTCCTAAGCACCCTTGGCCACTAGCAGTTGCACTAGAGCCCAGAGGCATTGGGTCTGACAAACTTGTTCCAGCATCTGTACCAGTTCCTGCATCAGAGTAACCAACGCAGGTAAACGGGGCTACGAATTCTGTAGGCTCTCCTACAATCAACCTGTAGTCTCCAGCTCCACCGGTAAGTCCGAAGAATCCGAAATCGGTCCAATTTAACATCAAGGTGAAATCTCCTCCAGTGCCATTGAGATCAGTATCCCAAGTGGTGAAGTAGTCATCGGTAGATAATCCGAATGACTGATAAATACTACTTCCATTAGAGTCCCATACCAAGTCTCCCCACAAATCTCCATCAGGGGCGTTAACCAGAGTGATGTTCAGGTTTTCTCCTGCAGCAACGCTGATTTTGTAGTTGTCTTGTTTGTCATTACTATCCATACATCCTCTGAATTCAACATCGACCGGTTGGCCCAAATCGACTGCAGTAGAACTGTCGTTGCCTGCGTCGCTTGAACTAGATGCATCATTTTGGTTAGGGCAAGATGTAGCCACTGTGCCTATTGTGACCTCTGAATTACGAAGACCTGAATTGTCATCATCATCAGATTCATTTACTACTTCATTGGTATCGATGGTGGCGATTAGTCGATATGTTCCTTCCACAATATTAGCAGGCACTGTGCCTTGGATCGAAACTGTTTTTGTTATTCCAATATCCATTCCTGTAATGGAAGAAGAACCAATTAGGTGATCAAAATCTGAAACAATTGTATCTGTTGAAAAATATACCTTTACATCAAATGTATCAGTTGAGTTTAGGCTACCTGTGTTATTCACAGTTACTTCAGCCGAAAATGTGTCTCCGGGATTGGAACTAGCAGCAGAAGTTATTTCATCGACAACTAGGTTTATTATAGGTGCAGAAAAGTTTGTCCAGACGTCTAGTGTGTAGTTTCCTTTACCACTGTAGGCTGTCAAATTAACATAATAGGTGCCAGCAATTCCTTCTTTCGAAGAACCATATGATGTAGCAATTTCTGGATTACTAATACCAGCCCCTGAATCAATTATATTGCCATTATTATCCTTGAGATATACATCATAGTCATTGGCGGTTTCAGCCCAAGAAAGAGTCACTTCGATAATGTGGCTTGCAGGAACGTCAAACGCAAATACATCAAACTGGTCATCATTATCTAAACATCCTGTATAGGATGATGTAACGTTTGAGCCCATGTTTGTCGGCGACATAGTGTAATTCTCAGGAGCATCTCCTCCAGTACTAGCATCATCTTGCGCCCCCCATAAATTGGTACAATTCAAACTCTGATTTGTCCATGTATCAACATCATATGCGCCATCGCCACTGTAGGCATCTACCGCTATGTAGAATGTTCCGCCAGAACCATCGAACGATGTCCCAACAGTAGAAACCCTTTCGCTAGTCCCTGAACTAGCCCAATCTCTATCAATCCAAACAGTCCCGTTATGAATCCCTAAATCGAAATCCGTTGCTGTGAAAGTAAGTACAACATCGATATTGTATCCTTGTGAAATCTGCACGGAATACCAGTCTTTTGGGTCTGCAGTATCAACACATCCTTGAATTGACGATGTGGGGTCTGAGCCCAAGGATCTTGCAGTAGCAGTAGTATTCCCTGCATCGCCAGCGGTTCCGCCATCATTTTGGATTGCTGGGCAAGGTGCTCTTCCAGACGTTCCAGAGGATCCTGTACGAATAGGGTTCTCATCTAATCTTACAATCTCAAACTGTTTATCTGAGCCAGTATTTTCTATTTCAAAGGCATCATTAGATGCAATTTCAGTCTGTGGCTCAGCATACGATTTATCATCGAATTCAGCTAAAACAACTGTTGGAAATGAAACTAATATCATCAGGCTGGCAAGAAGAATAGAACGAAGCCGCATAGCCCTCAACAAATTTACCAAACACTAGTCCGCTATCAAAGTACGGATTACGGGACAACTTCGGGAAAGTTATTTTTTGGTAATGATTTTACTAGATTCGTGGTGAAGAGGCGTTAACATCATCTGAAACGCCATCGGAATATCGCTTGAAGTTTTCAATGAACATGTTCGCTAATTTGTCTGCAGCAGCATCATATGCATCGCCGTCAGACCATGTCTTCTTTGGAATAAGTACTTCAGATGGGACATCTGGGCAAGATGTTGGAATTTCGAATCCAAATCTATCATCAACCACATATTCTACGTTATCCAGTTCTCCATCTAAAGCAGCATTTAGCATAGCACGTGTGTACTTGATTTTCATCCTACTTCCTTCGCCATAAGCTCCACCTGACCAACCGGTGTTAATCAGCCAAGCAGTAGAGCCGTGCTCAGCCATTTTGTCTGACAGAAGGTCGGCGTAAACACCTGGGTGCATTGGCATGAATGGTTCGCCGAAACATGCTGAGAAAGTAGCCTGGGGTTCTGTAACGCCAATTTCGGTTCCAGCGACCTTTGCGGTATATCCCGAAATAAAGTGATAAGCAGCCTGTGATGGAGTGAGGCGACTGATTGGAGGGAGTACACCAAAAGCATCACAGGTCAGGAAAATCACATTTTGTGGATGGCCGCCCTTGCTATCCAATGTTCGATTTTCAATGAATTCAATGGGGTAAGAGCCTCTAGTATTCTGGGTCTTACTGGTGTCAAAGAAGTCTGGAACACCATCTGAATTGACGACTATGTTTTCGAGGACAGTACCCTTTCGACGAGTAGTTCCAAAGATTTCTGGCTCATCCTCTTCTGAAAGGTTGATCAGTTTAGCATAGCATCCGCCTTCGAAGTTGAAAACCCCATTGGCTCCCCAGCCATGTTCGTCATCTCCGATGAGAGCCCTTTTTGGGTCAGCGCTGAGTGTTGTTTTACCAGTTCCTGACAGTCCAAAGAAAATAGCAGTATTCTCACCGGTAGTATTTGCAGAACAGTGCATTGGAAGAATGCCCTTCTTTGGAAGAATTAAATTCATAACACTGAAAATTGATTTCTTTATTTCTCCAGCATACCTAGTTCCTCCAATGATAACTTCACCAGCAGCATAGTCTACAATTACGAAGCATTGAGAGTTTAGGTCTTCGTCATTTGCTTCAAAATGTGGGGCGTGGTAAACAGTAAATTGTGGTACATGTGTCTTCAATTGTTCACTTGTCGGGCGCACGAACATGTTTCTGGCGAACGCATTGTGCCACGCATTTTGATTGATGACACGGATCGGCAAAGCCTCACTTTTCTCTGAACCACAATATAGGTCCTGAACGAATAGGTCATCTCTTTGGGAGAGATATTCTATTACCTGAACCTTTAGTCTTTCGAATACAACTTTGTCTGTAGAGATATTTACATCTCCCCAGTTCACATCTTGATTGGTACTTGATTCATCAACAATGAATTTGTCATTAGGCGACCTTCCAGTTCTTTCTCCGGTTTCTGTAACCAGTGCTCCGTGGGCTGAAAGGAAACCTTCTTCGCGCTCAACTGCTAAATCGATAAGAGCGATATTATCTAGGTTCCAATGCACCGTTGCATCAGTCATTATGCCACTCTCGGATAGGTCACCCGACGGGGTGCCCACGATACTCGCCATGATTCGGCCACCCGCGGGCCCTCTTTGTCCCTTGCGGTTCGAAATAGGGTGAAAAGCCCCCCAATCAACTCAATCCCGACTTTTCAGAGGGGCATATTGAAAGCCACATTGAAATTAAACAAGCCATGGAGAAGGATAACGAAGATGATATCCTCTCTAAGCGTAAATTTCAGAATGCATCGGGCATTAATTTGGGGAATTTCTTACTAGATTCCGTTGATGATGCCCAAGAGCCAGAAGATGTCGAAGTCGTTGAAGAAAGAATAACCGATATCGCCATGGGAGAGGTTGCTGAGATTTTTTCTCGAAGCGATACTCCTGACACGATAAATCGTGACGGTACAGTGAATTCCGCTCCGGAAATGGACACTGTTACGGAATATGCTATGGAAGGCGAAAAACGGCTTCATCTCGGTCTTATGATTTCCATGATTGTAGTGTGGTCTGCAATTGGAACAATTGTTGGAACAGTACCATTCTTGGGATATGAATTCTCAGCATTAGGGCTGCTACTGATGGCTGCGTTTGGGATATGGCTTGGTGAAAAGTGGATACCAACTGAAAGAATGCATTTACTTGGAGTTACGTGGGTAATAATTTCGATGAAATTGTTGTATGGTCTAGCAATTTCTACTTATTCATGGGGCTGGATCGAGGAAACAGAATTAGGGATTGTTTTACTCGGTTTGGTAGGAGTGAATATTGCAATTGCTCAACATCATGATGAAGATTCTATCGCAGCACAAGCGGCTCTAGTATTGCTTGCAATCGGTTCAGCAGCTGGAGCCACATATGGTCAAGAAGGCGTGGCTGTAATGATCGGAATCGGCACTCTTCTGCTTCATGTATTAGCATACTTGCGAAAATCAGGCAACCTTGCTTCTTTAGGAATCGCAGTATCATACCTGTGGATCGGTTTACACGCAATCAGTGGCGATTGGATAATATTCGGAATTGAAATAGTTCCATTCGAGGATGAATTACTTCTCTTCTTACTGATGTTTGGAGTAACCGGGTTAAACGCAATTATGGCGACCTGGTTTGCTGAAGCAGAGAACTGGTTCTCATCTGCATTCAAAGGAATGGGGCTCGGGAAACCAGGTCTTTGGTCCGTATCCGTAGGACTCGGAATGTTCGGTGCATTACTCGCAATTGCCTCAAATCGATTAGAAACGGGTTACGCAATAGCGCAACTCATTTTGTTAATTTCAGCATTCGGCCCATCGTACCTGGTAGTTAGAGGAGAGAATTGGCAAAAGTTACAGCGTTATGCATTATGGCCAGCACCGATATTGTTAGCAGTACTGATACTGATGGTCAGGGGAGTAATAGAGCCACCATTCTCGGAACCGTGGTCCATCTATGCGGTGTTCAGTGCAGTCATTACGGCAATGGCACTACTAAATCACCAACACGCAGTTTCAGATCACGTATTATGGATTGGCTCGATAGTTACTGTAATTCTACTCACTTTACTGATTCCAGCAGAAGAACTATCGTTAGCGAGAACTCTATTGGGGTGCCAATTCCTTGTATGGGCAGGACTTGGTGTACTAGCAGTGCAAAGAAACTCACCGTCTCTCGCAGGAACTGCTGTTTTGGCACCTTGGTTATGGTTATTCATGTTCACAAGTAATCTAGAAGATCGACTGATTTCAGTTGATATTATTCCGATCAATATCGCAGAAGCAGATCTCACGATATACATGCTTTTGCTAATTGGAATTCAAGTTCCATTAAACATGAAACTCGGCGATACTGGAGTAAACCTTGCAGGTCGTTTAGCTGGTTTATCCGAACTCAGTGCGCGCATGCGCGATAGTGGGAGTCTGCGATTGTGGAATATTAGTTTCATTACTATCCTTTCCACCTTGCTTTTCATCAGCAACCCGGGGGTAATCCCTTGGTATGGAATCACTTCAATAATGGGGATTATACTGATTTACCATTCTCTAGCCATACGAATGGACAAGCACCAAGGGACTCCACGAACAATCTTGGTAACGTGGTCAATAGCGGCTTTGGTACTGCAATGGAGATTTGGCTTTGGGGCAATTTGGATAGCATTACTTGGCATATCATCAGTTCTGATTGTTAGTTGGTCAGAAGAGAACGCTAAGCGGCTTGAACAGGGTGAAAAAATTTCACATCAAGCACTAATGCCTGAGAAGTTGATCACAACAATCCTCGGTTTTATCGCATTAATGATGATGTTGATAGCTTTAGACGAACCATTGATTTCTACACTAACAGGTAGCGACAACTTACCTAATGATGTTACGAATCTAAGGTTGGCATCTCTTGCTAGCATAATGACTGTAGCGGGCCTGTATCTCCCGAGAGCGGCCACTCTGGAAAAGTTGCTACCTTCAGCGATTGCTAGTATTGCAGTTCTCGTTACGGTTGGAATCGCAGCGATTAGTTTCAGCGATGACTTAACTCTCGCTTTGGCCGGAGTTAGTTTCGTACTCACGGGGGCATGGCTTGCTGCGCAAGGAGAAATAAGGTCACGACTTAAGCAAGTTTCACAAAGAAACGAAAGGATAGAAAAATACCTCGACAGGTCATCTAGTAATCAAAAAGAATCCGATGCTGATGTTAAATCTAATATCCGTATGATAGATGCCGAATTACTTCAGCTTGCAGAAAAGCAGGAAAAGCGTTCTAGAAGGAGATCATCATCTGGTGAGTATGATTTGATTGTTGGCGACATACACCACAAACCAACAATTGTGATCGCATTTATTTCAATCACATTACTCGTAGGAATTTACTTTGCATGGGTTAGCGGGGAATCACTGTTATCCATTGCAATGGCATCATTCGTATCTATTCTCTTTATTGGAATAGCACGATGGAGGGCAGAGCAAGTCAACCTTCAACTGCCCGACATAATGGGTATCGAATCTCCAGTCGCAGTCACTATGGCTGGACTGACATTAATTCAAATCGCAGGGCGACTAGGCGATTCAAATGTTAAATTAGAACAACAATGGGAGTTGTTAGTTCTATTAGTAGCGTTGATTATACTTGCATCAATTTCGTTATTGGGCAGAAAAGATCTCGGATTAAGAATCCCTTCTGTTTTGGAAGGAGTAGTTCTTCTGATGCTTACTTCGAGAATACTTACGTCATTGATGGGTGTTGATTCCATACAACTAATTCCAACATTCAGCGATGAGAACTCATGGACTATCCCTGTATGGTCACTGGAAGCCTTCTTGGTGTTAGCAGTACTTCTGTTCGAATGGGTTGAGTCTGAAAGAATAAAGAGAAATCTGGGCGACCACAGGGGCGCAGTTGGTAGATTTGCTTGGGCAGTTATGGTAATTTCAATATCGTTTGGTATCGCTGGAATTATTGCCGGGGCTTTGGCGTTGAAGAATGCAATAAAATGGGTCCAACCGGCAACACCGCTTGGTGTCGGCCTGTTCCTTCCAATAAGTTGGAACGCGTTAGGGAATTGGATAGACGTCTTGGATGGAACAACCGCATTATTTTCCATTCTAATCGGTACTGTTGGACTAGCAACAGCAATTACCTGTACAATCGTTAGAAACGAAGTTTGGATTCCAACAGGCCTTTGGCTAGCGCACCTTCTAATTCCTGCAGGCGCATTTTCTCAATATGAACAAACAACCGTGCTGATGATGGTTGCAGTTTTGGCAGTATCAACAACATCATGGCTGATCGGAGTAATTACTCTCAGGAGGGCATGGCGAATTTTTGGTGCTCTCGATCTATTGTTAGCATGGATAATCGCAGGAATTTTGATTTTAGCAGGCGCTACAGAATTGATGATACTGATTATGCTGTTAGCAACAGCAATATTGCTAGGTTTAGTAACATGGCTAGGTCAAAAATACGAGAAACAAATAGCCACGACTTAGTCAACAAGACTTTCTTTGAGTGTTTTGATTATCATCTCCACAGCTTCAACCGCTGAGGTGTGATCACGACCTGGAGATATTCTCAAAGACACATTTGTTTTGGCCTGTGTTCCTGAATTTCTTATTCCAATCGATATCCCTTCAGTTTCTAGAAGCATTAGATTGGATTCACCAACTAAACCCTGCCGCTTCACAGGTCCCAATTTCATAGTAGCAATGTGTTCGACAGTATCTGCCAGAGCGTTGGAGCCAGTCCACCTTGAACGAACAGAATTTGTAATTGATGTGCGCTGTTTGTAACCTCTTTCGAAAGGCTCAACTCTATTTTGGCAAGACATTGCACATAGTACGATTAGCAAACTCGCGACACCATCTCCCACCAAGCACCTTCCTCCATTTGGATTGGGCGCAGACATCACCAAATGCCCAGAATCTTCTACTCCCAAGACATTGCCTGAATTATCCTTCAATGCTTGCGATAACCATCTGTCTCCTACAGCCGTTTGTGAGAATTTGACGTTTGCTCGTAGTCTGTCTAATGATGACATCAGCGCAAGGTCTGACTCTATGCTTGCAGCTAAGTGCCATTCTCCCTTTGCAGATCTTAGAATATGATCGGCCATTTCATCTCCATCTACAACCCTACATCCCGTTTCAGTCGACTGGATTAACAAACATCTATCGCCGTCTCCGTCCAATGCGCCGGCTATGATTTGACCCGGGGGTTTTCTAATCAGGGAATTGATCATGATGTGCTCACTTCGAGCAGCCTCCTCCCATGTCCAAGAGTCACTTGGAGACAATTCTCCTGCTCCACAGTTTTCATTCAAAGCCTTCGCATTTCCAGATACTTCTTTGGAAGAAATTCCATATTGATTAAGAAACGAAGACAGCCAATTTGATGCCGCTCCCTTCGAAGAGTCTACTACAAGTTCATCGTGCTCTGGGTGAGAAAATAGGCCAGAAAATTCAGCAAGGCGGATCATCAAGAGTTCTTGGTGTGCTAAATCAGCGTTAAAGTGGGAATCAGGAACAGAAAGTTCCTGTTGATGAATCAAGTCAACATCTCTATCTTCAGCAGCAAGTTGAACCACCAACTCTGAAATTTCTTTTTCTAAATCGGGGCTGGTCTTGAAACCAGATGAATCGAAAACCTTGATTCCGGAATCCGTAACCGGATTGTGACTAGCAGTTATCATACACCCTAGTGCAGATTTAGTTTCCAGTAAGGCGTTATGTAAAGCAGGTGTTGCACAAACTCCAGCGTGAGTTACTACGCATCCCCCAAGGTGTAATCCTGTAGTCAGTGCTGCCACCAAATCGGGATTATCTGGTCTGTTGTCCCAGCCTACAACAACATTCGAATCCACATCAACGATTCGTGATAAAGCCTCACCAACCAATCTCATCAGCCTGCTAGAGATGTAGCGTTGCTCTAGCAATTGCGATACAGCCTCTTCGTCATTTTCGGGAGAATTATTTACTTCTCCTCTAATTCCGTCGGTGCCAAAAAGCATGGAATCACCCTATCTTGGAATCAGAATCATAGATTCCTGTGACGGTAGTGTTTGGCATAACCATACATCTTGGTCCAAGAACAACACCTGGGTTAGTAACAGCATTACAACCTAGCTGCGAACCTTCTCCAATTATCGCTCCGAATTTTCTTAATCCTGAAGCGATTCTTTCTCCTTTAATTCTGACATGAACTTCGCCACCATCGTTTCGAAGATTAGAGAGTTTAACACCAGCTCCTAAGTTTACATTTGGTCCAAGTACAGAATCTCCAACATAATTGAAATGCGGTGCTTTGGCTCCAGGTAGCAAAATACTGTGCTTTGTTTCACTTGAATGACCAACTAGGGCATTAGCACAAATCCATGAATATTCTCTGATGTAAGCGCCGTGTCGAATAATTGCATTTGGTCCAATGTATGCTGGGCCAATGATGTAGACACCTGGTTCAATGATTGCAGATTCATCAATGTGAATAATTCCATTTGAGTCGTCGATGTAAGTTCCTTTTTTGCGTCTATACCTGCTTTTCATTTCTGTTAGCATATCAGACATTTGCCCTTTCAGGGTAGGAAGGACCGACCAAACAGATCCGCTTGGAAAACAAGGTTGACGGCCTAAAGATTCATCCAAAGATGGCCAAAGATCTTCCGAAGAGGGTGCGCTCATACACCATCCCAATACCTGCAGCGATTTGACCTTTTCATGCCACACTGTATATCCTCTTGCCAGTAGAACGGTCAAGAGTGAACATCACACAGTTCTTTAGATATCGTGGAATAAAGAATCCAACCTTTCGCGAAGTTAGACCGTGATTGCGCATTCTTCG